>OBIB01000098.1_pt1 | contig 31705 bp, 35 predicted proteins | sample 1496261 | NCBI WGS metagenome assembly OBIB01 (sample SAMN05065771, study PRJEB22554) | human gut metagenome | biome: ENVO:2100002; feature: ENVO:00000062; material: ENVO:00002003 | host: Homo sapiens | place: USA
GAAGAGTACCTGTCAAAACTTTTGGAGGGCAGCGCAATTTAATGCGTCTGCCCTGCAGTCTTCTTGCACTTAATGTCCTAGGTTGTTGAACCCGTTAAACGTCTTTCTTTGCTTGTTCAGTGGACTAGTTTACTGATGTTTACGCTTATAAAAAGAGTGTTGTGTGTCATAAGTCTAGATAATGGCATGTAGATTCTAACTTAAAAGTGTACCACCCCTAATAATTAAAAAGTATACCACCTAACTACACGCATTTACAACGATTTGCAAAATAAATCCTTCATCTTATCCAAATCAGGCAAAGCCTTCTGTAATTCTTCAGGCATATATTTGAAGATAGCAATTAAGTGATATTTGTGTTTGGAAGTCGCAATTTGCGACATCCAAACTTATTTGAGGTCGCAAATTGCGACTTCAAGTTGGGGCGGTGTAAGAAAACTGCCTTACGCTTTCACAGAGCAAGGAGTTGCCATGCTTAGTGGAGTTTTGAAGTCATCGACTGCTGTACCAAGCAGCGTATCATACTCATAGATAATTATGTGGATGAATCGGTTTTGACTTTATTGGATAAGCGGGAGAATACTGTTTCTGCCATCATTTATACTCAGCAGATAAGTCGTCAGCTTCGTCTTGATGTTGATCGCCATAATAGCCAATATCCTCCGATAGAAATCTCTGTTTTCCGTCGTTCCCACGATCGCTTTCTTTGTATTGATGATACGGTTTATCATGTGGGAGCCTCCATCAAAGACTTAGGAAAGAAATGGTTTGCCTTTTCTAAGATGGAAGACTTCAAGCCAGAGGAACTTGTAGCAAGAATCAACGAAGCATTTTGAAAAGCCAATTTGGAATTCAAGTTTAAAAACTAAGAGAATGGTGTGTTTGGGCGCAATAAGTCTTCTTTGTGTGCCCAAACATCAGTTTTTTATCCTAACTGCGAAAAATAATCCATGAAAAAGATACGAGTAATCGATTTTTTCATTACCTTTGCAAATGATACCACTCTCGCTTACGCCGTATCGATGCATGGAGAGCCTTTTTTAGAGGCTTTTGTGCTGAGAAGGATAGCGGGTGGGGCTTGGTATCGCGACATAATATAAAGGCGTTTACTTGACGCTTGTTCTTGACGAATCGAAACTTCGCAACTTTCATGTATTGTCTTGAGCATTGCAACGGTAGATGCCCATTGGGATGTGTAATAGCCACATCCCTTTACTGGTATGGCTTATTGCGTAAGGCGATGAGTCTTATATCCGTATAGGGGAAAGTGTATACATATCGGCGTGGGCTTCGACGTTGCTCGTTCAACAATACAGGGCAATGCGAAGGCCTCGATTCGTGGGACGGGTAACAGGGAGATCCCACGTCTTTCTTATTTTTGTCGATATGTTTTGCAATAAAAATAGTTGTAGTGGACGTGGGATTTTGTTTGCTCAAATCATGAAAAAATAAATTTATGCAGATTTTTACGTTTAAGAGACAAATCATGGCAATATTCCTTATGTTGCTATGTGTGTGTGCAACTCATGCTGATGATAACTTGATTACTCAGCAAATTACAATTGAAGTTAAGGAAGCTGGAACTTTACCAAACAAGATTGGTAGTACAAAAAAATACCAAGTTACCAATTTGAAGTTGAAGGGAGAATTGAATGGTACTGATTTAGGCTTAATTAGAGAAATGTGTTTTGCAAATGAAAATGGTCATCTGGCGATTTTAGATTTAAGTGAAGCAAAAATAGTAAAAGGAGGTGATAATTATAGTTATGGATGTAATACTGCTAACAATGTTTTAGGTATGTATATGTTTAGTAACTGTAGTAGTTTAAAAAAAATAGAACTTCCTGTAAATATTACTAGTGTAGGCTTTAGGGCATTTAGTGGTTGTAAAAGTTTGACCAGTCTTGTAATTCCTTCTAGCGTAACAGAAATCGATAGTTACGTTTTTGAGGATTGTCTAAATTTAGAAGATGTAACATTCCCTGAAGGTATTCAGAGAATAGAAACTGGAACTTTCCTCAGATGTAAGGCTCTGAAACATTTCACGATTCCTTCAACTATAAATTTCATTGATCGATTTGCTTTTTGTGGTTGTACAAACTTGGAAGAAATCGAACTTCCATTAGGTGTAACTTCTATTGAAGCTCAAACTTTTGATGGTTGTAGTAATTTGAAAAGTGTGCTAATTCCAACAAGCGTAACATCTATCGAAAAATATGCTTTTGATAGTTGTGAGAAATTGTCATCAATTGATATTCCTGCGAGTGTTACTTCTATAGGAGATAATGCATTTCAATATTGCAATGGATTAACAAGTATATTTGTTCATTGGAACTCTCCTATATCTACAGGCTCTGATGTGTTTAAAGGATGTGATAAGGAAAAGTGTACAGTTTATATTCCTAAGGGAACTTATCAGGATTACTGGTTGTCAGAATTTGGATATTTTGATAATTTAGTTGAGGCAGAAACTACAGGAATTAACATGTTGCCAACTTCTGGTAAATCGAAAGCGGCTTCTCGCTATTCTGCTAATGGCCAGCGCCTGACAGCTCCAACCAAGGGCTTGAACATCGTGAAGTATAGCGATGGAAGCGTGAGAAAGGAAATGGTGAAGTAGAAGTTAGAGTATAAGAACAAGAATAATATAAGAATAAGTGGTTGTTTCCTTTGTGGAAATAACCACTTTTCTGCTTTTTGAGAAGCCGTTTACCTGCATCAACACATATCATTATACTAAAAGAGTAAAAAAGTAACAAATTCCTTCCAGAATATTTGGAAGTAACTAATATTTTTCTTATTTTTGCAGCATGGAAGAAGAAAATATACGGCAGGTTATATATTCTGAGGAATTTAATGACTTTTATGATAGCTTAGATTCCAGGATACAGGAAAAGTTTGATTATGGGTTACGGCTCATAAAGACTCAGTATGTAGTAAACAAGAAGTTTGTTAAACATCTTGAAAATACAGATTTTTATGAACTGCGTATATCTATCAGCTCTGATGAGTATAGGACGGTATTGTTTGCAATAGACAATGATAGTTTTATACAAAGTAAAAGAGTTATTTTGCTGAATTCCTTTATAAAGAAAGGAACAAAGCAATACAAAGCAGAAATAAAATTAGCAGAAAAGTTATTGAAAAAATATTTGGAGGATTAGTCTTATGTTAAAGTTTAATGAAGAAAAATTAGCTAAATTGCGAACATTTGATGATGTTTTGCAAGAAAAATATGGTGAGCCTGGCAGTGCGGCTCGCAAGGAGTTTGATGCAAGAGCCAAGGCATGGTATTATGCAGAATTATTAAAGGATGAGCGCAAGAAGCAGAAGATGACTCAGAAAACTCTTGCTGAGAAAATCGGAAAGAAAAGAGAATATGTTTCTTCTTTAGAGAAAGGGCAGACAGATATGCAACTCTCTACTTTCTTAAGAATTGCTGATGCCTTAGGCCTTCAATTCTCATTGGTTGTTGGTTAAACAAATTATTATTGTATAAAAGCGCTACACATGGTAGCACTTTCATATACATAAAGGCAACCTGTTATTATCAATAAAAACAATGATACCAAACAGGCTATTTATCAATTTTAAAGCAAACTATACAGCGATGAACAAATTAAAAACTATCTATCTGTCGCTCCTGTTCTTCCTAGCGATGAACATGATGGGCGGAGTGAATGCGATGGCGGAGAACTATCCCTATCGCAGTGATTATCTTTGGCTTACCGTGCCTGACCATGCCGACTGGCTCTACAAGACGGGCGAACAGGCTAAGGTGGAAATAAGCTTCTACAAGTATGGAATACCCCGTGACGGCGAGGTGAACTATGAAATTGGCGATGACATGCTGAAGGCAGACAAGCAGGGAAGCTTTAAGCTGAAGAACGGGCGCGCCATCGTGAACATGGGAACCCGAAAGACTCCGGGCTTCCGAGATTTGCGTTTGTTTTTTAAGCTCGATGGCACAACCTATCAGCATCATATCAAAGTAGGATTCTCGGTGGATAAGATTCAGCCTTATACCCAGGAACCTAAGGATTTCGACAGTTTCTGGCAGAAGGCGAAGGATGAACTGAAGAATGTTCCCTTGAGTTACACCAAGGAACTCGCCAAGGAATATTGTACTGATAAGATAGATTGCTATCTCGTAAAACTTCAGATAGATAAGATGGGACATGCGATGTATGGCTATCTCTTCTATCCCAAGAATGCCAGCCGGGGTAGCCATCCCGTGGTTCTCACCCCTCCGGGAGCCGGCATCAAGACCATCAAGGAACCCCTGCGCAATAAGTATTATGCTGAGAACGGATTTATCCGCTTCGAGATAGAAATCCATGGCCTCGACCCACGTCTTCCTGCCGAAACCTTCCAGGAGATAAGCAAGGGATTCAACGATAGAAACGGGGGCTATCTTGCCAATGGCTTGGAAAATAAGAACCGCTACTACATGCGCCATGTGTATCAGGGATTGGTGCGCTGCATCGACTTCCTTACCTCGCTCCCCGAATGGGACGGAAAGAATGTGGCTGTGCAGGGCGGCAGTCAGGGCGGTGCCTTGGCGATTGTCGCAGCAGGCTTGGATAGCAGAGTAACCCAGTGTGTGGCTAATCATCCTGCGCTCAGCGATATGGCTGCATACGTTGAGAAGGGCAGAACGGGCGGTTATCCTCACTTCAACAAGTATCATCAGATACTGCAAAACAAGGACTGTCTCAACACGATGGCTTATTACGATGTGGTGAACTTTGCCCGGAAGGTGAAGGCACCAACTTATCTCACCTGGGGATACAACGACAATACCTGTCCGCCAACCACCAGCTACGCTGTGTGGAATACCCTGAAATGCGAGAAGGAATCGCTGCTTACACCAATCAACGAGCATTGGACAACCACCGATACCAATCGCAAGCAGATGGAGTGGATTAAGAAGCATCTGGTGAAGTAACCTTTTTGATGTTCATTTTGAATAAAATGTTCTGTCCCAAAACGGCATTTGGGGTGCATGTAATCGTTTGAGGTCACAACTTGTGACCTTAAACGAATAATAATCTTCAAAATCCTTGCTAGTTTCTGATAATTGTTGTATATTTGCTAGCATATTCTAATGATAAGTGGATAAGTCGTCAGTTCCAATTGGATATCGATCGCCATAATAGCCAGTATCCACCGATTGAGGTTTTAGTTTTCCGTCGTTCCCATGACCGTTTCCTTTGCATAGATGATACTGTATGGCTGTTTTGTGGCAGAATATGGCAGGAAAATAGCTCTGCTTCCACACATAACACATTGTCATTCATGTTGTTAACATGAAACATGGCAGATGGCAGTAACTTTTTTATTTTTTACGTGTGCGTGCATGTGTGCATATGATATTAAGGCAATGAGCTTCTTGCTCAATGTTTTTTGAGGTACACCTTTATACTTCGATATTCTAAATCTCTAAAAAATAACATAAATCTAACAATTAACTAACTGAGTATATTCATAAATTGCAGTAATTTTGCAAACGACTTCGAAGTTTATAACATTATAAAAAAAGAAAAGTATGAAAGAAAGTAATCAACTTGTTTCTTTGTCTTTAGAAGACATGAGAGACACCAATGGTGGAATTTGCATTTTTGCAATTAAGAACTTGTTCAACAACAAAAAGGGTGATACTGAAATTTGGTTGTTTGGACAACGTATTTATCACGGTAAAAATGCAGTCTAAGTAAGGTTTAAGTTAAATAGGGCATGTGCAGTATATAAGTATTGTACATGCTCTTTACAAATGATTATATGAAATATTTATATTTATTATTACTCTTTTTACCCCTCCAAGCATTAGGGCAAATAAAACTTCAGGATGTTACGATTAGTAGCCAGCGTCCCAAGTTTGTGAGACTTAAAGGATATTATCGTAGCTATCAGCACAATGACTCTGTACTCAAATATTATGTGGATGGCATTGTGGAATACTATATCAACCTAAAGAATGAAAAAGTAGATATAAGAATGTATAGTAGCAGACATCTTAGAAATGAAGAGCTTATCAGCAAGGATAAGAAAAGAGCCTTTATGCTTAGCGACCAAGCTACATTTCGACCTTGGCCAGAAGGAAAGACATTCATAGAGGAATGCCGTAAGAAGTATGCTATTCAAGATTCGGCTAATGTTGGCTATATCAAAAAGGCAAGCCAAATAATAGGAAGAGTGACAACTGATTCTATCAACAAAAGCTGTATGATAGAAATGAATATGATACCAACATACGACAAGCTAACGCATAACATTTTTGGCTTTACGCAAGAAATGAAAAGTGATTATTTCATGGAAGCTTATAGATTAAGCGATGAGAATTACTATTCTTTCAAGAATTTGCTCAGTCAGAAAACGGATCAAAGCTACAACTATTGGCACAAGAAGGATTCTCGTAAACAGCTCATTCATGTTGTAACAGAACTATTTATTACAGAACAAGAATATGTAGATGGTAAGAAGAAAAAGGCAGGCAAAAAGCTACAACCCCAGGAAGCAGCTCAATCAATAGAAGGCTTTATTTCAGAAAATAGATTGCCGTCTCTATCACCAACAGTACAAGTCGAGATGAAGAAGCTTCAATTTTATGACCCTTCCAATCTGAACAAGAAAATTGCAACTAGCAGCAATTAAGGAATGTTATCGTTATGTTAATAAGAGAAGATAATCGCAATATTTTCAGAAAAAGATGTATCTTTGCAAACAAAAAATAGATAAACATTAATGACATGATAAAGTTGCTATTAGTTGAAGATGATACGAACCTAGCTTTTATTGAAAAAAGCACGTTGGAAGATATAGTTGGAGGTTATGAGGTAATGACAGCCAGCAATGGAAAAGATGGAATCAAGGCTTGGGAGGAATTCAAGCCAGATGTTATCATCTCGGATATAGACATGCCTATTATGAACGGCATAGAGATGGTAAAACACATCAGAGAGACGGATGGCGATACGCTCATTCTCTTCACCACCAATCTCACTTCTCCTAAAAAATTAGAGGAGGGATATGCTGCTGGTGCTAACAATTACATCAAAAAGCCCTTTGTACCCGAAGAACTTGATGCGCATATCCAGAGCCTTCTTCGCCTGAAGAATGGACAGAAGAGTAGAAATGTGTCTTCTTGCATCAAGATTGGAAAGCATATATTGGACCCAGAACATGCCTGCATCAAGGATGAAGAAGGCAACATCAGCTATACCTTGACTGCCAGAGATGCCAAGATACTGGAAATGCTTGCCAAAAACAAGAATGAGATAGTGAAACGTGAAGCCATACAGGAGCGTATCTGGAATACTGCGGAGAAAGACTTCTTCATTTCCCGCTGTCTAGATACTGTTATCGCTAAACTCAGAAAGGTCTTGAAATCAGACCCTCTCGTTAGCATTGAGACTATCCGAGGCATCGGTTTCAAGTTGGTTGAAACTTGCTAGCTCTTCATCCCCCCCCCCAGAACTCGTCTTCTGGTCGGGTAGGAATATAGAGAATTCGGTATATTTGCCCAGTTCACTCTCTACTCCTATCATGCCTTCATGAGCATCTATCACTTGGAACACATAGGTCAATCCCAGTCCGAAACCAGGCGCACCTTTTTTCTTGAAGGTGCGCTTGGCTGCAGATGCACGCTCATACTTATCGAAAATCACCTTTTGGTCAGCTTTACTGATTCCGATACCATTATCCCTTACTCGGATGGATACGCCCTTATCTACCTTATCTGTAGAAATACGAATCGTAACATCTCCATCAGAATACTTGATAGAGTTGTCTATCAAGTTATAGAATATTTCCTTAAGATACTCCTCGTCGGCAAAAGTATATTGACAATTAATATGATTCTCAAAGGATACATTCTTCAATCTGTTCACCTTGAAGTTTTCTTCCATTTTTGAGAGCATGCTTGTCATGTCTACCTGTACTTTCTTGAGCTCCAGTTTTCCAGCTTGTGACTTAGATATGGTTAATATCCTATTTATCAAGCTATAAGCATGCTGTGTCTCCGTGCTGATTACTTGTAGATACTTGGTTCTTTTCTCAGAGTCATTGGCTATCCGCTCATGATCCAAGGCTCCCAATCCCAAACGAATCGTAGAGAGCGGAGTCTTGATGTCATGAATCATGGAATAGGTCATTATCTTCTTCATCTTGGCATTGTTCTGCTGCCAAAGGATAATACTAACTTGCTTGAATATACACAACACAGTTATGATTAGCATCAGAAAAGAAGCAATCGCCAAAAGACCTAATTCTTCAAAAAAAATAGAATAAGGATTGGTTAACTCTATTTGAATAGCTTGCGATTGGTCTGTTCTTGTATATAAAACTGAAGACTTCACAGATAGTTGAAAACTAGTATCCCCACAATAATAGTGCTCCTTACCATTATTATATAATATAATGGAATAATCAGATGGTAAACTTTTATCTAAAATAGCTTTCAGTTTAGGTAAAGATATGTTAGATTTTGTTTCCTTATTTAGTTCAGTTTCAAAGTATGTTATATCTGGCTTATCCGAATTAGAAGGAGATACAGCTATACTCTTAAGATACAGACAAGCTCTCTGTTCGGCCTCGGTGAATAATGCCTGCTCCAGTTTTTCATCCACATCTGCTTTTATTTTAGATATTGTATATTGGAAGCCACTAACTATCCACAGCATTTGCATCATAAATGCTGCGGATAATCCAACGATAGCAGTTATTACATATTTATTATTCTTCTGTTTCATTTCTTTTAGATATTTCTAAGTGCAAAATTACTCATTTTATATTAAAATACCATATTTTTAGCCGTGATAATTAAAAATCTAACATAAATCTAACAATTGGCTAACATTTCTGTTGAAAAAAAAGCAGTAATTTTGCACCCAGAATCAAAAACTAAAAAATGAGCTATGGATTTTAAAGAATTGACACGTAAAGAATGTGTAGAGAATTTCGGTGGACGATACGTCTGGGTTTCAATAAGCCGAACAGAAGGCTATTGGGAATATGTAGTAGAGAAATAAAATCTACTATTACCTTGAATATAAATTAATATCGTTTATAATTAAATTCAAACACATGAAGAAGTTACCAACCAGCGACTACAAGTTGCTAGAAGTAGATGGTCAGGAATATGTATTTCTGACAGGCAGCCAAGAAATCATGGAGATAACAAATCCGTTATTGACAGCCTATTTCAACCCAACTTGTGAGTCAGAAGCAAAAGGCACTAATGAGGAAATGTTCGAAGAACTTACCTCCGCTCTCATCGTTAAGAGAGACGCTGTGCATATCAGGGAAGATCCAGATAGAAATCCCCGACAAGTGATGTTGACATTGAACACCACCCATCGTTGCAATATGGCATGCAGCTATTGCTTTAGGATATTAAAGTATACTCGTATGGCCTTATCTTATGTATAACAATAACATTAGATACAAATGAGAAAGAATAATATTAAAATGACATCTTTGAATACACAAGAATTACAATCAATTAGTGGAGGTTCCGCTTTGGACGATTTGTGGGATATTGCAAAAAAAATCATAAAAGTTCTAGGCTCTGATTTCCATCCTATACTATAATTAAACTTCATAAATATGAAATATATAAATCCAATAATAAATGTCATAGGAATATTAGCCATCTGCTTTATATTTCTTACATTGCCCATGCTTTTAAGTCAACTTATTTCCAGTCTATCTAGAAGTAATTGCATTGACACTATTAGTGTTATTGGACTTTACGCATTCTGTTATTGGGGACTTGGAGGCAAAGCGGTACTTCATACAAGTTGGATTAAATTTTCTCCAGTAAAAATTCCTACTCTGATTATCTTTGGAACTTGCATGTTTTTTCCAATAGGACTGGCAGAAGACATTATATGTCTACCAGATTATTTAATAGATGATTTTGAAAGTGTAGAAATCACCACTTGGGATATTTTTAATATTTGCTTGATTGGACCATTTGTTGAAGAAATGTTATTTAGAGGGATTATTATGAATAGGCTTCTTGAAAAAAATATTAAGCCAAACTCCGCAATTAGTATAACTGCTATATTATTTGCATTGTTTCATTTAAATCCTGCTCAAATGATAGGAGCTTTGATAGTTGGTCTATTCGTTGGATACCTTGCTTATAAAACAAATTGTATTTATTACAGCATCCTTGTTCATTGCGTATATAATACATTGTGTTATATGCAACATTATCTATTGGGATATGATTCTAAAACAATTGAGTTAGTAAATGGCAATTGGATTATATATATATTATTAGCTATTTTATGTATCTATATTGGAAGTTTTATATTAAATAATTATCTAATTAAATTAAAATGAAAACAAGTAATGTAATGTTGGTAGATCTGACACAGTCAGAGATGCTAGAGATCAATGGTGGGAGTAAATATTCCACTATTTTGAAAGTAGGAAAGATTCTTGCTCGTGAAATCGCAATTCAAATTGGTTGGGATTGGCTTGAGAAGAAACTTGGTGATTAATTTTTAACTTATTCCTCAGGCTTATGCCTGAGGAATTTATATATTTATGCTTTTACCTCCAAAATGGGTTGAGAATAGTATTGAGAACTATATCTCTCAGACCACAACTAAGTCTCAAATGATATATTGGGTAGTCTTGGCGGCTATAGTACTGGCATTCATTCTGATGCCTTTCATCTATGTCGACATATCTGTCCAAAGCAACGGCGTGATCAGACCTGTCAATGAGAAGACTGAAATCAAGGCCACAGTATCTGAAATAATAAATGAAGTATATGTTTGTGAAGGGCAGAAGGTGAAGAAAGGCGAACTCCTTCTTCGCTTTCGCGCCTCTTCTTCTAACGAGAAGATTGATTATCAAAATCATCGGCTCAAAGATTTCGAGGCGCATATTGCCGACTTGCAAATTCTTGCCAAAGGCGGTAAGCCAAGTGTATTCCAATCGCCTGTTCGATTGCAAGAACATCATGTCTTCGAGAGCAAAAAACATGAGTTGCAAGTTGCCATCAATCAAGCTAAGCGAGAATACAGCAGAGAGAAAATTCTCTATGATAAAAGTCTGGTTTCGGAAGAAGAATACGAGAAGTTTCTTTACACTTATCAAAGCAAGAAGGAAGAGCTGGCTTCTCTCATAGAATCACAACTGAGCACATGGCAAACCGAGCTCAACAACTATCAGAACCAATACAAGGAGATGCAGACTGCTCAAAAGCAAGAAAAGTCGGAAGTGAAGGATCTATATGAAGTAAGAAACCCTATCACAGGAACCATAGAGCAGTTTTCGGGCATCTATCGGGGCAACAGCGTGCAAGCAGGTCAAACTATCGCCACCGTCAGCCCCGACTCTGCTATCTATGTAGAGGCTTATGTATCACCAAGCAACATTGGCTATATATCAAAAGGTATGCCCATCAAGGCACAAATATCCTCTTTCAACTATCATGAGTGGGGCACGCTGAAAGGCAGCGTGGTATATGTATCGTCCGACTATATGTCGGATGGAAATGGGAACACTTACTTCAAGGTAAGATGCCAGTTGCAGCAAAACTACCTGGTGATGAAGAAGACTGGTGCCAAGGGCTATCTGAAGAAAGGAATGACCGCCAACGTGAGGTTCATGATAACACGACGCTCCCTCTTCGACCTGCTCTACCAGAACATAGACGAATGGATAAATCCTACACAATACAACATTATATAGTGACAGACATCATATCTTCCAAAAAACATGAAAAGTGGAATTAAGATAAAACAGCTCGACATAACCGACTGTGGCGCAGCTTGTCTTGCTTCAGTTAGTGCTTACTATGGGTTGCAAGTACCCGTGATGAAGATTCGCATCTATGCCTTTACCGACCAAAAGGGCACCAACATTTTGGGTATGGTAGAGGCTGCCCAGAGATTGGGGTTATCCGCCAAGGGTGTAAAGGGACCTTACGATGCCTTGACTTCAATACCACTCCCTGCCATCGCACTGGTGGTGGTAAAGGATGTGCTGCGCCATTTTGTAGTCATCTACAAAGTAAACTCCAAAGGTGTTACTTATATGGATCCAGGCGATGGCAAGATGCATAAGGCAACAAGGGCCGAGTTTGAAAAGATGTGGACCAATATCCTTATCCTGTTGCAGCCTAGCGAGTGTTTTGAACCTGGAGATGAGAAGGTGAGCGTTACCATGAGATTCCTGCAACTGCTTGCTCCCCACAAGAGCATGATGTATCAAGCCCTGTTTGGTGCATTGGTATATAGTATTTTGGGATTGTCCGTATCTGTATATGTAGGCAAGATAACGGATTATGTGCTGGTAGATGAAAACGTAAACCTGCTCAACCTGATGGGCATCATCATGATTGTGCTGCTGGTGCTGCGCACTTTCATCGGTTGCATGAAGAGCGTCATCGCCCTCAAGACTGGTCAGCGCATAGACGCTGCTCTCATCTTGGGTTACTACAAGCATCTGCTGCGTTTGCCACAGCAATTCTTCGACACGATGCGTGTGGGCGAAATCATTTCTCGCGTCAACGATGCGGTGAAGATAAGAAACTTCATCAACAATGTGTCGCTCGACTTGATGGTCAACATGATGATACTCAGCTTCACCGTTGTCCTCATGTTTGTCTATTCATGGCAGCTTGCCTTGGTAACCCTTGCCTCTGCGCCACTCTTCTTCATCATCTTCTGGGCATTCAACCGGCTGAACCGCAAATATCAGCGCCGCATCATGGAGAGCAGTGCTGATCTGGAAGCACAACTCGTAGAGTCGCTCAACTCCATCTCTACCATCAAGAGATTTGGCATAGAGGAATTTGCGAACATCAAGACAGAGAACAAATTCGTACAATTGCTTCGCAATACCTTTCGCAGTGTACAGGGTTCTATCCTTGCAGGCAACGGAGTGCAGTTTATATCCACAGGTGTTACCATAGCCGTGCTTTGGATAGGAAGCACATTGGTCATTGATCAGAGCATTACCCCTGGTACGCTGATGCTCTTCTATTCATTGGTGGGCTATGTCATCTCGCCAATCAGTTCGCTTATCACGGCTAACCAAACCATACAGGATGCCCTCATTGCCGCCGACCGTCTCTTCCAAATCATGGAACTGGAGATGGAAGACAAGGAGATGCTGACCTATGATGTGGAGCCTTGGATGATAGAGGGCGGTATCACATTCGACAAAGTTTCATTTAGATATGGCTCTCGCAAGCAAGTCTTTGATAAATTGAGTCTTAAGATAGAGGCAGGCAAGACTACTGCCATCGTGGGTGAGAGTGGTTCTGGAAAAACTACCCTTATCTCACTGATACAGCATCTCTATGCCGTGCAAGATGGCGAAATCGATATCGGTAGTCATAACATTGTACACATCACCACCAGGAGTCTGCGCCAGTATATCGCCACCGTTCCCCAGCAAGTGGAGCTCTTTGCTGGAAGTGTGGTCGAGAATATAGCCCTTGGAGATTTCGAACCCAATATGAAGAAGGTGAATGAGATTGTCAATCTCTTAGGTCTGAAAGACTTTATTGATCGATTGCCAAATGGTTATCAGACTCTTATCGGTGAGCATGGAGCCAGCTTGTCGGGTGGAGAGTGTCAGCGCATTGCCATAGCCAGAGCTTTATATAAGAATCCTTCCATTCTGATATTTGACGAAGCTACGTCTTCTCTCGACTCCATATCGGAGAAATATGTGAAGACGACTTTGGATATGCTCGCCAAGCAGGGTAAAACCATCATTGTCATCGCCCATCGCCTGAGTACGGTAAAGACTGCCGACCACATCTTTGTCTTGGAACAAGGCAAGGTAGCAGAAGAGGGCAATCATAAGTCTCTTCTCGCACAAAAAGGCATATATAGTCGATTATGGCATGAGCAATTCGATGAAATAGATTAAAGATGAAATAGATTAAAGTTGTTATGACTGTAAAGGTGTATCTTGGAGCTTCTCACACAAAATTAGGAGGTACACCTTTGTCTTTCAATGTGCTAAATATCTAAAAAACTGAAAATAAAGATAGCAATATTTGGTCGTTTGGCGAAATATTGCTATTTTTGCATCCTATAATATTGCAAACTAGTTTGAAATCATGTCATTAATTGAAATTAAAAAGGTCGAAAGCAAGAAGGATTTGAAGACGTTCATCGACTTCCACTACGACCTCTACGAAGGCAACGAATACGATGTGCCTAATCTTTTCAGCGACGAAATGAATACCCTGAGTAAGGATAAGAACGCTGCGTTCGAGTTCTGCGAGGCAGAGTATTATCTTGCCTACAAGGATGGAAAGCTGGCAGGTCGCGTTGCTGCTATCATCAACCATAAGGCAAACAACAAGTGGGGAAAGAAATCCGTCCGATTCGGATGGATTGACTTCATCGACGACCGTGAGGTTTCGAAGGCTCTTCTGGATGCCGTTGAGAAATATGGCCGCGAGAAAGGCATGGAGGATGTGGTAGGTCCGCTTGGATTTACCGATATGGACCCTGAGGGTATGCTCGTCTGGGGATTCGACCAGCTCGGCACCATGCCTACCATCTATAATTACGCTTACTATCCGGAGCACATCGAGGCTCTGGAGGGTTTCGAGTTGGACAACAAATACGTGGAGTTCAAGATTATGGTGCCGGATGAAGTGCCGGAGAAGTACGCCAAGATTGCGATGATGATTGAGAAACGATATAATCTGCATGTGCGCAAGCTTACCAAGAAGGATGTCTTCCAGGGCGGAATGGGACAGAAAATCTTTGATCTCATCAACGATACCTACAAGGATCTCTATGGATATTCCGAACTCTCGCAGAAGCAGATAGACCAGCTTATCAAGTCGTATCTCGGTTTCCTCGACTTCAACCTCATCACCTGCATCGAGGATTGGACGGATGGAGAGCATAAGCTCATAGGTGTGGGAATCACCATGCCGTCATTGGCTCATGCCCTTCAGAAGTGTCACCGTGGCCGCCTCTTTCCATTCGGCTGGTATCATGTGTTGAGAGCCATCAAGCAGCACAAGACCAACATCGTTGACCTCCTCCTCATCGGTATTCTTCCTGAATATCGTGCCAAGGGAGCGAATGCACTTCTCTTTGCCGACCTGATTCCTTGGTACCAGAAGTACGGCATAGAATGGGGTGAAACCCAGGTAGAGCTGGAAACCAATGCGGGTGTGCAGGGCCAGTGGGGAGCTTTGACCCCAGTGATGCACAAGCGCAGAAAATGCTACAAGAAGATTATCAAATAGTAATCAAGAAGATTATTGAACAGTAATCAAGAAGATAATTAAATAACAAGGAGTGAAGGAGTTAGGGAGTTAAGACAGATGTTTTTGAATCATAGCTCCTTAACTCCTCCTAAATTTTATAACTAGGAGGATTCTATGTCAGAAGATAATAATGAATTGAATGCCCCGCAGGAGCAGCAACAGCAGGAGCAGCAGCCGGTGGCTTATACCGACGACAACATCCGACATCTGAGCGATATGGAGCATGTGCGAACCCGTCCGGGTATGTACATCGGTCGTTTGGGTGATGGTAATTTGCCGGAGGATGGTATTTATGTGCTCCTGAAGGAGGTGGTGGATAACTCCATCGACGAATTCAAGATGAACGCCGGTACCCGCATCGAAATCGACATCGAAGACCATCTGCGTGTCAGTGTGCGCGACTATGGCCGAGGCATTCCGCAGGGAAAACTCGTTGAGGCGGTGAGCGTGCTGAACACCGGAGGTAAATACGACAGTAAGGCGTTCAAGAAGAGTGTGGGCTTGAACGGAGTGGGTGTGAAGGCGGTGAACGCCCTCAGCTCTCATTTCGAGGTAAAGTCGTTCCGCGAGGGAAAGGTGCGCCATCTGAAGTTTGAGAAAGGTATTCTGCAGAGCGATGTTACCGAGGATACTGAAGATGAGAATGGTACTTTCATCTATTTTGAGCCTGATAACACCCTCTTCAAGAACTATTCCTTCCACGACGACATCGTGGAAACCATGCTCCGCAACTATACTTATCTGAACACCGGTCTTACCATCATGCACAATGGCCGCCGCATCCTCAGCCGTCACGGTTTGAAGGATCTCCTTACGGATAATATGACCAACGAGGGGCTCTATGAGATTATCCACATGAAGGGCGAAGACATCGAGATAGCCTTTACCCATACCAACCAGTATGGCGAGGAATACTATTCCTTCGTCAACGGTCAGCACACCACCCAGGGCGGAACCCATCAGAGTGCCTTTAAGGAGCATATAGCCAAGACCATCAAGGAGTTCTTCGGCAAGTATGAGTATGGCGACATCAGAAACGGATTGGTGGCTGCCATCGCCCTGAACGTTGAGGAACCGGTGTTCGAGAGTCAGACGAAGATTAAGTTGGGTAGCACCACGATGACTCCGAATGGCGGCGAAACCATCAACAAATATGTGGGCGATTTCCTGAAGAAGGAGGTGGATAACTATCTGCATATCCATAAGGACGTGGCTGAGATTCTGGAGAACAAGATCAAGGAGAGCGAGCGTGAGCGCAAGGCGATGGCGGGCGTTACCAAACTGGCGCGTGAGCGTGCCAAGAAGGCGAACCTCCACAACCGCAAGCTGCGCGATTGCCGCATCCACTTCAGCGATGCCAAGAACGAGTTGAAGGAGGCAAGTTCCATCTTTATCACTGAGGGTGATTCTGCCAGCGGAAGCATCACCAAGAGCCGCGACGTAAATACTCAGGCGGTGTTCTCGCTGCGAGGAAAGCCATTAAACTGCTATGGCCTGACCAAGAAGGTGGTTTACGAGAACGAGGAGTTCAACCTGCTGCAGGCAGCCCTCGATATCGAGGACGGATTGGACGGATTGAGATATAATAAGGTGATTGTGGCTACCGATGCCGATGTTGATGGAATGCACATCCGCCTGCTCATCATCACCTTCTTCCTGCAGTTCTTCCCTGACCTCATCAAGAAGGGCCACGTGTATGTGCTTCAGACTCCATTGTTCCGAGTGCGCAACAAGCGAACCAAAATCAAGAACAAGCAGGCGATAGCGGATGCTGATGCCAAACTGGGACCTAAGGAGAAGAAGGGCGACTTCATTACGCATTACTGCTACAGCGATGAGGAGCGCCAGCAGGCCATCAAGGCGCTGGGTCCAGACCCGGAAATCACCCGATTCAAGGGTTTGGGAGAGATTTCGCCAGAAGAGTTTGCCCATTTCATAGGTCCAGATATGCGATTGGAGCAGGTTACCCTGCACAAGACCGACCAGGTGCAGAAGCTCCTGGAGTACTACATGGGTAAGAATACGATGGAACGTCAGAACTTCATCATCGACAACCTGGTGATTGAGGAGGATATTCCGGAGGAAGATTCTGCGCCGCTGGATTAAGTGAAGAGTGAAGAACGAAGAGTGAAGAATTCAAGTGCTTTCAAGGGGTAACCATTGAAAAAAGCGCTGTTAACTGTTAACCTGTTAACTTTTAACTGTTACCTGTTAACTCTTGAAGGATTCTCTCTTTTCTAAGCAATAAGTTCAAAGTAAATGAAGAAATATCTATTTATAGCACTGGTAGCATTCCTGGCAGTAACTTCTGCCAATGCCCAGCTGCGCATTAAGATGGGCAAGAACAGCCCGATAGAGAAGTTGGGTAGGGCAGAAATCGCCATCACCAACCTCTATGTGGATAGTGTGGATGAGAACAAGCTCGTGGAGGATGCCATCAGAGGCATGCTCGAAAAGCTCGACCCTCATTCTTCCTACACCACAGCCAAGGAAACCAAGGCGATGAACGAACCGCTGAACGGAAGTTTCGACGGCATCGGCGTTCAGTTTAATATGGTAGATGACTCCCTGCTCGTTATCCAGCCGGTTACCAACGGACCATCTGAGAAGGTGGGCATCATTGCCGGCGACCGCATCGTTGCCGTAAACGATACCGCCATTTCGGGCGTGAAGATGAGCAAGGAGGAAATCATGAAGCGCCTCCGTGGTCCTAAGGGAACCACGGTGAATCTTACCATCGTGCGCCGTGGCATCAAGGACAAGCTCACCTTCAAGGTGAAGCGCGACAAGATTCCTGTAACCACGATGGATGCGGCTTACATGATTCGTCCGGGCATCGGATACATCCGATTGGGAAGCTTCGGTCTGACCAGTCATAAGGAGGTGACCATGGCGATGGATTCGCTGAAGAAGAAGGGTATGAAAGACCTGATTTTCGACCTGGAGGATAATGGCGGCGGCTATCTTCAGACGGCGGCTCAGATAGCCAACGAGTTCCTGGAAAAGGGAGATCTCATTGTTTATACCAACGGGCGTGCGGCTCCACGCCAGGAGTACAAGGCACAGGCCAACGGCAGATGGCGCAAGGGCAAGGTAGTGGTGCTCACCAACGAGTTTACTGCTTCTGCCGCCGAGATTGTTTCCGGAGCCATCCAGGATCAGGACCGTGGCGTAGTGGTAGGTCGCAGAACCTTTGGCAAGGGATTGGTGCAGCGTCCGCTCACCTTCGATGATGGCAGTGAGATTCGCCTCACCATCGCCCATTATTATACGCCTAGCGGCAGATGCATTCAGAAGCCATATAAGAAAGGTGATAGACTGGATTATGCGATGGATCTCGACAAGCGATACAAGCACGGCGAGTTCACCAACCAGGACAGCATCCATCTTTCTGACAGCTTGAAGTATTACACATTGCGCAAGCATCGTGTGGTTTATGGTGGCGGCGGAATCATGCCCGATTATTTCGTGCCATTGGACACTACCAAGTACACCAAGATGCACCGTCAGCTGGCAGCCAAGAGCATCGTCATCAACCACAGCCTGAAGTTTATCGATGCGCATCGCAAGGAATTGAAGAGTCAGTATAAGGATTTCAACAAGTTCCTGGCAAGCTACGAGGTTCCTTCTTCGCTCATCGAAGCCATTATTGCAGAGGGCAAGAAAGAGAAGATAGAGCCTAAGGATGAGGCTGAATTGACTCAGACAAAGAAATACCTCGCCCTGCAGCTGAAAGCCCTTGTAGCAAGAGATATCTGGGATATGAGCCAGTACTTCCAGGTTTGGAACGAGACCAACGAGATAGTTCAGCGTGCCGTGAAGCTGCTGACCACAGGGAAGTAACTATAGAAAAAACGGCTGTTAACTGTTAACCTGTTAACCCGTGAGGTAATGAATAATAAAAGGTCGTGAGGTTTCTGATAGAACTTCACGACCTTTTATTGTGTATTTATTTTTTTCCGAATTCATTTACTTCTTTTCATGCATGCGATCCCATTTCAGATAGATTCCTGCAAGGATGGTGCCCGAAATACTGTGCCAGGCACAGCTGATGGCGCAAGGCAATACGGCGAGAGGCTGGGCAGCGAAGAAATTGCCGGCAAGTACCGTAGCAAGACCGGCATTCTGCATTCCCACCTCAATGCTGATGGTACGCTTCTTGGCAGTATTGAAGCCCGCCAGCTTTCCGGCAAGCCAACCGAGACAGTAACCCAGGGTGTTGTGGCAGAAAACCACGGCAAAAGTCCAGAGGAAAAGCGATAAGCCACGAGCCACTAAATCATCGTGAACCGTAGAAATCACGCCTCCCACGATAATCGCCAGACACGTTACGCTGATGCCCGGCATCAGACTCTGGATGGTAGGGAAGCAATCCTTCTTGCCATAGATATAATTCAAGGCGCAGCCGATGGCCACAGGAATAATCGTGACTATCAGAATGTTGATGAACATTCCCACAGCATCTACATGGATAATCTCGCCAGCCGTAATCTTCATCAGCAGCGGAGTCATCACTGGCGCAAGAATCGTAGAGGCACAGGTCATTCCCACAGAAAAAGCCACGTCGCCATGACACAGATAACTCATGATGTTGCTCGATACGCCGCCGGGGCAGCAACCTACCAGCAGGATGCCGAGCGACAGGGCTGGGTCAAGATGCCACACATGCACCAGGGTATAAGCCACACCCGGCATGATGATGAACTGGGCGCAGGCACCGATGAATACATCCAGCGGGCGCTGAGCCAGAATCTTGAAGTCGTTGGTGGTCAGGGTCAAGCCCATGGTGAGCATGATGATACCGAGAATCACGGTTTGAGTAGTTCCGCGCACCCAGTCGAAGGTATGTGGGAAGAAGAATGTAAATACTGCTACACCTATTACAAAGATAGATGTGTAATTGGCCAGCCAACGGCTGAGCCCTTGAAATAACTTAAGCATAATCCTATTTCTTTTAAAATCCTGATAATTCTCTCTTATCTAAATCTTTCCTCTCTTTCAATATCGAGTGCAAAAGTACTTCTTTTCTATCGGATAAACAAATTATTTCGGCTTTTCTTCTTTAATTCCGCAACAAATGTGTAACTTTGCACCATATTATCGATAATAGTCATAGAATGAACGAAGATTTTGATATAAGACAACAGACGGTTTCGCCTGCCGAAAAGGAATTCGAGAAAGCACTGCGCCCACTGAAGTTCTCCGACTTCAGCGGACAGAATGGTGTGGTGGATAATCTCGAAGTCTTCGTAGAGGCTGCCAAGTATCGTGGCGAACCGCTCGACCATACCCTCTTGCATGGTCCTCCGGGACTGGGTAAGACCACATTGAGTAACATCATCGCCAACGAACTGGGCGTGGGCTTCAAGATTACATCAGGCCCAGTGCTCGATAAGCCGGGCGACCTGGCAGGCATCCTCACCTCCCTGGAGCCTAACGATGTGCTTTTCATCGACGAGATCCACCGCCTCTCGCCGGTGGTAGAGGAGTATCTCTATTCGGCGATGGAGGATTACCGCATCGACATCATGATAGACAAGGGGCCTTCGGCACGTAGCATCCAGATAGATCTGAATCCGTTTACCCTCGTGGGAGCCACCACTCGCAGCGGACTTCTCACGGCTCCGCTCCGTGCCCGTTTCGGCATTAATCTGCATCTGGAATACTACGACCCTGAGACGCTTCAGAAGATTATCAAGCGAAGTGCGATGCTCCTGAATGTGCCTATAGAAGATGAGGCGGCAGTGGAAATCTCCCGCCGCTCGCGTGGAACCCCTCGTATTGCCAACTCATTATTGCGAAGAGTGCGTGATTTCGCCCAGGTGAAGGGCAACGGAACCATCACTTACGAGATTGCCCAGATGGCGCTCAAGGCGCTCAACATCGACCAGTATGGCTTGGACGAGATAGACAACAAGATTCTCACCACCATCATCGACAAGTTCCGTGGAGGTCCGGTGGGCGTAAGCACCATTGCCACGGCTATCGGCGAAGATGGCGGCACCGTGGAGGAGGTTTACGAGCCATTCCTCATCATGGAAGGCTTCATCAAGCGCACGCCACGAGGCAGAATGGCCACCAAGCTTGCCTATGAGCATCTGGGCAGGAATCCGTATGGAAGCAACATCATGCAGGGCGACCTGTTTGAATAATGAGTAGTTATTAGTGATTAGTTATTAGTGATTAATGATTAGAGATTGATGAGAATAGGGATATTTACGGGTACATTCGACCCATTTACGATAGGACATCAGAACATCGCCGAGCGTGCCTTGCCCATGTTCGACAAGCTCGTGATTGCAGTGGCGATGAGCAAGCTGAAGCACGCCAGCGAGGAAATCTCGAAGCGTGTAGAAGATATCAGAAAGGTTTTCCCGAAGGAATGTGCAGAGCTGGTAGATGCGGAGGATGCATCCAAGGGCTACCGCCTGGAGGTGGTTGCCTACGATGACCTCACCATCGACCTGGCGCATCGCCTGGGAGCCAAGTTCCTGGTCCGCGGCGTTCGTTCAGCCAAGGATTTCGAGTACGAGCGAGAGCAGGCAGATATCAACAGGCAGTTGGGCGGCGTAGAAACCATCCTGCTGTTTTCCGACCCAAGATACAGCAGCATCAGCTCAACGCTGGTGAGGGAATTGAGGTTCTTCGGAAGAGAAGTAGATGAATTTTTACCAAAAATAAAATAAAAATAGGAGGAAGAAGCGTATGATAACATACAATGTAGATGGCGTGAAAATGCCAAAGATCAAGAAGCGCGACACCAGTGCCTGGATTCGCAAGGTAGCTGCCTCTCATGGCCGCAAGGTGGGAGAGATAGGCTATATGTTTGTAGATGACGAGAAGATTCTCGAAGTGAACAACGAGTATCTGGGTCATGATTACTATACCGATGTCATCACCTTCGATTATGATGAGGATGATGTGATTAACGGCGACATCGTGATTTCGCTCGATACCGTCCGCACCAATGCCGAGCAGTTTGGCAAGACCTACGATGATGAGCTTCACCGCGTCATCATCCACGGCATCCTGCACCTCTGCGGCATCAACGACAAAGGCCCGGGAGAGCGAGAAATCATGGAGGAGAACGAGAACAAGGCGCTCGCCCTGCTCGAAGGTGCTTCGATATTGAAGAAGTAAGAAGTTCTATAATTTGAGGAAGCTAGGTTTCTTCGATTTCAGGTAGAAGTATAGAAAAAACAACTGTTAACTGTTAACCTGTTAACTTTGTTACAGGTTGGCAGTTGACATAATGATAGGAGATAAGATTATGGCAACAGCAATCAAAGCAATACCAACATTGCATGGTAAAGAAGCAAAAGAGTTCTTGCGCCATGCAGAAGAGGCCGAGCGCAACTTTAAGGGATTCAAAGATATCGAAGAACATCCCTTTTGTGTAATGGCTCGCAGCATTTTGGAAAAGGCAGGTATGAGATAAGAAAGGAGGCATTTATGTTTCTGAGTTCACAATGCTTTTTTAGTGAATTGACAGATGACTTATTATCCACCTGTCAACCATTCTCGTGTGGCAATGAAGATCTGGATGATTTCTTCAAGAATGATGCCACACGCTATGCTTATTATTTGATGGGGAAATCATATTGTTTTCGAAAGAATGATGACCCCACCAAAATCGTTTGTGCCTTTACGGTTTCTAATGATAGCATTCGTATTTATGATTTGCCAAGAAGCCGTAAGGATTATATGAAAAGTCTTACGCATCATGAAAAGCCTCTGCGTAGATACCCTGGTATTCTTATCGGTCGTTTGGGCGTAAACAAGGATTTTTGTGGAAAGGGAATAGGCAGTGAAGTCATTGATTTCATCAAGGGTTGGTTTATGTCTCATGACAACAAGTCTGGCTGCCGCTTTGTTATCGTTGATGCAATCAATGCTCCCGAAGTAATCTCTTTCTATCAAAAAAACGGTTTTCAACCTCTGTTTACCTCTGAAGAGCAGGAGTTCTTGTATACAGGAGGAAAGAAAGGGCAACAAATCAAAATGGCAACCAGATTGATGTACTTTGACTTGCTGTGGATGAGACAATAGTAATTTGATAATTATTTTTGATTATGTTTAGATTTAAAGTTATACTTCTTTTATCATTAATTTTAAGTGTTTGCCCAATTATGAGTCATGCGCAATTAAAAAAGTCTGGTTCAATAGAGAGGGTAAAGGGGTTTACGAATGGTTCCGTCAGTTTGATGAAGTCTACAACAGAGAGAGGGGATGTGTATTCTCTAACGTTACGTAATAATTCAAAATTTCATGATGATGTGAATTTGTTGTTGGGAGATAAGGAAACTGCTGTAAAAAATCTAAAAGACTTTTCTGAAACTTTAAAAACAGCAAAGTCTGGTGAACATTTTGATTTCGAAGTGATGGGACTGACATATACTTTCTTTTATGGTAGCACATTAGGGCAAAAATGTTTTAAGATATGGGCACCTAATAGTGTAAGTTCTGATTATGGTAGGTTGTTTAAGGCAACAATAGATGATATTATCAAATATTTTTTAAACAATGGGGAATAGAGAGTGGATTGCTTTTGCAAATGAGAAAAAATGTAATCACGCAAAGAGCTTGATAAAGAGTGGATTTATTAGTTGGGTAAATACAGCTAATTTTGAAGTAGGAGATATAGTATATTTGTTTATGTCAAATACTAGAAACGTTAGATTTAAAACTCAAGTTGTTGCCGATAATTGTAAGCGTGAGGATTCTGAATATTGGCTTGAGCAAGCTCCTACGGATATTACTTTTAGATTAAAGTTGGTTGCAGAATATTCTGGAGACCAATTGAATGAAAGTGTATTGATTAAGCATGGTTTTAAGGGTGGTAGATCACTTCAAACTCCAAGCTATAAGAATGAAAATTTGATGGATTATATAAAGTCAATCTTTTAAAAGTAAAAGGGAGAAACTAACAGGTGTCTGTTGGATTCTCCCTTTTTGTTTCTTATTCTATCGCCTTGATCCTCTCGCGGCATTCTTTCAATATCTCTTTCAATTCCTCCACGGTAGTGGCTCTCAGCATGGCGATTCTCGTCTGGCGGAAATCAGGAATGCCCTTGAAGATAGGGGAGGCGGCAAGGTGGCGACGGGTGTGGAGAATGCCTCTGTACTCGTCTATGCGCTCCACGTTGATGCGAAGCTGCTCCTCCAGAAGGTCAATCTTCTCATCCACGGTTAATGGGGCAGCACCCGTGTTATCCAGATAATCACGGATTTCCTTGAAAATCCAAGGTCTTCCGAAGGTGGCTCTGCCAATCATCACTGCATCTACGCCGTAACGCTCAAAAGCAAGCTTGGCTTCCTCCGGGGTGGTAATGTCGCCGTTGCCAATAATCGGAATATGGATGCGGGGGTTGTTCTTCACCTCGCCGATGAGGCTCCAGTCGGCTTCACCCGTGTACATCTGGCTTCGGGTTCTGCCGTGGATGGTGAGTGCCTGGATTCCGCAATCCTGCAACTGCTCGGCAAGCTCGGTGATGATGAGGTTCTCGCAATCCCAACCCAGTCGGGTCTTCACGGTTACGGGCACGTTTACCGCCTTTACCACCTCTCTTGTAATATCCAGCATCAGCGGAATATTTCGGAGCATTCCGGCTCCTGCACCCTTTCCGGCAACCTTTTTCACCGGGCAGCCGAAGTTAATATCAATCACATCCGGCTTCGCCTGTTCCACGATCTTGGCAGCTTCCACCATATCCTCGGTGGTTCTGCCGTAAATCTGAATGCCCACAGGGCGCTCCTCATCGCTTATCGTAAGCTTGCTGACTGTGCTCTTGATGCTTCGCACCAAGGCTTCCGCCGATACGAACTCAGTATAAACCATGGCAGCTCCGAATCGCTTGCAGAGCATGCGAAAGCCAATATCCGTTACGTCTTCCATCGGAGCGAGGAAGAGGGGCTGAGGCCCAAATTCTATATTACCTATTTTCATCTGAATCTTTCTGTTCTGTTTTTGCGGCTGCAAAGTTACATCTTTTTTTTGAGATAGCCAAAAAACAATTCATTCTGATTCATTTATTCATTCTGATTTTTATTCATCGGATTTCACGGAAGAAACGGAGCCTTAACTGCCATCCTCTGATTACTCACGGATTTTAAACGGAAACTTAGCCTTCGGCTATTGGCTAACGCCGTAAATGTTGCACATTCGTTCCCCCACTTTAGGGGGTATCTGTCACGACCGTTAGGTCGAGTCCGTCTAAATTCCGTGCGTAATCCGTAGAGTAAGAATGTTTCCGATAACTCCGTGAAATCCGATGAATAAAAATTCTATGAATAAAAATTCTATGAATAAATAGAAAGTTACTTCAAAAGATGATACATTCCGCCAGCCAATGTGCGGATGATGCCCTTCATCTCCAGCGTAAATAGGATAGAGGTGAGGCGACCGATGTCGATATTCGATTTCACGCTGATGATATTGATCTGCAGGTCGTTGGTCTTCGAGAGGATGCTGACGATGAGCTCCTCTTCTGTTGATAACTCCGGGAAGAGGCTGCGCTCGATGCCCTGCTGCTTGGCTCTCATCAGGGTGGCGTCATCCTGCCAGCGCATATCCTTCACGAAATCCTCTGCACTGGTGATGAGCGTGGCGCCGTTGTTGCGAATCAGGTTGTTGCAGCCCTCACTGTAGTAATCGCCTATCCTGCCCGGAAAGGCGAAGACATCCCTGCCGTAGGATTGCGAAATATCGCAGGTGATAAGACCCCCGCCATGAGCAGCGCTCTCTATCAGAATGCAGGCATCCGACATTCCCGCCACGATGCGGTTGCGGCGCACGAAGTTAATCTTATCCGCATTCGTGCGGGTAAGAAACTCGGTGAGCAAACCGCCTTGTTCTATCATTCTCGCCGCCGTTTCCCTATGCTGACGGGGATAGAGGTCGTCCAAGCCATGCGCCAATACGCCCACGGTTTCGTAGCCGCAGGCAAGCGCCTGCCGGTGCGCCACGATATCCACGCCATAAGCCAAACCGCTCACTATCAGTACACGAGGCGACAGCTGCTTCAAATCCGTAATAAAACGGCGGATAAGGTCCTCGCCGTAAGGAGTGCAGTGGCGTGTGCCCACGATATTGATAACCCGCTGCTGGTTCAGGTTGGCATTGCCTTTATAGAAGAGCATGAGCGGCGCATCATCGCAATCCTTAAGTCGTTGCGGATAACGGTCGTCGTTCATCGTTATCGGTTCTATTCCGTATCTGATATCGTATTCCAGTTCCTCTTCAGCCCGTTTTCGAGCCTCGTCGCAGTTTTGGATAGCGTTCACGAGTTTATCCGAGGCATCGGGCAGAATATCTCTAAGGTTATTCTTATGCTCCATGATGAGCGTAGCTGAGCCCACCTTTCTATATAGCTCTAGCATTCCCGCAAGGCTAAAGTAATTCAGCCTTGTTAAGAGTATAGTATTTAATATTTCCTGTTGGTCACCCATAATCTTAAAAAATAATTAGTTATCTCTTCAAGTATTCATACCCAATCCTGCACCTCAGGCATTCCTTCTTGTCGCAGTATTCCTTCTTCAGCTGGATAAGCGCCTGGCTATCCCCGGCGTTCTCCACCTCCAATCCGCACTGCTGCCACATTCTTACTATATGGTTGTTCTCAGCCTTCAGCTCCTCTAGAAAATCGAAGGCACGGTCGCAGTATTTCTCCTCACTCCGGTGCCTTCCGTAAGCAAAGAGAATAGGAACCACGGTGTTGATGATGAGCAGGTTCAGCGAGAAAGGAGAGAGGTGCTTCTCGTTCCTGATGCTCGTGCTTCCGAAGGTATAATGAGTTTCCCAATACCCCGTAACGCTGGTGGCAAGCACCTTCTTTGCCTCCTTCACCGTAGAAGCCTCCAGCAGCTGGCTTAATCCCGCACGGCGGTTATAATAAAGATTCGCCAGCTGCGAAATGCGGATATGCGGGAAGTTCTGCGGGCGAAGTCTCAGAAAACGCCACAGCTTGTAATCCATCGGCTGCAGCGAGAACTTATGCGAGAGATAGAGATATTCGTTTCTCAATCTCGCAAAATACCCGTCGTTCAAGGCATCTTTCTGATATCTTTCGGGAATGGTGTTCAGCTCCAGCAATCCCGCCTGCCCCATGAAGATAGCCTCTATCTGGAAGAGGTCATCCCGGTGATGATCCACCGCCCTCAGAGGCAGCTTCAGCGCCCACTGCTCAAAGGCATCGCCATTGATTCCGAAACCATAGTTTCTGGCCAGAGTCACGAAGTAAGCATTCTCCCAGTCGCCGTTGCAGCGTCGCACACGCTCCTCTATCGCCTCCGTCTTCTGCGAAAGGCGCTCGGTTTGCAGGGCACTCATCCACGAATGCACGGTGAGCTTCGAGAGCGATGGAATAATCTGATAGCAAGGAGGATACTGGTCGATGGTGAGCAGCTCCTGATAGTGCTTCAGCACATGATCCGGAATATCGAGCTGCATCTGAACCAGCAGGGCACCCTTCGAGTTCCGGGCTTCCGTATCGATGGTGCCGCAGATGTGCAGAATCACGTTGTCGTATCTCTCATCCTTGTCGTGGGCATGAAGATACCAGTCGCTCGCCTTGTCGTGAATCTCCACGTTGCCCACCCACAGCGTACCGTTAATCTTGATTTTAGCGTTGAAGAAATCGGGCCCTGCATTGCGGTTGTGCAATCCGGGGTCGATGACTTCCACCTGCCTGTGGTCGGTGGTGGAAAGAGGGGAGAGTGGGAAGAGTTTGTGCTTCCACACGTAGTGAAGTAGTTGTTCCATATTGTTTCGGCTTTATAGGGTTTATAGGAATGCCTCTTTCGGAACGCAAGTTCGGAAACTCGTGTGCGGAAGGGGTATTGAAAAATCAGCTGTTAACCTGTTAACTGTTAACTATTAACTCTCAACTATCAACTCTCCCAAGGTATTTCTCAAACGCCTTGTCGTATTCCTCGCTGTTGCCCAGCCTTCCGTTAATCAGGCAAACCAGTTCAACGGTGGCCTTCAGGCAAAGCTTCTCGTCGCTGGCACGGAAGATGTCCTGATGGAAGACATATCTCACGCCCTGCTTCTCCAGCCACAAACGCGAGAAGAATTCATCATCGCATTGCAGCGGAACCTTGTACTGCAGGTTCATTCTCGCCACCACGGCATCCACGCCCTTATTGTGCATTTCGGCAAAACTGAGGCCGCATTCCTTCAGGAAGAGATGGCGGGTATGCTCCATGTAATGCAGATAGTTGGCGTTGTTCACAATACCCTCGATGTCGCACTCATAGTCGCGCACCTCCATCTTCGTCTCAAATATGTATTTGCTCATCATTTTCTCCATTTTAGTTACTAAATGAGGCTAAAAGCCCTAAATCACTGCAAAAATAACCAAAATTTTCTATTTATTATAATAATAACCCGTATTTTTCAAGGTTTTTCGAAGAAAAAGATGTATTTTTGCATAAGAAATTGCAAACTGGCGCAATGAAGCTTGTTTTCAAATTGCCTGGTGCAGCATTTCTCAGCATGATCAATAGAATAAAAAACAAATAAAATTTAGATAAAGATGAAAATAGCTTTGATCGGCTACGGAAAGATGGGACACATGATCGAGGAGATCGCCCTGCAGCGTGGCCACGAAATCGTATGTAAGATTGACGTGAATAACCCTGAGGATATCGACAGTCCGGAGTTCTGCTCTGCCGATGTTGCCATCGAGTTTACAAACCCTACTGCCGCTTACGGCAACTATCTGAAGGCTTTCTCTCACAACGTGAAGGTGGTTTCAGGTTCCACTGGTTGGATGAAAGACCATAAGGAAGACGTGGAGAAGCTCTGCGCCGACGGCAAGCAGACCCTCTTCTGGGCATCTAACTTCAGCATCGGAGTAGCCATCTTCTCTGCCGTAAACCGCTATCTGGCAAAGATCATGAACGGATTCCCACAGTACTCCGTATGCATGCAGGAAACCCACCACGTGCACAAACTTGATGCGCCATCAGGCACAGCCATCACACTGGCCGAGGAAATCATCGACAACGTTGATAGAAAGAAGGATTGGAAGCGTGGCGTAACCTACTGGACAGAGGATGGCCATCATGATGAGGGCGATGCTAACATCACCGACGAAGACCTGGTTATCAACTGCGTACGAGATGGTGAGGTTCCTGGAATCCACGCCGTGATGTATGATTCAGATGCTGATATGATTACCATCGAGCACAGTGCCCACTCACGCAAGGGCTTCGCCCTGGGAGCCGTTCTCGCAGCAGAGTTCACAGCCAACCATACCGGTTTGCTCACTACATCAGATTTATTTAAGTTCTAATAAATCTAATAAATATGATTGATAAACAGAAACAAAACCTCAATATGAAGGTGCAGTGGGCGAAGTTCGCAGTGGTTCTCGCCCTCTACCTCCTCTTCCTGATATGGGTTGAGAGCTGGCTGGGACTCATCGTGGTTCCGTTCATCTTCGACGTTTACATCACCAAGAAGATTCACTGGCAGTGGTGGAAGGATGAAGAAGGCCCTATCCGTTTCATCATGAGCTGGGTAGATGCGCTGGTGTTCGCTCTTGTAGCGGTTTATTTCATCAACCTCTTCTTCTTCCAGAACTACGTGATTCCATCATCATCTCTCGAAAAGAGTCTCCTCACGGGCGACTATCTCTTCGTGAGCAAGGTAAGCTACGGACCTCGCATTCCTGAAACCCCGCTCACCATGCCTCTGACCCAGCACACCATGCCGCTGGTCAACGTGAAGAGCTATGTAGAGTGGCCTCACTGGGATTACCGCCGCGTGAAGGGATTGGGCAACGTGAAGCTCAACGACATCGTGGTGTTCAACTATCCTGCCGGCGACACCCTCTGCAACGAGGAGCGCTATCAGGCGAATGATTACTATCAGATGGTTTACTCTATCGGTGACCAGCTCCTGGAGCAGAACGGACAGGAAAAGGATGTGCGCGTGATGAACCCATTGCAGCAGCGCCACTATTTTGAGCAGGTTTATGTTACAGGCCGCAACTACATCAGCAGCATGCCGGGCGAATATGGCGACATCATCAGCCGTCCTACCGACCGCCGCGAGAACTATGTAAAGCGCTGCGTGGGCTTGCCTGGTCAGACCCTGCAGATCAAGAACCGCATCGTTTATCTGAACGGAAAGGCAAACAAGGAGCCTGATAACGTGCAGTATACTTATAAGATGAAGCTCAAGGGCGAGTTCCCAATCGACCTTGCCGATGAGCTGGGAATCACCAACGAAGACCTGCTGATGTATAATCAGAGCGGCGTGATTCCACTCACCAAGAAGGCTTACATGGCGCTGAAGGCGAACAGAAACCTCGTAGAGAGCATCTCTATCAATACGGATGCAACCTATGGCGACCTCTATCCGCTCAACGCCTATACCGGCTGGACAAGAGATAATTACGGTCCGGTTTGGATTCCGAAGAAGGGTAAGAGCATCCAGCTCAACTTGAAGAACCTTCCTATCTACGAGCGCTGCATCAAGGTTTACGAGGGCAACGACCTCAAGGTAGACAGCCAGGGCAACATCTTCATCAACGGCAAGTTGGCGAAGAGCTACACCTTCAAGCTCGATTACTACTGGATGATGGGTGACAACCGCCACAACTCAGCCGACAGCCGCTACTGGGGCTTCGTGCCAGAGGATCACATCGTTGGCAAGCCAATCTTCATCTGGTGGAGCCACAGTCCTGACCATCCGGGCTTCTCAGGCATCCGCTGGAACCGCCTCTTCAACTTTGTAGATAACATCAAGTAAATTCGTAGATAACATCAAGTAATGATGTTATTCCTTAGAAGTTAAGAAGCAAAAGATTGGAAATGGCTTGAAAATCAAACTGATAGTTTGAAATCAAACAGATAAATTTGATAAAAGATAGATAGATTGAAAATCGCAGTTAAATTCCTAATAGCTTTAGGCTTGTCGCTGCTCCTGGTATGGGCTGTGCGAACCTATGCATTCACTGTCTTCACGGTGCCCGCCGGGGGTCTCCCTCCGCATTTGGAAGAGGGCAACCGGGTGATAGTGAATAGGATTGACTGCGATTTTTTCAATCGTGGCGAGATAGTGGTTTATGCCGATTCCGTGGCACTTCCGCTCCGCAACCAGGGCCTCAGTCAGGGTCGCAATCCACGCTTCAAGCGAGTAATCGTAGAATATTTCATCGGGCAAATAGAGAAGCTCCCCGGCGATACCCTCCGCATCGGCAAGGCGAGCTACATCATCCCCATGGAGTGCTGCAAGCGCTGCGGCTGCAAGGATTGCCGCTTCTATCTCCTAAAGACGCCAGCCGGCGAGCAGCTGGTTCACAAGCATCAGATGATAGGCAAAGCATATAAGCTGTTTTAGCCTCCACGCCCGCCATTCGCCCCTCCAGCTGTCTCTTATACACATCCTCCGAGCCCACACGAGACTACGCTGCATCTCGTATG
>OBIB01000101.1_pt1 | contig 31253 bp, 26 predicted proteins | sample 1496261 | NCBI WGS metagenome assembly OBIB01 (sample SAMN05065771, study PRJEB22554) | human gut metagenome | biome: ENVO:2100002; feature: ENVO:00000062; material: ENVO:00002003 | host: Homo sapiens | place: USA
CAGAGAAAAGACGCATCTCGGAAGACCCCAATGCCTGGCGTATCTGACGCTCCAGCTTGACGTTGTAGCCGCCATAATACTGCACATCATCACCCATGCTCAATCCATATACGGGAGTTCCGGCAGGAAGACTCCGGATGGTCTGTTTGATATCTGCCATGGTTTGGGTAGTAAATCGCTCTACATCGCTCTTCTTGATGGGATTATCATCCGGAGAAGTATAGTAGGGGCTGTAGGCATTGGTAACCTGCGGGTCGCCGATGACTATCATCTTATAATGCGTCTCCTTGCCGCCAGGCAATCTGCGCAACGTAAAATTATAGATTTTCTTCTTCTTGGATACAGTTTGGTAGAAATAAGCCGTGCGGTCGGTTGCCGAATGGGTAGGTACCTCGCAATCGGCAGGCACGGAATAATAGATGAAGCGAGCCAAACTGTCTCGCTTCATCTTATATCTTCCGTGGGAATCGGTCTTTACGCAGTTGAATCCATCGCTCACGATGACTCCAGCCACTCCCCTTCCCTCGGTATCTTTCAAGGTACCTGATATTCTGAAATCCGGCTTTGCTACAGGCTTCTTCTTCAGCGTATCAGCCACCTGCGGCTTCTGCCTGTTCACCAGCACGGGAACCTTGACAGGAAGCTTATCTGCATGTTTAAGAAGACGCAAGGTAACTCCTATTGCCACGAGAACGCAGCAAACGAAGACGATGATACCTGTATAAATCTGATTTCTTTTCATTTACCTTCGAGATTTTTACTTCACGATAGAACTGAACGGATTGCGGGTTCCCTTGGCACCCACCAGGAATGCCTTGGCACTACCGAACTTCAGGAACATGTCGAGACGTACTGGCACATGGTTCTCATCATCGGTGATGTAGAAATCAACTATCTTCTTCCATTTTTTGTCCTTCAGTTCCATATATTCCAGGCGTAGGCAGCGATACTTGATGCCATTATCCGCCTTCACGGTTACCTTGCCGCCAAACTTCAACTGCGCAGGAGTGCGTCCGTTGCCATCACAGATAGGGAATCTTACGCTGTGTCCCTTCTTCCAGTTGGCAGGATCGAAGCTGCGGGCACGCAGGAAGATGTTCATCATGTCGAATACGCAGTCGTCGTAAGAAGCCTTCTTGTACTTATGCTCGCCGTGCTTGTTCTGATAATGCAAATTTACATTGCACTTGCCGCCCGCATAGTTGTAGAAAACCTCATCCACCGTATATCGCTTGCCTTCGCGGGCACCCTTGCGGAAATACATAGGAGCCATATCGGTGCCTGTATAGCAGAGCAACGTATCGCGGAGAACGAAGAAATCGTCCACCTTCTTATTACCTCGGGTTACAAGCGAACCGCGATAGGCTGGCTTGCCCTTGTGGGTGGTCTGCACCACCGACATGCTGGCTGTGCCCGCCTTAACCCATACAAACTTCCAGTTGTAATAGAGATTGTAAGTCAGGAATTCTCCCGACTTAAAAGCCGTATTACGGAAAGTACACTGGGCCGATACAGAAGTATTGACCAAAAGTAGCAACATGGCTACTATAACAGACTTTAGTAACTTCATATCCTCTTACATTTTAGGAATGTACTGGATGCCGAGTTTGGCGGCACGCTGTGCATTCAGGTTTTTAACTTTCTTCTCTTTGTCTGGCTTCTGCTTGGTGATGGCTCCCGGCTTCTGTCGGGAAAGTTCACGAGCCGTAGGATCCCAGCTTTCAGTAAGGTCCCACTTAGCCTTGCATTCTATCTCTTCCGGATAGTAATACACCTCTTCGGCTTGCTGGTCCTTATCGTAATCGCCCGTATCCCACACGCCATTGTCATTTCTATCTACGATGAGACGCATGTAATACTTCTGCGGTTTCAGATAATAGAACTCGGCAACGCCATTCACCGCCTTCACCTGCTTCACCATCTTATCTTGGGAATCAAGAAGCTGTACCAGGAGTGGCTGGTCGTGGAGCGAAGTGATGTTGACCAGCAGGGTGCCGTAGGTATCCAACGAGTTGACTTTGAAGCCCTGCTTGATAGGCTTGGAAGCCAATCCATAGATATCCTCAAAGGCAGCAGAATCTACTTCCAGACTGTATTCTATATCTGGGCGCCACTCGCCTCGCAGTTCATATCTTCTGTTTCCTGCCGGCAGAAATTCCATCGGTGCCCGATACCAGAGTGTATCATGCTTGGCATAAAGATGGATGGCGGCAGTATCTGCCTTTGCCAGAGGAGTTGGGAAGGTGAAGATGATGTTCCTGTCGGGATCCAGCTGCGATGACACGCTCAGTTGCACATCGAGCGGCTTTACCTGCATCACCGAATCGTATGGTTCGCCCTTCTTCTTCTTTTTCTCCTGCTTCTTGGTCCATGCAGCCAACTCCTTTTCCAAAGCCTTCATTCGCTTGGCGTATGGTTCCTTGGAGAGGATTTCCTGGGTGGAATCGGTCTTGTTGACCAGCACTCCCGTACTGTCGGTCATGCGATAGGTGATGTCCATGAGCAATGTATCCTGGTTCACCAATGCCGTATCCTTGAGCCAATAGGTTATCGTATCCTTCTTCTCGGATGCTTCTATCAGGAAAGCATCCTGGGCATCGAAGTTAAGTCCCTTGATCTGTGGCAGGATGGAATCTCCATAACTGAAGAACAGCGAGAAACAGTTAGCCTTCTGCCGCTCTGCCTTCAGAAAATATCTGTCTGTAAGCGGCTCTGTGAAAGCCTTCAGCACGATGTTGTCTGGCAGGAAGTGGGTATATTTCACAGGGTCAATCGACTTGATGTGGAGTGAATCTATCCAGGTGGTATCCTGCCTTACATCCGGTTTGCTAGATGGTACGATAATGTCGTGTGAGAAAGCAATCTTCTCGCTCTTCTGATTGAACATGTAGTTGCCATCCATATCCTGCAGGGCATAGATGCGATAAGAACCCGGTGCCACACCCTTGATGACGAAGCGGCCACGGCTGTCGGTGCGGCTCACTCGAAGCATCGGCTTGGTGCGGAAGGCAGAGTCGGCATGGTCGGCATACAAGCCCACCAGGATGCCCTTGATAGGCTCCAGATTCTCGGCTTCGAGCACACATCCCGACACCTCCATGGTATCAATCACCTCGCCCGTAGAGAAACTGTAGGTATAGTTTCCCATCGGATTGCCCTCGTTGTTATCGCTGATGGCATCCGAGAAGTCGATGGTGTAGGTGGTGTTGGGCTTGAGGGAATCTACGAGCGAAATGGAGATTCGCTTTCCGGCTCCCTTGATTTCAGGCACTTCCAGCTGCGGAGGTGACACCACCACCTTCTCAGAAGGATTATCCAGCTTGATGAACTCATCGAAGTAGATATTGATTTTCTTCTGATTCACTTTCGTGGCACCGTCGCCCGGCGTGGCTCCTACCACCTTGGGAGGAGTCTCGTCAAACCATCCGCCATCGGGCTGTCCCATCTTGGCACAGGAAGCCAACAGCAGGAGGACCAGCAGATAGAAGGGCAAAAACAGGGAGTTTGCCTTCATCCGATGCACCAACAGGTTCTTTATAGCGTTCTTATTCATCATTATTATCTGTATTTCTAAGGTATCCCCCCTCTCCTATCTGCTGCCAGAAAGAAGAGAAAAGTATTACTGGTTCATGATGAGCATCTCATCTATGTTCTTGCGACTGTTGCTCAGGCGAGGAATCTTGTGCTGGCCACCCAGCTTGCCCTTGCTCTTGAGCCACTCGTTGAAGAGTCCCGGCTTAGCCTTGACTATCTCCAGATGCTGCAGGGTGACGTCGTGGAATCGCTTCGCCTCGTAATCGCTGTTGATTTCCTGCAACTTCTGGTCGAGCAACCGGGCGAACTCATCCAGGCTGGCTGGTTCCTGAGAGAACTCGATGAGCCACTGGTGGCGGCACTTGGCATTGCTGTCCATATAAACCGGAGCGGCGGTATATTCTGCCACCTGGGCTCCCGTCTTCTCGCAGGCATAGGCCAATCCTTTTTCGGCATTATCCATGATCAGTTCTTCACCAAAGGCATTGATAAAGTACTTGGTACGGCCCGTGATGACAAACTTATATGGGTTCACGCTGGTAAACTGCACCGTATCGCCTATCATATAGCGCCACAAGCCGCAGGATGTGGTGATGACCATGGCATAGTTCTTGCCCACTTCTACACCCCAGAGCGGAACAACGGTAGGATTATCGCTGCCAAACTCATCCATCGGGATGAACTCGTAGAACACGTCGTAATCTATCATGAGCGACATAGCAGGGTCTGCAGGGTCGTCCTGCAAGCCGAAGAAGCCCTCGCTGGCATTGTAGGTCTCCATGTAGTGCATGTTAGGAGAAGTGATGAGTTGCTCATACTGCTTGCGGTAAGGCGTAAAGGCGATGCCGCCATGGAAGAACACCTCCAGGTTTGGCCACACTTCCTCCAGATGCTTCTTGCCGGAAAGCTCCATCACACGCACCAGTACGCTGAGCATCCAGCTAGGGACACCCGAGATATTGGTCACGTTCTTGTTCAGGGTTTCATGGGCAATGCGGTCGCGCTTCACCTCGAAGTCGCTGAGCAGAGCCGTCTCCTTCTTTGGTACACGCACCATGTTGGCAAGCGGATTGATATTCTCGATGAGGATGGCGCTCAAGTCGCCCACCAGACTGCCCGACACATTATAGTTAGGCGAATGGCTACCGCCGAGAATCAGGCTTTTGCCATCGAAAATCTTGCTCTTAGGATTATTGCGCAGATAATATGCCACGGCATCAAAACCACCTTTGTAATGGATGTTCTGCAATCCATCCTGCGAAACAGGAATAAACTTACTCTTGTCGTTGGTGGTACCCGAAGATTTGGCAAACCACTTCACCTGTCCCGGCCAAAGGATATCCTTTTCACCATGTCGCATACGGTCGATATCCCCCTTCAATTCCTCGTAGGTGTTGACCGGCACATTCTGGGCAAACTTCTCGTAACTGTTTGTTGTATTGAGTAAATGCTTCACACCATACTCGGTGTTTTTTCCCGATGCCAAAAGGCGCATCAGTACATCATGCTGCAATGTCTCTGCATCATGTACATACTTCTCCAAGCTCTTCTGGCGAGGCTTGAAAACATTACTTACTATCGTTGTTAAACTCATATCTAGATATATATACCTTTAAAGTAGATGCAAAAGTAATTCAATCTTTTGATATAGAGAAAGTTTTTACTGTTTTTTAATACAAATAAGAAAAAATACTCCCATGAGCCGCATCAATGATGCCTTCTCATGGGAGTATTTTAATTATGTAAGCCCAATATAAGCCCCAGCCGATAAGCTACCGACTATCCTGCTTATTCATTTTCTTCTCCAAACGCTGCTGCCTCGGCAGCAGCGATGATATCCTCACGGGTCATCTCCTTTGGCTCTGCAGTAATGTCACTCAAGTCAAACTCGTCGTTTCCACCGGCTGTTTGCTGAACAGCAACCTGCTCTTCAGAGATAGCAATCTCCTCGGCCTTCTCTGTAACGGCAGAAGACTTTTCGGAATAAACCTCTTCCTTGAAAACATTCACGTGCTTCACTTCAGGCTCCTGCTTCTCTGCCTCCTGCGAGATGATGAAATCTTCCTTCACCTCGGTAGAAGGCACACCTTCCACAGGTTCCTCTTCCATCTTCGTACGGTTGGCCTTGGCAATAAACACAGATTCAATATACTGCGGTTCCTTGCGCAAGCGCTCCAGGGTGAGCTTAGATGCAAGCTGCTGGCTCTCCTTCTTGGAGTAACCCTTGCCTTCTCCACCCTTCACACCTTCCATCACCACCTGATAGGTGAACACAGGGCTGCCGTTCTTATCCTTCTCCTGTCCCAGCATCACGAAGTCCAACTTCACACGGTTCTTCTGGCTCCATTCGATGAGTTTGCTCTTGAAGTTAACCTCCTTGTAAGCCACCTTGTCGATGTTTATCATTTTTGCCAGGATGCGCTTCTGCATGAATTGCATGCAGGCATCGTAACCGCGGTCCAGATAGATAGCTCCAACCAACGCCTCGAAAGCATTTCCTCCCATGTAACTGTTATGAGAAGAACTGTGACCATTGGATAATACGAGTTGGTTGATGCCCATCTCCTGGGCCAACTTGTTGAGCGTGTCGCGCTGCACTAGCTTGCTTCGGGTATTGGTCAGGAATCCCTCACGCTTGCCAGGGAAGTGCTGGTACACGATGTCGCCCACCACGGCATCCAAAACAGCATCACCCAAGAACTCCAGGCGCTCGTTGTTTACGGGCTTGCCCTTGGCGTTGCGGTGCATGATGCTCTTGTGCATCAGCGCCATCTTGTAATAACTGATGTCGTGGGGATAAAAACCTAGGATTTCGTACAAAGAAAAATAAAGCTCTTTATCCTTGCGGAAAGAGAGCTTTATTCTATCTATAAAATTATTCAGCATACTTCTTGAATACTACACAGCAGTTGTGACCACCGAATCCGAAAGTATTGCTCAATGCAGCACGAACCTCACGCTTCTGAGCTTTGTTGAAGGTAAAGTTCAAGTTGTAATCGAGCTCTGGATCATTATCACCCTCTTCGTGGTTGATAGTAGGAGGAACGATATCGTTCTTCACACTAAGAACACAAGCCATAGCCTCTACTGCACCAGCAGCACCGAGGAGGTGACCAGTCATTGACTTGGTAGAACTGATGTTGAGCTTGTAAGCTGCATCACCGAAGACTGCCTTGATAGCCTTAGCCTCAGAGATATCACCCACGTGAGTAGATGTACCGTGAACATTGATGTAGTCAATGTCTTCTGGCTTCAGATTGGCATCAGCAAGTGCGCGCTCCATAACGAGCTTAGCACCGAGACCTTCTGGATGAGAAGCTGTGATATGATAAGCGTCGGCACTCTCGCCCTCACCTACCATCTCAGCATAAATCTTCGCACCACGAGCCTTAGCGTGCTCAAGTTCCTCGAGAATCAAGCAACCTGCACCCTCGCCCATGATAAATCCATCACGGCTTGCGCTGAACGGACGTGAAGCATGCTCTGGGTCATCATTACGTGTTGACAATGCATGCATAGCATTGAAACCACCTACGCCACAAGCGCAGATAGCAGCCTCTGCACCACCGCTAACGATGATGTTTGCCTTACCCAAACGAATCAGGTTGAAGGCATCAGCCAATGCATTGCTTGAAGAAGCACATGCAGATGTTGTGGTATAGTTTGGTCCGTGGAATCCGAAGTGGATTGAAATCTGACCAGATGCGATATCTGCAATCATCTTAGGGATGAAGAATGGGTTGAACTTAGGACCGTTCTCCTCGTGAGTAGCGAAATACGATACTTCATCCTCGAATGTCTTGATACCACCGATACCTACACCGAATACAACACCAACGTTGTTCAAATCTTCTGTTTCAAGATCAATGTTTGCATCCTTTACACCCTGCATAGCGGCAATCATAGCCAACTGGGTATAGCGGTCGAGCTTGCGAGCCTCCTTACGGTCAATCCATTCATTGATGTTCAGGTCTTTCACCTCGCAAGCGAACTTTGTCTTGAAATTAGTTGTATCGAAATGAGTAATAGGCGCAGCACCACTCTTTCCAGCGAGGAGGTTCTCCCAAGTTTCCTCAGGAGTATTACCTACTGGAGTTACAGCACCAAGACCTGTTACTACAACTCTCTTTAATTCCATTTATAAAATTTTAGTTGCTAATTTACTTAGCGTTCTCCTCGATGTAAGCGATAGCGTCACCTACAGTAGCAATCTTCTCAGCCTTATCGTCTGGGATAGAGATAGAGAACTCCTTCTCGAACTCCATGATCAACTCTACAGTATCCAAAGAATCTGCACCAAGATCATTTGTGAAGCTTGCCTCTGGCTTAACTTCAGCCTCATCAACACCGAGTTTATCAACGATAATTGCCTTTACTTTGCTTTCAATTTCTGACATAATTGTAACTTTTAAAATGTTTATAAATCAATTTCTAATTAAAAATCTGGGTGCAAAGGAACACTTTTTTTTTGATATAAACAAATATTTTAGCAAAAAAAGTACTTTTCTGTGCACAAATACCCCTAAGTTGTGCATACTTTTTGCCTTTTTTGCCTTTTTTGTTGGTGATTTGAGATTATTTTGTTACTTTTGTACTGTATTTAATCAAACGTAATAAACTGTATTTAATCAAACATAATAAACAGCATGACATTTACAGAAAACGCGAATAAGATATTTAATCAGGCGATAGCCGATTATCATATCAAAGACAACATTGATACTCCTATCAATAATCCTTTCGCTGAGGGTACCATCGAGAACCGTCTCTACCTCAAGTGTTGGATCGATACCGTGCAGTGGCACTTCGAGGATATCATCCGTGATCCGCAGATTGACCCTGCCGAAGCGCTCGTATTGAAACGCCGAATCGATAAGAGTAATCAAGATCGCACAGACCTCGTGGAGCAGATTGACTCTTACTTCCGTGAGGTTTACAAAGACGTGAAGGTGCAGGATGATGCACGCATCAACACCGAGAGTCCGGCATGGGCAGTAGACCGCCTGAGCATCCTCGCCCTCAAGATTTATCACATGAAGGAACAGGTGAATCGCCCTGAGGCATCAGCAGAGCACAAGGCAAAATGCCAAGCTAAGCTCAACGTGCTGCTCGAACAGCAGGTAGACCTCTCTACAGCCATCGACCAGCTCCTGGAAGACATCGAGGCAGGAAGAAAGTACATGAAGGTGTATCGACAGATGAAGATGTACAACGATCCATCAACCAATCCTGTACTCTACAATCAGAAGTAAATACACCTTATTATATATATAAAGAAGAAATTGACGTATGAAGACAGAGCATATTCTCGTAATAAGATTCTCAGCCATGGGCGACGTTGCCATGACTGTGCCCGTGGTATATTCCCTGGCAAAGCAATATCCTCATGTGAGAATCACCGTGCTGAGCCGTCCATTCGCCCGTCCTTTCTTCGAAAACCTCTCCCCTAACGTCGGATTCATGGAAGCTGACCTCAAGGGTGAGTATAAAGGTGTAAAAGGACTGAATGCCCTCTATCGCAGACTCATCGCCAAGCAGTTTACGGCGATAGCCGACCTTCACAGCGTGCTCCGCTCCAGCTATCTACGCATGCGCTTCAACCTGGACAACTTCAATGTGGCACACATTGACAAGCATCGCAAGGGAAAACGCATGCTCGTGGCAAGCACCAACAAGAAACTGGTAAAGCAGCCATCATCTTTCCAAAACTATGCCGATGTTTTTGAACAGTTGGGTTATCCGGTAAAACTGGATTTCCAAAGCATGTATGGTGAGGGAAAAGGCGACTTATCCACGCTTCCACAAGAAGTTTTCCAAGCAGAAGGAGGAAATCTTATATCTCTGGATGACAACAACTTAGACGCTCCTTGGATAGGTATAGCTCCTTTTGCGGCACATGCCGGGAAAATTTATCCACAACCTCTGATGGAAAAAGTTATCCAGCAACTTATCAGCCATTATCCACATAGCCACATCTTCCTTTTTGGCGGCGGTAAGGATGAAACTCCTGTGATGGATGCCTGGGCTGAGAAGTTCCCGCAGGTGGTGAATGCATCTGCCAAGCTCCATGGCATCTCAGACGAGCTGATTCTCATGAGTCATCTCCGCGTTATGTTGAGCATGGATAGCGGCAATATGCATCTGGCATCGCTTGTCAACACTCCAGTGGTGAGCATCTGGGGTGCTACCCACCCTTACGCAGGCTTTATGGGATGGCACCAAAGCCCAGAAAATGCCGTACAGCTCGACATGCCTTGTCGTCCTTGCAGCATTTACGGCAACAAACCATGTATGCGAGGCGACTTTGCCTGCATGAAGAACATATCGCCAGAAATGGTGGTGGAAAAAATAGATAGAATCTTAAAGAAGAGATAACAATGATAAAAGAAGCAGATTTCCTGAGACCTATCAGCCACGGGAAATCTGCTTTTTTGCTTCTTCACTATGGATTCACAGTTGATGCTTACAGAAATTCTATTGATTATCAGCAGATTATCTTAAAAAAAACAGTATCATCTCAGATTATCCACAAAAACGTGGATAAGTGTACGGAAAACCCCTTTAATAACTTTTTAATAACTTGCGGAATATCCACATCCCCCCACCCCAACACCCGCGATTATGGATATCCACAGAGTTATTAATAAGTTTTTAGAAACTTTTTCGCAGTTTTTGACTGAAAAAAGATATAAACTTATTAACTTTGCAGCGAATTGGGGAAATGTTGATAAAAAGGTTAAAGCATTAAGAGCCAAGAAAAAGATTTCCAAGCCCTATGCTGATAACCTGAGACAAGACTTGGATAATGAAAAAAACAAATAATTACGATGTTTTTTATCCACTTTTCCACGTCATATCATCATCCTTATATTCTTTTTTAAAAAATAAGAAATAAAGAAATATAATATTAATGTTATGGTGAAAAACGATTGGATAAAGAAAGGTTACGTGGATGAACCTATCGACGAGACCTTGGACTTGAAGGCTGAAATCAGAAAGCTTTGCAAGGAGAAAGATGCGATTATCCTCGCCCACTACTACACGGTTGGTGAGATTCAGGATATTGCCGACTTTGTGGGTGATTCTTTGGCACTGGCTCGCAAGGCTGCCGAAACCGATGCCAAGGTGATGGTTATGTGCGGTGTGCACTTCATGGCTGAGACTTGCAAGCTCCTGAGCCCTGACAAAACCGTGCTCTGCCCTGACCTGAATGCCGGCTGCTCGCTCGCCGACAGCTGCAAGGCTGAGGATTTGAAGAAATATAAGGAGGAGCATCCTGGTTACAAGGTGGTGAGCTATGTGAATACCACGGCTGCCGTAAAGGCGCTTACCAATTGCGTAGTGACCAGCGGTAATGCCAAGAAGGTGATTGACAGTTTCCCACAGGACGAGAAGATTATCTTTGGTCCTGATTACAACCTCGGCAACTATATCAACAGCGTAACGGGCAGAAATATGCTGCTCTGGAACGGTGGCTGCCATGTACACGAGAAATTCTCGGTAGAGGCCATCGTTAAGTTGAAGCAGGAGCATCCTGAGGCTGTTGTGATGGCTCACCTGGAGTGCAAGGCTCCTGTGCTTGCCGTAGCCGATGTGAAGGGTTCTACAGCCACCATGCTGCATTATGCCCAGGAGCATCCGGAAATCAAGGAGTATATCATCGCCACAGAGGCTGGTATCCTGCATGAGTTGGAGCGCAATTGCCCTGATGTCATCTTCTATCCTGTGCCACCAGAGGTAAGCGAGGGTGGAGTAGGCTGCAGCTGCAATGAGTGTGAGTATATGAAGATGAACTCTTTGAAGAAGATTTATAATAGCTTGAAGTTCGGTTGGCCTACAGTGGAAGTGGCAGAGGATATTGCCAAGGATGCTGTGAAGCCTATCGAGAAGATGCTTTCGCTTTCATAAGGCGATTTCATGAGGGTATGTCATAAGTCCATGGCATACCCTTATATAATTTTATCCTTAAGGCTAAATTTATTTAGCCTTAAGGGAAAATATATTTAGCCTTAAGGATAAATATATATGGTGTAGTATTTTCCTTTTTATCGGATAAGTAGTTTTTGATAGAATGCCTCATATCTTTTGGCAACCTTGATATAGTCGTGATGCTTGTTGATGTATTCTATGCTTTGCTGTTTGAGCAAAGGAACAAGCTCAGGATGCAATACAAGGTGCTCCAGTTCCTGGTAAACACTTTCGTAGTTAGGAAGCACGTTGATGATAGGGCGTAGCTTATCCTCGTGTATGATCTCGTAGTTCTCCGGTTCTCCGCCACCTATGCAGATGATTCCTCTTGCCATTGCTTCCAACGGATTCATGGATGGGGTATAACTGTAGAGCTGATCGAGTATGGCATCGCTTCCATTCATCATTTTTACATATTCAGCAAAAGGGATGTTTTCGGCTATCCGGAGTTCCGTCTTGTCTGGATATTTCTTAGCTATGGCTTGTGCTGCCTTCAGCATGATATCGGTGCCCTTGTATTCACTTCTGCTTTTGTTGATTCCGATGAAAAGCTTTACCTTCTTGGGGATATCCAATGGGATAACCTGATGGTTTTCCACATAGGTATGTGAGTTGCTGTTTCCAGGAGTTATCAACTGCGGTTTGATAGGGAAAGGGATAAAGGTTGTTTTCTGTGGAAAACTTGGTTGATAACATGCCCAGTATTCATAAAGTCCCGTTATGATGCCGTCGCAATCTTCGGCAATCATCTGGTTGAGTCTTCCTTTTTCTGTTCCCAGCCAATCCTTTCTTTCCTTCAAGGCATCGGTGTTGGTCCTTAATTTGTCTCCTATATTGAAATCGCTGTATCTCAATGGTTTATCTTTGCAGCAAACGCTTACCCAATAGTAATCCATTCCGAATCCACCTAGAATTACCTTCTTATTATGCTTTCTCAGATATTGGTAAATAGGGAAGATGCACTCTGCCTTCAGCTCCAGAAACATCGGGTTGATGAGTTGTACTATGTCGTATCCTCTCAACTTATGCACAATTGTGTATAACTTCATCATATACATGATTCCGCCCAGTTTTCCAGGCTTTCTTACCAGGTCAATATCTCGTGGATAATTCTTCCAAAAGTCGCCGTTAGAGAGCACGGTAACGTGATGCCCCAGCTTGCGAAGTCCTTCGGCAAGTGTAGCATGCACATTACTGTATTCTCCCATGAGTAGTATCTTCATATCTTTATCAGAATATTTGTATAATAAATTGCAAGAAAAGCATAATGGCTATGCCTTGATTTGTGGCAAAGTCATCACCATGAGTCTTCTGCCTACTTTGCTTCTGATGGCTTTACAGAACAACTGATATTTCTTGGTATATTTTTTGTCTGGCAGTGGATAGAGTCCCTTGTCGTGCAGTCGCTTGATGGCATCTTCCAAATGCCGGGTACTGCGTGTCAACAGGATTGTATTATAGAGGTAGTCCATAGTCAGTTGGGCTATTCTTCTATTCAGAGCCACTCTTTCTGTATCAGATAGCAGGGCTGCTTTCTCCTGCAAGTGGAAGATGACCAGTTCTGTATCGGCAAGTCTTTTCAAACTGTGACGTTTGTTTTCTCTCTGATGCATGATGGAGTCTTTCCTGGTGCGATAGAAGTAAGCCTTGGCATCGGTGGTGATGATTCTCTCGGCCTTTAAAAACAAGAGTGGGGTGAACTCTTCGTCCTCATGCAGAATGCCTGGTGTAAAGCGCTGCTCATGCAGGATATCCTGCTTAAAGATATAGCTGCAGGCAGAGCCTCGTAAGTTGTTGTTGTGTAGGAAGGTGCTTCCGCTTACTGGCTCTGTATATGAATATGGTACGGCCTTTACCTCTTGGTCTGTGAGTTCGAAATATACAATGTCTGGGTTGTGGTATCTTACGAGATCCAGACAGTGTTCGTATGCCGTTTGAAGCAGATAATCATCACCATCTATAAACTGGATGTATTTGCCGGTGGCTATCTGTATGCCTTTGTTTCTTGCCATAGACAGTCCCTGGTTGCGCTGTCGCAAATAGATGATGTCGTCTTGGTAATCCATCAAGTCCTGGATAGGTGACAGTTCGCTACCGTCATCAATCATGATGATTTCTCTCTCCTTTGGATTAAGCGAGAGTTTCAGAATACTTTTTAAGCAAAGTTCCAGATACTCCGATGGTAAGTTGTAAGTTGTGATGATGAAGCTTACCAATGGCGCTTGAGCGTTTTGCTCAAACGGATTATTTGATGTATGAATTTGTTGAGTTTGCATAATTGCTGATAACCTAATATGTTGAGAAGCTTGAGTTTCAAAGGGATAGCAATAGTATTCCCCGTGTTTGGAGTATATCTGTTTTCCCGATGTTTCTTGCTTCTTTTATGTTTATTATGAATAATTTTCAGATATTCTACGAGTGGTGGGTTGGATTCATATTTCCCCGAGATTTCGTAGAGATCGAGCATGATGTTGAGTATTTGTGCCATATATTCCAGAATCTGCTGATCGTATTTTTCCTGAAATCTGGTATTTTCCCTGATACTCTTCATCATGCTATTCCATACTCGGATATGTCCATCATATAATGATTTCAGATCCTTGTATTTTGCCTTGGCGGTAATACCTTGGTTATTCCAATAATAGATGTATTTTCCCACATTTGTCATTCTGATGATGGGATAATCATTGGCTTTGTTCGTTTCCTGTTGGCAAGGAACATTGTCCTCGGTTTTGCGAACTAATCCTATCAGTAATGGGGTGGTCCATACATCCTCGAAGGTTCTGCCTTTAGGAAATTCTATATGGTCAAAGAGATGGCGCTTATAGATTTTGTTCACGGCATAGGTATGGTGATATCCTTTTTCTTCTAGCCAGTATTCCAGGGGATGGGTATATTCACGTGGCGTGAAGTTCAGTTCCGTTTGCCTGTCCTTGTTGCCATATCTTTCCAGAACAGGATATTCCAGAATATCTACGTGTGGATGTTCCTGCAGTTCTTTCATCAGTTTTTCCAAGGTATTATCCATAATCGTATCATCGCTATCCACAAAGGTGATGTAGTCTCCCTGTGCTTGTTTTATACCCCTGTTGCGAGCATCGCTCAATCCTCCGTTTTCTTTGTGAATAACGAGGATATTCTTGTTTCTTGCAGCATATTCATCGCAGAGGCGGGGGCACTCGTCGGGCGATCCATCGTCAACGAGAATCATCTCGTAGTCGGTGAATGATTGGCACAAGATGCTCTCCAAGCATCTGGAGAGAGTATCCTGGGTGCGATAGACTGGTATGATAATGCTTAGTTTCATGCCTACAAAAGTACAAAAATATAATGAGATAACAAAGCAATCAGACCTTTTTATTTAATTTAATAGCAGATATGGCTACAGCTGCCATCATAAAAATGAAAGGCATAAAAGGAGCCTTGAATCTGGTTTCTCCATGAACTGCCAGTACCAGGGATATTGACCCTCCGATGATGATCATCATCGGAATGAAAACCTTTTGATAATCATGTCTTTTTATTAAAAGATAGCTGCCTTTTACCGCAAGAAGAAGCAGAAATACATAGAATATCAAGTTAAAAAGACCAATATACTGCAAGTAGGATAGATTTCCTATTTCTTGGAGTAACCTTTTATAGGGTAATGTAATAAAATTATTTTCTGTCTGCTCTTTATGTAGCGAAAAGGCTGGGATATTGTCCATATCGTTATAGTACATGTAGGCGAGCCGGCCAGGCACTTTTTTCAGATATTGCAAAGGATGTTCCTTTAACCATTCAATGCTTCTTTCTTTCCATATTTCATTGCATTCGATGGCGGTCTTTTTATCCATATTCTCAATATATCTGATAGTTCCCTTAGGATATGGATCTGTATTATATTGCGGAGCTACAGAAGGTTCATAGGTGGCTTCTGCCATATTGAACCACAGGGATTCTGCCTGGTAAAGGAAATAGCCGGTGCGATGGTAGCATTCCATTCCAACTATTCCAATAAAAAGAACATATCCCAAGCATAAAGACATGCATTTCTTACCCCATTTTTTCTTGATGAAGAAGATGTAGTAGAGGATAAGAGTTCCCATATAGACCATGGCTACAGGACGGAACCAGTTGGCCAATCCGAAGGTTAGACCGGCTATCAAGAGATATAATAATTTTTCTTGTGTGATGGCTATATAGAATGATGCCAAAGCAAAGCATATCATGGGAATTTCAGACAGGATAGTGGTGCTTTGTCCTATATTATTAGGATAAAGCACAAACATGATGCTTGCTATGATAGCCACTTTTCCTGAAAAGAGTTTATTGGCTATTTTTCCTATCAACAGCACTGTTAGTGCTTTTAAAAAGCAGAGGAATATCAATAAAGGATATAAGGAGTTAAACCATAGGAGCGATAAAGCCGTAAGATTGATAGAACCGATGTTCCAGATAAATGGCTGTCCCATGATAAGGGGTAGGCATGGGTAAGCCTGTTTGCTTTGGATGCAAACCTGTGCGAACTCGATATATCCATCACCATCGTTGGTTGGAGTGTAGCCAAATATGGCTAGAAACAAAAGTAGGGCGATGCAATATGTGCTTGCTATGATAGCGAGTATTTTATCTGTTTCTTTCATATTTCTTTCCTGTTGTAAAAGGTAAATATCTGTAAATGAACCATGTTAGGATGGTTGTTATTATATATACGGTGATGAATGCTGCTATTACGTATAGATAGTTGCCATGATAGCTTAGTCCTATCTTTTCGAATATTCTGCTTGTAATGAGTGGCACGCCTCCACATAGAAAATAGTAAACCAGGGAATGCGAACCTGTCCATTCCAGCCATTTGCAAGGTGGAAGTCTTTTAAATATTTGTACCATCAGCACACTGCATAAGAGCATATCCAGTAGGAAAATCGGATAGTTGTTGATGGATATCGGCCATACCAGCATATTGACATTGTTCATGTTTTCATATATTTTGATGCAGATAAGAAGAAGGGCGAATATCGGTATGTATGCTGTGCGATTGATGATATTGGCTGCTTTTTCATATTTGTGGTAAGTGTATCCTATCCAGAGAAATAGCAAGGCTTGCATGCTGTTGTCTAGCTGCCAGGGATAAGGTTGTTTTCCTTGTGATAAGTAGATGGAGAAGCCAAATCCCATGATTCCGACGAAGAACAAAGCCAGGTCTTTTCCTCTAGCTATCCATATTGTTGCGGCAAAGATTACTTCGGATAGGCAGAGGGCTGCTATAAACCAGGAAGCCTGCCCAAGAATGATTTGCTCGCAGATATTCATGATATTGATTTCGTTGCCATGTACAAGGTCCTTGGGAAGCGAGATGAGGGCGGAAAAGATGAAATAGGGAAGTAATAAGGTTTGGGCGATAGATTTCATCTTTTTTCTGATATCAAAGCCATTTTCCTTATACATCAGATAACCTGAAAGCATAAAGAAAATAGTGAGAGCGTTTACTACATAGGCATTGTAATTGATGATATTAGTGCCTGTGTAGTAAATCTCTGTATGGTCGAGGAGGATTGCAAGCATGCAAATGCCTCGCAGTAGGTCTATCCAATGTTTTCTTTGTCGAGTCATGGATGCTCTTTGCTTATTTTTATTTGATGATTGCTATTTTGCAGACTGTACCTTTGCTTCCGTCGCTGGTAGCAGTTTCTACCATATAGATGCCACTTGCCACCTTTTGACCTTTCAGGTCCTTACCATTCCAGGTATAGGTACCGCCATTACTTCTGCCCTGGTTTACAAGGATGCCATTGGTTGTAACTATTTTTATATCTGCATCGAAAGATAGGCCGGTGATGGTGATAAGCCCCGTGTAATCTGGCTTTACTGGGTTAGGATAAGCCCAGACGTTGTCTTTTGTCATCTCACTATTGGTGGTGCTGGCATCGCTCATATAAGAACATAGACCTTTGTCTGTGCCAATAAACACTTCGCCAGTCTTTTCGTTGATAGCCATCGACTCAATATTGTCTGATAACAGCTTGCTATTGGTGGTGGTGAAATGGTGTATTTGGTTGATGTTGTCTGCACTAATCAGGTAAACACCATTTCCTTTGGTGCCGAACCATTTTCGGTTACCTCCATCTGTCACAATAGCCGAAATGCTTACTCCTTCGAGCAGGTAATCAGCATAATTGGTTCCATCGTTGCGTGGTACCTTGATTTGGCTGAATATTGCATCTTCTTTTCCTACCTGGTTGGCTTCAATCATAAAAGTATTTTGGTTGGTTCCCACCCAAATGTTATGATTTTTATCTTCCGTTACATATTGTATTGCAGTAGGTGCCATATTTGTTCCATCTTGATTGATGAAGTTTTTATAGGCAAGTAGAGTCTTTGATGATGGTTGATAGCAGAATAGAGCTGGAGCAGTATGATGCGCATTTACAAACCACAATAATCCACGGCTGTCCTGCATAAGGCATTCTAAAGATCCTAAATTATATAATTCTGGTTTATGGTGAGAAACCCACTTTCCATCTTTTGTATATTCTATAAGTGATTGATTGGATGGAGATTGACTGTTTAACATCCAGAGATTTCCGTCTGTGTCAAATTTTACACTCGTGATAAGCTGGTAATTTTTACTTTGGTTGTTAAAAGAAGTAATCAAGCTGTTTTCTGAATTATAATGCTTGATGAATTTACCATTCTGAAATTCATAAAGTCCACTTTTGGCACCTGCGAAAACATGATTAGGGTCTAATGGGTCAACATCTACAGAATTGACATCAACATATTTTATTCCTGTTTTTGCAGCTATACTGTCATCATAAATCGTCCAGTTGTCCTTATCTAATACTTGTATAGTACCAGGGCGGCCAGCGTCAACTAAATGTCCCCAAAGACCTCCGCAAGTATAAAGTAAATTGTTAATAAATCGCATACAGTAGAAGTAATTGTGTTTCGGTCCTCCTGGCTGTAAAGTGCCAACAATTTGCTTCAATGTGCTTTTGTCTTCCTGCTTCTTGGCAGCATAGCCTCCCACTTTGCTCCAATTATTCTTGTCGAGCAAATTGCTTGTAAGCAAGGCACGATATTGTCCGTTAGTTTTACTATAGGCATAGATATGATTGTCCTTAATCTCGCACCAGTTTACATTGAATCCGAGATTATAAGTATCGCTGATTTCGCCATCTGCAACATTTACTTTTATAATGCCGAAACCATTGCTCATGTAGGCATATTTGCCATACATGTAGATGTCGTTTACGGCTTTATCGCCAGTGGTAGAGGCTGAATAATAATCAGAGAGATTCTGAACATCATAGTTGCTGATATTCATCAGATCCATGTTGGCATTGCTATAGAGGATGAGCAGACGTTTTGTAGCCTTGTTATAAGCAATGTGCTGGATGCTACAATCGCTCAGATAATCCATCTTGCTGAATGTTTGGATGCTCTGGTCGTTTTGGTTATAGACATAGAGATTGTTGGAAGCCTGAACAAATATCAGGTTTCCGGCTTGTTCTATCTCTTGCACTTCACTATATGCCATGTAGGCTTTCCAGTCGCCGATGGCAGCGATTGCTCTGTATGATGTAACCTGCAGGAGCAGGAACGAGAGGAGTATTAATATTTTCTTACTCATGTATCTAAATGTATATAATATAACAACTTATATATATTAAACAAGAAAATGCTTGGTTTATTGCCTGTAAGCCTTGCTTTTATTGGTAAGCTGAGTAATGGGAAGAGTTGTTGGCAGGGTGCGTAGAGATGCCAGCCTTTTACCTTGTTGGCATAACTGATGATTTTTGAGTAGTCTTGCAGCTCTCTTCTAAACTGGTAGAGGGTATGCAGGCTTTCTTCTGTTTTGTTGATAAACGACATGTTTCCAATGAAATGTTCATAACCTAGTGGATTATCCACATGATGGATGGATATCTCATTGTCTTTTAGTGTTTTACCCCAAAGAACGTCTTCGTATCCATAGTGGAAAAAGCGTTCGTCGAAGGGATATTTCAGCACGATGCTGCGCTTGGCAATAAAGTTGGAGGTATGGAAATCTCCGTATGGATTCATTTGACGCAGGCGGTAATCTCCATTCTGGACACCTGCCAGTTCAAAGATATAGCGTAGATTATATTTCAGACGTTCTTGCGTATCAGCATCCCTTTTTATCTGATATCCGCCATAGATTACGTCGCTTTCTTCTTCTTTCTGGTAATTGGCGAGATATTCATTATTAATAACATTCATATTGCTGTCGATAAACAACAGCCAGGGATATTGTGCTTCCTTTGCCAAGAAGTTGCGGATGGCGGCTCTGCCCACATTCTTTTCTCTTTCGATATAGCGACAATGGGGCAGGGTGTTGATGAGGCGGTTGCCCTCTATAGTTGCCTTGTCGGTGGAACCATCGTCGGCAACAAGAATTTCGTATTTGAAATCTGATGGAGATGACAATAATGATGCTTGAGCTTGTAAATTCCTTACAAGCTCAATGCATACATTATTATACGTTGGGATTAATATCGAAAGGGTATTAATCATATCTTTATTCTTTACTTATTGTTTTTTTATTTAGTTGTATAGAACTTCTTTCCATTTTTTATCTTAAGTCCCTGATAGGAAGCTCCTACCTTTTGTCCCAGCATGTTATAGGTTGTTTTTGTGGATAGGGATTCCTTTTGATGGATTTCTGAGATATTGGTTGAAACCGGGAATTGGTTGGTATCCAGATAGTTCAATCTGTTGATAATCCAATTCTTGATGTATTCTATTTCTGACTTGAAGTTCAGAGGATAGCCGCCTATATCAGAATCTTCCGACCATTTGGTCTCCTCTCTGCTGGCTGCGCCACTTTTCACCAGCATATCATAATAGCCCTGATATCTGGAGATGAGATTTTCCTCGCTGAAATAAGTCTTTCTTAATTCCTGATATCTGCTAGCCACCTTTTCATTATAGTTATCTACATTCAAGGAGCTGAGCCTATGATACAGGTTGAAACCATCCTTCACTCCCAAGTCTGTATTTGGCAATACATAATCTGGATGAAGTGGGGTGGAGCAACGCCAATCTTGTCCAACGCTGGCATCTAAGTCCCAGATGGCAAGGGTCAGTTTCTTGCTTTTTGCCACATCATAGATTCCCCAATACATGTTTTTGCCATTATTATCCACAGGCTTCAGAGTTTCCAGGAATAGCTGATAGTCAATGAGTACAGGAATATCGAAGTAATCGCCCGCTTCTTTCTTGAATGTCTCGTCATTGCTGTTTACCACAAAGTCGATGGCTTCATAAAGCGGACTGTAATCAGTAGGGTTTACATCTTCTATATCAGGATATTTAGTCTCGAATGCATGCCAGGTTTCCTGGGTGTTATCGTAGTCTTTATCGATGTCCCAGAAGGTTGCCTTATCCCACAAACTTACCTTCCAAAGCTGGCCGTGAAACTCCTGATTCTCATCATCGTATTTCTTGAGTTTCAACTCCTTTCTGTCCATGGCTTCGGTCAGCGAATAGATGCCGCGATACTCGTTGTTGAGGATAACCTCTACCACTTTTCCCGCTACGCCGCTCTTGGCCTTAGGCTCCTTCGAGGCATAGTATGGCTTGGTGGCAAAGTCGTTCCAAATTTCCGTGGCAATGCGGTTTCTCAGGCGGAACAGGTCTATTTGTCCTGCATCCATAATCCAGTTATTGTCTTCTCTCATCCCCAGAAGCGAGATGTCCTGGCTCTTGCCTTTGAAGTTGATAGATTTTATCTTGTAGTTTCTCTTGTGCTTATCCGCCGTATTGGTGGAACCTCCTCTCCATTTGGCTTTGATTAAGGAGATGGTTGGCTCTGTGGCATCAGAAGAATACAATGACATGCTTCCTTGGGCGTAATCATAGCCGAATGAGCCTTGCAGCACCAGCAGAGGCAAGAAGGTGAAGGTAATCTTGGTATTGATTTCCTTATTGCCTTTTCGGGCATGAATGGAGTAAAGCTTGTTGCCTTCCACTTGCTTGAAAGTATAGCTGTAAGCTATCTGGGTGCCATCAATGCTGAGGTCGCTCCAATCTGAGGCAATATCCAACAGGATGATTGCTTCATAATCCTTGCCAAAAGCATCCTCCGGGATGCAAGCCATATACGTGTCGTTTTGCTTATCATAGATGATATGCTTTCCGTTGATCGTAAACTGGGCATAGGATGGGATGCTTATGGCAAGGCATAATATGATGATAAATAGACAATATAGCCGTTTCATATCTATTTCTATATCTACTTCTTTTCTTTACTTCCTTACTTCTTTTTCAAGTATTCTGCCAGTTTAGCCACGGCTCTGGCTCTGTGACTGATGCCGTTCTTGATTTCCTCACCCAGCTCGGCAAAGCTCTTTTCATAGCCTTCAGGTACGAAGATTGGGTCGTAGCCGAAGCCTTCGGTGCCGTGCTTCTCGGTGGCGATGTGACCATTCACGATGCCGTCAAACTGATGAATCTTCTTGATACTGGTGCAGCCGCAAGGACATACATCCTGCTTCTCAATGTAGCAGATGACGGTGCGGAAGCGAGCTTTTCTATTCTCTTTTCCATCTAGTTCTCTCAGCAGTTTAGCCATGTTTGCCTCGCTGTCGTGGTCGGTTCCCTCGGCATAGCGGGCACTATGAACGCCAGGGGCACCATCCAGTGCCTCTACCTCCAGACCGGTATCATCGGCAAAGCAACTTACGTGGTAATGGTCATAAACATACTGCGCCTTCTGTAAGGCATTTTCTTCCAATGTATTACCCGTTTCCGGAATATCTACGTCGCATCCTATTTCCTTCAGCGATACTACCTTGTAGTCGCTGCCCAGGATGTCGCGAATCTCCTGGAGCTTGTGCTGGTTGTTTGTTGCAAATACTATCCTTTTCATAAATTTATAATTTATAGTTAATAGTTTATAGGGCATTCTTGCAATAGTGCTTCTTGCTATACGGCGAAGCCGCTATAAACTTTTAACTTTTAATTGTTTTAATGTCTTTTTCCTTGATTTTCACTTTCATCTCATCAAATCCCTCGCCATACACACCGATAACGGCACTCTGGCTGACAAAGGCATTCGGGTCGATAATCTTGACGATGCGGAAGATGGTAACGCTCTCGTTCTTCTTTGCCAGGATACAGAGCACCTTCATCTCGTCGCCCGTGTACCAGCCATGACCGTCAAGAATGGTTACACCATGGTCCATCTGCGTGCCGATGGCGTTGGCTATCTCCTGATATTTCTTGCTGAATATCATGAACTGCACACTCTCTCGCTTGGCGTTCATCACATAGTCGAGTACCAGGTTCTCTATCACCATCGTACAGAGACCGAATACCACCTTTCTAACGGCATCTATCGTAGTAAAGTCGGGCTTCGCATTGAAGACGAAGAACGAACTGCCCACGATGAGGAGATCCACGAAGATGAGCACCCGGCCCAGCGAGATGTTGTGATATTTGTTCACGATGGCGGCGATGATATCCGTTCCACCCGTACTTCCATTGTGCAGGAAGACGACGGCGAGCGATAATCCCGTAAACAGACAGCCGATGATGAGCGACATGAAGTCCTGTCCCACGCCCAGCACCTGTATCATCTTTCCATCTTCACCTATCATCCAGTCTTGCGCCACAGCCAGGAACACGGATAGCATGATGATGGCGTAGATGGTTTTCACCATGAACTTGAATCCCAGTATCTTCAGCGCTGCAAGCAGCAAGGCGGCATTGATGAGAAAATAAGACAAATAGATAGGTATCCCCGTGCCGTAGTAAATCACGGCTGCGATACCCGTTACGCCACCCGTTACTATCTGGTATGGAAGCAGAAAGATGGTCCATCCAAATGTGTAAAGCAAGAGTCCAAGGGTGATGTAGAAATAATCCTTGCACTCATTCTTAATTGTTTGACTGATTGCTATTTGCATAATATTTTCCTCGTATTTTTAAAGCACAGAAGGTCGCCCATTTTTAGATGAGACGACCTTCTGTATATTATCAATAAATTACTTTTTCAACACCACGTTGACGATCTTCTTTGGTACGATGATCACCTTCAACACGTTGAATCCTTCCAAGTACTTCTGGCTCTTCTCGTCTGCCAATACCTGCTTCTGGATTTCCTCGTTAGGAGTATCCACAGGGAAAGTCATCTGGAAACGAGCTTTACCATTGAAGGAAATAGTGAGCTGCATATCGTTCTCCTTCAGATACTGCTCATCATACTTTGGCCATGCTGCATCGCAAACGCTGCCCTGCTCGCCAAGTGCTGCCCACAACTCTTCTGCGATGTGTGGAGCGAATGGAGCGATGAGGATGACGAGATCTGTCAGGAGTTCCTTGTTGCGGCACTTCTGCTGACCGAGTTCGTTCACGGCAATCATGAAGGCTGAGATAGAAGTGTTGTAAGAGAACTTCTCGATGTCCTCGCTTACCTTCTTGATGAGCTTGTGAACGCTCTTCAGGCTCTCTGGCTTCGCTGCCTCGTCGGCTGAAGGAAGGAAGTTGTCGGTACGGTTCTCGTAGAACAGACCCCAGAACTTCTTCAGGAAGCGGTGGCAACCGTCGATACCGTTGGTATCCCAAGGCTTGCTTGCCTCTACAGGACCCAGGAACATTTCGTAGAGACGCAGGGTATCAGCACCATACTTCTCGACAATCATATCTGGATTCACCACGTTGAACATACTCTTAGACATCTTCTCGATGGCCCATCCGCAGATGTACTTGCCATCTTCCAGGATGAACTCAGCGTTCTGATACTCAGGGCGCCAAGCCTTGAATGCCTCGATATCCAATACATCGTTGCTTACGATGTTTACATCTACGTGGATAGGAGTTACGTCGTAATCCTTCTTCAGGTTCAAGCTTACGAATACAGGAGCCTTGTCGTGGTCATCGCTGTTGATGCGGTAAACGAAGTTAGAGCGGCCCTGAATCATGCCCTGGTTCACCAGCTTCTGGAATGGCTCTTCCTTGCAGCTTACGCCGAGGTCGAAGAGGAACTTGTTCCAGAAACGAGAGTAAATCAAGTGACCGGTAGCATGTTCGCAACCGCCTACGTAGAGGTCTACATTCTGCCAGTACTCATCAGCCTTCTTGCTTACGAGTGCCTCATCGTTGTGAGGATCCATGTAGCGCAGGTAGTAAGCAGAAGAACCTGCGAAACCTGGCATGGTGTTGAGCTCCAGTGGGAATACGGTCTTGTTATCTACGAGACTCTTGTCAACCACCTCTTTCTTCTCAGCATCCCAAGCCCACTTCTTGGCTCTGCCCAATGGTGGCTCGCCAGTCTCTGTTGGCTTATAGGTCTCAATCTCTGGCAATTCGAGTGGCAGGCACTCCTCTGGAACCATCTGTGGCATTCCGTCCTTGTAATATACTGGGAATGGCTCACCCCAGTAGCGCTGACGTGAGAAGATGGCGTCACGGAGACGATAGTTTACCTTTACTCTACCGATGCCCTTCTCGGTAACAAACTTCTTGGTAGCTGCGATAGCCTCCTTCACGGTGAGTCCGTTCAGAGAGAAACCATCCATGCTGCTCTTGCCTGCTACAGGTGAGTTGGTTACGATACCTTCCTTGGCATCGAAGCTCTCCTCTGAAACATCAGCACCCTCGATAAGAGGAATGATAGGCAGGTTGAAGTGCTTGGCAAAGGCATAGTCACGGCTATCGTGAGCAGGCACAGCCATGATGGCACCTGTACCATATCCTGCCAATACATATTCTGAAATCCATACTGGGATTGCCTCGCCGGTGAATGGGTTGATGGCATAACTTCCTGAGAATACACCGGTTACGCTGTGGTTAGCCATACGGTCCAACTCGGTGCGCTTCTTCACGTAGTCGAGATACTTCTCCACCTCTTCCTTCTGCTCGGCAGTAGTTACCTGCTGAACATACTCGCTCTCTGGAGCCAGAACCATGAAGGTTACGCCAAACATGGTATCGGCACGGGTGGTGAAGATGGTAAACTTCACGTCGCTGTCCTTTACAGAGAATACTACCTCTGTACCCTCAGAACGGCCAATCCAGTTTTTCTGGGTTTCCTTGATACTGTCGCTCCACTGGATGGTCTCCAAACCGTCGAGCAGACGCTGAGAGTAAGCAGATGTTCTCAAGCACCACTGCTGCATCTTCTTCTGGATAACAGGATAACCGCCACGCTCACTTACGCCGTTTACCACCTCGTCGTTGGCAAGCACAGTACCCAAGCCTGGGCACCAGTTTACCATGGTTTCGCCGAGGTAAGCGATGCGGTAGTTCATCAGAATCTGCTGCTTCTTCACGTCGTCGTAGCTGTTCCACTCCTCGGCAGTGAAGTCAATCTGCTCGTTCTGAGCCACGTTCAAGTCAGCAGAACCTTTCTCCTCGAAGCGCTTGATGAGCTTTTCGATGGGCTGAGCCTTCTGGCAGCTGTTGCAGAAGAATGAGTTGAACATCTTCTGGAAAGCCCACTGAGTCCAATGGTAATACTTAGGGTCGCAGGTACGAACCTCACGGTCCCAATCGAAGCAGAAGCCAATCTTGTCGAGCTGCTCGCGGTAGCGGTTGATGTTGGCTACGGTAGTAACCTCTGGGTGCTGACCTGTCTGGATAGCATACTGCTCAGCAGGCAAACCGTAAGCATCGTAACCCATAGGGTTCAGTACGTTGAATCCGTTCAAACGCTTGTAGCGTGCATAGATATCGCTCGCGATATAACCAAGTGGGTGACCTACGTGCAAACCAGCTCCTGATGGATAAGGGAACATGTTGAGCACATAGAATTTCTTCTTGTTTTCATCTTCTGTCACCTTGTAGGTCTTGTTCTCGACCCATTTCTGGTGCCATTTCTTCTCGATTTCTCTGAAGTTGTATTCCATTGTTTTTATATTATTATTTTATTTCTTTTTTCTTCTTGATAGAGGGCTTGCATCCTTGTCGTTTTAGAAATATTTTCTTTATTTTAATAAGGTGTAACCCCATTCATGCTGCAAAATTACATTTATTTTAGCACATAACAAAATAAAATGCAAGTTTTTTGTTTCTTTAAACAAACAATTCATCCATGTCACCTTATAGAGAGCAGTATTGACTTGCCAATTATCCTTTATATTCTGTATCTGTAATATTCGGATAATGATATAGGTATTGAAATAAAATGCTCTTAATAGGCTAAGCCGCTATTTCTCCAGATAAACCTCTCTTTCTTCATAGCTGTCGAAGCCCAGGCTGGTGTCGGCGCCTTTCTGCTCAAAGATGCTGAGAAGTTCTTTCTGAATCTCAGGATTGAGTGCAAACTCGCCATTCTTTGCCTTGTAGAAACGGCGCTGCGTAAAGGGGGTGTAGATGTTGAGATATCTGGAGTTGCCTTTGGGGATGGAATCGCAGAGACGGGCGAAACCTCTTGCCCAACGCTGGCGTTCTGTTACGAGATGATAGGGGCAGCTATCGCCCGCTATCTTCAGATGGTCGAGGTTCAAAACTTCGAAGGAGTCGGCTTCAGCTTTCTCCTTCAGATAATTGGCGTAGCGAGCACATGTGTTGCTACGGGTACATGATGCCAGAGGGCATACGATGTGGTAAGGAATGAATTTGCTCATATTTCTTTTTTTATAAGATTACGTTTCTTTTTGAATAATAGGATGCATCATTTGTAGTGAGGTGACGCATCATTTATTGCCTAGTTACGGCACAATATTGCCCTCTACTAGGGCAACTTTTTGCCATCGCCAGGCACAAAACTACGCATGGTGCGACAAAATTATAAACAACCGTTTTCCACATCGTGGATAACCAATTGTCGATTTCTATTGCACACTACACTCTGTGATACTTAAATTATTGATTATTAATCAGTTTGGTGGTGTGTAGTGTGGGCGTTGACACTACACTCACACTACACCACACTACACGCTTTGCTGCGACAAGCCCCTTCTTATAAAGGTTTTCCACATACTTTTCAGCATGTTTTCGCCATTTTTGAACAGAGATAATAGGCAGGTCCCTTGTTGGTTCGCTTTCTCTCGCAATTCAGGAATTTCATGGCCTGTCCGATACGGATTTTGGTTCTGTGGTCGGCGATGAGCATCGGATACTGCTCCTGCAAAACCTTGAAGATTTCGGCTATGGTCATCCATCTTCCTTCTTCCTGATTCTTGGGCGTACGGAAGCAGGCTTTCAGCATGCCTTCTACATCGTCTGATTTAAAGAAGGGATAGTTGCGCTCCTGGATGCGGGCCACCTCTTCGTTGCAGAACCAGTAGGGCACCTTCTGCTCGGTCAGTTCATAGACAACCTGGGCGTACAGTTGCTCATAATCGATAGGCGAACCGTTGTCGATGTATTTGCCTGCCGGAATTCTGATGCAGATGAAGCGGCGGCTTCCCGTAGGGTCGCAGAGCGGATGCTCATCGTTGGTGGTAGCCAGGAACGAAGCATAGCGGATGCGGTCGTCCTGGCTCTTACCGAAGATGGGGCGGCCATTCACCTTCACCTTAGACAGAATCTGCTTCAGCCTGCCCTGCTGCGAAGGTCCCATGTTGGCAAACTCATCAACATTTACAAAAAGGTTGTGGGTGAGTGCCATCTCGGTATCAAACTTGTTGTTGAAGTTGATGTGGTCGAGGAAGTATTGGCGGAGTTCCTCTGGCAGCAATCGGTTGGCGAATGTACTTTTTCCGCATCCCTGCTTTCCGATGAATACCGGGGTTACCTCGTTTCCATGAAGCATGTCCATGTGGAGCCAATGTGCCACGGCAGAGCGGAGCCAGGTGGCGCACCAGCCTAGCTGTTCGCTTGTGATGCCCGGGATTCTGCCGAAGAGTTCTGCCACATGGTTCTTGCCATCCCAAACCGGCAACTTGTGGAGATAGAATTTGATAGGGTCGAAATCGATGATGGCTTTCGACTCAATATACTCCTCGATGTCTTGTTTGGGCGATGACTTTCCGCCGATGCCCAGTTTCTTGGCACGGCGTACGATGGAATTCAGATCTTCCTTGGTAAGGATGTTCCAGATAAGCGGAGCCTTGTCGTAGCCTTCCTTTTTCTGCTTGTCATCGTCCTCCTTTTTCTGCTTGATATCGTCCTCCTTTTTCTGGAGGATGGCAAATTCAGTTTTGCCATTCAGCAGGTTGCGGCGGAACTCGTAGTTCTGCTCCAGGAAGCTTTCTACCAGAAAAATGGTTGAAACGATGTTCTCCACATTCTCATCAACATTCTCAACGTTTTCAACACTCTTTACGTTCTCAATGTTCTCAACATTCTCTACATTTTCTACCTTTGTCATAGAATTAATATTTTAAAAGATTAATAATAATGTTTCCATCCTGTTCCTTTAGAATTTAAGATAGTGAAGTGTGGTGTAGTGTCCGTGTAGTGTCTGAAGCCACATTGCACTCTTGTAACTCTGTATCTGATAGTTAGTTACAGAGATTTTGTGTAGTGTGAAGTAGAAACCGTCACTTCCCTGTTTCCCCATTCGCTGTCTTGGCTTCTTTTTCGGAGCCAGGATTTATTTCGTATGCAAAGATTCTGCCAACGAGCGCAATGAAAGCTTGCTTTCAAATTGCCGAGTGCAGCAAATCTTATGCAAAGATAATGAATGAGAGGGCTGTTTTCCAAATATTCCCGCTTTTCCCGTTCCCGTTTTCTGCGGGATTGGGAAAAATCGGGGAGTAGCGTGGGAAAAGTTGCGGGAAATTCTTGTAGGTTTCAACAAAATATCTTATCTTTGCACTCGGAGATGATGAAATCTTCGTAGTATCAATTCTTAATTTCTCAAATGTAGATGGAACAGAATAATCTATTAGAACCAATCCCCGCATTTTGCTACGAGGTTTTTGACCGCCAGCTGCAGAACTTCTGCATGATGACGGAAGTAATGATTAATGGCTGGAACGATTATAGCACCCAGGAAATGATATTTGATATCAACTCTTTGTGTATCAAGGCTTCCAGGCTATGCTATATGGCCGACCAGGACCTGGCGCTGCAACATGCCGATGTAACCCAGCAGCGAAAGAAGGAGAATCAGTATTTTCATAACCTGATGGAAGAACTGGTAATCAGAAAGCTTTCACAGTTTGTTTTTCTTGTCATCAATGAATTTAAGGAGGGTAAGCAGCTGGAAGGCCATGACTCACCTATGTTTACTTCTGAGATAAGTATCATCTTTCCACGTCTGTTCGATTTGTTTGCGATGGAGGGAATGTCTCCCGAAAAGATGCAGGAACTTAACCAGCTTATCCAATGCGTGGAGACTTGCCTATCCAGCGAGGTGCAGCTTACCCAATATCCGGAGGTGGAATTTGGAGAGAAGCTTTGGAATTTTCTCCGCCTCTATGCCATGAGCTGCTATCTGCTGCTGCATTTCAGAAGAGTATGCCATGTTACCAGCAAGCCGCTGGCAAGCGATGTGGTGAGCCGACTCACCGAGATGAATGTGCAGAAATATATGAGCGAAGCAGAGAGCAAGCACCAGATAGACCTCTATCTGGCCCGTCTGCAATACGAAAACGACGGAAAGCCGCTTGATGAGGCGCAATGGCTCAAGGCCCGGAGAGAACTGAAGTCGCTGGTGCCTGAAAAGCTGGAACTCGCCTTTCTCAGCTATGCCGATAATGCGGGAAAAGTGGGGGCGGAAATTGCGGATATCGACTTTACCCCTGAGGAATTCATGATGCTGATAGATGCCTTGGCGAAATATCAGATTATCACTCACAAGCTTTTTGAACTCAACCATCCCGAGGAGCAGGAACATACGTTGCCCAACGAGGCTTTCAACCTGGTGGTGAAAGGCAGGGCGGTGGATTTGCTGGAACTGAAGAAATCCATTGCCAAGATGGCTGCCCTGGTGCAGAGAAAGAACCAGTGGTTCTGCGTATGGAGCGTGTTGAAGCATCTGAACCTGATAAGGGAAGACTGCGGCTTTGCCACCTTTGCTCATCAGATGATGAGCGATGAATGGTTGGGTAAATCGGGCTATGTGGAGTTTTCTGCCGATAATCTGAGCGATTATTCCCGATATTTCAACGAGTATGATTTCACGGAGTGGGACGAGGAGATGTTTCTGGAGAAGAAACAACTCTATGGCATGACGAAGTGGTCGCCTAAGCTCTGCCAGAACTTCTCTTCGCTTTGCCGCAAGATGATGAAAAGCATCTGGGGCTACTCCTTCATGGGCTAGTATTTTTTTTAGGATTAATTGTCCTAAAAGTACTCGAAAATAGAAAGTTTTAGGATGATTTATCCTAAAACTTATTAAAATCAAAGAGTTTTAGGATGATTTATCCTAAAAAATAGTATCTTTGCGGCAATTACTTTTAAATATATAAATATTACTGGTATGGAACAAAATAAATATAAACTGGTTTTAAGGATGTTGTGGGAAGGATTATCCATAGGATTAGTCGTTGGTCTTGTGGCTGGTTATTTTTACTTTTTCAAATAGGCGGCAGATATACATCATTTGCAACAGTTCTTTCTTTTAGTGAAAACAAATTGGTGATTAAACTAAAGAAATCTGTTGTTATTTTTGTAGCAAAATAAAACAAAAAGGTCAAACTCGTGTCTTACCTCACAAGTTTGACCTTTCTGTTTTTTATGATTTTCTCTTTATTATCCTTCCTTGTCCGAGTCGATGAGGGCGAGCAGATGCTCTACTGCCACCTCCTGCGGAATGTTCTTTTCTACGCAAACCTGCTTGCGGTAGAGGCTTACACGGTTAGGACCGGCACCTACGTAGCCGTAATCGGCATCCGCCATTTCGCCTGGAC
>OBIB01000120.1_pt1 | contig 29242 bp, 29 predicted proteins | sample 1496261 | NCBI WGS metagenome assembly OBIB01 (sample SAMN05065771, study PRJEB22554) | human gut metagenome | biome: ENVO:2100002; feature: ENVO:00000062; material: ENVO:00002003 | host: Homo sapiens | place: USA
AATCCGATGAAGAGAATCCGATGAAGAGAATCCGATGAAGAGAATCCGATGAAGAATAATTCCGAGAAAGAAAAGAACAGATATTTTTATTAACCCTTTAAATCTTTGTATTATGAGCGTAAAGTACAGAAAAGTGAAGAACAACCGCAAGGGCTCAGCAACCCGCGGCAAAATCTACGGCAAAGCCGTAGTAGACGGCGTGATCCGCACCAAGGAAATCGCCGAGAAAATCGGTAAGCGATGCACCCTCACCGAGCCAGACATCATCGCCGTGATCAACGCACTGGAAACCGAAATCGCCTATGCCCTCGCCGACGGCAAGCGAGTGATCCTCGACGGATTCGGTTCCTTCAAGGTGGGCATCAGCACCTCCCCTGCCGATACCCCGAAGAAGTTCACCACCGCCAACATCAAGGGCTTCCACGTGGTCTTCGCACCAGCCATCGAGATGTACATGAACAAGCGCATCAAGTCGATGCTCCGTGGCGTGAAGGTGGAGGAGATGACCGAGTACAACGGTCTCGACGATGGTTCTGACGGCGGCGGAACGACCAGCGGTGGAAGCAATGCTGGCGGCAGCTCCACCGGAGGCAGCACCGGCGACAAGAATCCGGGCAGCACGGGTTCAGGCAGCGACGGCGGCGGTAAGGACACCGGCGGCGACGGCGATTCTACTGACGTAACTATCTAGACGGGGAATCATCTAGATTTACGCAGCACAGGAAAATCTGACTATAGATTTATATAGCACCGGAAAATCTGAAAGGCGACGAAGTCTCTGGGGGCTTCGCCGCCTTAATTTTGTTTAATTTCGGAACTAATATATCTAAAAAGAGGAAAATATTTGGTAGTTTCGGGTTTTCTGCTTAATTTTGCAGCTGAATCATCATAAAGGGTGCAGCATCACGCCCTAGAATGGATACTAAATAAGTGCAGCCTCTTGCACCCTATACATATATAATATAAGGAGAAATTTATGAAAAGATATTCAAAATTCATACCTATCCTCGCGATAGCACTATCTGCCTTGACATTCACCTCGTGCTTCAAGGACGAACCACTCAATGCCGAATGCGACATTGAGCAGGCCTTCATCCCCAACAACGGCAACTGGGAAGAATGCTTCCTCAAAGCCACAGATACCCTGCAGAACGTGATGTCGACGGAAAATGAAATCTGCTTCCTCGTAAAAAAGGGAACCGATCTCTCGCACTTCGCACCGAAATTCCAGATTACACCAGGCGCTACCCTATCGCCTGACAACGGTTCGGTGCAGGATTTCACCAACGGGCAAGTAACCTACACCGTTACTTCCGAGGATGGCAACTGGAAACGGCAGTACAGAGTGGGATTCACCTTCCCGCCCGTGGTTTACGAAATGATGAAGTACGACTTCGAAAACTATTTCCTCAACGAAAACAAGCCCGTCCATAAATATTATGTCTGGAGCGACAAGAACGACGACGGTACGCTTGCCAACAACTGGGCTACGGGAAATCCGGGCTTCTTTATGAGCCGAAGCTCTGCCAAGCCAGACCAATATCCAACGGTGCCTGTGGAGCAAGGCTACGACGGTGCCTGCGTGAAGCTCACCACCAGCGATACCGACCAGTTTGGCGCAATGGCCAAGATGCCTATCGCTGCGGGCAACCTCTTCATCGGAAAGTTCGACGCCAGTCAGGCACTGAAGGATGCCATGAAGGCCACCCAGTTTGGCGTGCCCGTAAGTTTCAAGCCTACCAAATTCAGCGGCTACTACCGATACAAGCGTGGCGATGTGTTCACCGACCGCCAGAAGAAGGTGGTGGAAGGCAAGAAAGACTACGGCACCATCTATGCCGTGTTCTACGACAACCACGACGCCGAGGGCAACAGCATCGTGCTCTATGGCGACAACGTGCAGACCAGCCCTCAGGTGGTGGCAATCGCCAAGGTGCCAGACATCGACGACACGCCCGAGTGGACCCATTTCGACCTCGACTTCGTTTATAAGAAGGAGGTGGATGCCCAGAAACTCAGAAACATGGGCTACAGCTTGGCCATCGTCAGCTCATCGAGCGTAGAAGGCGCCTCGTTCATGGGAGCCATCGGAAGTACATTGTGGGTGGATCAGTTCCGCATCGCCTGCGAAAAGGAATAACAAGAAAAAAGAAGACAAGACAATGAAAAAGCCATTCATCATATCAGCCGCAATCCTATGCCTCTGCTCTGCTGAGGCATGGGGACAGAATCTGGGAGAACTGCTCCACAAATTCACCTACCAGGCACGCATCGGCTACAACCTGGGTGGCACTGCCCCTATCGGCATGCCTGCCACCATCCGAACCCTCCACAGCTACACGCTGCAGCCTAACCTGCTGCTCGGCATCGACGCCCACTATCCCCTGGACAACAAGTGGGGACTGATGTTCGGCCTGCACTTCGAAGGCAAGGGCATGAAGATTGATGCGGGCGTAAAGAACTACCACATGACCATGGTGAAAGGTGGTGAGCAGCTGGATGGCGTGTTCACGGGCAACGTGATAACAAAGGTTGACCAGAGTCTCGCAACTATCCCTGTGCAAGCCACTTACGACGTTACAGAGAAGGTTCGCCTGAAGCTGGGTCCTTACTTCTCCTACGTCACCTCGCATAAGTTTGAGGGCAGTGCCTACGACGGTTATCTGCGCCAGGGCGACCCTACGGGGCCCAAGGTAGAACTGGGACATGAGGACGGAGAGCGTGGCGAATACGACTTCTCGGACGATATGCGCAACTGGCAGTTTGGCATCGACGTAGGTGCCGACTGGTATTTCTCGAAGCGCTGGGGCGGCTACGTGGGCTTAACCTGGGGCTTATCAGAAGTGTTCAAGAAGGACTTCCACGTGATAGAGCAGTCGATGTATCCCATCTACGGCACCATCGGACTGAGCTATCAGCTGAAATAGGAAATCTGCTCCAGAATATCTTATATATAATTATATATAATAATGTATAGGAGAGAAAAATCAATTATATCATAATAAAAGAAAGGAAAACTTATGAAGAAAATTTTTACTTTAGTAGCAGCAGCGCTCTGCTCTATGCAGATGATGGCAAAGGATTACACCTGCCCTCTCGTGGTAAACATGATGGGATTTGACATGCCAGTGGGCGACATCCAGGTAAACGTGGATGAGCAGGGTGAAGGCAAATACACCATGAGCCTGCTCAACTTCAAGATGAGCGATGACATGCCTGTGGGCAACATCGTAATCAAGGATGTAGAGGCTACGAAGTGTGGCAACGTGACCATGCTCAATGCCGCAAAGGATATCCAGATTACTGCGGGTGACGATGAGAGTCTGGACTGGATGGGTCCAAACCTCGGCAACGTGAACATCCTCCTGAAGGGTGAACTGAAGGGCGACAAATTCAACGCCTACCTCAATATTCCATTGGCTGGCAACATGATTATCGGCGTGAAGCTGGGCGAGAATGCCAACGAGATGGGTCAGTTGCCAAACGCCGGTTTCGAGAATTTCCACGAGGCATCTTATAGCAGCGCCAAGAGCCAGGAGCCTAACGGATGGCACTCTTTCATGAGCTCTACGGGCAGCATGGCAAGCATGGTTTCAACAGCTGTACATACCTATGCTTCTTCTGAGGTGCGCGAGAACGCAGCAGAAGACAACAAGCAGTGTGTAAAGATTGTTTCTACTCCAGTGAAGGTGGGTCCAATTGTTGCAGCTTCTGCCAATGGTACCATCACCACCGGTCGTCTGAAGGCAGGCAGCATGTCTCCATCAAGCAAGGACAACTGCTCATTCCTGGATTTCAGCTCTACAGATGTGGATGCCAACGGCGATCCATTCTATGCAGTGCTCAACAACAAGCCTGATGCCATGAAGGTTTGGGTGAAGTTCAAGGCTGGCGACGGCAACAAGAATCCTAAGGCTACCATCAGTGCCCTCTTGACCAACGGCAACATGGTTCAGGACCCGGAGGACGAGCAGTATGCAGCCAACATCATCGCCCGTGCCCAGAACTCTTCTATCGAGAGCAAGGACGAGTGGCAGGAGATTACCATCCCATTCACATACGACAATGCTGAGGAAATGCCTAAGGCAGCCCTAGTTACCATGTCAACCTGCGCTGTGCCTAGCGGCGGCAGCAAGAGCGAGACCAATCCAGACGTTTTGTATGTAGACGATGTAGAGATGGTTTACAATGCCGGCGTGAAGAAGGTTACCATGGATGGTAAGGACATCACAAACGAGTTTGATGAAGCCGGAGAATTGGAGATAGAAGGCTATAGTAAGGATTTGGATATCAACAACTTCCAGTTGGAGGCTATCGGTGCCGGTGCCTACGTTACCAAGAAGATTACCGGCGACGGTTTTGATACTTACGTAAGCTTCACCGTTACATCCAACGACTTGAAGAACTGCGTAACCCGCACCATCACCTTCAAGGATTACACCACTGGCATCAAGAACCTCGAGACCATCACCCTGCCAAACGGCGTGAAGGCCATCTACAACATGGCAGGTCAGCAGGTTACCAGCATGCAGAGTGGCCAGGTTTACATCGTGAAGTACACCAATGGCGAGAGCAAGAAGATGATTAAGAAGTAGTTAATCAAGAAATAATTAATCAAGAAATAATTGATTAAGAAATAAAAGTTTTAATAAACTATAGATAAAAGGCATGCGCCCCACTCCGGGACGCATGTTTTTTTTATATATGCGTGACTGCGAGAATGAGATATGCATAACTGCTCAAGAATGGAAGCTAGAGAAAATAAAACACAGGAAGTGGAGAAAATAAAACACAGGAAGTAGAGAAAACAAAAATCCCCAGCCATCAAATGAATGATAGCTGGAGATTCAATCTTTTCAAAATCTAGAGGCTAAACTCCCTATGTGTTATCACTAACACGATAAAAAATTTAGCGCTGGATTTACTTCACCTTAGCAACGATAGCCTTGAAAGCCTCTGGGTTGTTAACAGCGAGGTCAGCGAGAACCTTACGGTTGATCTCGATACCAGCCTTGTGAAGAGCACCCATCAACTGGCTGTAGCTCATACCATCGAGGCGAGCAGCAGCGTTGATACGCTGGATCCACAATGCGCGGAATGTGCGCTTCTTGTTACGACGATCGCGATAAGCGTAGGTAAGACCCTTCTCCCAAGTGTTCTTAGCTACTGTCCATACATTCTTGCGAGCTCCATAGTAACCCTTAGTGAGCTTCAAGATTTTTGTTCTCTTTGCTTTAGATGCAACGTGATTTACTGATCTTGGCATAATTTTTTTTCTTTAAAAGTTCGACTAAAAAGTTAATAATTAACGGAGGCAGAGCAAGTCGCGAACCTGCTTCAAGTTAGCACGGTCTACGAGAGTCTCGCCGAGGAGATTTCTCTTCTGCTTCTTTGTCTTCTTAGTCAAGATGTGACTGTGAAAAGCGTGATGACGCTTAATCTTACCTGTACCGGTGAAACGGAATCTCTTCTTTGCGCCGGAATTAGTCTTTACTTTTGGCATTTTTACTTTTAATTTAAATTGTTATTTATTATAGCGATGGCAACGCATATACCAGGGCGTTACGCATCTTTTTTTTCTTAATCCTCTGTTCCTTCTGCGAGCTTCTTCAGGGCATCGCCGCCTTTGGCATTGGCGAGCAAGCCATTCTTCTCGGCATTAGCCTCGCGCTCTGCATCAGCAGCGGCCTTGGCTTCAGCCTCTCGCTTCTCACGGTCCATCTTCTGCTGGCTCTTCTTGGCTGTGCCGGCCTTCTTTGGACTCATGTAGAGGAACATCTTCTTACCCTCGAGGCGTGGCATCTGCTCTACCTTTCCGTATTCTTCCAAATCATTGGCGAAACGGAGGAGGAGAACTTCACCCTGCTCCTTGAAGAGGATAGAACGACCGCGGAAGAACACGTATGCACGAACCTTGTTGCCCTCGCTGAGGAACTCCTTGGCGTGCTTGAGCTTGAACTGGTAGTCGTGCTCATCGGTCTGAGGTCCGAAACGGATCTCCTTGGTCTCCACCTTCACCTGCTTCTGCTTCATTTCCTTAGCATGTTTCTTCTGCTGGTAAAGGAACTTAGAATAGTCAACAATACGGCAAACTGGTGGTTGGGCATTAGGAGATATCTCGACCAAGTCAAGCTCTTGCTGACGTGCCAAGTCCAACGCTTTACGTGTAGGCATCACTTCAGCTCCGCCTTCACTTACTACTCTCACTTCACGTACGCGTATCTGTTCGTTTACGCGGTACTGATTTTTCATTTTGTCATTTTTCATTAACTATTCGATATATTCTTTTGTCTTTTTGATTAAACGGCTGCAAAGTTACGAATTTTCCATGAAACCACCAAATTTTCAGCGGGTTATTTTCATTTTTAGGCTTATTTTTATTTATTCATGGTGTTATTCATGGTTTTATTCATGATGTTATTCATCAGAATACGCGGAGTTATCGGAACATTCTTGCTCAACGGATTACGCACGGAATTTAAACGGACTTCGACCTACGGTCGATGGAGGCTAACGCCATAAAGGAGGACAATATTACTAATAGCGCACTAAACGCCTGAAATGGAATGATGGATTGCCGAAATTCATCAGGAAACCAACTTTATAGCCTGTTACTTTTAAATAGTTGATGACTTGAGATTCACAACTGGTATCCAAATCTGTCACTGCTTTCAACTCCAATATCACCTTATTATCTATCACGAAGTCTGCCACATATTTACAGGCTAACGTTTTCCCATGATACACGATATCCAATGGTTTCTCTCGTTCAAAAGGTATCCCCATTTCAGATAGAACCACAGCCAGAGCCTCCTGATAAACCTTTTCAAGAAAGCCACACCCCAATTCCCGATGCACCTGATAAGCTGCAGCCAGAATCTTATCCGTCAATTCCTTATATAACAATTCCATACCACTAATATTTAAATTCATATAACACAAATAGCAAACCTCATCCTCACACCCTTCCTCACCCCCATTATCGCCAGAATGCCATCGACCGAAGGTCGAAATCCGTTTAAATTCCGTGCGTAATCCGTTGAGCAAGAATGTTCCGATAACTCCGTGTAATCCGATGAAGAAATCCGATGAAGAAATCCGATGAAGAAATCCGATGAAGAAATCCAAAGAAAAATAGAATCTCCCACAGAAAAAATGAATTCTGCGGGAGATTCAAATAAAAAATATCCTATGAAAGAAGGATTACTCCTCAGCTGCCTTCAGCTGCTCTGCAACCTCGGCGTTGATGCGCTGAGCAAACTCTTCCATGCTCATGGTAGCCTGTTCGCCACCACCCTGCTTACGCATGGAAACGAGGCCCTCGGCACTCTCCTTCTCACCTACGATGACCATGTAAGGTACTCGCTTCAATTCGTTGTCACGAATCTTGCGGCCAATCTTCTCGTTACGATCATCAACCAAAGCACGAACACCCTGCTTGTCAAGATACTGACGTACCTTCTGAGCATAGTCGTTGAACTTCTCTGAGATAGGGAGAATAGCAACCTGGTCTGGAGTCAACCACAATGGGAAGTGACCGGCTGTGTGCTCGATGAGAACGGCTGTGAAACGCTCCAGTGAACCGAATGGTGCACGGTGAATCATCACAGGAGTCTTCTTTGAGTTATCCTCGGCTGTATATTCCAGCTTGAAACGCTCAGGCAAGTTGTAATCCACCTGGATGGTACCCAACTGCCAGCGACGGCCGATGGCATCCTTCACCATGAAGTCGAGCTTAGGACCATAGAAGGCAGCCTCGCCAATCTCCTCACGAGTCTCAAGACCCTTCTCCTTGCAAGCCTCGCGGATAGCGTTCTCGCTCTCTTCCCAAATCTCATCAGAACCGATATACTTCTCAGTATCCTTAGGATCGTGGAGAGAAATCTGTGCCTCGTAGTTCTTGAAACCGAAAATCTTGAATACCTTCAAGATTACGTCGATTACATTCTCGAACTCAGACTTCACCTGATCTGAACGAACGAAGATGTGGGCATCATCCTGAGTAAATGTACGAACACGAGTCAAACCGTGGAGCTCACCGCTCTTCTCATAACGGAATACGGTACCGAACTCAGCGATACGCAAAGGAAGATCCTTGTAAGAACGTGGCTTGCGGGCGTAGATCTCGCAGTGGTGAGGACAGTTCATTGGCTTGAGCATATACTCCTCATCCTCCTCAGGAGTCTGGATAGGCTGGAATGCATCCTTGCCATAGTGAGCATAGTGACCAGATGTAACATAGAGGCTCTTGCCGCCGATACCAGGACAGATAACCTCCTGATAGTTATAAGGCTTCAGGAGAGAACGGAGCAACTCCTGCAAACGGAGGCGGAGCTGTGTACCCTTTGGCAACCAGATAGGAAGACCCTTACCTACACGCTCTGAGAACATGAAGAGTTCCATCTCCTTACCGATCTTACGGTGGTCGCGCTTCTTAGCCTCTTCGAGAACAACCAGGTACTCATCGAGCATCTTCTTCTTAGGGAAGCTGATACCGTAGATACGGGTCATCTGCTCGCGCTTGGCATCACCGCGCCAGAATGCACCAGCCACACTTGTAATCTTCACTGCCTTGATAAGGCCAGTGTTCATCAAGTGAGGACCACGGCAAAGGTCGGTGAAGTTGCCCTGGGTATATGTGGTGATGGTGCCATCCTCCAAGTCCTGCTCAATGTGCTCGCACTTGTAGTTCTGACCATCAGCCTTGAACTCAGCGAGTGCATCAGCCTTAGCCACCTCCTTGCGAACCACTGGTTCGTTCTTCTTGGCGAGTTCCATCATCTTTGCCTCGATCTTGGCGAAATCATTCTCTGAAATCACCTGGCCTTCGGCTGGCATCACGTCGTAGAAGAAACCGCTCTCTACGGCTGGACCGAAACCGAACTGGATGCCTGGGTAAAGCTCCTGCAGAGCCTCAGCCAACAAGTGGGCAGATGTATGCCAGAATGTGTGCTTACCCTGCTCATCCTCAAACTTGTAGAGTTCTACGTTAGCATCCTCATTGATAGGACGGTTCAACTCTACTGTCTCACCATTAACACCGCAAGATACAACGTTGCGAGCGAGAGCCGGTGAGATGCTCTCGGCGATTTGTAAGCCAGTAACGCCCTGCTCGTACTCACGAACAGATCCGTCTGGGAATGTGATTTTTACCATAACAACTTAGTATTTTTATTAAATCGTGTGCAAAAGTACTATTTCTTTTTGTAACGAGCGAATATTTTTGCATAAAAAATGCATTTATTTTCAAATCTCCACTAAATGGCGACAGTTTTGTGGTTACACCTTATTATATATATAGGATTTCTGGAAAAACGCAGGATTGGAAGGAACCGGCAGGATTTGCTATCGAATGATAACAAAATGTTAAAACATGGCATATTTTTCGGGGAAACACTTGGTCATATCGAATATTTTCAGTATATTTGCACTCGATTAAGTGACAAAAAGTAAATATTGATAAATAAAATGGCAACACCCAAGATTCTCATCATCTATACAGGAGGTACCATCGGCATGGGAAAGGATCCCGTGACAGGCGTACTGGAGCCTCTCGACTTCAACCACCTCGTCTCTTCCATGCCAGAATTCAAACTGATTCAGGCGGAAATCGACGTGAGAAAGTTTGACCCTCCTATCGACTCCAGCGACATGGACCCGATGAGATGGGCAGAAATCGTCAGCATCATCGCCAAGAACTATGATGACTACGACGGCTTCGTTATCCTGCACGGCACGGATACGATGGCTTACACATCATCAGCCCTGAGCTTCATGCTCGAGAATCTGACCAAACCGGTGATTCTGACCGGAAGCCAGTTGCCTATCGGCGAACTGCGCACCGACGGCAAGGAGAACCTGATGACTGCCATTGAGATTGCTTCGGCAAAGGACGAGGAGGGACATCCGATGGTGCCGGAGGTATGCATCTTCTTCAACGGCAAACTGATTCGCGGCAACCGTGCCATCAAGATCAATGCCGAGGGATTTCATGCCTTCGAATCGTTCAACCATCCGCACCTCTGCGATGTGGGCATCAACTTCCAGTATCACAGGCACCACATCCTCACGCCAGACTACAACAAGCCGATGGTGCCTCACCTGAAGCTTGACCCGAACGTGATTGTGTTCAGTCTCTTTCCGGGCATCCAGGACAACATCGTGCGCCACGTGATGGAATCGCCCGACTTGCGCGGCATCGTGATGCGTACCTTCGGTTCGGGCAATGCGCCACATGCGCCATGGATCATGCGCCTGCTCGACCAGGCAGCCCACCGCGGCGTGAACATCGTGAACATCAGCCAGTGCCTCACGGGCAGCGTTGAGATGGAACGCTACGGAGCGGGATTCCAGCTGAAGACCGCCCACGTAATCAGCGGCTACGACTCTACGGTGGAGGCGACGGTAACGAAGCTGATGTATCTGCAGGGCAGATACGAGGACAACCGCAAGGTGAGAGAGATGCTCAAGCAATCGCTTGCGGGTGAAATCACGATTTAAATAACAAGATCGATATTAAAAACAATATATCTAAAACCTTGTAAGTTTCTACCAGCGGATAGAAACGAAGGTTATTAAGAGCACTTACCCGTGATGGGCAGGTGCTTTTTTATATTTATACACTTTTTATTCACTTTCGTTTTAAAAATGATTAAAAAATATAGTATTTTTCTACACACACTTGCTTTATATCAATTTTTTGCGTACCTTTGCATCAGAAATTAAGATATAAAGATATAGAAAAGTAAAAAGATGATAAGATGAAGGGCGAGAGCCCATGCTATCTATCACCGATATAGTCAATCCAATAATTCACAATCAACAAAACCAACAATTATGCAGATCAACAGCGCTAAGAAGTACGGTGAGTTCGTAGAGATTACTGCTCCCGTAGAAAGAACAGCATCAGAAGAGTTTCCAAACGTTTTAGGCGGAGAAATCTGGTACAACTAGTATTGAATTCCATCGGAACCAGAGAAAACAGATGCAACAAGCGTCAGATATAACCAAAAACTAACAAAATGGAGAAATCTGATGCATTTTGAAGAAATGAAGAGCGAGATCAAGGAATCATCTAAAATCTATCTCTTGCAGAAATCGTATTCTCGCAGTTAGATAAGTTTTCCTTCATTTCATGACCAACCTCTTAAGCTCAAAAATGATAAAGGCTCAATCCTCGATGTATCGGGAATTGAGCCTTTATTGTATTATGTTCTTTAGTGCTTGCCGCAGCAGCCACCCTCACCATGCTCGTGATGATGCTCGTGCTTGATGCCACCTTCTACGGCCTGATGCTGGTCGCGGAGCAGATCGTTCACGGTCTTCACTGGGTTGAAGGTGCCCAGAGGAACCTCTACGAATACGGTGTTCCAGTCGCTCATTGCACCATTCCAGAGACCTGGCAACTCCAAGGCCTTCAAGTCCTTACCGTTCTTGCTCTTGCTTGAGATGAAACCGGTAGATGGATCTACGAACTTAGGAAGATCGAAGGCATTGCCCTGGTAATCCTTGGTTGCACAGACGAGATCTACTGGGTTGAAGTGAGTACCCTCGGTAAACATCTTCATATACTCCTCATTGTTCTTATCAATCTGTGAGCTCTCCAGAATCTGAAGACTTACAGTGCCATCCTGGTTATAAGTAAGGAATGGACCACCACCAGGCTCGCCTACGTTCTTAACGACACCGCAGACACGCATAGGACGGTTCAACTTCTTGCGCAGATAGATAACCAGTTCGGCATCCTCCAGCTCCTTGATATCAGCCTTGCGGCAGCAGAGGTCGCGCTGAACGAAGCGGATGATTTCCTCCAGCTTCTCGTGGTTATACTGTCCGGAATCCAGCACCTTGAGATACTCAAATGCCTGCTTCTGCAGGGTAACCAATACACCTGCAATCACCTGCTTCCAGGTAACAGTCTCTGCCTTCAGGCGATCAGGAACCACATTATCGATGTTCTTGATGAATACTACATCTGCATCAATCTCGTTGAGGTTCTCGATGAGAGCGCCATGACCGCCCGGACGGAACAGCAATGAGCCATCCTCGTTGCGGAATGGAGTGTTATCCGGATTGGCAGCGATGGTATCGGTGCTAGGCTTCTGCTCTGAGAATGAGATGTTGTACTTGATGCCGTAGCGCTGTGCATACTTATCTGCCTTCTCAGCTACCATCTGCTTGAAGAGTTCCAGGTGGTCGTGAGAAACGGTGAAGTGAACGTTTGCCTCGCCGTTGCTGCTAGCATAGAGCGCAGCCTCAACCAGGTGCTCCTCCATTGGGGTGCGAACCTCGTCCTCATACTCGTGGAACTGGAGCAATCCCTTAGGCAGCTGTCCGTAGTTCAACCCCTCTGGCTTGAGGAGATTAGCCACGATGGCCTTGTAATCGCCCTTCTTGATGAGGCACATGATGCCCTTCTCGTTGTTTACATGACACTTATCGCAGAGTGCCTTGCGGAAAGCAAACTTCTTGATATTCTCGAAGAATTGTTTTTCGAAGTCAGTAGTAGGAACATCGTATGGAGCATCCAGGAACGCGAACATGTTCTTGAACATACGGCTAGCCGCACCTGAAGCAGGTACGAACTTCACAATCTTGTGCCCCTCAGCCTTGTAGTCGTTCCACGCCTTCTCGTAGTTCTCTACTTCCTGAGCTGTAGGAGCCATGATACCCTTACCGATGGCAGCCGCACCCTCGAGCTTGAGGAATGGGAAGCCATTCTTGATTTGTTCCAACTGGTGTTCAATCTGCTGCTCGGAGATGCCGCGAGCAGCGATTTGGTTTAGATCTTGCTGATTCATAATACCATATTTATGTTAAATTTACACTATATGTGCTACAAAGATAATAGTTTTTTCTGATAATCAGAAATATTTCCGCTTTTTTTTGTACCTTTGCATTGAAAATTTAACGAAGTAGGCGTTTTTTAACGCCGAAACGCCATTGTTTGACAAATTTAAAATGGAATATTGCAACATGGTTAGTAAATTATCAAAGGAGCACGACAGAAGAACAGGGCTATCACATTACCTCTATGGGGTATCTACATTATTCTTAAGTGGTGTAGGAATTGGCGGTTTATCGCCATTAGTAACAAACCAAGAATTGAACATATACAATTTACTTTGTTTGTTCATTGGAACGCTATCTGCAATTATCATTGCATATTGCGCTAATAGAATTATGAAGTATAACGATAAATAATATTATTATGGATGGATTAATGTTTATTTTTTCGCTGGGTCTAATTATTAGCAGCAGCTTTGCCATCTGGCTCAACACAAAGTCTGGTCAGAAGTGGATAGATAATTTATAAAATAAGTTATTATGGAACTAATGACATTATTCATGTTTATCATGATGGTAATAGGCGGCAGTTTCGCTATCTGGCTCAACACAAAGTCAGGCCAGAAATGGATAGATGAGCTATAGTTATACTATTATGGAACTATATACTATATTTATGGGGCTAGGAGCCTTGATAGGAACCTGCTTTGCCATTTGGCTCAACACCAAGTCTGGCCAGAAATGGATAGACGAGTTATAAAACTCAATAAAATATAATCAACGGGAGGGAACGACAATGAACGAAACACCTTTTAAATTCACATCCGAAGAAAAGGAACAGACACTCCAAATCCTGGAGCGCCTGAGAACCGCCGTGGGCGACACGTTCAAGCCGGGCGACGAGCAGCATCTGCGTGAAGACATACAGCATGCCTTCATCAACCATCAGATTAAGCGCAACGTCTTCGGCATGAACCCTATACTCGCAGCCCTGCAGACTGCAGAAATCGCTGTGAACGAAATCGGTCTGAAAAGAGACGGCATCATCGCCATCCTGATGCAGACCAGCGTCATCGACGGCTATCAGACCATCGAGGACATCCAGCAAAAATACGGCGACAGCGTGGCGCACATCATCAGCGGACTGCTCCGCATACACGATCTCTACAAGCGCAACCCTATCATCGAGAGTGAGAACTTCAGAAACCTGCTCATCTCTTTCTCTGAAGACATGCGCGTGATTCTCATCATGATAGCCGACCGCGTGAACGTGATGCGACAGATTCGCGACACCGACCAGAAGGAGGCGAAGCACGAGGTGAGCGAGGAAGCCAGCTACCTCTATGCCCCACTCGCCCACAAGCTGGGTCTCTACAAGCTGAAGAGCGAGCTGGAAGACCTGAGCCTGAAGTATCTGGAGCACGATGCCTACTACATGATCAAGGAGAAGCTGAATGCCACCAAGGCTTCGCGCGATGCCTATATCGCCCGATTCATCCAGCCTATCCAGGAAAAACTCGATGCTGCCGGACTGAAATATCACATGAAGGGCCGAACCAAGAGCATCCACTCCATCTGGCAGAAGATGAAGAAGCAGAAGTGCGCCTTCGAGGGTGTATATGACCTCTTTGCCATCCGAATCATCATCGACGCACCAAGAGAGAAGGAATACATGCAGTGCTGGCAGACATTCGCCCTGATTACAGATATGTATCAGCCAAACCCAAAGCGTATGCGCGACTGGCTCAGCGTGCCTAAGAGCAACGGATACGAGAGTCTGCACACCACCGTTCTGGGACCTGAGAAGAAATGGGTAGAAGTCCAGATCAGAACCGAAAGAATGGACGATATCGCCGAACACGGACTGGCTGCACACTGGCGCTACAAGGGCATCAAGCAGGGAGAAGGAGGCATTGACGAATGGCTTGCCAACATCCGTGCCGCCCTGGAAAGCAACGACGACCTGCAGCTGATGGACCAGTTTACCACCGACCTGAAGGAAGACGAGGTTTATGTGTTCACCCCTAAGGGCGACTTGCTGAACTTCCCGAAAGGTGCCACGGTGCTCGACTTCGCCTACTACATCCACTCTCGCATCGGCAACACCTGCGTGGGCGGAAAGATCAACGGCAAGGCGGTAACCTTCCGACAGGAACTGCACTCGGGCGACCAGGTGGAAATCCTCACCCAGAGCAACCAGAAGCCTAGAAGAGAATGGCTCAACATCGTGCAGACATCCAAGGCGAAGGCAAAGATCCGACTCGCCCTGAAGGAAACGCAGAAGAAGGACGGACTCTATGCCAAGGAACTGCTGGAGCGCCGATTCAAGAACCGCAAGATTGAGATTGATGAAAGCACCATGGCGCGCATCATCAAGAAGATGGGATACAAGGAGAACTCTGATTTCTACAAGGATGTGGCGGAAGAGAAACTCGACGTGAACACCGTGGTGGAGAAATACATTGAGGAACGCGACCACGATCTCAACCTCAGCAACACCAACAAGCCTGCTGAGAGTGCCGAGAACTTCGAGTTCGAGAACCCTACCGAGGAACTGCTGAAGCAGAGCGACGACGTGCTGGTGATTGACGAGCACCTGAAGGGCATCGACTTCGAGCTCTCCCACTGCTGCCACCCTATCTACGGCGACCCTATCTTCGGATTCGTAACCATCAGCAAGGGCATCAAGATCCACCGCATCGACTGTCCGAATGCCAAGGAGCTGCGCCGCCGCTTCGGCTACCGCATCGTAAAGGCGAAATGGAGCGGAAAGGGTACATCGAAGTATGCCATCACCCTGAGAATCATCGGAAACGATGATATCGGCATCGTGAGCAACATCACCAACATCATCTCGAAAGAGGATAAGCTCGTGATGAGAGGCATCAACATCTCATCCAAGGACGGCCTGTTCTCGGGCAATGTAACCGTAATGATTGATGACGCCGGCAAAACGGATGCACTGATCAAGAAGCTGAGTGCCGTAAAGGGCGTAAAGCAGGTGACGAGAATATAAAAAGAGATATAATAAAAAATCCCGCAGACTATCAATCTGCGGGATTTTTTTATTATTATTTCATCTTATTATTATTTCGCCTTATTCAATCGCTTGATTACCGAGTAAGCATCATATAATCCCAGCTCTCCAGCCTTAGAGAGATCCTGGATGCCAGCCTGCCTGTTGCCACTCTTGGCACGTGCGATACCTCTATTATAATAAGCCTCGGCCAATCGATTATCAATCTTCAGCGCGATGGTATAGTCATCTATCGCCTTGGAAAGCTCGTTTCTGCCGGCATGCAGATTACCTCTGTTATAATAGATGTAGGCATTGTTGCTGCTCAGGCGGATGGCATCGCTGAAATCAGCCTCGGCAGAATGGATATTCACCACTCCCTTGCCCTCTGCCTTGTTGAACTCGTCCATCTCTGCCTGGCACACGGCACGCTGCCAATAGGCCAGGGCATTCTTATCATCCAAAGATATATAATAAGTGAAATCGCTGATGGCTGCCTCGAAATCGCGAAGCACACTGTGGGCGATGGCACGACGCATGAGAATCAGCTTCTTCTGCTCGATATCCTTTGCCACACTCAGCTCTGCCGAGAGCTTATCAATCAGAGAGAATATCTTCATGGAACCATTCTCATCCAACTGCTCCTTAGAGCATACGATATACACCTTATCTGAAGTCTTGCCCTTAGCGGCAGCAGCCTTGGAACCTGATGCAGAAGTGCCTGAAGCAAGAGTACTAAGCTGCTGGTTCAAATCCTCCACAGCCTTATCGAACGCCTGTACCCCACTTACATTCTGAGCATTAGGGAAATAAGAGAGCTGGAACATAGGCAGATAGTTGGTTTCCACCTGGCGGTTCTGCACCCTGCCACGATACTCACTCTTGTAATTGTGCTCATACTTAGGCTCATCATCCACCACGAGCGAAGCAAACTTATCCGGGTCTATCTCTGAACGCTTGCGCATCTCCTTCTTGGTCTTCGCACTCCAGCGAGGCTGAATGCCGATGTGCTTGTTCATCTGCGCCTTGAAGATGCGGAACTCATCCATCTCAGCCTTTGCCGTCATACCCAGGCGGCGATAGCAGCGGGCACGATAGGAAAGACCCGTCCAGAAGTTTGGAAACTGCCCGATAACCGTAGAATAATCACGGATAGCTGCCTTCAGGTTACCCGTCTTGTCGTGCAGCAGGGCACGGTTGAAGATGGCCATGAAGTTCTTCGGCTCCATCTTGATGACGAAGTCGAAATCGGTGATGGCACGGTTGTCATCGCCCAACTGCACACGCATCAAGCCACGGTTGTAATGAGCCAGGAAATTGTTGGGATCAAGGTCGATGGCAGCATCATAGTCGCTCATCGCACCTCGTAGATTATTGATGTTGATACGAGCCAACGCACGGTTGATGTAACTGTTTACATTGTTCGGCTTGAAATGCAGCGACTTGGTGAGCGCCTCATCCGCCGTCTTCCACTCCTTTCGGGCAAGTGCCATATAGGCACGCGTGGTCCATGCATCTCCATCAAAAGGGTTCAGCTTGAGGCTCTGGTCGAGCCATTTCTCCGCCTGCACGGTATCCTTCTGATGCAGATACACCTCGGCCTTCAGGGAATAGGCGTTGGAATAATCCTTCCATTTGGTGATGATGGTATCCAGCTGCAGCTGCGCCTGGTCGTAATGCTTCTCCTCCATGAGGCAGAGTGCGCGGTTGAACCAGTAGTTACGGTTGCGCGGTTCCAGACGGATGGCTGCATCGTAATCGGCGATGGCATCCGAGAAACGGTTCTGACGGATACGGCAGATGGCACGCAAATCGTAGATATCGTTGATATAGGGATTGAGGTTCAATGCCTCAGAGGCATCGCTCTCAGCACCCATGTAATCATCGAGATTAAACTTGGCAACACTGCGGTAATACCAAGGCTCATAAAGATAAGGCTTGGCACCGATGGCTAGATTAAAATACTTAATGGAAAGAACGAAGTCCTCGTAATACAAGGCACTCCTGCCGGCAGTGACGAGCCGGTCAACTCTATATTGCGCCGATGCCGACAAAGCGGTCAGCACCAGCACAAAAGTGAAAATAAACTTTTTCATCGACGAATCTTAGTACGATAGCTGCAGCGGAACTTGCCCTTGATGATATTCTTGAGCTTTCCGGCAATCATGTTCTTACGCAGTGGAGACACACGGTCAACGAACATGGTTCCCTCCAAATGGTCGAACTCATGCTGCATGACGCGCGCCAGGTAACCAGATACCCATTCATCGTGCTCCTGGAACTGCTCGTCCATATACTTCACGTGGATGCGTGTAGGACGAACCACCTTCTCGTTGATGCCTGGGATAGAGAGACAACCCTCGTCAGAAGAATCCTTCTCAGCCTCCTCATCATACTCCAAGATATGCGGATTGATGAACGCATGGCGGAATCCCTTATACTCAGGAAAATCTTCGCTGAGCACGTCCAGGTCGATGACCACCAGGCGGATGGCCAAGCCAATCTGCGGCGCAGCCAGGCCGATGCCATTGCTGGAATCGAGGGTTTCGTACATATTATTAATCAACTCCTTGAGTTCAGGGTAATCTGGAGTAATATCTTCAGCCACTTTTCTCAAAACAGGCTGACCATAAATATAAATTGGTAAAATCATCTTCTTGATTGCATAAAATCCTGTAATATGATGGTAGCGCTTATCTCATCTACCAATCCCTTGTTTTCTCTTCTCGTCTTCTTCTTCACGCCGCCGTCTATCATCGCCCTATGAGCAAGAACGGATGTGAATCGCTCATCGTAATACTCGATAGGCACCTCGGGATGCGCCTTGCGCCAGCGATTGTAGAAGTTCTCCACTCGCGCCAGGTTCTCGCTGGGCTGCCCGTTGGGCTGAGTAGGCTTTCCTATGACGATGCGCTCCACCTGCTCCTTCTGGATATAGGCTTCGCAAAACTCGAAGAGCTCAGACGTAGCAACAGTTGCCAACCCATTAGCAATGATCTGCAATGGGTCGGTAACTGCCAGTCCGGTACGTTTCTTACCGTAATCTATTGATAATATTCGCATTCAAACGAAAATTTCAGAATCTTGGTGAAACGCAAAAGAATTACTTCTTCAAGAGCAACCATGCATCAGGATACTTGCCTGCGCGGAGCTTGTTGCGGCTCTTAACGGCACCTGCCTTGTCAACGAATGTAGCAGCGATGACACGATACATGTTACGCTCGCTGTTGTATGCAATCTGAGAATCATAGCCGGCACTCTTCAATGTGCTAGCCAAACCCTCTGCGTTAGCCTTGAGTGAGAAAGAACCTACAACAACGCTGTAGTTCTGCAGACCAGAACCTGAGATGAGGTCCAAGTTCTCCTGACGTACTGTAGCATTGTCAACCTCTGTAGTTGTGCTCTCTGCAGGAGTAGTAGTCTCCAATGGAGTAACCACTGGTTCTGGAGCTGGAGTCTCCTGCTGAGCCTCCTGCTGCTGAGCCTTCTCATATGCCTTCTTGTAAGCACTTTCCTTAGATGATCCACAACTAGCGAGTGCCAATACAGCACACAAACCTAAGCTGAAAACTGATAATTTCTTCATAATTTTTTTTAAAATTGTATTGATGTTTAAATGTTACTTTTATTAATTCACCTTATTATATATAGCGCCTACGCTGCACTTTTTTTACTGGTTATACAGGCATAGTTCGCTTTTGTTCTGCGAAAATACAAAATATTTTGCTAAGAAAGAAAGGTTTACTGCATAAAGTTTGTTAAACTCAAGGTAAAACAACACTTTTAACGAAAAATTAAGAGTTAAAAACTTGTTTTTTGGAGAAATATTAGTATATTTGCAGTTGATAAGCAAAACACGCACAACAGATGCCCCTGGGGTGTCGAGGCGCATTTCGGCTATCAACAACTATATAATTGTATAACATTTAAAACTTAAGAATTATGAAGGCATTAGGTTACATTGGTGCATTCCTCGGTGGTGCACTCGCAGGTACAGCACTTGGTTTGATTTTTGCTCCTGAGAAGGGCGCAGATACACGCAGCAAGATTGCTGGCGCAGTGGATGATTTTTGCAAGAAGCACGATATCAAATTGAGCCGCAAGGAAGTGGAAGACTTGGTTGACGACATCAAGGATGCTGCTCCTGAGGTATAACAGCAAGAAATTAACTTTATCAGGCGATAAGGATGTTTTCTAGTGACAAGAATGTAGAAACCATCGGGCAGCTCGTAGAGGTGCTCAAGCATTACATCGGGCTTCAGTCGGAGTACATGAAGCTCGATGTCGTGGATAAGGTGGTCAGGTTGATTACGGCAATTGCCATCTGCTTTCTGCTGTTCACCCTGCTTGCCATATCAATGATATATCTTTCGTTTGCTGCCGCATTCGCCCTGGCCGACTATGTGGGCTTGGCACCTGCATTCTGCATCGTGGCGGGAGCATACTTATTGATATTGGTTCTCTTCATCCTGTTCCGACATCAATGGATCGAGAAACCGCTGGTGAAATTCCTGGCCAGCCTCCTCATGCAAAAATAATACCTGAGCATTATGATGACTAAAGAGCAAGACAACGACGAGCTGTGCATGAATGACGGCGATAGCCGCATCGAGTACAGGAGCCTCAACGACATCAGACTGCGCAAGGAGGCGCTCCGCAAGAGCATTGAGGCTGACGAAAAGAAGATCAAGACCCTATGGAACTCGCTCTTCACCAAACCTGACGCTTTCTCGAAGGAAGCCAGCAGGGGCAGAAGAATAGCAAGCATGATTTCCGTTGGAACGGGAGCTTTCGATGGAGCGCTTCTGGCATGGAAGCTCTATCGGAAATTCAAAAGAAAGAAATAAGATTCCAAATATCACAAAGCGGAAGTGAGGGAACTCTATAATAAGAAGTGCGGCTCGAAAGGCCGCATTTTTTATGCCCCTAAAAGGGGTAGAAAATAAAAAAGGGTCACCGCCGTGACCCATTACCTTGTTAACCTTAAATCTAATACTATGAAAAACACACATGCAAATATAGAAATAATATACGAACCACACAAGTTTTTTCCAAGAAAAGTACACTTTTTTAATTCTTATTAACTATAAACGTAGTACTTTTTTATTTTTCACCATAAAACAAAGGCTTTTCTTATCCTAAAGACAGGAATAAGAAAAGCCACAATGTTATATTTTTATCAAAGGATCAATCCATCATAGGCGAATTGGAACCCTTCGGGCAATCGGGCATTGGCTGCATCATGCAAGCCTATCTGATGGGTAACATGGGTGAGATAGGTTTGCCTAGCCCCTATCCTGCGAGCCACCTTGATGGCATCAGCTACCAACTGATGGCTATGGTGCGGCTTATCGAATCTAAGGGCATTGATCACCAGAGTCTCTACCCCATCCAGATAGGCGTACTCAGCATCGTCCATCGACTTCATATCCGTGATATAGGCAAACTTTCCGAAACGGTAGCCCAGAATAGGCATCTTGTCGTGCATCACCCGGATAGGCATGAACTCGATGTCGCCTATCTGATAGGTATGATGCGGATTGATGGTATGTAGCTTCAGTTTCGGTGCGCCCGGATAGAGTTTCTCGGCTTCCTTCGGAAAACAGTAGGGCATGGTATGCGGCAGGGAATCCGTTACCAGCTTATCTCCATAGATATTGATATCACCAAATATGCAGAAACCGCGCAAATCATCTATGCCTCCTACGTGATCATAATGGATATGAGTAATCAGCACACCATCTATCTTGCGGAAAGGCACACGCAGGAGCTGCTGGCGGATATCAGGTCCCGCATCTATCAGGATTCGGGTATTCTCCGTTTCTATCAACGCTGCACAGCGCAAGCGGTTGTCGCGCGGATCTTTGCTGCGACACACCTCACAATTACAACCTAAAACAGGAACACCACTCGATGTTCCTGTTCCCAATAAAGTTACCTTCATTAATATTCAAATCTTTATCTGAAAAACCGCGAATTCTTCACTCTTCGTTCTTCACTTTTCACTTAACATTTACCTCCGGATGAATATCGATGCCAAACTTCTGCTTCACATCCTTGCGGATAGTTTCGCAGAGGTTCACGATTTCCTCGCCCGTGGCACCACCACGATTCACCAGTACCAGCGCCTGCTTATCGTGCACTCCGGCACGGCCCAGGCTCTTTCCCTTCCAGCCACACTGGTCAATCATCCAGCCTGCAGGAACCTTCTCGTGTTCCCCATCAATGGTATAATGAGGCATGCCCGGATATTGCGCAGCCAGCTCCTCATACTTCGCCTTCTCCACGATAGGATTCATGAAGAAGCTGCCCGCATTGCCCTGCACCTTAGGGTCTGGCAACTTGGCGTTGCGAATCTCGATGATGACGTCACGAAGCTGCTGGGCTGTAGGATTCTCGATATGCTTGGCAGCTAGGGATGCACGGATATTGCCGTAATCCAGATCAGGCACAAAGCTCCGGGAAAGTCGATAGACGACATGGGTAACCAGATACTTATCCTTCCACTCGTGCTTGAACTTGCTCTGGCGATAGCTGTAATGGCAATCCTGGTTATCGAACACCACGACCCTGCCCGTAGCAATCTCCACGGCTTCCACCTTATATATAATATCCTTCGCTTCCACGCCATAGGCTCCGATGTTCTGCACGGCACTCGCTCCCACTTCGCCCGGAATGATGCTCAGGTTCTCGGCACCATGATAGCCATGCTCCACGGCGTAAGCCACCACATCGTCGAACACCTCGCCACTGCCGCAACGCAGGAACACGAACTCCGGATTCAGCAAGGCATCATCATGCTCAGCAGCAGCCAATTCGCCATTACCAAGCACCTCAATTCCCTTGATGGAAGAATGGAGCACCGTGCCCTCGTAATCGCCTGTAAGCAAGAGATTACTGCCGCCACCCAAGATGAGCAGCGGCTTATCGGCATCGGTAAGTGCAGCCACAATCTGCTGCGCCTCTTCTACCGATGAGTATTCAAGGAATCGCTTGCACTTGGCATCAATTCCAAACGTATTGTGAGCCAAAAGGCTATAGTCACGAATATCCTTCATATCTGGTTAAACTATTAACTGTTAACTATTAACTTTTAACTATCAACTATCAACTTTAAAAGAACTACATCTCCAGCTTCATCAGCTGCCATCTGCCACCTATTCTCTTGAAGGTAAGCCGAGTCTCCAGCCCATTGGCAATGCCTCGAATCACGAAGATTTTCTGGCTGCTCTCGGTGTATTTCTGACCATAGATGATGTTGTAAATCATGCCAGAAGGCAACTGCGGAGCAAAGGCTGGCCAAGTCTCCGGCTCGATGTCACCGGTCATCGTACTGAAATCATCATCAGGATCAGGACCGATGAACTTCACTGGATTATGCAGATGGCGTGCCTGGAAAGCCGTATCAGTGGCAAAGGCGCCATAGAACTTCAGGAAGCTGGAATTCATATTCTGATACATCGGCTTGTAGTTGATGCTGGTCATCATCCAGAGACCGTTGATGCGATTGAAGAGGAACTGCTGCACCACTTTCTTGCGATAGAACACCTTCTCTACAATCACATGGTCGATGGTGGTATCCTTCACCAGATTCATCTGCTTGCGGTTGTCGAAGATGAGCGTGTAGTAGTCCTGGCGCATAAAGAAATGCTCCATCCTCCAATGTTTCTTCTCAATCTTCTTCTTCAGCTTGTCGTTGTGATAAACAGGAAGAGGGAAGTTGATACGACTCATCTGCAACTTGCGGTTTGCCGCAAAATTGAACACGAAATCATCAAACAACTCATCGGCTGCCTTCGGCATCGGAGTCTCCTCGATGATCTTCTCCGTTGAGTCCATAGCTTGTGTGTCGGCCACGGTTGTATCAGCCGCAGTCGAATCGATGGCAGGTGCCGGCTTCTTGTCTGTGCATCCCACAGAGGTGAAGCAAACGATGGTAAACACCGCCATCATGACTGTTATCAAAGATAGTTTCTTCATAAACTTATAAAATTTCTCAAATTTTCCATGCAAAAGTACAACTTTCTTTTGAGATATTTCATATTTTAAGCAAAAAATGTTATCTTTGCACTCAAAATAAGCAAATAAGTGAGTTTTGCAAGCCCAAAGGCACGCAATTCACCCGCTTTTTCATTTGCAAACAGACAATTCAACAAATTTGTAAACAGACAATTTAATAAGATATGTTATTAGAGAAAATTGAAGAACTCTTGAAGGAAGTGGATGCCCTCACAGCCCAGAACGCTGAGGAGGTAGAGCAGCTTCGCATCAAGTATCTCAGCAAGAAGGGTGAAATCAACGCCCTCATGGTCGACTTCCGCAATGTGCCAGGCGACCAGAAAAAAGAGGTGGGTATCAAAATCAACGAATTGAAGCAGGCAGCACTTGCCAAGATCAACGGATTGAAGGAGCAGATGGAAGAAGCCGAGTCATCTAGCGATGATATCGACCTGACCCGCACTGCTTACCCAGTGGCTCTCGGTACACGCCACCCACTGACTGTAGTCAAGAACCAGATTATCGACATCTTCGGCCGCATGGGCTTTACTCTGTTCCAGGGTCCTGAGGTAGATGACGACAAGCACGTGTTTACCATGCTTAACTTCGCTGCCGACCATCCAGCCCGCGACATGCAGGATACCTTCTTTGTAGAGAAGACCAATTCTGACGACGTTACCAAGAATGTGATTCTCCGCAGCCATACTTCCAACGACGAGGCTCACTATATGGAAACCCACGAGCCACCTATCCGTGTGCTCTGCCCAGGACGAGTATACCGCAACGAGGCCATCAGTGCCCGTGCCCACTGCTTCTTCCACCAGGTGGAGGGTCTCTATGTAGATAAGAACGTAAGCTTCACCGACCTGAAGCAGGTGCTCCTTACCTTCGCCCGCGAGATGTTTGGTGCTGATACCAAGATTCGCCTGCGTCCTAGCTACTTCCCATTCACAGAGCCTAGTGCCGAGATGGATATCTCCTGCAACATCTGTGGCGGTAAGGGATGTAACTTCTGCAAGCACACAGGATGGGTTGAAATCTTGGGCTGCGGTATGGTTGACCCTCACGATCTGGAGGCTTGCGGCATCGACAGCAATGTCTATACAGGCTATGCCTTCGGTATGGGCGTAGAGCGTATCACTAACCTGAAATATCGCGTGAGCGACCTTCGTCTCTTCTCGGAGAACGATACCCGCTTCCTGCGCGAATTCGAATCAGCCAAGTAAGCCGGCACAGCATTGCGCTATCAGACTGGCCAGAACAAGCCAGCCTCTACCAGCTTGAACGGCTATACATCCAGAATAAAATAGTACATGGGCTTGTATGCTAGTATTATTTGGCATGCAAGCCTATTTTTAATAACCTCTAAACAATTAGAATAATGAAGAAATTTACGGTTAATGCAGTCATCGCAGTCTCATTAGGCGCCATGACTTTGAGTTCCTGCATCGGTTCTTTCGGTTTGACCAACAAAGTGCTCGACTGGAACAAGGGGGCAACTGACAACAAGTTCATCAACGAATTGATCTTCCTGGTTATCTCTCCTGCCTACGCAGTATGCTCGGTAGCCGACTTGTTTGTACTCAATACTATCGAGTTCTGGACAGGCGACAAGGTGGTAGCCAACGTGGGCAAGACCAAGAACGTAACCGGCAAGGACGGCAGACTCTATGCCATCAAGACCTTGAAGAACGGTTACGAGATTACCGACCCAGAAGGCGAGAAATCATACTTTGTTTTCGACAAGAAGAACAAGAGCTGGTCATACAGCAAGGATGGCGATATCCGTGAGCTCTTCAGTTTCAACGAGGATGGCAGCATCCAGGCTTGCCTGCCTAGCGGCGAGAAGATGAACGTTTCTGCCGATGAATATGGTCTCTACCAGGTTCGCATGGCAATGAACGGCGGCTTGTACTTCGCTATGAACAAGTAATATCACATTAAAAATCAAATAGAAGCCCTTAAGGAATCAATTTGTTTTCCTTAAGGGTTTTTTATTGAACTTTAGGCCGCATTTATAATAAATCGCCCGTTTCTGCGTTTAATAAGGTATGAAACAGAGAATCATCATTTTTACAATATGCCTGCTTGCCACCCTAAAGATGATGGCACAGGAATTTACGCTGCAAGGTAGAGTCATGGACGATGACAACAACCCTGTGGAGCTCGTTACCGTCTCGGTATTGAGCCAGGGAAAGGTGGCTTTCACTTCCCTGAGGGGCGAGTTCAGCATGCGCCTACACTCGGCTGACAGCGTGGCAGTTAAATTCTCCATGATAGGATACAAGTCGAAAACGAGAGTTCTGCGACGCCCTCGCGGCAAGCAGACGCTGCAGATAGTGCTTCATGCCGATGCCACCATGCTCGGCGAGGTGAACGTTACGGGCGAAAGAATCCAGACCGACCAGACCCAGGAAATCAAGATCAAGGATATCAAGATGGCTCCTTCGGCTAGCGGAAACACCGTGGAGGGTATCATCCAGCAACAGGCAGGCGTAAGTACCCACAGCGAACTTTCTTCGCAATACAACGTACGTGGCGGTGCTTTTGACGAAAACTCCGTATATATAAATAATGTGGAAGTCTATCGTCCGTTCCTCGTCAGAAGCGGTCAGCAGGAAGGGCTCTCCGTCATCAACCCTTACATGGTTGATAAGATTGGCTTCTCCACCGGAGGCTATGGGGCGAAATATGGCGACAAGATGAGTTCAGCACTCGATATCACCTACAAGACCCTGAAGGCGAAGGGCAAGAAACCGGTGGTGGAAGGAAGCGCAGCAGCCAGTCTGCTGGGAGCCGATGCCTACGTGGGGCTGGGAACCCAGAAACTGTCATGGCTCAACAGCGTAAGATACAAGACCACCTCCTATCTCCTGGGCACCATGGAGACCAAGGGCGAGTATAAGCCAAACTATCTCGACTACCAGACTTATCTGAGCTATCAGCCCAACAAGCGCTGGAAACTGGACTTCATCGGATACATCTCGGATAATCATTACAACTTCGAGCCATCCGACCGCGAGACCACTTTCGGAACGATGGAGAACGTGAAAAGCTTCAAGGTGTTCTTCGACGGACAGGAGAAAGACCGCTTCCTCACCTACTTCGGAACCCTCGGCATCACCCGCAACATCACCGACAACACCAGCATCTCGCTGCTGGGTAGTGCCTTCTATACCAAGGAACAGGAGAAATATGATATTCAGGGACAGTATTGGCTCGACCAGACCGAGACCTCGGAGAACCTGGGTGTAGGAACCTATTTTGAACATGCCCGCAACTATCTCTCAGCCCGAGTGATGAGCGGCAAGCTGATGCTGAAGCACAAGGCAAAGAAGCATGATGTGGAGGCAGCCATCACCTTCAAGCGAGAGCATATCGAAGAGAACTCCACCGAATACGAGATGAGAGATTCTGCAGGATACAGCATTCCGCACAACGGCAAGGACCTCTACATGGTTTATTCGATGAAGGCCAGAAACGAGCTGAATGCCAACCGCATAGAGACCTACATTCAAGACACCTACCGCTTTGCGAGTGGCGCAGCCGACAGCACGGGACATGGTCAGACCCATTACACCCTGAACTATGGTGTGCGCATGAGCCACTGGAACTTCAACCAGGAAACCATCTTCAGTCCTCGTGTCTCCCTCGCCATCATTCCGGCTTACCACGAGAACACCACGCTCCGCTTTGCGGCAGGCCTCTACTATCAGGCTCCATTCTTCAAGGAACTGAGAGATACATCCACCGTCAACGGCATCACCGTGGCAACGCTCAACCAGAAGATCAAGAGTCAGCGAAGCATCCACTTCATTGCCGGCTACGACCATCGCTTCTCGCTGAACAACCAGCGATATAAGTTCTCGGCTGAGGCATATTACAAGGCTTTGAACAACCTGGTACCTTACTCCGTAAGCAATGTGAAGGTGGTTTACTATGGTCAGAACGAGTGTAGCGGCCATGCGGCAGGCATGGACTTCAAGCTCTATGGCGAGTTTGTACCGGGCACAGATTCCTGGATCAGTCTCTCGCTGATGGATACGAAGATGAAGCTCAATGGCAAGAGCATCCCATTGCCTACCGACCAGCGATATGCGGTGAACCTCTATTTCACCGACTATTTCCCAGGAAGCAAGAAATGGCAGATGTCGCTGAAGCTCGCCTTCGCCGACGGTTTGCCTTTTGCAGCTCCACATAGAGAATTGGAAACCAACAGTTTCCGTGCTTCAGCCTATCGCCGTGCCGATATCGGAATGAGCTATCATCTGCTCGACAACAAGCACCACGAGAAGAAGACGTTCCTCAAGAGCGTGATGCTCGGTGTGGATTGCCTCAACCTCTTCGGCATCGACAATGTGAACAGCTACTACTGGGTAACGGATGTAACCAATCAGCAGTATGCCGTGCCTAATTACTTAACGGGCCGACAGCTCAATGCACGAGTACTGATAGAATTCTGATAAGTAAGAAGCCAAAAATAGTGATTTTTCACATTATTCTAAATATTTAACCGTAGATAGTTCGCTATCTGCGGTTTTTTTCGTATCTTTGCGCCCGAATTATGCGATGTTGGTTCACTCCTTCATCCCATTTATTCAGGAAATCATTCTAAAAGAATAAGAAAATAATACATAATAATCAATTATGAGCAAACAAGTAGAAAAGATTAAGGAGCTGATCGCTAAGCGCGAACAGGCTCGTCTTGGCGGTGGCGAGAAGGCCATCGAGAAGCAGCATGCACGTGGCAAATATACCGCTCGTGAGCGTATCGAAATGTTGGTTGACGCTGGTAGCTTCGAGGAGTATGACATGTTCAAGTTGCACCGTTGCACTAACTTCGGCATGGAGAAGAAGCAGTACCTCGGTGATGGTGTGGTAGCTGGTAGCGCTACTATAGCAGGCCGCCTGGTTTACGTATATGCTCAGGACTTCACCGTTAACGGTGGTTCACTCTCTGAGACAATGGCACAGAAGATCTGCAAGGTGATGGATATGGCTATGACCATGGGTGCACCTGTTATCTGCATGAACGACTCAGGTGGTGCTCGTATTCAGGAAGGTATCTGCGCTCTCGCCGGCTATGGTGAGATCTTCGAGCGCAACATCCTCGCTTCTGGTGTTATCCCACAGATTTCTGCTATCATGGGTCCTTGCGCCGGTGGTGCAGTGTACTCTCCAGGTTTGACCGACTTCATCATCATGAAGGAGCAGACTTCTTACATGTTCCTGACTGGTCCTAAGGTGGTTAAGACCGTAACTGGTGAGGATATCGATGCAGAGCACCTTGGTGGTGCATCTGTTCACGCAACCAAGAGTGGTGTAACCCACTTCGCTGCCAAGACAGAGGAAGAGGCTATCGAGATGATCAAGAGCCTGCTCTCTTTCATCCCTAGCAACAATACAGAAGAGGCTCCACGCGTAGAGTGCACAGACCCTATC
>OBIB01000124.1_pt1 | contig 28991 bp, 21 predicted proteins | sample 1496261 | NCBI WGS metagenome assembly OBIB01 (sample SAMN05065771, study PRJEB22554) | human gut metagenome | biome: ENVO:2100002; feature: ENVO:00000062; material: ENVO:00002003 | host: Homo sapiens | place: USA
TTTGGTGGGAAGACATTGCCTTTTTACTAAACTTTTAGACTTTACAGACTACTAGGCGAACAGCCGTTTTCATTTGTGTATGATTTGGCGTGTGATTGGTGGACATAATCCTACATAAACATATTATGTATTCCCAACGACATGCCTATCCTATGAAAACGGCTATTCGCCTAGGCCCAATCGCACACCTAAAGGCGTGCGTAGTTTGATATTGTAATCCGTGTTAACCAGGCATGAGAGCGAGGGGAGCAAGTCTCCCCTCTCTCTCATACCTAGCTACCTTATATCACCCCTAACGGGTAGGGTGTTCAAAATCCGCATTATTTTTATGTTCAAAATATCCCCCAAAAACACCACATAACTTACTCTAAATCAACAAATTACATTTCTAAAAATCATGCAGGATTTTCATGCTGATACGTTATGCATATAATAGTTACAGAATATCAATGAGTTATGACGTTTATCGAGTAAAAAACGTGCAGAAAAAAATTGCGGATTTTGAACACCCTACCTAACGGGGTGAGGCTAGCGCGTGAAAATTCTTGATAAATCTATCAAATATCATGCAGAAAAAAATCATAGATTTTGAACGCCCTACCCAACGGGGCACCCATTTTATTGTTTCCTTTATCGACATCAAATACAATAAAATTGTGCAATACATTTTGCCAATTTTAAACAACCTACCTAATGGGGTAATCCATTATAACGATTCATAATTAGTGTCATAACTTCCAATGTCGATTCTTCATAAAGTTTTTGCATTTGGCACAAAAAGTGTGTGTCTTTGCAAAGGGATTTCCCCCTTTAGCGTTTTGCATCATACAACTCGTATCGGGGCAATGACGTAATCCTTGTGTATGACCTATTTCATGAAGCATCACACTGAACAATTGCCCATAGCCATGAGGACGGTATGAGGAGAATACCGCCACACCAGTACCAATGCCACTTGCAAGTCCCATTATACCACTATGAGGTCGATTACGAAAATTGTCCATTCCTATATCTGCTTGTGTTAGCCCAATAACGATTGTTGAATCGGACTTAAACGCTTTTAATTGCTCATTCAACAAGTCGGCTCTATAGCGCACATGGTCATTTCTTTTTGTTGTGATTGCTTTTTTGTCCAAGGCAATATTGCCTACATATTTACATTTGGGATAATGTGCTTTTAAAGAGTCAAGCATTGCTTTACGCAAGTTTGGTGATACTTTTCCCAATGTATACAAACAGACTGTAGGTACCATCTTAGAGGCCTCTCCATTCGGAGCACCTGCTTCGTTTTTCTGATTGCAATAAAGCAAGCAGATGGTGAGACACACGCAAAATAGAAGAGAACCTGTCTTAATCATCATTCTAAAATTCATATCTATACATTTTTTATTTGGTGTAGTAATTATGGTGCATGTTAGTGCCAATGTTTTTTACAAATTGTCAATCGAAACACAAGATTTATCTGAACGGATACCTCCGTTTTGGATAGGGAGATATTCTCCATTTTCAATATAGGATAACTAGTAGTCTGTAAAGTCTAAAAGTTTAGTAAAACAAAGTTCATTAGTTTTTGATTTTTAGTGATATGACCTATATATCTTACTAAACTTTTAGACTTTACAATCCTATTTACTTTTAAAAAAATCAGGAATCAAACTCGTTTTTAGCTTTAAAGCCATACGAATTTGATTCCTGATAGGAAAAAGAAAATAGAAATTTCTATTAGTTTACGCCAGCTGCGAGTTCTGCACCTGCCTTGAACTTGATAACTTTTTTAGCAGCAATCTGAATCTTAGCACCTGTTGAAGGATTAACACCCTCGCGAGCAGGACGTTCGTTGATAGAGAATGTACCGAAACCGAGGATAGCAACCTTGTCACCTTCCTTGAGGGCACCAGAAATAGCGTTGAGAACGGCATCGAGAGCCTTCTTAGAGTCAGCCTTGCTCAAACCTTCGGCAGCAATGGCATTTACGAGATCTGTCTTATTCATAATGTCAAAAAAATTAATTTGTTCGTTTTGATTATAATGAGGGAAAACCGCCACAAGAAGATGGTTTCTTTGTGCTTCAAAAAAACGCGACTATGCCCATGAAATGGGACTTTGTGGCTTTGAAACATGTGCAAATATAGGGTATGAACGGCGAAAGCGCAAATAAATCCTTATTTTTTTTAGACTAATAGGTCAAAAAAATACATTTTACGCTGTTTATTTGTTGAAATACAAATAAGAAAGCGTTTTTTTTGCCTTTATACCTATTCTTCATTAACGCTATGCGAGCCGCAAAAGCCTAATATTTACAAGCATTCTGCACCCTAAATTACCACAACTTTTGTACCCACACTGTTTTTGCCATCCGAGGTACTAATCATGATATAATAGACGCCTGGAGCCACACGGCTACCACTGCCTTGTTGTGTCACATCCCATTGCCAAGAACCACCAACTGCTGTGCCACGAGCCACTAATTGCGACCCACTGCTAAGCACTTTCACTTCAGCCCCCTCAGTTAAGCCACTTACAGTTACATTTCCTGAAAAATCACGACGAACTGGATTGGGGTAAACCTTAATATTACTCTTGTTGAGCGAAGCTTCGGTTGAGGTAACACCCGTTTCGTACGAACAAAGTCCACAGTCGGTAGTAATGTACAAACGTCCCGTTTGCTCATCAATCGCCATGTCATAAATATTGTCGGATAGCAACGGTGAGTCGGCTGCAGTGTAGTGTGCAAGGATTTCGCTACCATCAGCATTCACCAAATAGATGCCTGCCCCTAAGGTACCAATCCATTTACGGTTTCCACCATCCACCGCTATAGCATTCACCGTGTTGCCCGTAAGCAAATAGTCGGCATAGTTTGTGCCATCATTGCGCGGCACTTTAGGCTGATAAATGGTGAAAGACGATGAGAACCAATCATCTGGATTGGTAATGGCATAAACACCTGTTTCGCAACCTATCCATATTTGTCCTTCTTTATCCTCGGTAATAACACGCGTTGAGGTAATGGAACATTCAGTGCCATCTTCGTTGTAACAGGTGTTACGGAATGCTGTGCGGTCGTCGCTCGTTGTGTTGAGTGTTCCATTATAATCGAGTGCAGCCACGCCACTTGTTGAAGAGCTTGTGCTGAAACGGGCATTTACCCAAACGCGTCCCTTGCTGTCAAAGAATACGCGTTCTTTACGCTTTAGTTTATCGCCCTCGCCCAATGAAACATATTGCCAAGTGCCATCGGTTTTATACACTACTAAAGAGCTATCGGCATGGTTATTGGCAGCCCACAAATTGCCTGCTGCATCATAAGCCACACCACCCACGTTGATATAGCTATTGCGATCAAGATTTTTAGGATTGGCTGAGACAAGCGCAGAGTTATCCATATTGTAAAGTTTTTTAAACTTACCATCTTGATACTCATACACACCTTCGCCATAACTTGCTGCCATTACATGGTTCGGGTCGCGCGGGTCAATGGCAACCTGCATAATCGACCTAAAGAAATCGCGCAAACGTCCATCGCGTGATGGGATGTTGCGTGCAGCATCTTCGTCCATATCACTCCAAACTCTTCCATCGTAACGACCCAAAAAGCCTGGTGTAATATCCTCCATCAAGCCACCTGTTAAGTAGAGGTAGCCATTGTTTATGCGTAGTGCATAACTCTCGCAGTGACGTGGACCAAAGCCACCTACCTTGCCTACTGACTCGGGCAAAGCCGTGTCGGAAGCCGAGGGCTGGTACATTTGCAAGCCCGTGTAACCTTGTGCTAAGAAGAGGGTACCGTTAGCAGTACGTGTAATGCTTTGAGGTTGAAAGGTTGTGGTTATGCGCTGTGCCTCAACATCGGGATTATCCGTATTAACAGTAACTATATAATTATTTGTGTAAAACTGCACTTGCTTGCCATTGGCATTACCTCCCATCATAATTACGGGCGACACCAGTTTATAACTACCTGTGCCATCAGCAGTGAGTGTTAAAAGCGCCACACCACTGGGACGTGAAGGGGGCAATTCTTTTTTATAAGGAACCACAGCATACACGCCTACCTTACTACCCACAAAGGCATCTACTACCATATCGGGCACTGCTGTTTGCCACTGCTGTGCGTCGTAAAGGTTATCTGTAAGCAGTCCGCTCACAATGCAATTGGGCTTTGCCAAATATACATACTTACCCTCAACAAAAGCATCGGCTATGTCGGTGCCCACTTGATAATAAGCGTGAATATTCTCGTCTGCCAAAGACACCAAGACCACACCTTTGGTTGTTACGATGCTTGCCCAATCTTTATAGACATTCAACTTGCGTATAACAATGTTGTCCTCTGAGTAGTTTTTGAGTTGCGGTAAATTCACCACTTCAAAATCGGCCGTAGTACCATCTCCATTTTTAGGATAAATAAGGTCGATGTTGTTATCGCTATAAATGGTTACGAGACAGTGGCACGTTTCACTCCAACCTATGTAGTTAATGCTACTACTGGTTGAGAGTTGTGCTGTCATTCGGTCGACAGGGATTGAAGCCTGCGTTTCTGCATCGTAAATTAAAAGATGACCATTAAACAACGCATACACCACATTGCCAACTGCCACTGTTTGGGTAGCGTTGTGATAAGACAGATAATACGTCCAACGGTTGTAACTGGTGGCATTGTTGTTTGCTGACAAACTGCTAACTGCCTCACTCTGAACAGCCCCTGCACACCAACCAGCCAACAACACCATTAAGGCTAAAAGTTTGGGATGCTTCATGCTTGTTTGCTTAAATATTCTACCAATTTTGCTACGGCACGTGCACGATGCGAAATTTTGTTTTTTACGTCCGTACCCAACTCTGCAAAGGTGCGACCTGTATCTTCGGGAATAAACACGGGGTCGTAGCCAAAGCCTTCTGTTCCGCGCTTTTCGGTGGCTATTTCACCACGCACCACACCTTCAAAAACATGCTCCTCTCCATTCAGTATAAGCGCAATGACTGTGCGAAATTGTGCAGCACGATTTGTAGCTCCCTTCAACGCAGCTAAAAGTTTTTGGGTATTGGCTTCGGGGTCGTGACGATCGGGATAAGCATAACGTGCTGTATGTACACCAGGAGCACCATTCAAAGCCTCAACTTCGAGTCCCGTGTCATCGGCAAAACAATCGTAACCATAGCGTTCCTTCACCCACCGTGCTTTAATCAACGCATTTCCCTCAAGCGTGTTGGCTGTTTCGGGTATATCATCGTGACAGTCAATGTCTGCGAGTGAAAGTATGTGGAGCGTGTCGCCAAAGATGGCGCGAATTTCAGAGAGTTTATGAGCATTATTCGTGGCAAACACTAACTCTGCTCTTTTTATTGTAGAAGTCATAAGTTTTATTGTTTAGGGTGGTTCTAAAAAAAATCTGCTTCAAATATAACGAAAAAAATGCTGATTTATTGAAGTTGTCTAAACTTTTCTGATTTTAAACTTCATTGTTTTTTGAACCTAAATCAGTCATATAAGCAGTTTTGAACACAAATGAAAAAAATCCGTGAAAAGATGAATCCGACTCAATCTTTCCACGGATTTTTGCTATGTGCAATGTGGTTCTAAAAAATTCTTACTTTTCAGCAAGTTCCTTTTCTTCGTGTTGTTTATTCTTAGCCTTTACCTTGATGCGATCAAAGCCTTCGCCAAACACACCAATTACCTTAGACTGCGAAACAAACGCATTGGGGTCGATGCTCTGAATGATACGGAAGATATTGGTGCTTTCGCGTTTCTTGGCAAGCACCACAAGTACCTTGCGCTCCTCCTTTGTGTACCAACCTTGTCCATCGAGCACCGTTACACCACGATGTGTGGCACTAATGGCTGCGGCAATGGCATCATACTGACGTGAGAAAATAAAGAACTGCACAGACTGACGACCGCGGTCTACCACGTAGTCGAGCATAAGGTTTACGATAATCAACGTGCAGTAACCATAGAGCAATTTGTCAACATCGCCATCGGGCAAAAAGAATGCGGTGGTAATAATCACGATGTCGCAAAGCATCATCATTTGTCCCAACGTCACATCCTTATACTTATTGATGATAGAGGCAATAATATCCGTACCACCCGTAGAACCATTGTGCAAAAATACGAACCCAATGCCCACACCCTCAATGGCAGCACCCAAGATGCACGACATAAAGGCATTGTTCTGCACTACTTGGGGCAAATGGCTGTGTGGATTGATGTCGGGAAACATGTGCGGACTTACTTGTGCCCAATAAATCATCACCTCTTGTACCAAGCCAAGCATAAAGGTGAGCATAAAGACGGCGTAAATGGTTTTGATACAGAAACGCCACCCTAACACCTTTACTGCTATAAAGAGCAACAAGATATTCACCGAGAAGAACGTGTACTGCACGGGGAAACCTGTGGCATAAAATATTACTGCCGCAGCACCAGCCAAACCGCCTGTGGTAATTTCGTAGGGAAGTTGGAAACAGGTAAAACCGATGGCATACATCAACAAACCTATGGTAATGATGATGTAGTCGCGGATATCCTGCGCCACCGTAGTTCTGAATTTGGTAACCATGTTTTGCTAAATGAGTTTTTTGCGCAAAGAGATGCAGACGCGCACAAGGTGTTGGCGACTGCACCTCTTTAAAGGGCGTAGTTTTATTTATTTTTACTTGATTACAATGTTTACAATACGTCCAGGAACCACAATCACCTTCACCACTTGCTTACCTTCAAGATATTTCTGTGCTTGCTCTGAAGCCAAAGCCGTTTCTTGAATGCACTCCTTACTTGCATCAGCAGGGAAGTCGAGGGTGAAACGTGTTTTACCGTTGAACGATATGGAGAGAGTTTGCGAATCCTCCTTCAAGTAGTTTTCATCAAACTTAGGCCATTCAGCATCACACACGCTACCTGAGTTACCCAAAGTATGCCACAACTCCTCAGCAATGTGCGGAGCGAACGGAGCAAGCAACACCACAAATTGTTCGAGCACCTTGCGGCTCACGCACTTTTGCTGTGCCAACTCACCCACGGCAATCATAAAGGCAGGAACTGACGTGTTGTAAGAGAATTCCTCAATATCCTCGCTCACCTTCTTAATGAGTTTGTGCAATGTTTTGAGGTTCTCCTTGGTAGGTTCAACGTCTGTTTCCGCCCAATCACCATTTTGGGGATAGAAGAGGTTCCATGCCTTACGCAAGAAACGGAAGCAACCATCAATGCCGTTTGAATCCCAAGGCTTGCTCTGATTTATCGGACCCAAGAACATTTCGTACAAACGCAATGTGTCGGCACCATATTTCTCAACAATCATGTCGGGGTTCACCACGTTGTACATCGACTTTGACATCTTCTCGATAGCCCAGCCACATACATACTTGCCTTCCTCTAACACAAACTCAGCCGTAGCATATTCAGGACGCCACTGCTTGAAAGCCTCAACATCCAACACATCGTTCTGCACAATGTTTACATCTACATGGATAGGTGTAGTTTCATATTGATCCTTCAAACCGAGGCTTACAAAGGTATTGGTATCCTTGATGCGATAAACAAAGTTTGAACGACCTTGAATCATACCCTGGTTTACCAATTTCTGATAAGGTTCGTCCTTGCACGACACACCAAGGTCGAAGAGGAACTTATTCCAAAAACGTGAATAAATTAAGTGTCCTGTTGCGTGTTCAGAACCACCAATGTAAAGGTCTACATTCTGCCAATACTTATCGGCAGTTTCACCCACCAATGCGGTGTCATTTTGTGGGTCCATATAGCGCAAGTAGTAGGCAGATGAACCAGCAAAACCAGGCATTGTTGAAAGTTCGAGAGGGAATACCGTCTTATGGTCGATGCGGCTATTCTCTGTCACACAATTTGCCTCAGTGTCCCAAGCCCAACGTGTAGCATTGCCTAAGGGAGGTTCACCCGTTTCAGTAGGGAGGAATTTGGTTACCTCGGGCAATTCGAGTGGCAAGCAAGCTTCAGGCACCATTTGGGGCATTCCGTCCTTATAATATACAGGGAAGGGTTCTCCCCAATAACGCTGACGTGAGAAGATGGCATCGCGCAAACGGAAGTTTACCTTTACACGACCTAACTTATTTTCAGTAACAAATTTCTTAGTGGCAGCAATAGCCTCCTTTACGCTCAAACCATTCAAACTGAAGTTGTGGAGTGTTTCTTTGCCCTCGACAGGCGAATTCATCACTGTGCCCTCTTTTGCATCAAAACTTTCTTCGCTCACATCAGCTCCTTCAATAAGCGGAATGATGGGCAAATTGAAATGACGCGCAAAAGCATAGTCGCGCGAGTCGTGAGCAGGCACAGCCATAATGGCCCCTGTGCCATATCCTGCAAGCACATAGTCGCTAACCCACACGGGGATGGCATCACCCGTAAACGGATTTACGGCATACGAACCTGTGAACACACCTGTTACACGACGGTCGGCAATACGTTCGCGTTCGGTACGTTTTTTAGTAGCCTCAAGATAAGCATCCACCTCTGCCTTCTGATTGGCAGTGGTGAGTTGCTGCACAAGTTCACTTTCAGGAGCAAGCACCATAAAGGTAACGCCAAAGATTGTGTCGGCACGGGTTGTAAAGATGGTAAACTTCACATCGCTATCCTTCACAGCGAACTCCATTTCAGTACCCTCGCTGCGACCAATCCAGTTACGTTGTGTTTCCTTCAGCGAATCAGTCCAGTCGATGTTTTCAAGACCATCGAGCAAGCGCTGTGCATAAGCAGACACGCGCAAGCACCACTGCTTCATCTTTTTCTGTACCACGGGGTAGCCACCACGTTCGCTCACACCGTCTACTACCTCATCATTGGCAAGCACCGTACCCAATTTAGGACACCAGTTAACCATTGTCTCGCCCAAGTAGGCAATGCGGTAGTTCATCAACACTTGCTGTTTTTCAACCTCACTCATCTGCTTCCATTCGTCAGCCGTGAAGTGGAGTTCTTCGCTCTGCGCAAAGTTTTCGGTACCCTCAGCACCCTTTTCTTCAAAATGCTTAATGAGTTTGCTAATGGGTTGTGCCTTTTCGCACTTTTTGCAATAGAAGTGGTTGAACATTTGTTCGAAAGCCCACTGCGTCCAATGATAATATTTAGGGTCGCAAGTGCGCACTTCGCGATCCCAGTCAAACGAGAAGCCTATCTTGTCTAACTGCTCACGATAACGCTTAATGTTTGTTTCGGTAGTTACAGCAGGGTGCTGCCCTGTTTGAATGGCATACTGTTCGGCAGGCAAACCATAGGCATCATAACCCATGGGGTTAAGCACGTTGTAACCACATGAGCGTTTGTAACGTGCATAAATATCACTGGCAATGTAACCGAGTGGATGACCTACATGGAGTCCGGCACCTGATGGATAGGGAAACATATTGAGCACGTAGAATTTCTTCTTCGTCTCATCCATTTCCACATGATATGTCTTTTCTGTGGCCCAAGTTTTTTGCCACTTCTGTTCAATTTCTCTGAAATTATATTCCATTCTAAAATTTAAGTAAGGAAGTCGTCTAAACTTTTATGACGAGGATTAGACTTAAACTTTTATCATTTCTCATTTCTATCATCACCTTTCCTTTTTAAAGCTCTTTTTGGATTATTCATCGGTTGTGTAGCTCGCTACACTCCTTCTTTAATTTAAATACCCAAAAATTGCTTCAAAAATAAAGGCAAATCTTGAACTTCATAAAAGTTTAGACGACTTCATAGTTTTTATGCTGCGAAATTACTGCAAACTATGCGCAAGGCAAAGTAAAAGTTCAAAAAACTTCTGTTTTAGTTTACTTTTTTCAAAAAGTTGAAAATATATGGAGAGGTTTAGCAATAGACAAAACCTTATCCCCACTCTAATCCTATTCAAACACCCACTCTACTGTCAACACATTGTCTGCCACTTGTTTTCCTGCAGCCAAAAGTGTGTAGCGGGCTTTAAAGCAACCGCCCTCAGCATTCACTTCAAAGCTTTGTTCGTGTGTGTAAATGCTAAAGTCCAAGTTTCCCTTGGGGGTCACATAAGTGCAAGGCAAGAGTTTGCCATCCACAAAGGTCATACGCGAGCGAGTGTCACCATTACGTTTCAAGTCTGCCAAGCCATCTGTTAACAACAAACTTGCTGTTCCCTGATTCGCTGCCTCAGCATAACGCAACATCAATCCTGTTTCTTCAATCAAACATCCGCCCTTTGCTTCGGTGCGGATTATGTCTTCTCCGTTTTCCGTGTGCGAAACGAGAAGCGTCTGTATAGCGCATTTTTTTAACATCGTCTTTTTTTACCTTTGATATTATCAAATCAATTTGAGCCCCAAGACTTTTTTTCTAAGGCATTCTACTTCACCCTTTTCTTTCCATTTCGGTCAATCACCACTCCTTGCCAATTAGAGGGTAAAGTGGCACCTAACTTTCTACCATCTATTGAATAGAATGGGGAATTTTCGTCGGAAAATGTAAGTTGCGAAATCCCCTCGGGCGATAGGGGCATCTCGAAAGCCAATCGTTGTGCAGCATCCTTGCAACGCAACTTATATACATAGCTTTTGCCTGGAACAAGGTCTGTAAAGCGTTGCGTTATCACGGTGTCGGCTTGCGGAGCCAAATACACGCGGTGCGACTTACGCCACTGCAGTTTATAGGCACCATCATCCAAGTCGGTATACACTTGTTGTGCAGCCCTTTGTTCTTGATTTGAATTGCACAGACGTTGCGAAATTTCCACGGTATACTTGTTCACAAAATTCAGTTTGGGTGCATCGCTTACCAACAAGTCCGTTCCTTTTTCTGTCACATTCACACGCAAACTGTCTGCCAACAGCAAACCATCGGGCGTAATGCCCAAAAGACTCTCACCCCTACGGGCAAACTGCAAATGAACTAACAATGTGTCTCGTTCACCAGGTTGTAACGTACATCCCGTAAAAGCCAACCAGTCTGCTTGTTCCCAACGTGCGGTGTCGGTTGCAGTGTTCTGTATAAAAGCCAAAGGCGTTGTGAGCGTTTGGCTTGATACATTGCGCACCATCAAGCGCACACGCGTAGGGCATTGTGTGGTTGGTTCGTCTAAAACCTCCACCCGTTCAACAACCACCTCACGTCCTGTGCGATGTAAGGTGTCAGGAGGCAAGCAGTCTACCGAGTCTGGACACACCACCAATGCCTCTTGATTACAAAAATAGCCATTATCCACCTTATCCCAACGGTCGGAAGCTGGTTCGCGAATAGCCAAAACATCCAGTCGGAAGTAGCCATCCCACATCCCAGCAAAGCCCCAGTTAACATGGAACAATCCTTGCTCATCCAAGCCATCAAGCACAAAGGCATGTCCCTCGGTTGTCATGGCACCTGCTGCATAATACACAGGACGCTTACATTGCAACTCATGGGCTATAAAATTCCAATATGCCACAGGGTCATACTGATAACTGTCCATGTAGTGCACATACTTCAATCCGAAAGCTCGTTGCAAAGGTTCTACCAAACGCCGTGTTGAGGTGCCACTTTCATTCAACCCCCAATTCATGTGCGATGCCACCCCCAAGGCATACATCAGTCGAGCCACTGCTTGGCGTTCTTCGGCACTTTCGTCCTTCACATTATAGAGGTTGCAAATGTTTTGCGTTTCATACACCTCGCCTGGCAATAAGTCATCTATTTCATAATGGGGCGTGCTCCATCCCTTCAAAGTGTCTTGCAACGTATAAGTGCGTCGGTAGTAGGTGAGAATTTGCTCCATAGCAATGGCAACACAGCCAGGCACACACCTTGCGTCTGACACACGGCCTTCATCATCGGTATAAAAAGGGCATAGGTCGTTATACGGACTCACAAATCCATGTTGCATCTCGAGCAAAGGTTTTACGGCTGTCCATTTTACGCCATCAAGCGGATATTTTTGAGCTGCCAAGGGGCGTTGCAACATACGTTCGAGTGTAGGTGGCAATTCATCCGCCTTTTTCGTACCATAGCCCAACACCTGTGGCAAACTTTTGTTTTTGCTCACCAGCAAAAACTGTTCATTTTGTTGCACACACCATGCTTGTTGGTATTGTGTCAGAACCAAAGACTTTTGTGCTACACTTTTTTGTTTCAACGTTTGCCCATGTTGTTGGGCAAACCATTGTTGAGCTATGTGTAATGCCTCATTCGCTGTACGCTCGTGTGCACTACCCTGTAACGCACAACATAGGGCTACAAACACATATAATATTCTATGTAACATACGCTTTTCTACTTTTTTCGGCAAAATTACGCACAATTAAAGCAATAAACAAAAAAGAACTTAGGTAAAACTGCATTTTTGAGAATCTGACACGAGACTCAAACATTACTTTACAAGCTAAAAAAATCTCGCATTGCCCACTCTAACGGCGTGAGCGAATGCGAGATATTTTTCTAAAAACTAACGGGGGGGGTAATTCTTCTGCTTCTGCGTTTCGTATGTATAGCCCACAGGAAGGCGCAGTTCGGTGCGGGTTCCATGATGGGGTGGGTCAACATTGACAATGGTGAGCGAAGCCGACCGATGATTGTATTGGTTGAGAATTTCGAGCGTACGGGTTAGCAAGCGCAAACCTGTGCCTGTATCTCGCCCCGTACGTTTAACTCGCCCAGGATTATAACCTTGTCCGTTATCGGTGATTTGCAACACAAGCATGTCATCGGCATCGATGGTGACTAAGATGTGAATGGCACACTCGGGAGTGAGCACTGGGAAGGCATGCTTTAGGGCATTTTCTACAGGAATTTGTAACGACATGGAAGGTATATGCATGGAGCTTTGCTCGAGTTCGGGGAGGACTTCCCATGTTACCTGTGGATAATCGCCATGACTGTAATGGTAAAGTTCAACGTAACGACGAACAAGTTGCAGTTCATCGCACAATGGCACAGAAACTTTTCCTGAAGTTAACAAATTGCCACGAAGCACATCGATGAGCATTTCAACGGGTTGCACCATCTCGGGGTAACGCTGCAGTTTGGGCAAAACCGTTCCTAACACATTAAAGATGTAGTGAGGAGAAACACGATTGCGCACCACGTCCATTCGCAATGCTGTGATGCGCTCTACTTGACGTTTAATGCGTGCATTGGTGTAACGACGATAGTAGATGATGATGAGCAATGCGAGTAGGGCTATGGCTACAAGCGCACTCACTGTTATGAGTATGGTGTTTTGCTGACGCACGTTTTTGGTTGCATAAGCAGCCAGGTCTAATTGCTGACGCAAGAGTGTGGTGTCACGCTGATAACGCCCTGTGATTTCGACTACTGCGTTGCGCGATTGTCGGCTGTTTATGGAGTCGGCATAACGGTTGGAGAGTGACTGATAGGTGTAAGCTTCGTGCCATAAGCCATCGCGCTCTGCATAATGTTGCAAACGGCGATAGTGCAACATGAGGTAACGGGGGGATGTAACAAAAAAAGAGTCGCTGTTTTGTGGCATAATGGCTGCTGCCTGCGCACGATGCCCACGCGCTATGGCAAGGTCTGCCAAAAGGCTGCGTATGTAGAAGGTGTTTTGTTGGGGCAACTGTTCGGGGTGCTGGGTGAGCATTTCACGGCAACGCGACAAGTGCTGCTCTGCAAGGTCGAGATGGTCTTGCATCAGATAAATCTCTGCCATGTTTGCATCGCAGTTACACATCAACAAGGGGTTGGCAAACAACTCGGCAAAGACGCGGGCTTGCTTAAAACTGGCGAGTGCCTCATTGTAACGTTTTTCGTAATAATAGCAGTTGCCTAACGAAAAATGATAAAAAAACTGCGTTTGTTGACTTTCGTGTGTAATGTTGCGAGCTGCTTCGTTAAAGAATGCGTGGGCTGTGGCAAATCTTTGCAGTTCTGTGTAAACTTGTGCTAAACCACAACACACACTTGAACGATTACGGGTGTCGCCCATTGAGTCGCAAAGAAAGAGTGCTTCGCGATAATGCTTGGCAGCAAGTGGTATTTGCCCAGTTTGCAAACAAATGTCTGCCAAATTTATGGCAGTTGAAATCAATTCTTTGGGTTTGGGAGGCGTATCTAAAAATTTATAGGCTTGTTGGTAGCACGATTGTGCCAGAGGGGTGTTGCCCACCATCATGGCATTTACACCCCGATGGTTCCACACCAATCCCTCGAGATGCAGCTGACGAGGTTGCATGCTCTGACTCCAACGTTCCACTTTTACATAAAGACGGTTTGCCAAACAGGTGTCTCCCATCAAATTGTGTGCGGTGGCTTTGAACACTTCTGCTTTATACCATGCGGCACTGTCAGTGAGTTGGCTTTGTAGGGTATCGAACACACGAATGGCTTGCTGTGGATTAGAGAACAGCAAGTCGGTGTGATTACCAATCACACTATCAGCATGAGCCATGGCTTGGTCGGCAGTCTTTGTGCTTCTCTGACAACTAACAACCAAGCAGAGGCTCAGGAGGAGTAGGAGGCTTCTCATATATATATTGCTTATAAGTAGTTACTCAATACTAAACGAATAATTGAGAATGCCTATTTAAATATTGAATTGTTTGCCATTTCGTCCGTCTTCGTAGCCCTGTGAATAGCCCTCACGATAGCCACGAACATAGTTTTGTTTTTCGGTAGCGGTGGCAAAGTTGTTGGTTTCATCATAATTGGCTTTTTCGGTATGTGCTGCACCATCGTCGCAACCAGCTGCATAGCCATCGTCATAGCCTGCCTCATAAGGGTCGCGCTTGTCCTTGCCAAGAATTGTGTCGGGGAGTTGTGAGGGTTGCACGGTGTCAGACACTTGGGGCAGTGTACCAGGGTCGATGGTGGTGTCGGGTACTGCCACTTGCATGTGCGAAGAGTCTGTTGCACCTATAGGGATGAGTTGTTTTTGCTCGCCCGAGGAACGCTTCATGTAAATGATACTTATGACTACGAGCAAACAAAGGAGCACTAAGGAGAAGGTGCGCCAACGATTTTGTCCGTTCGATTTATTATTGTAGTTCATAACTTGTAGAGAGTTTACTTAGGTTGTAGGAGTTTTGAAGGAAAGGGAGTTTTTTGAAAATTAGAGGGAGGGGGGCTAAAAAAACAAAGATGGGATTGTTTCTGAAAAAAGAATCAATTACCAGGAAGCCCTTTTGCGTAGGGTGTTCAAAATCCGCAATTTTTTTCTGCACGTTTTTTACTCGATAAACGTCATAACTCATTGATATTCTGTAACTATTATATGCATAACGTATCAGCATGAAAATCCTGCATGATTTTTAGAAATGTAATTTGTTGATTTAGAGTAAGTTATGTGGTGTTTTTGGGGGATATTTTGAACATAAAAATAATGCGGATTTTGAACACCCTACCTTTTGCGGCCTGCATCCATGCGCAAGAAGATAAAGAGCATCAAGGTGAACCCCCATAGGGAGGAACCTCCATAACTAAAGAAAGGTAACGGGATGCCTATGACTGGCGTTACGCCCATCACCATGCCCACATTGATAAACACGTGGAAGAGCAAGATGCTTAAAACTGAATAGCCGTAGACTCGCGCAAAGGTGGTGGTTTGCCGCTCGCTTAGATAGATTAAGCGCAATATCATGCACAGAAAAAGTAGTAACACGCCTGCTGAGCCCATGAAGCCTTGCTCCTCGCCCACTGTGCAGAAGATGAAGTCGGTGTCTTGCTCAGGCACATATTTGAGTTTGGTTTGCGTTCCATTCATAAACCCTTTTCCCTCGAGTCCCCCCGAGCCAATGGCAATTTTACTTTGATTTACGTTGTAACCCGCATTACGGTTGTCCTCGTTCATGCCCAAAAGCACTTGTATACGTACACGTTGGTGAGGCTCGAGCACATTGTTGAGAACGAAGTCGGAGGTATAAAGAAAAGCAGTGCTGCCCAATGTAAACACGGCTATGAGCATGCCTTTGCTCACACGTTGCCCTAAGGACTGCCAAGCCAAATAGCCTGCCATAAAGAGGGTGAGTGCTAAAAGAACCCACGATATGTCGAAGGGGATAATGAACTCTGAAACGATGAGCGACAAAGCTATGGCACCGATGCCTATTTGTATGAACAGATGGGCTGCATGGTTATGTTTGTCGTAAACCCGTAACAAGCCTATGGTGAAAAGCCAAATAAGGATAAGCACCACGAACTCGCCTACGGAGGAGAGTGTGCCAGGTAACTCAACTTCGCTGAAACGGATGCCTACTACAAAATACACCACTGCTGCCACGGCTGTGAAGAGTATGCTACCAGGCATTCCCTCGCGGTAGAACATCAGGAAGAAGGCTAAGTAAACGAGTGCCGAACCTGTTTCGCGCTGCATAACAATGAGTACCATTGGCAAAAGTACAAGTCCGACGGCTTTGGAAAAATTACGCATCTTATCGAGCGTAAAGCCATATTCGTTGATAAGTTTGGCTACTGCTAATGCGGTTGCAAACTTTGCAAACTCAGCGGGTTGCACATTACAAAAGCCTAAGTTTACCCATGAGCGTGAACCTTTTATGTCTTTGGCTACAAAGGGGGTGATAAGCAGCACAAACATCATGAACCAATAAAAGATGCCTGCCAAGGTGTCGTAGTATTTGTCGGAACTCATCATGATAACAAAGCCCATGCAGAAGGCACAGCCTATCCACACAATTTGTTTACCCGTACGACTTGACCAAGCAAAGAAGTCGGTATCGCCTATCTCATGGCTGGCTCCACAAATGCTGAACCAACCGCACACAAGTAGCACAATGTAGAGGGTGAGTATCACCCAATCGACATTAAACAGCGGATATTGTTTGTTTTCGTTGAGCATGGTTTTGAAATTGAATAATAGAGGGACTATAAAGAACTATAGGATAGAATGGGAGTAAAAGGGAGTTAGAGCAAAGGAAACCACCCTACCTTGCATAATCGCCATATTTAATATGCATATTTTGAAAATGGGTAGCTTTTGCCTCAGATGACGCTGAAAGATGTCCGTTGAGATATTGCTCCATAATGAGTGCGCCAATGGGCACACCATATACATTACCAAAACCACCATTCTCCACATAAACGGCTACAGCTATTCGAGGTTTGTCCATGGGGGCGAAGCCCATAAACACGGAGTGGTCGTGACCACGGTTTTGTGCCGTACCTGTTTTGCCGCACACTTCATAGCCAGGAATGTTTGCAGCACGACATGTTCCCTCAAGCACGGCACGACGCATGCCTGCTACACAGTATTCATACCACTTGCGGTTGACACCCGTGTAACGCTTTTCGTAATAAATGGGGTCGAGACGTCCATCTTGCACTGAATGCACCACATGGGGTGTAATAAAGTAACCGCGATTAGCCACTGTGGCTGCCAAATTGCATATTTGCAAGGGTGTGGCAGTAACTTCGCCCTGACCAATGGCAATGGAGATAATGGTAAGTCCATTCCACGACCCCTTATATGCCTTGTCATAATATTCGGCATTCGGAATCATGCCACGTTTTTCGCCAGGAAGGTCAATGCCCAATTTGTAGCCAAAGCCCATCTTTACCATATAATCTTTCCAAGTGGTCATTGCCTTTTGCACAGAACCATATTTGGCTTTATTGTTGATTAAGCGATAAAGGTTCCAACAAAAATAGGAGTTGCACGAGGTTCCGATGGCTGGTATTAAATTGATGGGTGAAGCATGCCCATGACAGCCCACATGCAAACCTTTATAATTGAAACCATGATTACATGGAAAGGATATTTGTGGATCGATGCTCCCCTCTTGCAAACCTGTTAGAGCTTGCGATATTTTGAAGGTTGAACCTGGTGGATATGTACCCATAATAGCACGGTTAAGCAAGGGGCGCATTAAGTCGGCATTGAGGAGCTTGTGATTTTTGCTACGGTTACGCCCTACCATGCTACGAGGGTCGTAGGTGGGCGATGATGCCATGCAAAGAATTTCGCCCGTACTTGGCTCTATGGCTACAATTGCACCCAATTTGCCCGTGAGCAAACGTTCGGCAAGTGTTTGTAGGTCTTTGTCGAGTCCTAAGGTTAGATTTTTGCCTGGCTGTGCTTGCTTGTCGTACTTGCCATTTTGATAATGTCCCTGTGTACGTCCACGCACATCGCGAAGCATAATGCGCATACCTTTTACACCACGCAACTGCTCCTCATAGGCTCGTTCCACTCCAAGTTTACCTATATAGTCGCCCGACACATAATAATGAAGCGAATCTTCGGTCAACTCTCTTTCGTTAATTTCACCCACATCGCCCAAGATGTGTGCACCTATGCCACTGGTGTATTGTCGGGTGGAACGTTTTTCGATGCTAAAACCCTTAAACCTAAAAAGTTTCTCGCGGAAGAGCGAGAACTCCTCTGCTGGAATTTGAGCCATAAAAAGTTGAGGGGTGTAACGCGAATAGCCTGGATTCTTTTTCGAATCCTTTATGCTTGCCATGCGGTTAATGTAGTCTTCCTTCGTAATGCCAATAGTTTGGCAAAAGTCGAGTGTATCAATGCCACGCTGATCGTTCATAACCACCATTATATTATAGGACGGTTCATTGTACACCAAAATGCGCCCCTTGCGATCGAAGATGAGTCCGCGCGAGGGGTACTGAATGTCTTTTCGGAAGGCATTGGAGTCGGCATTCTTTTTATAGTCATCACTCCACAACTGCAAGGTGAAAAGGCGAATGGTATAAATTAAGATGATGCCTATGGCAATGCCGCCGATTACGAATTTGCGTACTTCGAAATTGTTAGACGACATAAGCAAAAGAAATGTTTGTTTTTGAACAGATGTTTTTTAAAATCATTCTAAAACACATCTGCTTATTTGCGTATAAGCTCCATGGCAAACACAAAAAGGGTGGTAAGCAAAGTGCTACCAAGAATGTTAATAAGGAGTATTTGCCAATCGAAAAAAGAAAAAGCCTCGAAGCTGAAAAATACCAAGCAATAGATAAACACGCTGAAAAAAGCATATTTGCCAAAGGCGCTCCATTCCATTTCCTTATGCGAGGGTACAAAACTTTCGTTTTTATCAGACGGAGAGAAGGCTCTAAGCAACAAGGGTACTATTAACCCTAACAAACACATTGCACCCGAAGCCATACCAGGCGTATTGGTAAGGATGTCAATTGCCAAACCTAACATGAAACCCGAAAGCACGTAAAGCCAACGAGGAGTGTTGCTCGGAAGTATGAGCAAAAAATAAACGTAGGGCATCGGCGTGGCATAGCCAAATATATGTACATGGTTAAACACTAATGCTTGTAAAAACATCAATGCTACAAACCAACCGATGCGCGACATGAAAACTTGAAACACGTTGAGTTTATTTTATTAAGGGTTAATATCACCTAATTTGCATTATTCTCCATCTGCAAAGCATGCGTTTGGAGTGTATCAATTTCGGCTTTATAGGGCGTAGTTACAACAGACACATCACGTAAGTTTGCAAAGTTTGTACCTAATGACACATCAAGTCGGTAAGACTGTCCATCAGACGAATTGCTGATTTTGCTTACACGTCCCACAAATATGCCTGGAGGGAATACGGCAGAATAACCGCTGGTTTCAATGGCTTGTCCCACTTTAACGCGGGCATAACGTGGCACATCGTCAACATAAGCGCTTACCATGCTCGCACCATCCCATTGCAAGTAGCCAAAGTAGTTTTGACCACGCACACGACAACTGATGCTCGACTTGCGGTTGGTTACGGGAATTACCAACGAATGATGAGGTCCGGTAAGATAAACAATGCCCACAACACCACCTCCACCTATTACGCCCATTTCAGGACGTATGCCATCAGACGAACCACGGTCTATAACCAAATAGTTATTAACACGTTCCGAGCTGTTGCTTACCACAGTGGCAGACACCATAGCGTAGCCCTTAAGTTTTTCACGCATCAACTTTTCAGTCATAGTGGTATCCTTGGTTGCCGAAGCTAATGCTTGTCGCAAAATTTCTGTTTCGCGCTGCAAGGCTATGTTTTGGTCGGTGAGCTGACGGTTTACATGTTGCAAATTGAAGAAACTAATAACGTTTGTGTAAGTTCCGTTCACCCCAGCTGCCATTGAATTGGCTGCGCTGAACCATACACTACCCTGAAAGCTATTGAAACGGAAGAGCAAAACCATACTCAACGTTTCGAGTATAACAAAAAGGAAAGCGTAACTGTATTTGCTAACAAAATCTACCAGATTGCTTTTGGGAGAGTAGTCACTCATTTTTTTTAGTTGTATTCAAAAATGCAAGTAGGTGTTCATTAACCTACTTCCTTGTAAGTGGCATACTTACAAATAAAACCTCACCCCCTTGGTCGCCCTTCGCCAGTATACATGAGATGGGAACCGAGGGGGTGAAGCCGCTCGTCATTGAATAATGGGGTGATTAACGCATGAGGAAAGTGTAGTTTTCAACATTCTTCAACGCAATACCCGTACCCTTAGCCACGCAAAGCAACGGATCGTCTGCTACGTGGAAAGGAATATTGATTTTATCACTCAAACGCTTGTCGAGACCGCGAAGCAATGCGCCACCACCTGTGAGGTAGATACCATTCTTCACAATGTCGGCATAGAGTTCGGGAGGTGTGTTAGCCAAAGCGTTCACCACGGCCTGCTCAATACGTGCAATAGAGGTTTCAAGGCAGTGTGCAATTTCTTGATAGCACACTGGTACCTCCATAGGCATCGTGGTAATGCGGTTAGGACCATGAATTACATAGTCGGCAGGTGGGTTAGCCAAGTCGGTAAGTGCAGCACCCACATTTATCTTGATGCGCTCTGCCATACGTTCGCTGACCTTAACGTTGTGCTGACGACCCATATATTCCTGGATGTCGCTTGTAAAGTCATCACCTGCCATCTTGATAGAGTTATTCGACACAATGCCACCCAACGAGATTACTGCGATTTCAGTGGTACCGCCACCTATATCAACAATCATGTTACCCTCGGGGGCATTAACATCGATACCAATACCTATGGCTGCAGCCATGGGTTCGTAGAGCAAGAACACGTCACGTCCACCAGCATGTTCAGCTGAGTCACGTACAGCACGAAGTTCAACTTCGGTCGAACCACTTGGCACACCAATCACCATGCGCAATGAGGGCGAGAACAAACGCTTGCCCGTGTGAACCTTCTTAATTAAGCCGCGCATCATCTGCTCGCAAGCATTGAAGTCGGCAATCACGCCATCGCGCAAGGGACGGATAACGCGTATTTTATTATTGGTCTTTTCGTACATGAGTTTGGCTTCGTCGCCCACCGCAATCATCTTGTCAGAGTGCGTATCGAGAGCCACGACCGACGGCTCGTTCACAGCTATCCCCCCATCATCAATAATAATGGTGTTGGCTGTACCCAAGTCGATGGCCAATTCCTGTGTAAAGGAAAAGAGCTTTGAAAAAAATCCCATATCGAAAGATTTTGTACTAATTATTTCTCAAACCAATTGTGAATGGCGGTGTCATAATGACTGCTCACACCAAATGCACGTGTAGCAAACCAACGACGCTCTTCAAGCTCAGTCTGTGCACCATTTTTGCTAACAATGTCGAGCAAGGGCTTGTACTCTGCCTTCGAAGGCACAATTACAACATCGTTAAAGTTCTTTGCGCCAGCACGAATAAGCGAGATACCACCTATGTCAATCTTCTCAATGATGTCAGCCTCGCTTGCACCGCTTGCTACGGTCTGCTCAAAGGGATAGAGGTCAACAATAACGAGGTCGATTTCAGGAATCTCGTATGCTGCCATTTGCTTTTGGTCGTCCTCCAACTCACGACGTCCCAAGATGCCACCAAAGATTTTGGGATGAAGGGTTTTTACACGTCCACCCAAGATTGAAGGATAGGTAGTAACATCTTCAACCTTCTGGCAGGGATAGCCCAAAGACTCAATAAACTGTTGCGTACCACCTGTTGAAAGGAATTGTACGCCTTCTTCATGCAACTTGCCGAGCAACTCTTCTAAACCATCTTTGTGGAATACTGATACGAGTGCTGTCTTGATTTTCTTTGTAGAGGACATATTGAATTGTATGTTATTTGCTAAATTTTGTAGTCAACGCGTTTACGACGTGCGTAAATTCGCTGTTTTGCATGCAAAATTACAGTTTTTTTGTTGGCTATCGCAACTTTTTGTCTATAAAAAAAGTGTTTCTTATGAATTATTTTATAGTTAACACAAAAAGGGAAGTGTTTGCCAATTCGGTTTAGCGTTTGGAACCTTGTGATACATTAAACACCTGCTTGATTTTCCAACAAAGTAAAACAGGTATGCAAAATGGAGGAAACCATTTTACATACCTGTTTTTACCATCTCCCTTTAGGGGAGAAATACAGATTAGGAGGTTCTAAAAAAATCTGATTTTAATTTTCTAAAACTACCTTCTCTTAAAAGATATTCTTAAAAATTCTTGCCAAAGCCGTCGTTAGATGTTCTTGCCGTGGCAGTCCTTAAACTTTTTACCACTGCCGCAAGGACAGGGGTCGTTACGTCCAGGAGCCTTTTGCTTAACAATAGGTTGGTTGGGAGTTTCGCGTGTATCACGATTAGCAGCTGCAGCTGCTTCGGGATTACCCGCTTCATCCAATGATTCATGACTGGTAGTGAGGTTCTGCTGCTGAGAAGGTTCCTCTTCGGCTGCTTCTTTCACATCACTTGCCACTTGCACGGGAATTTGACCACGCATCAATGTAGCCACCGTCTCATTGTTAATGCGGTTCACCATCTTGTCAAAGAGTTGTACACTCTCAAGCTTAAACACGAGAAGGGGATCCTTCTGTTCGTACGAAGCATTTTGAACAGACTTCTTCAACTCATCAAGTTCACGAAGGTTCTCCTTCCAAGCATCGTCAATGTTGTGAAGAATAATGGCCTTTTCAAAGTCTCTAACCACTTCCTTAGCCTCTGTTTCGTAAGCCTTCTTCAAGTTTGTGCGGATGTTATACATCAACTTACCATCGGTAATAGGCACGAGGATGTTTTCGTACATATCGCCTTGGTTTTCGTACACTTGCTTAATAACAGGCGTAGCCACTTCAGCCAAACGGTCAGTCTTACGCTTAAAGGCAGCCATTGCAGCCTCGAACGCCTTTTCGTAGAGGTCGTCACGCTTCATGCCGTCGAATTCCTCTTCTGTAAAGGGAACTTCCATGGCAAAGATTTCAATGAATGCTTCGCGGCAACCTTGGTAGTCGTTTTTATCGATGATATTGATAACGCGATCCCAAATCATGTTGGCAATGTCCATGCCTACACGTTCACCCATCAAGGCGTGACGGCGCTTTTCGTAAATCACGGTACGCTGCTTGTTCATTACGTCATCATATTCAAGCAAACGCTTACGAATGCCAAAGTTATTCTCCTCAACCTTGCGCTGAGCACGCTCAATGCTATTGTTAATCATCTTAGCCTCAATCATCTCGCCATCCTTAAAGCCGAGTTTATCCATTACACGAGCAATACGTTCTGAGGCAAACAAACGCATCAAGTTATCTTCGAGCGATACGAAGAATACTGAAGAACCAGGGTCGCCCTGACGTCCTGCACGACCACGAAGCTGACGGTCTACACGACGGCTTTCATGGCGCTCTGTACCAATAATAGCCAAACCACCTGCAGCCTTCACCTCATCGGTGAGCTTAATATCCGTACCACGACCTGCCATATTGGTAGCAATGGTTACAGCACCAAGCATGCGTTCTTCTTCCACTTGGTTACCCTCAGCATCTGTCACAACCACCTTACCCAAGTTGCTCTGACCAGCCTTGGCAACAATGTCAGCTTCCTTTTGGTGAAGCTTGGCATTCAACACCTGATGAGGAATTCCACGGAGTTGAAGCATACGGCTCAAAAGTTCGCTCACGTCTACGTTGGTTGTACCCACTAAGACAGGACGACCTGAAAGACGCATCTTCTCGATTTCTTCAATTACCGCTTTATACTTCTCGCGCTTAGTTTTGTAAACGCGGTCGTTCATATCGATACGTGCAATGGGACGATTGGTAGGAATTTCCACTACATCGAGTTTGTAGATATTCCAAAATTCGCCTGCTTCTGTACTTGCTGTACCCGTCATACCTGCAAGTTTGTGGTACATGCGGAAGTAGTTCTGCAGCGTAATGGTTGCAAAGGTTTGTGTAGCAGCCTCCACCTTCACGTGCTCCTTAGCCTCAACAGCTTGGTGCAAGCCATCGCTCCAACGACGACCTTCCATTATACGACCTGTCTGCTCGTCTACAATCTTTACCTGACCATCCATCACCACATATTCCTCGTTAATGCGGAACATTGTGTAGGCCTTAAGCAACTGTAAGATGGTGTGCACACGGTCGCTCTTCACAGCATAATCCTGCAAGAGTTCGTCCTTCTTGTTCACGCGTTCTTCCTCGCTCAGTGTGTTATCTGCTTCGAGCGCTGAGAGTTCGCTGGTAATATCGGGGAGCACAAAGAGCTGATCATCGTGAACCTGGTCTGCAAGCCACTTGTTACCCTTGTCGGTCAAGTCTACGCTGTGCATCTTCTCGTCCACCACGAAGTAGAGGGGTTCAACAGCCTCGGGCATACGTCGGTTGTTGTTTTCCATATACACCTCTTCGGTTTTGAGCATACCAGCCTTGATGCCGTTTTCCGAAAGGAACTTAATGAGCGGATTGTTCTTAGGCAATGCCTTGTGGCTACGGAACAAAGCGAGGAAGCCCTCTTCGCTCTTTTCCTTATCGCCTGAGGCAATGAGTTGTTTTGCTTCAGCCAACAGTTTTGTGGCGAGCTTACGCTGCACTTCTACCAAACGTTCTACAAGAGGCTGATATTGTTCAAAGAGTTGGTCATCGCCCTTGGGCACAGGACCTGAGATAATCAACGGAGTACGCGCATCGTCAATCAACACAGAGTCAACCTCATCGACAATGGCATAGTTGTGACGACGCTGCACAAGGTCCTTAGGACTCATTGCCATGTTGTCGCGCAAGTAGTCGAAACCAAACTCATTGTTTGTACCGAAAGTAATGTCTGCCTGATATGCACGACGACGGCTCTCTGAGTTAGGTTGGTGCTTATCGATGCAGTCTACTGAGAGTCCGTGGAACATGTAAAGTGGACCCATCCATTCAGAGTCACGCTTAGCCAAATAGTCGTTCACGGTTACCACGTGCACACCGTTACCAGTCAAAGCGTTAAGGAATACGGGGAGCGTACCCACCAGGGTTTTACCTTCACCCGTTGCCATTTCAGCAATCTTACCTTGGTGCAATACCACACCACCAAAGAGCTGAACATCATAGTGCACCATATTCCATTTGGTGTCATTACCACCAGCAATCCAATGGTTCTGATAGATAGCCTTATCGCCTTCGATAGTTACAAAGTCGTGGCTTGCAGCCAATTCGCGGTCAAAGTCGTTAGCCGTAACCTCAATGGTTTCGTTCTCAGCAAAGCGGCGAGCGGTATCCTTCACAATGGCAAGAACCTCGGGGAGTGCATCATTGAGCGCAACTTCCATTTTGTCAAGCACTTGCGTTTCGAGTTTATCAATTTGGCTGAAGATTACCTCACGGTCTTCGATGGGCGTGTCCTCTATCTTCGACTTGAGTTCATCAATCTTCTCCTTGATGTCATCAGCCGAATGCTGAATGGTGTGTTGAATCTCTTTCGTTTTGGCACGTAATGCGTCATTGTCGAGTTCTTGAATTGCAGGATAAGCTGCCTTAATTTTTTCTACCCACGGCTGAATAAGTTTCATGTCGCGAGTTGACTTGTTGCCGAAAAGCTTGCTAAGAATTTTATTGATATCCATATTGTAGGTTTCCCACATCTCTGCCTCTCTCCTACCCCATTTCATAAGGAGGACTTTAGCCGAGAGTAGGGCTTTTTTTATTTTTGTTTGTAAGTGTTTTAATTCGTGCGCAACGGCTGTGGGCTGTTGCTATATATATAGGTATCCTTTTATTAAAAAAGAGGAGCCACCCTACAAGCGTTAGGAGCACGAATACGCATCGCCTTCGATAGCGTTGGAGCTATGTAGTCGATGGTGACGGGAGTTTCAATCGTTTCAGCCTTGAAGCCCTCGCCTAAAAATATAATGGGGAATGGAATGTACGATTCGCGTACAAGCTGACTTTCGTGCGTAGAATTGTTTACGAAGCGCCACCCAGGTGCCACCTCAATCAGCACATCGCCCGAATAACGTGGATTGTATCCGCCACGCATGCGACTGATGCCAGGTGTCCAAGCGCCTTGCAACAAACGCGATGAGGTGTAAACATCCTTCACCCCCGAAAGTTGCAACAAAAAGTCTTGCGCACGCTCCAACATCTCAGCCAAGTTAATTTGCTTTTGCTCAACAAGTTTGTGGTTAAGATAAATTTGCGTGCCGAGCGTAGACTCCACGTATTGTCCCTGACCATAAACTGCCACAAAATACATATTGAGCAGTGCAGCCGAGCGTTCTACGTCGAAGGTACCCGTAGGTATGCGATATTTAGACAAATCGGCAGTTTCTTCATCGGCATACCCTGTCGAAGTAATCACAAAAAGGGCATTGTTGCGTCCCACCTTGTGTTCAACCGATTTTATAAGTTGCGCCAAAGCATTATCTAAGCGCACATAAGTGTCTTGCAACTCCATGGGACTTTCGCTCACCGTGCGGTGGTCGAGGTTTCCGGCATAGAGAGTCAAAGCCAAGTAATCGGTTATGGCATCCGTACCCACCATTGTGCCGTTAATGCACTGTGTGGCAGCACGCACCACCTCCTCGTTTATCAGTCCGCTGGTTTTGTAAGAGGCAAATCGTCCTGCACCAGTAAACTTATGATTAAAGGGCTTTTTCATTCCTCCCGAAAGGAAGTAAGAAAAATTACCCACCAAGTCGCTCGAAGGTTTCCACGTCAGCGTTTTCAGTCTGTCGTCAAGCCTATTGCTATTGAGCACAGTTGTCCAACTGGGCAGTGCTTTGCCATAGTAAGAGGTTGAGCACCATTGTCCCGTTCGGTCATCAATCCACACAGCTGCATCAGCAGCATGTCCTGCACTAAGTATGGCAGCATCGCGGAAAGGTGCAATAGCATAAACCAATGCTTTTCCCTCGGTAGCCACTTTAAGTTCATCGCCTACAGTCGACACACCTAAAAAGGTGGGCGAAGAGGCATCCGTGGTTTGTAGTCCTGCGTAATTTTTATCGTTTACGCAAAACACAGGACGCAAGGTTTCGCGGTCGAGCCATTTCAAAGCTACTATGCCGTGATTGTAAGGAGTTGTCCCTGTGGCTAATGTAGCTGCAGCCGAAGCACGGTCTGGGCGATAGTGCGGATATTCAGCCTGTGCATAAACCCGTCCTTCATTCAACAAACGCACAAACCCTTCTTGTCCGTAAAGGGGCATAAAAGCGTTTAAGTAGTCTGTGCGAAGTTGATCAACCAATATATTCACCACAACTCGGGGTACACCTGTTCCTGCAGCTGCAGCACTTGTACCCGACAAAACAGTCATTGCTGTAAGCAACGACACAAGTAGGGGCAAGCGCATAGCTGATGCGTGTGAGGAATATTTAGGATTTGAGGACATGAATGAATAATGTATAATTAGTAGAATGTATAAGTAAATACATTACTTAGCAAGAATGTAATACTTAATACTTAATATCTTTATTGCTCTAACCAGCAGTGTTGCTATGATAAAGTAAAGTTCGGGTGGAAACTTCTGCACACCGCAAGCAGCTATAACTAAAGTAACTACCACAAGCACAACTTGTGCATAAGGCAGCCAATTACGTTTATGCTGAATAGCAGCCTTCATAAACCATGGGAATGCCACAAGAGGCAATGGATTGAACAAAACAATAAGCCAGTTACTCCCCACAGCAGGATGTGCTGAAAAGAAAAACAGAAAACTAATGATGCACCCCGTAAGACCTTGCGCCACAAAAAGCAGCACATCGAATTGCCAACAGTTTTTGCGTTTCTTCCACTCGTAAACTATAATAGCCAATGCTACTACAAATAGCATGCCAAAGGCAACCATCGGACGCACTGGAAAGACATCTTTATCTTGGTATTGTGCAGGCAAAAGGGTGAGATGGGTTTTCACCAAAGGCAATACACCTTTTTCGGTCTTCACTTGGGCTTCACTCAAAAAGCGTTCAGCATAAAGCGGTGCAAACTCTTGCATACTGCGGTCAGCTGGTTGGTCTACCTCAGCACCGAGCAAAAGGTCTTGTCCAAAACGATTCCACGGACTGGCATCCGAAAACTCATGCACAATGTCGCGCAGTGTTTTCTGTTCATCAACCTTACCCCACAACACCTGTTCCTTTATAGGACTCAACACTTTGTCAAGCGCTCGCGTCGTGCAGTTGTCATAGAAGAAATTGTAACGATACACCGCATTGTGTGGGTCGAGGTTCCTTGCCAAAGCATCACGCACACGCACAGCTTCCTGATTGGTTAAATTAAGAATCTGCTCGTCAATGCCACGTCCTTCACGAACGTATGCTTCGTAAAAGAAACTATAGGGAATAACGCTGAGTTCGTAGTCGGTATTGCCCAATATAAAACGCCACATAAAGTGGGGCTGCTTAAACGAGAAGGTGCCGTAATTAAACACCCAGTCACTTCCGTGCTCACCAAACTCCCGCACACGTATGGCAGTATGTCCATAAAGTTCGTAAACCAAAGTGCCTGGTGTACACGTAAGTATGCTAATCGACACAGAGTCGCCCACAGGTTGTTCAGCAAGCTCCGTGTTACTATTTTGCGCAGCATTTTGTGCCACGACTTGCTGACTGTGTGCCGCAAAGGGCAACAGCATCACCACCAATAGTATGTTAAGCAGTTGTTTCATTTTTTGTGAATAAGAGGTCCCGACTTTATTACCAGTCAACATTCTCTGCGCTGCAAAGTTACAAATTAAATTAAGAAAAAAGGAAATAAAAGTAAAAAGTAGCTTGTACGCCTCATTATTTCAGTAAAAAGAGACATATTAAAAGGCAAAGTATATTGATATAAATCGTCGTCCAGCAATAGGCTGGACG
>OBIB01000128.1_pt1 | contig 28568 bp, 20 predicted proteins | sample 1496261 | NCBI WGS metagenome assembly OBIB01 (sample SAMN05065771, study PRJEB22554) | human gut metagenome | biome: ENVO:2100002; feature: ENVO:00000062; material: ENVO:00002003 | host: Homo sapiens | place: USA
TCAAGCCTTGTTTGAGGTTTGACGATTCGTCATGCACCTACCGCTGAATAGTTACTACTTGTGACAAAAGTACATATATTTTTTTATATGAAAAATTATTTGCAAGGGAATTACTGAATATTTTCAAAAAAAGTTAGGCTTTATTGCATAATTCCCAGAAAGCTACTGCTGATGCTGCAGCTACGTTGAGCGAATCTACACCATGGGCCATGGGGATGCGAACGGTGTAATCTGCATGGTCAATGGTTTGCTGAGGGAGTCCATCTCCTTCGGTTCCCATGATAATGGCGAGTTTGGGCTCTTGTTTTAGAATAGGGTCGCTCAATGAAATAGAACGATCGGTTAAAGCCATGGCAACCGTGCGGAAACCTAAAGTGTTGAGAGATTGAATGTCGCAATCAATCCAAGTCCATGGAACAAGGAATATCGACCCCATTGAAACTCTAACCGCACGACGATTAAGGGGGTCGCATGAATCGCGTGTAAGCAGCACAGCATCAATGCCTAATGCAGCTGCCGAACGAAATATGGCTCCAATGTTTGTGGTGTCTACTACACCATTTATCACTACAATGCGTCGGGCAGTTTTAACTACCTCTTCTACGCTGTGGGGTTGTGGTCTTTTCATGGCGCAAAGCACACCACGCGTGAGCTTGTATCCTGTGATTTCGGCAAGAATCTCTCTGTTGCCTGTATATATAGGTGTGTCTTGGGGAATACGAGCAACGATGTCAGCTGCATCACCTGTAATGTGTTTGGTCTCCATGAGTAGTGCCACAGGCTCGTATCCTGCGTCTAATGCCACTCTTATTACTTTGGGGCTTTCTACAATAAAAACACCTTTTTCGGGTTCAAGTTTGTTGCGGAGTTGTGCTTCGGTGAGCGAACAGAATATCTCGACAGCTGGATTGTTGACATTGTCTATTTCAATAATGTTCATGTGAGGTAGAAGTGATGTGTAAGGATAAGTAGGTGTTCGAATTTATTTTTACATTGAAAGTGCGTTATCGGGATGCAGCTGTTTTCCTCGGATGAAGGAGCATAGCGGGCTATGTGACTGAGAACGAGGGAAACAGATGCGCCCGAGAACGTGCTTTCAATGCGAAAATAACACGTACTGATTGTATAAAATAATTTTGAACACCTACTAAAATAAAAGAGGCTGAAATTGCAATGCAGCTTCAGCCTCTTTAAGTACACTCTCAGGGGTTCGAACCCTGGACCCACTGATTAAGAGTCAGTTGCTCTACCAACTGAGCTAAGAGTGCAAGTGTTATTTCCGTTTTGCGAGTGCAAAAGTACAAACTTCTATGGTTCTGACCAAACAAAATTGTGAGTTTTTTGAAAAAAGTTTATCTTTTGTTGCAATTCCGTAGCCTGAATTTTGCTTTGAACGGTTGATAATCAGAAAAAAAGAATGCTTGAGATATAAATACATAAATATTTACCTTTCAAGCATTCTTAGAACTTTATTAGCGGTATTTATTCGCTTTTGCGTTTATTTGCCAAATAACTTAAAGATGTCGGCACCTTGATAATAGTGCTTTAGGATATCATTGTAAGCATAGCCTTTGTCTGCCATTACGGCTGCACCAATTTGGCAAAGTCCAACACCATGTCCCCAACCTGCACCTATAAGTGTAAATGATTGGGGAATGTGAGTTTGTGCATCTACCTCGTTGCGCTCAACAATGAAAGCAGAACTGTAAAGATGACTATCCGATAGCAATCGGCGGATTTCTAATTCTTTGCCCACAATGAGTTCGCCTTCGGTTCCTACAATGCGTAAGCGAATAAGACGTCCACTGGCACCGCGTTCTACGGGTTGCAAATCTATAATGTCTCCCAACTTTTGTTCGGTGCGTTCTTCAACCAATTGGCGTACTTTCTCTTGCGTAAGCTCTACACGCCAACGGTAAAAGTCGGGTGTTTCTTGGTCGTATGAGTTGAGCACTTGGGCTAACAACGCCTTGTTGGTGGTGTTGCAAAATGCTTTAGGAGTAGTGCGAATCCAACGCGCTGCTTCGGCTTCGTTTGTTAAATCGGGCAGAGGCTCGTTATTGTCAGCATCGCAACGCACGGGTTGCAGATAGGCAAAATCTTCGTTACCCCAACAGCTGCTATAACGTTCACTAATGCCACCGCAACTTTTTGAAAAGCGTGTGTCGCACAATTTGCCATCGTACATCAACACTTCGCCTGCGGTTGAGGCCACTGCTTCATGAACTTGTGGCAATGTGGCACGTGTAATGCCTTGGTAACGTTGGCAATGGTCGTCGGCACAAACATCGTAGAGGGTGTGGTCAGAACGGTCGTGCCAACGCACGGATTCGCCTGGTCGATGTACGAAGTTGAAGAAATCGCCTGGGCGACCTTCACCTTGTAAACGGTTTAGCATTTGGCTATATACCCAACTGCGTGATACTACAGCATGTGTCTTGAGCAATCCAAGCGATGAATTTGCATTCATCTCAGATGAAATGACGCTTTCTAAATATTCCTCAACGGGTAGTTCGTTGATTACAACGAGTTTTTCTTCGTCAACAATTAAACGCAAGCGACCTTTAAAGGTTTGATCTTCTTGGCGTTGCCAATGAAAACCGATGCCAATGGTTACGTTTTGCAATGTAAACGAACAGGTGTTTTCGTCTTCAGGAATAAAAGTAAGTTCGCTATAGATATTGCCATTCCATGCGATGCCGCCTTCGGTGCAACAAGCTTCTTGCTGGTTGGTAACAGTTTCACCTTTAGCGGTAAATGTACCGTTGAGTTTGAAACTTACTTTCTCGGTATGCATAATGCCTACACAGATGTCGCGGTCTTGCAATGATTTGAGCAATGCATTCTCATTCTTTACGCTTTCTCCATCGGTTGGTTTATGGGTGTTGTGCGTATGGGTACGACTATGTAACTTGCGTGCAATGGCAGACATCTCATTTTCGTTGATGGTTACTTCGCGCAAGATGTTGGCTGCGGTGTGAGGGGTAAGACGTTTATAGTCTGTTTCTCTGGGGGTAATAATGAGTCCACCCATGTCGATAGCGCCAGGGCTAATCAATAGTTGATTTTTGCCTTCAGCATGGTAACAATCAGGACGATGTTTTTTGCGAACAAAGATTACCGACACAATGTGGTCGGGGGCAGAAGGTCCACCTTCTTGTCGCCATGAAAGGATATTGATGTCAGGCTCAGGCTGTTTGTCTGCAATAGGCAATACTTCCATCAACTTGTTAAAGAGAATAGGGGATTGCTTGCAGGCTGGACCTTGAATAACAAATGCGGGACAGGCATATCCGCGGAGCATAAAAATGCCTCCCGTTTTGGGGTCATAACCTTGTTCTTCAAGATCTGCCTCCTCATCTTTGGTTGAGGGATAGATGCGTTGTAAACGGTTTTCGTAATATTTCCAATCTTTTTCAATGGGAACAAATCCGCGTTGTCCTGCTTGCAAGTGTGCGTGGTCGGGAGCTGAGGCACCACATCGAGCCCCATTGTAAAATACAAACATGCCTGGAAGTTGCCAAGCTATGCTATCCATGATGGGAGCAAAGTGTGAAAAGCGTTGTGCTGTGTGACGACGTGTGGGCAAGGTGAGGTGTTTGGGCAGAATGGGGAAGGGGTTGACCAATAGCTGAATCTTACCCATTACGGGTAATTGCTGTTGACTGGCAGGACGATGGTTGTCGCAAAGAAAGCATGGACGTTTTTTAAGTGTAGCTTTATCAACCTTTGCACCCGTGCTCACAATGCGCGAGGGATTGAATTGTACGCGAAGTTCCATGTCTTCGAGTGGCAGTTCGCGCGTCATTACTTGGGTTTGTAATGCCTCAAAACGTTCGCGTGCTTCTTGCCATGTTTCAAGTTGGTTGCTAATAAAAGCGTCTACTTCGGTTTGATTAAGTGTATGATTCCAGTGGGCAATCATGGCACGGCGTGCACGGAGTTCGAGCGTACGTATAAGGTCTTTGTAAAGATTGTTTTTGTTTTGCTTTTCAATGCTAAGTGCAGCATCAGAGTTTCCGTCCCAACGACGACAAAGATAGAGTTCGTCGAAGATGCGAGCAATGCGGAAATGGCGTGAAAAGACTAAGCCTAAGGCATAGTCTTCGCCATAGCTTGTGTTGGGAAAACCTATTGTGCGTAAAATGTCTGTGCGGAAGGCACGTGGGGCACCTAACCCATTGATGCGTAAGGCATTGTTGCGTCCGTTGGCGGTAGTCCATTCTGCATGGTCGATAAGTCCAGGAGGTAATGTCTCTAAGTCGAAGTTTACCATGCGGTAGCTACCAATAACCATGGCAGCGTGCTGCTGACGGAAGGCATCGACAATGCGTTGCAGGGTTTGGGGTGAAGAATAAAGGTCGTCTGAGTCGAGTTGCACAGCATAGCGTCCGCATTGCGCTGAACGAATGGCAACATCCCAACACCCCCCAATGCCTAAGTCGGTGCGTGAAGGTTGAATGAGTGCTACGCGCTTATCGTTGCTAAACGCTTGTACAGCCTCAGCGGTACCATCGGTTGAATGGTTGTCTACAATAATAACATTGAATTTGAACTTGGCTTCTTGTTCAAGAACACTGCCAATGGCATCTTTAATGGTGCGCACACGGTTGCGAACGGGAATGATAACGCTTGCTTCAACGGGATAATCCTCTTTGTTATCGGGTAATTCATCGTATTCATCGGGAGCTAACCAAGCGCCTATACGTTTTAAGTGTTCGGTGCAGGCACGTTCCATTTCAATTTGTACTTCGCGATTGTTGGGATTTACGTAGTCAAATTGCTTTTGTCCTGAAGCACGCAGGTCTGTTTCTTGTTCAGTGTAGAGTGGTTCGCGCAAATGTGCAATATGTCCGTTCGCGCTGGTGTAAAGGCGCAAGGCATAAAGGGCTGCGTGTGTAAACCGACCGCAGCATTCGCTCTTGGCAAAATCCTTTAATCCCTGTGTGCGGAAAAGTAGCAATGAACCAAAGTCAAAATCATCGCGTAGTGCACCTTCTTGATAATCGATGGTGGGGTGTTGTCCTTTATCATCATATCGGTCGGTGTAGAGCATCAAGGCATTTGTTTGTCTGTCAGTATCGTTAGCCACTTGAATCATACGTTCAAGTGCGCGATATCCTAATGACAAACTATGTCTTGATAAATAAAAGAATGTGTAGGGAGCCGATGCCTTTTGTGCGATTTGTCGGATGCACTTAGAACTTTTAGGGGCATCAGTTAAAATGATAGAACATTTCTCGCTAACGTGTTTTTCAGCTTCGGCAGCATGTGCTTCGGAGGTGAGCAGAAAAACATGATTGATGCTTTCTGCCGTTTTGAGCGAGGTAATAACTCCCTCATTTTGTGGCGTGTAGAGTAATATAAAGTCCAACTGTGGTTTCATGAGCAGATGTTGAGTTATGTAATATGCTGCAAACTTACATAAAAAATCTGTGATTTTGCAGAAAGTATTTGGCTTATTCTTGTCTTTATAATGGATGTTTTATACTAAGGCTATTCTATAAAGGCTATTCTAATTTTACAGCTCATTCGTATAGACTCCTTTATATATAGGTGTGGTTGTAAGTAGGTATCCAAAATTATTTTCACATTGAAAGCACGTTCTCGAGTGCATTTGGTTCCCTCTTTCTCAGTCACATAGTCTGCAATGCTCCTTCATCCGATGAAAATATCTTAAAAATAATATTGAACACCTATTTACAATAGTATTTATCTATGATAACATATATAAATTCATTTGTATGTCTATGATAAAAGCCATACCTTTGCATCAGAAATTTTAAAAAACATACACGCTATGATGGAAAGTAGAAAACAACAAGCTGAAGCCAAAAAGGCTAATGGTACGTATAATTGCACACAGGCTGTGTGCTGCACCTATTACGACTATACGGGTCTGGACGAAGAAACCATTATGCACGTGGGTAACTGTTTTGCTGCTGGCATGGGAAATATGCAGGGCACTTGTGGTGCTTTGGTTGGTGCAGGTATTGTTTATGGACTTGCAGTGAAGGATCGTGCAAAGGCAATGAGGGGTATGCGACAGATGATGGATAAGTTTGAGCAACGTAATGGGGCAACCCAATGCAAACTATTGAAAGGCGTTGGAACTGGAAAGGTATTGCGCGAATGTAGTGCTTGTGTGGCAGATGCTGCAGAGTTTTTGGAAGATTTACTTAAAAACGAAGGTAGGTGATAGATAGATATGGCTACAAAATATAAGGCTCAGAGTGAAAAAGACCGTTGTGTGGCTTGTGGCGTATGCGTAAAGGTTTGTCCGCGCGATGCTGTTAGCATTTATAAGGGTAGTTACTCTGTTGTTGACGAAGAAAACTGCATTGGCTGTGGCATTTGCGAAAAGAATTGTCCTGCGGGCGTCATACATAAAGTGTTGAGGCAACCTGCCGAAGTGTAGTATTCATTTTCTAAAACAAAATAAATATGGCAAAGCAAAAGAATAAGCGTTGGAGTGATTACCTGTGGATTGTTTCGGCTACCTATTTTACACTTGGGTTCTTTAATATTATATTTGCTTGGTTGGGTGTAATTTGTTTTTTGATACCCCTCCTTATAGCTGTGTTTGGCGGTAGCAAGGCTTATTGCAATAATTATTGTGGTCGTGGACAGTTGTTTCTGCAAATCGGCAATACCTTGGATTGGTCGCGCAAGAAGGTTGCTCCACGTTGGCTTTCTTCCAAATGGTTCAGAAACGCGTTCTTGATTTTCTTTTTGTTCTTTTTTATTCAAATGATTATCTTGACCGTTCATGTAGCAATGGGTGCAGAATCTCTGCGCGAGACCATTCATTTGCTATGGACTTTCAACGTACCTTGGCATTGGGCTTATCCCACGGTAGTGGAGCCTTGGGTTGCGCAATTTGCTTTTGGACTTTATGGTATTATGCTTACCTCTCTTGTTGTGGGGGTAGTGCTTACTATTATATATCGTCCGCGCACTTGGTGCGTGTTCTGCCCTATGGGTAATATGACACAAATGATTTGTAAACTTAAAAACTAAAAAAACATGGAAAAATTTAATGAAGTTATTAGTGGTAATCAACTGACTTTAGTGGATTTCTTTGCTACTTGGTGTGCTCCCTGTAAGGCTATGCATCCTGTATTGGAACAACTTAAGGCTGACTTGGGTGAACAAATTCGCATTATAAAGATTGATGTGGATAAAAACCAAGCTATATCTAATGCGTATGGCATTCAGTCAATTCCGACACTAATGCTGTTTAGAAACGGTGAAATGTTGTGGCGTCAAAGTGGTGCCATGCGTTTGCCCGATTTAAAAAGGATTATTGAGGGAATATAAGTAGGTGTTCAAAATTATTTTATACAATCAATGAATCTGCAGCAACTAAAATATATTGTTGCCATCGACCGCTTTCGCAATTTTGCGAGAGCGGCTGATGCATGTAATATATCGCAACCTACATTAAGCGCGATGCTTGTGAAGCTGGAGGAAGAATTGGATGTGCGTATTTTTGAATGTACGAACAAACAGGTAAAACCAACTTCCATGGGCGAGCAAATTGTGCTTCAAGCACAGAAGATATTGATGGAGGTAGAAAAAATTACAGAAATAGTAAGCGAGGGTAAAGGAGCCATAAATGGGTCGTTAGCCTTGTCTGTGGGACCTACGATTGCTCCTTATTTATTGCCCAAATTCATTAGATATTATCGCGAAGCCTATGCGAATGTTTCGCTGACTATCAGTGAGCTTAAAGCTGATTTTATGCTCGATTCTTTGCTTCGTGGTGAATTGGATGCTGGGATTGCTATTTCGGGAAATGTACGACAAGGTGTATTGGAAATTCCACTTTACACAGAACGCTTTTATGTGTACCTGTCTGAGACTTGTTGGCGCAAGTTACCTGTTTTTAAACCTGAGAATTTGGAAAACGAAAATATGTGGGTGATGAAAGAGGCCCAATGTTTGCGCGATAGTGCATTCTCGTTTTGTAAAGCGCGAAGCAAGGGACAGCACATTTATGAAGCAGGTAGCATAGAAACGCTTATTCGCATTGTTGATGAAAATGGTGGATATACCATTATTCCCGAAATGCATTTACCCTTCTTAACTGAAAAACAAAAAGAAAATGTTCGAAAAATTGAGGGAGATTACCTTTCACAACGTCGCATCTCACTCTATATAAAGAATGATTACGTTCGTGAACGTATGCTGAATACGATAGTTGATACACTGAAAGTGTTTATGCCTCAAGGAATGCTTTCGGAGGGGATAGTGAAGTATGGCATTAAACTTTCGTGAGTCTCTATTCGTAAAATTGGTTCTTTAAAAAGGTTTTTAGGGCGTGTTTGTAACTTTTTGACAAACTACCCACTAATGGGTATTGTTCAGAAATAAAGAACATTGTAACTTTGCATGCTAATAAAAAAAGTAGTAAAAGCGCGTAATAAGGCGACCTAAAAACAAAGAAAAATGAAACTTTCAGAATTGCATACTGGTGAACGTGGCGTTATTGTAAAGGTATATGGCCACGGTGGCTTTCGCAAACGCATTGTAGAGATGGGTTTTGTGAAAGGTAAAGCGGTAAAAGTTATTTTAAACGCTCCGTTGCGCGATCCTATAGAATATGAAATTATGGGATATAAGATATCCCTGCGTCGCGAAGAAGCTAATTTGGTGGAGGTAATTAGTGAAACTGAAGCTGAAAATGATGTGCGACTTCATCCTGATGAAGATTTGAAGGGTTTGAAGCCTGGAAAAGATGAGGACGAAGAATTTGCAATGCAATTGGAGCAGCGTATGGCACGTATGGCTGCCGACAAACGTCGTGTTATCAATGTGGCGTTGGTTGGTAATCCTAATTGTGGTAAGACGTCTTTGTTTAATGTAGCCTCAGGCGGACACGAACATGTGGGCAATTATAGCGGTGTGACGGTTGATGCCAAAGAAGGCTTTATGGAATTGAAGGTGAAGGTGCGTCGCAATGAATTGGGCGAAGTGGAAGTCCTTCATGAAGATGCTTCGACTTGTGTAGGTGCCTGTGCGGGCTGTGCTACAAGTGGAGTATGCACACCAAAGGTCAATGATTATGAGGAACGCAGCTATCGTTTTCGTTTGGTTGACCTTCCTGGCACTTATTCACTCTCGGCATATTCGCCCGAAGAACTTTATGTGCGCCGTCATCTTATTGATGAAACCCCTGATGTGGTAATCAATGTGGTGGATAGTTCGAACTTGGAACGTAATCTTTATCTTACAACCCAACTCATTGATATGCATCAACGCATGGTTATTGCGCTGAATATGTATGATGAATTGCAGCGTAATGGCGATAAACTTGATTATAAGCAGTTGGGAACCTTATTGGGTGTGCCTATGGTGCCTACTATTTCAAGAACTGGTGTGGGTATTCGCCATTTGTTTGAAATGGTTATCGCTGTGTATGAAAATCAAAGCGATTTTTCTCTTGAACGTCATATCCATGTGAATCATGGTGCAGAGTTGGAACATAGCATTGACCGCATAAAACATGTTTTTCAAAAGAATCAAGAAATTCGCTCAAAATATTCAACACGTTATCTTGCTATTAAATTTCTTGAAGGTGATACCGAATCGCAAAAGTTGGTAGAAACGCTTCCGCAACACGATGAATTGGTAGCAGTGCGTTATGAAGAAACAAAACGTATAAAGGAAGAATTACACGATTCGCCTGATAATGCAATTACTGATGCCAAGTATGGTTTTATTCAGGGAGCATTGAAGGAGACTTATCAACCGCATGTGGCACGTCAAGGTCGTACGCTAACCGAAAAAATAGATAGTGTTGTTACGAATCGTTACTTGGGCTTTCCCTTGTTCTTCGTAGTGCTGTTTTTGATATTTTACATCACTTTCCAAGTTGGTGCGTATCCTATGGATTGGATTGATTGGTTGGTGTCAAAAATCTCAGAATTCGTTAATTATGCCATGCCAGATGGTATGCTTAAGGATATGATTGTGGATGGCGCTATTAGTGGTGTAGGTGCAGTGATTGTGTTCTTGCCCAATATCATGATATTGTATCTGTTTATTTCAATATTGGAGGATTCGGGTTATATGGCTCGTGCTGCCTTTATTATGGATAAATTGATGCACAAGATGGGACTTCATGGCAAATCATTTATTCCGATGGTAATGGGTTTTGGTTGTAATGTGCCAGCTATTATGGCAACGCGAACCATTGAAAATCCTAAGAGTCGTCTCATCACGATGCTTATTACTCCTTTTATGTCGTGCTCAGCGCGTATTCCTATTTATGTTGTGTTGGTGGGTGCTTTCTTCCCACAACAAGGAGCTTGGGTTATGCTTGGGCTTTATGCTTTAGGCATTTTGGCTGCTATTGCTATGGCGCGATTGTTTAGTCGCTTTTTGATGCGTGGCGAAGATTTGCCTTTTGTAATGGAGTTGCCTCCTTATCGTATGCCTACAGCTAAATCGGTTTGCATTCATACTTGGGAAAAGGGACGTCAATATTTGCAGAAGATGGGTGGAATTATTTTGGTGTTCTCACTTGTAATTTGGGCATTGAATTATTTTCCTCACCACGATGATGCAACTGCAGATGTAGAAACTCCTGTTGCTACAGCAATGGTGCAGCAGACTGAGCGCGAACATGTGCAAAACGTTGAGGCTGATAATCATCAAGGTCAAGACGTTCAAGAAGAACCTTCTTATTTGCAACGTATCGGTCACTTTATAGCTCCTGTTATGTCGCCCATGCACTTTGATTGGAAGATGAGTGTGGGTATTCTTTCAGGGGTTGGTGCCAAGGAATTGGTTGTAAGTACGTTAGCAGTGATGTATGCAGGTGAGGATGTTAATGCTGATGAGGCTTCTGCCGATACGCATCTGTCGCAAGCCCTACGTGCCAATATGACGCATGCTTCGGCATTGGCTTATTTGGTGTTTATTCTCTTCTACTTTCCTTGTATTGCAACGATTGTCGCTATCAAGAACGAAAGTGGTGGTTGGAAATGGGCGGTATTTACAGCGGTTTATACAACGGCTTTCGCTTATTTGATGTCTTTGTTTACGTATTGGATAGCAAGTCAGTTCTATTTTTGATAGTTTGATAATTTAGTATAGATAAAAAAGTAAAAGCCTTTGATAAACAATGAGAAATGATTGTTTATTAAAGGCTTTTTTAATGTGTTGTAGAAGTCTTGGTGAATTGTATATTCATAAAAATGTAATAGAATTTTAATAATTTGCTTTGAACTTAACTAATCAAATGCTAATTTTGCAGCAGTAATTTAGAACCCACGTAATATGGATTTTTTCTATCTTGGAATACTCATATTCCTTTTTGTGTTAGCTACGTTCGACTTGTCTGTCGGTGTGGCTAACGATGCTGTAAATTTTTTAAGTCCGGCAGTTGGTGCTAAAGCTGCCAAGTTTCGTACTATCTTAATTGTTGCTGCTGTGGGCATCTTTGTCGGTGCTAGTACATCAAGTGGCATGATGGATATTGCACGTCATGGTGTGCTTAATCCACATTATTACACATTAAGTGATGTGATGTGTATATTCTTAGGCGTAGCTGCTACAGATGTTATTCTACTTGACATCTTTAATACCTTGGGTATGCCTACTTCAACCACCGTATCGATGGTGTTTGGTTTGTTAGGTGGTAGCACGGCTTTGGCTTTTTCAAAAATTCTTAGTGGTGGCTTAACTTATGCTCAACTTATCAATACTGATAAGGCTTTGAGTGTGATTATAGGTATATTCCTTTCAGTAGCCATTGCTTTTGTATTTGGTTTAGTTGTGATGTGGATAGCTCGTGTGGTTTTCACATTTCATTATAAAAAGCATTTGCGTTATAGCATTGCCATCTTTGGTGGCTTGAGTGTTACTTCTATTTTCTATTTCTTATTGGTAAGTGGTTTGCGCACAAGTCCTGTGTTGGCAGCTATTGGTTGGACTCCCGATTGGATTGACCATAACCGTTTGAATATTCTGCTTATCAGTTTTTGTTCGTTTACAGTGCTGATGGAGATTCTCCATTTGCTCAAGGTTAATATCTTTAGAATTGTTGTGCTCTTTGGTACTTTTGCCTTGGCTATGGCTTTTGCAGGTAATGACCTTGTGAACTTTATTGGTACGCCTTTGGCTGGCTTGGAGTCTTTCCTTGACTTTACGGCAAATGGTGGTTCTCATACTCCCGATACATATATAGTAAGTGTTTTGGCAGGCGAGAGTCATCTTCCTTTCAAACATCTATTCTTGATTGCTGCTGGTGTGATTATGACCGTTGCTATCAGCACATCGAAAAAGGCACATAAAGTGGTTGAAACTACTGTAAATTTATCGCGCCAGGATGAAAGTGAAGAGGTTTTTTCTTCATCGCGTTTGGCTCGTAGAACAGTACGTGCTGTTTTGAATACAACAAATGCCATTTCGGGTCACGTTCCAGCTTGTGTAACAAATTGGATCAATACTCGCTTTGATCGTGAAGGAACAGAATTAGAAGAAGGTGCAGCCTTCGATCAAGTGCGTGCTGCTGTAAATTTGGTTTTGGCTGGTTTGCTTATTGTGGTAGGTACTACGTTACAATTACCCCTTTCAACTACATACGTTGCATTTATGGTAGCTATGGGTTCTTCATTGGCTGATAGAGCTTGGGGACGCGAAACTGCTGTTTACCGCATCACGGGTGTAATTACTGTAATTGGTGGTTGGTTTATTACTGCAGGTGCTGCCTTTATCGTTAGTTTCCTTATTGCTACATTTAACCATTGGGGTGGTTTTATTGCCATGATAATGGTAATGGGTATAGTTGCATTCGTTGTAATTAGCAATAACCGCAGATTTAAGCAGAAGAGTGAACAAGATTCTGTCGACTTGGTTTTTCGTCAACTTGTACGTTGTCACGACAAGGCTGAAACTTGGCAGTTGCTTTTGAAGCACGTGCGTGGTACACAAGATGATGTGTTTAACTTTACTCGTAAAACCTTCCGCAATATTACCCAAGGCTTGATGCACGAGAATATTCGTCAGTTGCGCACGGCCTCTCATGACATTGAAAGCGAAAAGAATATTTGGAAACGCTATCGTCGTAAGGAAATTATTGGTATGCGTAAGGTTGACTATCTCGTGGCTGTTGAAAAGAATACTTGGTTCCACTTGGGTTGTAACAATGCTACGCAAATTATATATGGTTTGAAGCGTATGCTTGAACCTTGTGTGGAACATGTAGACAATAATTTTAATCCGCTTCCACAAAACTATATCGACGAATTTATTCCTGTGTGCAATGACGTTGATAAATTCCTGGAGGGTGCGCAGCGCATGATTACTTCGGGTAATTTTGAGGGTGCTGATGAATTGTTGGTTCAAGGTAATGCTGTGAAGAGTCGTATTTCGCAGATACGTCATTCACAACAAGATCGCATCCAGCGTGAGGATTCAAATATTAAGGTAGCGTTGCTTTACCTTTCTACACTTCAGGAAACACAAGAACTTATGTCGGCTGCTCGACACATCCTTCGCGCAATGAAACGCTTCCAAACTCAGTAAGAGAATGGTAAAACATATAACATAAGAATATGCGAATGTAAGTATGTACGAATATTGTACGTATCTTGCATTCGCATATTTAATATTTCTATATTTGGTTATGAAACAGTTTGAACTACAATCTAAGTATCAGCCCACGGGCGATCAGCCTGAGGCGATTAAGGAGTTGACAGCAGGTGTGCAAAATGGTGTCCCTGCTCAAGTGTTGTTAGGAGTGACAGGTTCGGGAAAAACTTTTACCATTGCCAATGTTATTAAAAACATCAATAAGCCTACGCTTGTATTGAGCCATAATAAAACTTTAGCAGCTCAGTTATATTCAGAGTTTAAAGGCTTTTTCCCTAATAATGCTGTAGAATATTACGTTTCGTATTACGACTATTACCAACCCGAGGCATACATCGCTTCGACCGACACGTACATAGAGAAGGACTTGGCTATTAACGAGGATATTGATAAACTCAGATTGGCTGCAACTTCGGCTCTTTTGTCAGGACGTAATGACGTAGTGGTAGTCTCGTCTGTTTCGTGTATCTATGGTATGGGAAATCCTGCTGCATTTTATGAGAATGTGGTGGAGCTAAAAGTTGGACGTACACTTTCTATCAATGCTTTGCTTAATCAACTGGTGTCAAGTTTATATTCGCGCAATGATGTGGCACCTAAAGCTGGTAATTTCCGTGTCAAGGGAGATACGGTGGATATATATTTGGCTTATGCTGACGAACTTATTCGTGTTTGCTTTTGGGGCGACGAAATCGACAGTATTGAGGAGGTTGATGCGATTTCGGGTAGTCGCCTAAATACTTACGATGAATATAAAGTGTATCCTGCTAATTTGTTTCTTACTTCAAAAGAAACGCAGGAATTGGCTATTCGCAAAATACAAGATGACTTGGTAGAACAGGTGGCTTATTTTGAGGAATGTGGTAAAACGCTTGAGGCAAAACGTTTAAAGGAACGTGTAGAATATGATATCGAAATGATTCGCGAACTTGGACATTGTGCGGGTATTGAAAACTACTCACGTTACTTTGATGGACGCGAAGCTGGAACTCGTCCTTTCTGCCTTTTAGATTTCTTCCCAGATGATTTTTTAATTGTGATAGACGAAAGTCACGTAACTGTTCCACAACTTAGAGCAATGTATGGCGGTGACCGCTCGCGTAAAGAATCTTTGGTGAATTATGGTTTCCGTTTGCCTGCAGCAATGGATAATCGTCCACTTAAGTTTGAGGAATTCCATGAGTTGGCAAAACAGGTTATTTACATTAGTGCGACTCCTGCTGATTATGAATTAGCTGAGAGTGAGGGGGTTGTGGTTGATCAAGTAATTCGTCCGACTGGTTTGTTAGATCCTCCAATCGAAGTGCGTGATACGGATTATCCTGTCGATGACTTAATGGAAGAAATACGTAAAGCTAAAGAAAATAATGAGCGCGTATTGGTAACTACATTAACTAAGCGAATGGCAGAGGAACTTTCTGAATTTTTGCTTAAGAACAATATAAGTACAGCTTATATTCATAGCGATGTAGACACTCTTGAGCGTGTTCAAATTATGGAAGATTTGCGTCGAGGTGTTTATGATGTGCTTGTGGGTGTAAACTTGTTGCGTGAAGGTCTTGACTTGCCTGAGGTAGCTTTAGTTGCTATTTTAGATGCGGATAAAGAAGGCTTTTTGCGTAATGCGCGTTCATTAACTCAGACTGCGGGTCGTGCTGCGCGTAATGTTAATGGGCGTGTCATTATGTACGCTAAGGAAATTACTTTATCCATGCAGCAAACCATTGACGAGACGAACCGTCGTCGCGCCAAACAAATGGCTTATAATAAAGCGCATCATTTAAAACCAACTCCTATCTTTAAACCTATTGAGAGCAATGAGTTAGTAGAAATGCAGCGTAACAGAAAGAATGCAGAGAAGGATTTGACTACAGGTGGTTCAACAAGTTTCTCGCGTCCTTATGTTGTAGAGGATGCACCATTGCAGCAAGCTGCTGAGGGAAATGTTACTTATGGAACCTTAAGCACTGAAAACAAAGAAAGCAAGGAACAAAAGAAGGAACGTTTGCAAAAGGCTATGAAAAAAGCTGCAGCAGCCTTCGACTTTATTACAGCAGCCCAACTTCGTGATGAGTTGTTGGCGTTGGATAAGGAGTGAGTCAAAGTTCTAAAATTTCAGTTTATGCCATTAACCCCTGAACAGATAGCTAAAATCTTGCAAAAAGAAGCAAGTTTGCCAGTCGCTCTTAAGCGTGACAATCACACAAACTATCGCGAGGGCTATTTCTTTGTTACGCTCAGAATTCATGATAATGCTCCTATATTAAGCACCATTATAGGAAATTTTGACGCTCTTGATGATAGTTCTGATGCTCCTTGTTGCAAATATACAGAACTCGGAAAAAAGGTTTTGGAGGTATGGAGAAGTGTTTCTACTTATCATCCCTGTGTGAATTTATTGGGTGTAGAAGTTATGCCCGATCATTTGCACGCATTGCTTTGGTTAAAACCTGGAAATAAAAAACTTTTGGGGCATGTTGTAAGAGGAACTATGATAGGTTGTACCCATGCTTATTGGGATATGCTTGGCATTGAGTGGCGCCTACAGAAAGGTGTTATAACACCCGATTGCCGTGACCGTGATCACACCTATTCTCTTCGCGGTCCTGCTCTCTTTTCCCGTGGTTACAATGATGTGGAGGCGCTTACAGAAAAAGAGATTGCTGTGAAACTGCAATATCTACATGACCAAGCTCGTAAATATCTGATAAAGCGTGCAATGCGTGATTGTTTCCGTGTAGTGCGTGGTAGTACTGCTCGTGGTTGGACTCTCGAATCCTTGCGCCAAGCCTTGTTGCACGACCGCTATTTAGCCCAACATCCGCAACAATTGGATGCAACGCTTAGTACACTCATGTTGCGTATCCCTTTGCATCCACAAAATGGAAAACCTACTCTTGCTTACACGGGAAACAAGACTTTAATGGAAGCATCTCGCAAGTTGTCGTTGATATGTCATCGTGCTGATGCCTTCCGTTTTGCTGAGCAACAAGCAGCTGTAATGAAAGCAGCACGCGAAGGAGCTGTTATCGTTTCTGCTTTTATCAGTCCTAAGGAACGTGAGATTATGAAGCAATTGCTTATAGAACAACTACCTATTATAGAAGTCGTTGACAATGGTTTTTCCGATCGTTATAAACCTATAGGTGCAGCCTTCTATGCTTGTGGACATAGTCGTTTGGCGCAGATTTCACCTTGGATTTTTGAATATCACAAGAAAGATGTCAAGTTGAAACGTGAGATGTGTATGGTCATGAACCAACTGGTACGTGTTATCACTGCAGTGGAGGATGGATGGTGGAAGAAGGCTTAGTTGTATGGATATAATATAAACTAAAGAACAACCGCATAACTATTGATTATTAAATAGCTATGCGGTTGTTCCTATTGTGTGGTTTTGCTGATTTTAGTTTTTCAAGCAAATGCCAGTTAGAATGCGTCCTGAGTTAATACCTAATCTTCTTGCAGAGAAGAAAGTGTCGTGATGTTGGAAGGTGCAAATGCCTGATATCTGAATGTTTTCAAGTGCTACACCAGCTTCTTCCAATAAAAAAACATTTGCAGCCCAAAGGTCAATGTGTGGTTTGTTAGGATAACTGCGCGAAATGATATTGCTTGGGAAATGTGCTTGTATAAATTCAGTTGCAACTTCTTCGCCAACTTCAAAAGCATCCAAAGATATGCTTGGACCTATTAAAGCTTTACAGTCGCTTGCTTTAGTGCCAAAAGCATTTGCCATTTTTTCTAAGCAAACTTGTGAAATGCGCTGTACAGTGCCACGCCATCCGGCATGAATAGCTGCAATAGCATGATGCTTTTCATCGTAAAGTAATATGGGAACACAGTCCGCAGTCGAAATACTGATGCATTGATGGGGTAGGGTGGTGATTAGTGCATCAATCTCTTGGAGACATTGCGTTTGTTCCTCCTCCTCTTTATTCAAAAAGGCTTCATCTATTTCAAGAACATTTGCTGTATGTGTTTGCCTCGGTAGCCATAGGCAATTCTCGTTCACACCTAACTCGTTGCAAAGCCATGCTTTGTTTTTTGCCACACGTTGTGGATTATCGCCACAATAATAGGTAACATTGAAAGCTGCATAATTCCCCATAGCTTTTATTTCCTCAACAGATATCGGTTGTGGAGAAATGCGAGTAGTTGAAAACGCAGTAACGTCAGCACCGAGATTGTACTTTAGTAAAGTATCCATATATCTCTTTTGAAGTCTTTAGTCTTCCAAATCTTCGATGTCGTAGATGTCGTCGTCAAACGTGTCGTCGTCATCTTCTTCAATGCCTGTTGTGTCAAAGTCTGCCTGCCAATCCGCAAAGTCAGAAGCCAAAACGTTAACCTCTCTGTCGCGGTGAACAATTGAACCGCCTTCGCTAACCGACTGTAATTTGTTGCTTTCGCTGTTCAACTCTTCCCAAAGAATATCCTTTAGTTTGTCAAGACCAAAACCGGTGACAGCCGAAATGTATACTACAGGAAGATCATCGGGTAATTCGCTACGCAACATTTCCATTAACTCATCGTCCAATAAGTCACATTTTGTAACAGCCAGTACACGATGCTTGTCGAGCATACCAGGATTAAACTTCGACAATTCGCCCAAAAGAATTTGATATTCCTTAGCAATGTTATCAGTGTCTCCTGGTACCATAAATAACAAGAGAGAGTTACGTTCAATATGGCGCAAGAAGCGTAAGCCTAAGCCACGTCCTTCGCTTGCTCCCTCAATAATACCAGGGATATCAGCCATAACGAATGATTTGTTATCGCGATAAGCCACTACACCTAAACTGGGCTCCATGGTAGTAAAAGGGTAGTTCGCAATTTTGGGACGAGCAGATGATAAGGCTGAAACGAGAGTAGATTTACCCGCATTGGGGAAACCTACCAAACCCACATCTGCCAACAGTTTCAATTCCAAAATAACCATCATCTCCTGCATAGGTTCGCCAGGCTGGGCATATCGGGGGGCTTGGTTCGTAGAAGTTCTAAATTGCCAGTTACCTAAACCGCCACGACCACCTTTAAGCAACATAACAACTTGTCCGTCTTCTGTTACATCGCATATATATTTACCAGTTTCGGCATCATAGGCTACAGTGCCAGGAGGAACGTCTATGTAACGATCTTCACCGTCAGAACCATGTGAGCAGCATTTCGAACCATTGCCACCATTACCTGCAAACACGTGGCGATCATAACGCAAGTGAAGTAACGTCCAATAGTTATGGTTGGCGCGTAGATAAATGTTTCCACCGCGACCGCCGTCACCTCCGTCAGGTCCACCGTTGGGTTGATACTTGGCTCTGTGAAGGTGCATAGAGCCTCTGCCACCCTTACCTGAGCGGCAATAAATCTTTACGTAGTCTACAAAATTTGATTCGGCCATAGTTCTTTATATATGTGCAGATGTGGGAAATATGCAGATGAGTTATATAATGATAGTAATGTGCAAATGTGAAGACGCGCAATCCGTTATTAAGCAATAATTAATTTTACATCTTCACATTTGCACATTCGTACAGTCGCAAAAAAGCGTTTTTAGCTTTTTAGAGGCTGTCAATTACAGCGCAGAGAGCTGCGTTGATTTCTTCGAGTGAGCCATAACCCTTTACAGCATGACGCTTGCCTTCCTTCTCATACCATTCGATAAGGGGAGCAGTTTGTCCATTGTAAACGTCAAGGCGCTTTTTAATGGTTTCGGCATTATCATCGGCGCGACCTGAAGTTTTGCCGCGGTTGATAAGGCGCTCCATCAACATATCCTCGGGAACGTCTAATTCGAGCATACCAGCAACTTCAGTGTTGCGTTCTGCCAACATCGTCTTCAAAGCTTCAGCTTGAGGAATGGTGCGGGGGAAACCATCAAAGATAACACCTTCGCAAGGGCAAAGGGCATCGTATGTTGCAGCGAGGATATCAATCATCAATGAGTCGGGGATGAGTTGACCATTGTCAATGAAACCTTTAGCTGTATTGCCAAGTTCAGTACCATTCTTAATCTCAGCGCGGAGCACGTCGCCTGTTGAGATGTGCTTAAATCCGTACTTCTTTACGAGCAAATCGCTCTGTGTGCCCTTACCAGAACCAGGAGCACCAAAGATAACGATATTCTTCATTTTTTTTGTGTGAATGAAAATATAAATTGTTTAGTTAAGATATAGTCTTAAATATGTATAGTGAGATGTGCAACGCACATGTTTTATTCGGTTACAGTGTAGATGCTAGGCAAATTACGTCCTTCGCCATCATAGTCAAGACCATAACCTACAATAAAGTCATTGGGAATTTCAAAACAGCAATAAGGAATGTCCAATTCAACCTTCAAGTTACCAGGTTTAACAAGCAGTGCAGCAATTTTAATGTCAGCAGGTTGCTTTTCTTTAAGCAATTCAAGCAAATGCACCATTGTCAAGCCCGAGTCGATAATATCTTCTACAATAACCACTGTGCGGTCTTTGATATCCTCCTTCAAACCAATGAGCTGCTTAACAGCACCAGTAGATGAAGTTCCTTCATACGAAGCCATTCTGACAAACGAAATTTCGCAAGGAGTTTCAATGCCACGCAGCAAGTCAGCAGCAAAGACAAAAGAACCGTTTAGCACAGCCAAGAATAAGGGACGCTTTCCCTCTAAATCATGACTAATCTGTGCAGCCACTTCAGCCACACGCGCTTTTATTTTTTCTTCAGGAATAGAAACTGCGAACTCACGGTCGCGAACCTTAATATTTTCCATCGAGATGATTCTTATTGGGGTTTTAAGGTGTCGACAAAATAGGGGATAGGGTTTGGTAAATGCGTTTGTCCTAAACCTAAATCATCAACACGTGATACATTTGAGTGCAAATGTACGATTTTTTTCGTACTTTTGCGTCAAAAATAGAAACATATAAATGATTTATCCTGAAAATTTTGAGCAGAAAATAGGATTTACCGAAATAAGGACACTCTTAAAGGGACGTTGCTTGTCATCATTAGGTACTGAATGGATTGACAAGCAAGTGCATTTTATGAGTAATCCGCATGATATAGAACAATCCCTTGAAGAGGCGCGACAATTCAAATTGTTTATGGAGCAAACCGACGAAGAAACAGAGTCGGAATTTTTTGATGTACGTGAACCTCTGTTACGTGTTCGTCCTGAACGTACTTATCTCGAAGAGCAAGATCTTTTTAATTTAAAGCGTTCAATGGTTTCGGTGCTATCGTATGTAAAATTCTTTACACAGACCACAGACCAGGATGAAGACATTGTCAGTCAAGATGAGACAGAGCCTGATGTAGCCCCCAATTTTTTTTATCCTGCTTTGGGCGCAATGGCTGCCGAAGTAATGGTATTCCCTCACATCGTAAGTCGCATAGATTCTATTCTCAATAAGTATGGAAAGGTAAAAGACACGGCATCAACCGAACTCTTATCTCTACGTCATCAAATTGAAGTAACTACACGCGGCATATCTCATAGTCTTCGTTCTATCATAACAGAAGCGCAGACCTCAGGATATATTGACCGCGATGTTACCCCCACGTTACGCGATGGTCGTCTTGTTATTCCTGTGGCTCCTGCTGTAAAGCGTAAAATAAAAGGTATTGTTCACGATGAAAGCGCAACAGGTAAAACCGTATTCATTGAGCCTGCTGCTATTGTGGATGCTAATAATAAAATCCGTTCGCTTAAGGCAGCCGAACGTCGTGAGGTAATGCGTATTTTGCAAGAACTAACCGCTGAAATACGTCCGCATATACCATCGTTATTAAATTCATTGCAATTTTTGGCACACGTAGATTATTTGCGTGCTGTGATGCAATTTGCCAATACGTTTAATGCAATTACACCGCAAATAACACGTCGCCCTAACATACATTGGGTTGAAGCTCGTCATCCACTTTTGCAAAAGAACCTTGCTAAGCATGGTGCTCAGATAGTACCTCTCAACATTTCTTTACGTCAGCAACAACACATCTTGCTTATTTCCGGACCTAATGCTGGAGGTAAGTCAGTTTGCTTAAAAACGGCAGCCCTTTTGCAATATATGTTGCAGTGTGGTCTACCCGTTCCTGTTGACGAGAGTTCGCATCCAGGTGTTTTTTCAGATATAATGATAGACATTGGTGATGAGCAAAGCATAGAAAACGACCTCTCCACTTATTCCTCACATTTGGTAAACATGAATCAGATGATGAAGCAAGCCAACCCCAATAGCTTGTTGCTCATCGATGAATTCGGTACGGGAACAGAACCGCAAATTGGTGGCGCTTTGGCACAAGCCATACTGAAGCGCTTTGTAAAGAGCCAAACCTATGGCATTATCACAACTCACTACCAAAACCTTAAGCACTTTGCTTCGCGTACACCTTCAATCGTAAATGGTGCAATGCTATATGATAGCGCACAACTCCGTCCGCTCTTTGTGTTGCAAATAGGAAATCCCGGTAGTTCGTTCGCCATCGAAATAGCTCGAAAGATAGGTCTTCCAGCAGATGTCATAAACTATGCTGCGCAATTAGTGGGCAAAGATTATGTAATGAGTGATAAGTATGTGCAAGACATTGTGCGCGACAAAGCCGTTTGGGAAACCAAGCGTCAAAATGTACACCAACGTGAAGCACAGCTTGAAAATACCATAGCGCAATACGAACAAAAGTTGCAAGCCTTGCAGCAAGAGCGTACCGAAATCCTTGCAGATGCCAAAAATCAGGCACAACAACTTTTCGACCAAGCCAATGCACGCATTGAAAATACCATTCGTAGCATTAAGCAAGCTCAAGCCGAGAAAGAGAAAACCAAAACCGTTCGTAGCGAATTGGCTGCCTTTAAGGACGAAATTCAAAATAATAATGACGAACAAGACAGTTTAGCACGTAAAATTGCAAAAATACAACGTCGTCAGCAGCGCAAGGCTGAGGGGGGAGGCAATGCTCGTACTCGTAATGCTGCCAACGAAGCTTCAGTAGCTGCTAAGCTCCGTGCTTCGAGTGGACGTGATAATGTAAGTAGTAATGCAATAAGTGCAACGAGTCAACAACCCATTACCGAAGGATGTTACGTACGCATTGCAGGGCAATCAGCTATAGGTCGTGTAGAGAGCATTAGTGGTAAAAATGCCAAAGTACTTTTTGGTGTAATGCACACACAAATACCACTTAGTAAACTCAAAGTGTCGCAACCGCCCAAGCCTAATGCCGAAAATCCGTTGGGGCCTGCAGCAACCTTTATTAGTAAGGAAACACGCGATGCGATGAGCGAAAAGCGTTTGCACTTTAAACCGCAAATAGATATTCGCGGAATGCGTGTAGATGAGGCATTAACCGCTGTTACCTATTTTATTGACGAAGCTTTGCAATTTCAAGAAAGTCCTGTGCGTATTTTGCACGGAACAGGTACAGGCGCCCTTCGTCAGTTAGTTCGCACTTATCTTAACACCGTGCCAGGTATTCACAATTTCCACGATGAGCATCCTCAATTTGGTGGCTCAGGTATAACGGTTGTTGAATTATAGAATCTTCTTCAAAGTAAATAAGACGTTTTTTTAGAGACCTATTATAATAGTGTATAGAATGAGATGCAGTTCTGAACAGAAATGTTTAGAACTGCATTTTTTAGTTACGCTATTACTAATAAAATGCACCTAATTTCGTTTAACAGCCATTTTTTGAAACAATTTGTATTGTAATCTTTCACTTTGCAATAGAAAAATGTACTTTTCGAACGATTTTCTAAAAAATAACTACTCAAAAAGCATTGTGATATAAAAAATGTGTGTATATTTGCAGCGTGATAACAAAATCACAAACGCAAAGACATTTGTCAAGAACGTAAACTAGTACAAAAACTAAATGTAAAGGGTTATGTGTGGCATAGTATCTATTTTCAACATTCAGAATCAGACACCTGAATTACGAAAGAAAGCTCTTGAAATGAGCAAAAAGATTCGCCATCGTGGACCAGATTGGAGTGGAATATATTGTGGCAAACATGCAATACTTTGCCACGAGAGGTTGTCGATAGTTGATCCACAAAGCGGTAAACAACCTTTATTTTCCCCCGACAAGAAACAGGTCCTTGCAGTAAATGGCGAAATTTACAATCATCAGCAAATCCGTAAAGATTTTGCAGATAAGTATCAATTCCAAACAGGGTCAGACTGCGAAGTAATTCTTGCCTTGTATAAAGAGAAAGGTATAAACTTTCTTGAGGATTTGAATGGAATCTATGCTTTTGCCCTTTATGACGAGGAAAAAGATGATTTCCTTATTGCACGCGATCCAATAGGAGTTATACCTCTGTACATTGGTCACGACAAGGATGGAAAAGTCTATTGTGCTTCCGAGTTGAAAGCCCTTGAAGGCTATTGCGATACATACGAGCCCTTCTTGCCAGGACATTATTATTTAGGTTCTGAGGGTAAGATGGTGAAATGGTATCATCGCGATTGGGAAAACTATGACAATGTCAAAGACAACGGCTCTTCTGTTAAAGAGGTACACGATGCCCTCGAAGCAGCTGTTAAGCGTCAGCTGATGTGTGATGTGCCTTATGGCGTATTACTTTCGGGTGGTTTAGATAGCTCGGTCATAAGTGCCATAGCAAAGAAATATGCTGCACATCGCATCGAAACTGATAGCACACAAGCAGCATGGTGGCCACAGTTACACTCTTTTGCCGTAGGCTTGAAAGGAGCTCCCGACTTGGCAAAGGCAAAAGAAGTGGCAGACTTTATTGGTACGGTTCATCATGAAATAAACTATACCATTCAAGAAGGTTTGGATGCTGTTCGCGATGTAATATACTTTATCGAAACCTATGACGTAACAACAGTTAGAGCCTCAACCCCGATGTATTTGTTGGCACGTGTCATCAAGTCAATGGGCATAAAGATGGTTCTTTCAGGCGAGGGAGCCGACGAGGTATTTGGTGGTTACCTTTATTTTCACAAAGCACCTACGCCACAAGCCTTTCACGAGGAAACTGTGCGCAAACTTTCAAAGCTCCATCTCTACGATTGCTTGAGAGCCAATAAGAGTTTGTCTGCTTGGGGTGTCGAAGGTCGTGTACCTTTCCTCGATAAGGATTTCTTGGATGTAGCAATGCGACAGAATCCCAAGGCGAAGATGTGTCCTGGCACAACTATCGAAAAGAAGATTGTGCGCGAAGCCTTTGCTGATATGCTGCCCGAAGATGTCGCTTGGCGTCAAAAGGAGCAATTCTCTGATGGTGTGGGATATTCGTGGATTGATACGCTGAAAGCCATAACAGCCGAAGCCGTTTCTGATGAGCAAATGGCACATGCAGCCGAAAGATTCCCCATCAATCCGCCAATGAATAAGGAAGAATATTATTACCGCTCTATATTCGAGGAGTATTTCCCGAGCGAAAGTGCAGCTCGCAGTGTTCCGAGTGTTCCGAGTGTGGCATGCTCTACTGCCGAAGCTCTTGCATGGGATGCTTCTTTCAAAAACGTAAACGATCCGAGTGGACGTGCCGTAGCTGGTGTTCACGAAGAAGCGTATGATAAAGCTGATACAAAAGCTTTGTAATAACCAAGAGACTTGACTAAACTATATAATGTTATTTTGGTTGATCTGTCCGTCACACACACCAACGGGTGAATGTGTGGCGGATTTTTTATGAAATATCAAGAATAATTGGTACTATTTTTAGGCTAAGCGATTGTATATTTCATACCTTTGCACCCTATATTATATATGTGATTATAGCATCGCATAAAAGTAACTAAAAAACAGCAATATGAAAAAGTCCGTGATGATGATGGCTATCGCAGCGATGGCATTAACAGTGGCTTGCACAGGCAAGAAGACCCCTGATAACGTAGACAACCAAGATTCAACAAGTTTAGTAGACAGTAGTGCCGCAATTGCTCCTATTGATTTAACTACCATTGCAGGAACCTATGAGGGAACATTGCCAGCAGCAGATGGTCCAGGCATAAAGACCATTGTAACTCTTAATGCAGACAGTACATATCAAATTACACAAGATTATTTGGGTCGTAAAAAAGATGTACTCGATGCAGCCAGTGGCGTTTTCAAAGTGCTTGAAGGCAAAGTGTTGATGCTTGTTCGTCCTTCGAGTGGTGAACACACCTTTTATAAAGTAAAGGATGATAACAACATCGTGTTGACCGATTCATTAGGCAATGAGCCTGAAGGTGAAACTGCAAAGTTCTATGTATTGACTAAGAAGAAATAAAGTTCAAAATATAAATCCGCGGATAGTTTATAAAAGCTATCCGCGGATTTATATATATATCTACATTTACTTATTTATCCATTCATCGACGCCATGAATTCCTCGTTGTCTTTCGTATTTTCAATACGTTTCTTCACATCAGACATCGCTTCAATCGGGTTCATATCTGAAATGTAATTGCGAAGAATCCACATGCGCTTACGTGTAAGCTCATCCTGTAACAAGTCGTCTCTTCGTGTAGAAGAAGCAATAATATTAACAGCTGGGAAGATACGCTTGTTAGCCAAAGAGCGGTCGAGTTGCAATTCCATATTACCCGTACCCTTAAATTCTTCAAAGATAACTTCGTCCATCTTAGAGCCTGTATCAATAAGAGCCGTTGCAATAATGGTGAGTGAACCACCACCTTCAATGTTACGTGCAGCACCAAAGAAGCGTTTAGGCTTTTGCAAAGCATTAGCGTCCACACCACCCGAGAGAATTTTACCCGATGTAGGAGCTACGGTGTTGTAGGCACGAGCCAAACGTGTGATAGAGTCAAGGAATATTACCACATCATGTCCGCATTCTACCATGCGCTTTGCTTTGTCAAGCACAATACCAGCAATTTTCACGTGGCGGGCAGCAGGCTCATCAAATGTTGAAGCAATAACTTCAGCTTTAACTGTTCTCATCATGTCGGTAACCTCTTCAGGACGTTCGTCAATGAGCAACATCATGAGGTAAGTTTCGGGATGATTTTTAGCAATAGCATTGGCAATGTCCTTCATCAACATGGTCTTACCTGTCTTAGGCTGTGCCACAATGAGTGCACGTTGCCCTTTACCAATAGGCGTAAACAAGTCTACCAAGCGGCATGAAGTTGAGTCATTGTGTCCAGTGCAGAGTTTAAACTTCTCTTCGGGGAATAATGGAATGAGATGTTCAAACGAGATGCGGTCTCTCACATCAGTGGGCGAAAGTCCGTTAATGCGCAGAATTTCAATCAAGGCAAAGAACTTCTCGTTTTCGCGAGGAATCTTTACCATACCTTCAACCACGTCGCCAGGTTTCAAGCCATATTGTCGAATTTGTATAGGTGAAACATAAATGTCGTCGGGCGAAGCCAAATAGTTGTAATCAGAAGAACGAAGGAAACCAAAACCTTCGGGTACAATTTCTAACACACCTCTGCCTTCAAGCAAGTGTTCGGTAGGGTCGGGAAGAGCCTCTTTATTGTCTTCAATATCTCCTTCATCGTAATTGTAGGAAGATTCGGGTGCATTAGTACGCAACTGTTCTTGTACGATAGGGTCATCTTTAAAGCGGCGGAACTTAGGGCGTTCAATATAATTTTCTTCCATTTGATTGCCCATGTAGTCGTTTTGTGGAATGTTCAGTTCGCTACCTTCAAAAATGATAGGCACATCCTGCACAATCACAAAGTCATCTTGATTGTTAGGATTGGTTTCTGTGTTCGAAACCTTAGGCATGTTATTAGGAGCAGACATCAATTCAGGCATCTTTTGTCCAAGTGTGCGCTTCACTTCTTCCATGTCGAGCACATCTGCATTTTGGATGCCAGCAATCATGTTGGCTTGTTTCATCTGTTCTGCTACAAAATCGGGAATTTCATCTCCCTTACGTGTATCAGCACTACTTACAGTCATTTGCGCCTCACCATCATTGGGGGCTTCAGCACTTTTATCTTCAGCTGTAACCTCTGCTGTAGTCTGATTTTCTGCTACCTCTTGAGCTGCTTTAGCTGCAGCTTCTTCGGCTGCTTTAATGGCAGCTTCTCTTGCGGCGATATCAGCTTTCGACGGACGTCCGCGTTTTCTTTTAGGCAGTTCTATCTTTATTGGTTCGGGCTTAGCCTCCACAGTTGTAGTTTCTGCAGTTTGTACATTCTCTTCAGTTTCTTTAGTAGCATCATCTGCATTTTCTTGAATTTGTGCAGTTTCGACTTTCACCGGAGAAAGGTTTGTAGAGAATACATGGTCGGCTTCCGATTTCTTTATAATTCTATTGCGTCTTTTCGGAGACTGCGAGGCATCATCGTCAGCGTTTGTAGCTTCGGCTTGTGCATCGAGTATGTCGTATATAAGGTCCTCGCGTGATAGGTTGGCTTCGACGTTCAAGTTTAACTCTTCGGAAATTGCATGCAATTCCGCTTCGTTCATTTCGTTTAATTGTTCTTTTGTGTAGTTAGCCATTTTATTATATCTTGAGATTGACAACTATTTTTTCTTGATGGATGGTCACAAATGGCAGAAAGCGTTTGTTATGTATGTCCTAACTTTCTCAAAAAAGAGAGTTAGCGCATAGTTTTTGCCGTTGTTTAATTTTAAAATATAGATAGTAGGGGAGAAACGTGATGGAATACCACGTGTAATGCTATAATAACAAAGGTAGAATATAGCCTATTCAAATTTTAAAACACGTTTGTCTGAATAAATAATCACACTGTTGGTGTACAATTAAAAGGCTCTTTCTTACCAAAAGCACTGCAAATTTAATCATAAATTTCAGAATGGGCTATATTCTATCCGTTTTTTATTTCAAAAAGTAGGCATTTCATGGATAAAATGCCAGGCAATGCAAGTGTTTGCGCCTATTTAATAGGTACACTTTTCAAAAAAGATGTTGCCTTAAATAGATTTTTTGAATCTATTTTTGCAATTGTTTTGACTGTATCCTTTAAGGGTAACTATTCAGCGGTAGGTGCATGACGAATCGTCAAACCTCAAACAAGGCTTGA
>OBIB01000133.1_pt1 | contig 28246 bp, 34 predicted proteins | sample 1496261 | NCBI WGS metagenome assembly OBIB01 (sample SAMN05065771, study PRJEB22554) | human gut metagenome | biome: ENVO:2100002; feature: ENVO:00000062; material: ENVO:00002003 | host: Homo sapiens | place: USA
GTAAGTTGAAACACTTGTATCCTTTACAAAACTTTTAGACTTTACAGACTACTAGGCGTTCATCATAATTTTGGTTGTTGTTGCTTTTCTTTGTTTGTTCCATAATGCTTCAATTTTAGACGGTTGAACAATATTTGCTACTGAGTTGGAACCTCAGTAGTGCAAAGGTACAAAGATTAAGCGACAACAAAGAATGCGAATTGTCTGTGAAGATGGTTCGCATTCGTATTTTCTACAAAGTTACGACTAATAGTAAGTACGAATGACAACGGCTGTCATAACGCCATTAATACGGTAAAAGCCAATGCCCCTATCGTCATAATTATCACTCTTGAACTCTGAGTTAAAAGAAATACGCAGGATTTCCATAATTCTTGTATTATTTTGAAGTTAAAAATGCGATTTAGACAATCAGCGGATTGTCACTACAAAATTACAAAGAATTTATGGAAATAAAGAATGCGAGCAATCCGTGAGGACGCTCGCATTTACTATATACCCAAGTAAAAATACTGGGTTAAGTTCTCCTATCTTATAAAATGCGGCAACGACTTTACAAAACTATACCCAAAATAGAATGTAAGTCCTAACCAAATAAGGGCAAGAACAAACATCACATAAGCAAGCGTGTCGCTTTCTTTATAGTCCAAATCCTCATCGTATTCAAGCGTTTCGGAACAAGCAAGTGGCAGTAGTCCTAAAAGCCCACAACAAAAGCAGATAAAAGTCCAAAGAACAATGTCTCTGTTCTTTCTCTTAGCGAGGGCGCAGCCACTTATAGCCACGAATGTGGCACCCATAGCCGACAATCCCCAAAAAAGGAATAAATTACTCATAATGGCGAATTTTACAAGAGTTCTCCTCAGACAGCCAGCTTGGAGGAATTACAATGTTTGTTGTTAAAGAAAGTGGGCTGCCCTCCGTATTCTCTTGTAGGTATCGCCAAACACCTGAATATACAACACGGATAGGCAGCCCACGTATATGAGCTGCTCCGTGCCTTGTATATTCTTTGTAGATATTTTGGCGATTTTACAAGAAGTAAGGCACTTCTCAGTTATTTCAAACTTTGTCTTCTCTAAGACGGTGCAAAGTTAGCGAAATTTTTGTAACTTTGCACCTATATAACAGAATATTATGACAGCAGACTCAATACAGTTACTTATAGGCATCGGCCAAATCTTGGCTGTGGCTATTATCCCAATCATTGTTTGGTTTTGGGGAATTAAATATCAAAATCGAAAAGCTAAACGTGATGCACAACTTAATTTATTTCTTACATTGATGGCAAACAGAAAGGCTAATCCTATAACAAAAGAATGGGTAGATGCCTTAAATACTATTGATGTCGTATTTCAGGAAAATTACAAGGTAAGACAAGCTTGGCGTGAGTATCTTGATAGTTTGAATGCTCAATCGCCGCATTTTCAAAATAACAATGCTTTTCTACTTGATTTGCTTTCTGAAATGGCGTTGGCCCTGGGCTATAAGAATTTGAAACAAACTGAGATTGACCGTTTCTACTCACCAACATATTTTGGGTCTCAAATGTCTCGCCAGGAAATTTTGTTCCAAGAAAATTTGCGCGTTCTAATGCACTCGAAAAGTACTTCTGAGAGTTTCTCTGATGAAGAGTATGAAAAGCATCATACTGATTTGATGCAAAAAGGCTCTCCTGTATAAATTGACAAATCATATTTAAATCCATTTCTACTCTTTCATCAACTCCCGAAAATACATTTGAAACTCTCTTCGATTACGGAATTTCCGCTCATCAATCTTTATGCCCGCTATTTGGGCAAACTTGCGAATTGTTATCAAATCCGTAAGTGGAAATTTTGAATTGCGTTCTTGCTCGGTTATAATATGCCCGTTTATCTTATTACTCTTTCGGATAATCTCTATTAGGTTACGAAGAAGTGATACGGTAGCCGAATTTCCAGCACTCTCGCCACTCGTTTTCGTTTCGCTAATATCGTATAGTGGCGGTAACATATCCAACGAAAGGAATGCCTCTCGAAAATACGTCTGCCCATCAATATCTACGCTGACCGATATGTCGGTACTGCCATCGGGGTTCTTATCCCAACGGATTGTTATGCTCTGCTCGTTCATAAATACTGTTTTTAGGGGATAAACTTTGAACGCTGTATCGGTCAAATTGTCTGCCGTATTATATTGGCACGAAGTTTGTTATATAAAAAAACATCAGCCTAACCCTTGACACGGAGGCTGATACTGGACTCATCAGTAGCTATGAGACACCAAGCGCAACTGGTAGGCGTTGTGCCGATGTTTAATTTTAGTACAGAAAGGAGGATAATATGAATGAATTCAAAATAGGTGATGTCGTATATTTAAATTCGGAAGATAGAGTTGAAATGACTATTGTATGGATAGATGGAGACGTTACTTGTGCTTATTTCAATGGACAAACCTATAAATTTGAAAAGGTTACTTTCCCTATTAACGCACTGACGAAAGTTCGATAACTTTTTGGTAAACTATAATCCCAAATATTCGTATTGTTGTTTTTTCTGACTCCATTCGTCCATTTATATCCTCTCCGTGGGGATAAATAGGCTTACGGATAATCTCTTTTTGAATTAATGCTTTCATATCTGTTGTTTTTTTATATCTCCTATAACTGATATGAAAGCATTTTATTTATGCACCACTCTGTTTGGGGGGGGTAATGTCATATAAACTCACCTGAAAAATTAGCAGATTTAGGAACTAATCAAGGTTCCATCTTTTTCTAAGTGCAGAAAGGTCTTTTGTGAACCCATGAAGTGGAAATATAACATCTGCTATGTCCTTTGGCAATCCGCCATACTCCTTTCCATAATACCACAGAACTTTTGGATGTCTTAACGGTAATTCATGTTTTGAAGATAGTTTCTTTATTCTTTCTTCTACAATCTCTAATGTTAGTTTTTCCTCCATGTCATTTAGATTGAATATTACACGACTTTTTGAGCACAACTTACTAATTCTCATTGAAAATGTGTACCTTTGCAAATAAAATCGAAGCATTATGAATAAGATGTGTAATCATAAATGGCAAAATTTTAATGCATATAAGAAATGTCTTATTTGCGGTCAAATAATTATGTCAAATCAAATGTCCGCTATTCAGGGCATCATTTCAGAGGTTGAAGACTGCGAAGATGAGGTGGAGCATACAGATTTTCCTCCTCAGAGTGATATAAATGATTAGTTATTAGTTGCAATAACTCTATTGGTGAAGTTCCGTTGTCTAACTTCACCAATCTTCTATAAAATACTTTCTCTGATACTCCATTCTTCCTTAGAACTTTTCTCATTTCTGTAAATGATAAATGATTTTCCATATTCATTACTTGTTTATCAAATTCCAAAAATACTCCTTAAACTCTCTGCGGTTACGGAACTTGCTCCAATCAAATTCATAGCCTATAATCTCTTGAAACTTCTCTATGATAGGAAAGTCTTTGATTTGCGATTTCAAATCCAACTCACTTTGAGTGTATGCCTTTCCGTCTGTCTTCATTCCGTTTCGGATAAGTTTTAATCGGTTAGAAAGAATTTGCTCCGCACCTGGTTTTCCAGGCATTTCCCCATTGATAACTTTCTTTTCGATAAGATGTACACCTAATGGCTTTTCAGTGCTTAAAAATGCTTCCGTAAAGATAGGCTTGTAATCTCGTTCTGCCGTAACCTTGATAATGGTGTAATCTTCACCATGGTCTTCGCAGTTGATTGTAATTCGTGTATCTGTCATAACGTCAAAAGTTTTTCTTACGATAACTCCGAGAACTTTTTCCTACTGGAGTTTATATAATAAGACAAACAAAGAACGACAGACATGAGGCAGCAACTTTACGACTATAGAATACAAAGATTTCCAACGGCCCATAAGAACCAAGATAATTCAAGTTAAGATAGGGAAACTCTATCTTTCAACTGACAAGCACGGTCAGCCTCAGTTGAAGATAGAGCAAATTCCCGTGATTAAACGATAAAGTTGTTTGTCTCTGTCTGCCGTTCTCTCTACATAATAGAAAACCTTGTTCAATTCTATGGCATAGAATTTGTTTATGCTCATATTGGTATTTTGGGTATCGCAACCAAAAAGTCCCAAATGCTCTTATAGATTTCTCACCTATTGAGAATAAGGGAATTGTAAACGAAAAGCCTCCAAACCTACTTGAAGTATAGGTAAGGAGACTTTTCCATGTATAACGGTGGCTTGCAAATGCCGCCATAGAGAAGAAAGGAGGTTTCCAATGACAGACTTTAATGTTGGCGATGTGGTGTACTTGAATTCTGACCCAAATATGAAGTTCACTGTTAATACTGTAATTAAGGTTGCTGGTAAAATAACGATTGAGGTTGTTTATTTCAATCAGCAACACAACAGGTTTGAATATCATAAGTTTGCACCGCAATTACTCACCTTGGTAAAAAGTCTAAGTAATGTGTATGCCATTTTAGGATGTGCCCCGATGGAGTTGCCGCTCTATTGGGGCATTTACCTTTCTTTCCCTATTAACTTTGATATTATAACGTACCGATACTTGATTTATTGCTTTATCAACTATAATTTTCTTGAACATCCCTATGGAATTAGGGTATTGTCGTATATAGTCACCAACTAATTTTGAAAACCTACTTACCTACTTGTACTTGAATGAAGTTATCGTAGAGAGCAAACGCTATCTGAGGAGCGCTCTTGTCTGACCATTACTCATGCACACCTCCACCAACAATCCACTTACTGGATAGTATATGTAACGCTTTACGACCTTCTCACCAGCGGCCTCAAGAGCATCTTGGTAGGCATCAAGCTGACCAGCATACCATCCTGCATAATGTTCAGACTCGGAATCAAGAATTGCCTTTTCACCCATAGGGCAAGTTTTGAAATCTATTAGGACGTCACCCTCTACAGTTTGCCAAACGAGGTCGATACTGCCCACAATAGTTTGACCCTCACGCTCCAAACGGAAAGGACGTTCGTGATAGGTATGGGTAGCATTGCCATGTGTCGAAGTCAGATACTCCGATAGTTTTTTCCAGGCATTAAGTATAGCCTCCTTATCATGAAGTATAGCAGATAACCCATAGCTTCGGATAATTTCGTCGAGCTCAATCTTATAAGCAGGGCGCACCTCCTCTATGCCAGCAAAGATTTGGTGGATGCAATCACCCACGGTTGCCATATCTGAAGGCTGTTTGGCGAAAGGAATGCGTGCCTCGAAGTTGTGATGCGAAACCACCTCGCCCTTGGAATGAATATGACTTGGAGAAACATAACGAGGCTGATGCTGCTCGTAAGACGGCTTTTCTATATTCAAAGCCATATAACGCACATTATCCCCATCTCCATACTCCATGAGGTTTTCTTTCTCCTCATTAGTGAGCGTCATGTTCTTAAACAAATCCCCCGTTCCAAATACATCCCAAGCACCTTCTTCAGGAATAGAATCTGAAGTAGAATCCATACCAACGTCCTTGGGCCATTGTAGCAGTTTATCCCCTTTCTTAAGTACTTCAATATTGAGGATAAGCACATCACTCGGGCGAGTCATACCTACATAAAAAACACGATTTGTCTCCGCCACCATAGCATTGTATGCAGCCTTGAATCTTTCAGAGCACTCAATTTTCTCACTTATATTGTCTGGCACATTCCTATCCGTTCCATACACCCATGGTGTAAGTCGAACATAAACCTCTGGATAAGGAGTCTCAGCCGATGGTTTCTTGTCGTGTATAGCATGCACTCCATAAGTCTCGTTCTTGACTGCTTTTTTCAATTCTGCCACATTGGTATTGAGCGACATCAAAATCACATACTTCCATTGTAGACCCTTGCACGAATGATAGGTATGTAACTGAACACCTTCAACATCTCCTGCACCTACAGGTGAAACCTCCTCGATATAGGCAAGGAAACCATCAATCGTGGCAGGCAGGTTCATCTGCACACAATGCTCCTCGTACACACGAGCTGTACCGATGATTGTCTGCAAGCACGATGTGGCGAAACCAGCATCTGCCTCTACCCTCTTTACCACATCATAAAGGTCCAGTTCGATGATCATACTCTCTAATAGCGATGCAATAGATTGCTGTTGCAAACGGTTGCGAATAGCCATCAGTTGTTGTACAAGAGGTACATCGGCAAGGTAATCCTCGCGACCTTTTTCCGAATCAAAATCATTCAAGATCTTAGCCTCGATAATCTGACGAGTATTGCAATCTGCCTCAGTCAGCATAGCTACAGTAGCCTTAGCCAATGCATCTTTATTACTACCTACTATGCGCAATAACGAAGCCACCAAAGTATAAACAGCCGACTCGATAACGGGGAAATTCTCTCGACTGGAAGGGATTTCCCAACGTTTCAGTTCTTCAGCCACTTGGGCAAGTGTTTTATTGGCACGTGCTAACACAGCAATCTCATTAGGCTTGGCACCTTCATTCAGAAGTTTCAGTACATGTTCAGCCACACCACAGCCTTCGCTACTCACAAAATAGCGAAGCGAATCCTCTCCCGTCTCATTTTTTCTTTCCTTACTTAGGTGAATGTTTTCCTGGCCAAGAACATCAGCAAAGGTCTTTTCGAACACATGGTTATTCACCTCAACGATGTCAGGAAGCGAGCGCCATGACTTGTCAAGTGTGTCGGTATCGCATCCATTCTCTCGTTGAGCCACACGATCCACTACAGCCTTTATCAAAGCTATATCTGATCCGCGAAATCCATAGATAGCCTGTTTGTAGTCACCAACCCAGTAAGAATGCTCCATCAGGTCCGAAAGGGCATCAAAAATCTTGACCTGAATAGGCGAAGAGTCCTGGAACTCGTCCACAAAAAGATAATGGTAAGCTTGCGATATTTCCTCTGCTATCGTCTTATCCTGCATCAACTTACGCATGTATTTCTCCATGTCGTTGTAGTCGAGCAGATTCTTCTCACGCTTAAACTGGGCAAAGTTCTCCTTCCAGCGAAGAGCCAAGTTGAATAAGAGACGAATATACGCTTCCTGTTTCTCAAAAACTTCACGCGACACATCAATGCAAGTCAGTCTTTCTGCGACTTCAGAACAAGTAACTCCATACTTTGCATCAAGTTTCTTTGCAACGTTTTTGTACCATCCTATGGTCTTGTTCCAACTATAACGCTTTATATCTTCAAAAGACTTGTAATACTCTTCTTTTTTCTTGATTCTGTTTGAATTTTGAACATAAGCATTTGCTTCTTGAAGCATATTGTCAAGTTCTTCTTTTGAAATCGAGATAGAAGCATTACCAGCAACAAACTGACGGATATACTCAATTGACTCCTTCTCGCTTCGCGAAAAGTCCTCAATTTCATAGTTGGTAGCAGCGTCGATGATGCTCTTCAGATGATCCTGCCAGAAGTCATAATTTATGGCATTCTTTACACGCAAATCGAATTCACGAGCAAAGGCATGCAACTGTTTCAACTCCTCCTCGGTTGGCAACTCAGCCAAAGACTGCGAGATGTAGTATTTCGTATCCTCCTCTGCCATCACACCCATATTGGGTGACAGACCTAAGTTGAACCAATATTTACCAATCATGCGTTGGCATACACTGTGCACGGTTCCAATCAAGGCATGATCAAGCTGCATGGCCTCCTCATACATGCCTTCATCAAACAGGAAAGCCTTGGCTTTCTCCTTAAATTCGTTGGCAGCCTTCGTGGTGAAGGTTGTCAGAATCACCTCCTCTGGTTTTACCTTGCCCTCCTTGATGAGTTGGGTCAAAATCATAGTCAATTTATATGTCTTACCGCTACCGGCACCAGCATTGATGTATGTTACGTTCTTCATGCTATTTTATTTGTTAAAGAGTCCATACTGTGAGAAAAAATTACCCTCTTTTGTTCCTTTCTCTTCATTCTTTTTGAGAGGGAAAAGATTACGTGCCTCTGTATCCTTCACGTACTGCAGTTCGTCATAGAGGCCGTTTGTTTCCACAATGCCACTCGCTATCTGCTCCCTACGATAGATAGCAGCCTGATGCAATTGCTCTACAATATTATCTTTATTATCTGACAGAATCTGAATGCAATGACGACTCTTGAAAGCCTCCTTACTATAGAGACGTCCCTCTGGCATCAGGAAGTACGCCACACGCTCTACCAGGTTTTTCTGTTCGCGACCAAGCATCATGCGGTAGAGTTCCAACTGTACAGAGCGGTTTTCCTTGAGTTTTTCTTGATAGCCTTTAGACCAGGTGGTCCACTTGAAGTCGAACACCACAGGGTGTCCTTTTTTATCTTCCAGAGTCATGTCAATATAACCGAGCATGTCACGTTCCTTCACGTTGCCCTCTGCATCAACCTTCTTAGGTAGTCCAAGCTGCATGTCAGTCTCTACGTAATGCTCACAACCTGTCACCTTCAGCTCATTGTCCTTCAAAATCTCCAACAGAATTTCCAAACAGGTGCGTAATTGCTCGTGCAGGAGCTTCTCACCCAACTTATTCTCAGCTAATTGCAAGAGCGCACCCTTTGCCTCGAGCACACGGTTGTAAACCTCTTCAAACTCATTGGCAATTCGCACCTCTATCTCTTCAGGCTTAGCATAACGCGCCTCATTCCTCGGGGCAAACAATCCCTCGATAACGGCATGTGCCACATTACCCTTGGTAGTCTTTACGTCAGCCATCTGAGCTTTTCCATCTGCCGTAATACCCAATAGTTTGTCCATCAAATAGTCCAATGGGTTTTCTGCAAGTGTATCGATGCTTGTTGGACTCAGGTGGTCTGGCCATTTGATTTTGTCGGCATGGTCAAATCTCAGTTCGGCACTTACTCCACCATTCTCTACCATTTCCACTTCATGACGATTTTCTTTGCCAATCTGAGGGTAACGAATGATAGCTTCAAGGTTCTCAACCTGTTGCTCTAATCGTACAATGAGTGGGTGTTTCAAGGTTGGTTCACCTCCTATTCGCTCGCGCACCACCAGGATGAGTTGCTTCTGCGTCATGCGAAGCGGAGTCAGCATCGCATGCTCTATGTAGGCATTGCGTGACTCCTCCTTCCAAACATTCATGTAATTGTTCTCAGTCAACTTCTTTCGCTCCGAAGGATAGAGGAAAGCACATTCCTGACTCATGCTCTGATCACCATCTACTCCCACCCACATGGTTCTATCTGTTACATTTACCAACTTGGACGGATTATCCACCACGAAACGACTACCAATCTCTGCTACAGCATTGGTATATGCACTCTTCTGATAAATGATGCTCATCCATGAGTCAATAGTCTTGTAGTCGATAGTCTCTTCTTCTACCGTACCCAGCAATATGTAGAAAGCCTCGCACATACCTACTACTGCCATCAACTGTTCTACCCACCCATCGTTTCCAGCTTCCTCAGCCATCAGATGTGCACGTTGACGTGACCATGCTGACAGTTCCATGACAAAGCTCTTTACACACTCGGTTTGGATAGAAGATTCACACTCCCAATCAGGCAAGAACACCTCCACCATACGTTGACGTTTTTTCTTACCTTTGCTGATAATCTTTTGCTGTTCTTCTGGACTGAGCGCTTTCTCTTCGTCGGAAAGATATACGAATTCTCCGGCTATGTACTTTTCAATCAAATCTTTGCATGCATCATTCCTGTAGCCTCCTTCTGTCACAATTGTGTCAGCCAAGCGACTGCGAAAATATCGTTCAATAGGATGAATTGGCATGTTCAACCATTCAATGAGCGTATTTACGTTCAGCGGGGTAGCGAAGAGTCCAAGTCCCATTACAAACAACTGAGTCAACTGAGGTACACAGTCTGCTGTTACACTACCAGTCAAAGGGCGCCCCATCAGCATCATCCAGTTGTCCATCTGCTTGTTGTCCGCATTCACCCACACATCAACCTCTTCCATCTTATTATAAGCAAGGTATTCGCAGGCAGTACGGTCATCGTCAAACTTGTATATCAATATCGACTCATCCCCTTCATCCAGTCGTATCTTATCTTGCTGTTTGCTGGCTATCAGCTGGCGCACTTTCGATAGGTTCTTGCCATCATCCTTTGCTTCATGGGTCAATTCCACCTTAGCACCTCTTGCTTCGAGTGCCTCGATAAGCTGCTTCACCATAGGTTTCAAACAATCTGCACTCACCGGCAAAACCAACGTCCATTCCTTGCAGTCGAGTTGCTGCATGGCAACCTGGTCTGTAACGATGTGTAGACGACTTGCTACATCGCATCCATTTACCTTATTAAAATACTCCTCCACACCAATCAGTGCAGCAAGACGCGGACTTATCTCTTCTCCATCAAAGTCCCATCCTGTCGAACGCAATTCATCGCGCCAAGACAACATCGCCTTGGCTGTACACAGTCCTGTAGTCTTAAATGAAGCAGACATCACATTTTCGGGATGTGCTTTCATGTATTGGCATACCGACTCATAATAATGAGCCACACGCTCCTGCTCGGGCATATCTTCATAATGCAGCCCAAGACGTAACTCGAGCATAGCAATGAGTCCCATAGTGTTCACCACTACCGAGTCCATCATCACATTCTTACCACCCGACTGGATGTAAACGTTTCCTGAGTATTCAGGAGAAAAGAATATTTTCATGTCAATTCAGATTTAACAGTTTGACTTAATTTCTGCTACAAAGGTAATGTAAGGTTTGCGAAAATCAGGAAACAATCTCACAAATAAATACAGAACGTTACAAAATTATAAAAAAAGTCTTATTATGCACCTCTAAAAGCCTCAAAATTCAAGCAAATGCGCTTTCTATAAAATTACTGCACAACAACATAGCATGCAGAAACACTTGCGATTTTTTACAGCTCTACCTTAATTTCTATTTTTCGTAAGCATCTTTACAAAAGTCTTTCCTACCTTTGCAGATACAAGAAGGGGCGCAAAATACCAAAGCAAGCCCCCCTATCTAATATTGTGTCGTATGAGAACAAACACTCAAGTCTAATAGCTTATATATAGCAAAAATCCGCTTTCTTCCGCACAATTTATGATAGAATCTTCAATATTTCATGCGCCAGCCTCACCCCATTCGTGGTGATATATGGTAGCCAGGTATGAAAGCGAGGGGGAAATAATGAATAATGTATAATGGAGCATGCCTTATACATTTTACATTATTCATTATACATTAAATTCTGCCGTAGGTGTACGACTTTATTCTTATCTTTACCGACAGGTTAGGGTAAGTACACTGCATGATGTAAAGCCTCATAGTTTTCAGCGTTTCTGTATTATAGGTAATTCATTCCGAATTTGAGGTATCAAGGAATTTCAATAATCTGCGTATATTTGAATAAGATAGGCTGCACCTCAGCAAAAAGCCCAAACAAGTTTGGCTTTGTGCATTCGGTTTGCACTATCTTTGCATAAGATAGGCTGCACCTCAGCAAAAAGCTCAAACAAGTTTGGCTTTGTGCATTCGGTTTGCACTATCTTTGCACTATCAAAGAATAATTTTGATAAAGCGAAGTATTATGAAGGATTTTTTCTTTAACACCATACAAGAGTTCAACGACTACATAGGGGTGAAAACGCTTCATCCCTTGGTAAGCGTTCCACATGTAGAGAACACTACTCCTATACAAGATAGCTGGTTGTACCATTCTTGGTTTCGGAATAGCCATGGAGGTGAAATGCGGCTCAGTAACCATGCCTGGCGAGGGCATTTCCATCGCCATTCACAAGGTTACCGGCTGGCCTTTCCCTAAAGCCAAGATTCGGGTGGACATCACGCTCGTGGTCTTGGCCGTCTTGTTCTGTTTCCTGCTTCTCGGGTCATGGAAATGGGAGATTGTGGGCATCGGAACGCTCTTCGCCATGGTCTATGTAGGCGTTATGGTTCGATTATTCAACAAACATCTTGCATGGTTTGACCGCCTGCTCCACTATCGTCCAGGTTTCCGCAGATATGTTTACGGACTGGCTCGATATATAAGAAGACAGATATAACATCAAGATTATTTAAGTACAACGGATAAAGTTAGACTTTTTTTACGGCGGATTTGAAATCCACCGTTAAAAATATAAAGAACGAAACATATATGATTACTATAATGAATGGGATTTATTGGAAAGGCATTAAGCAACGGATAGGCAGATTCTTTGAGAAGGTGTACGACTGTATTCTTATCTTTACCGACTGGCTGGGGTAAGCGCACATAATAGATAGACTGCGTAAATAGACTGCAAAACATTGAAATAATTGATGGAAACAGAAAGAATTTTACTTCGCCATTGGCAGGAATCGGATGCAGAGGCGCTCTTCAAGTACGCCTCAGACCTTGATGTAGGACCTCGTGCAGGATGGCCAGCACATAAGTCTGTAGAAGAAAGTCGGGAGATAATCCAGACTTTCTTCCATAATGACACGACATGGGCTATTGTGTTGAAAAAAACAAGTGAGCCTATCGGCTGCATCGGTTACTACACTCACGAAACCAGCAACATACCTATCGGAGAAAACGACTGCGAGGTGGGCTATTGGGTAGGAAAGCCTTATTGGAACAGAGGAATCTGCACCGAGGCCTTGAAGCTGATGCTTGAATACTGCATCCACGAGAAACATTTCGAAAACATCTGGGCAGACCATTTCACCGGCAATCCTGCATCAGGAAGAGTCATGGAGAAATGCGGTTTCTTTGACACCGGAATGCTGAACAGATGCAGCCAGCTCGTGGGTGGCGACAAGGATATGGTCAAGGTATTTAAGTACAACAGATAAAAATAGATGAACATGAATTTTCCAGAAATATATTCAGCAATGGGCATGATGGAGCTGATTCAGCAGATCGGCTTCCTTCCTCTCCTTGATAGTGGCATTGAAGGCTTCTCTGCCGAAGACATCGTAACAGAAGACTGCGGTTACGTAAGACTTCCTGAAGGCGGCTGGGACTGGCCATTGTGGAAATGGAAGGGCGAGATTGTGCAGGAAATGCCGTGTATGTACGGAAAGTTCTTTAACAAGAAAGCAGGATTCATCAGCCAGGAATGGTGGCCGGACTTCTGCAACTACAGAAGAAGCAAATACCCCCGTCCGGATGAAGAATCGATAGAAGGAGCCATTCTCTGCACGCTTCAATCTACAGGCAGTCTCATCACGAGAGAACTTCGGGCAGCTTGCGGTTTTACAGGTAAGGGAATGAGAAGTAAGTTTGACGGTTATCTCACCCGACTGGAAATGGCGACTTACATCGTGACCGAGGATTTCATCTACCCTCGTGACAAGCACAATCATGAATATGGCTGGGGATGGTCGCTGCTCAATACTCCCGAAGATCTCTATGGCAGGGAGGTTTGCCAATGCAATCGCACTCCCCAGGAATCTTATCAGAGGATTTTCGAGCATCTGAAAGAAATCCTGCCTGATGCTTCGGATAAACAGATCATTAAATTAATTGGATAAAAATGAGAAAAGAATCAAGAGCGATGGATAGTGAGTGGGCATTGGAAGTAATGCACAAGGCTCCGTATATAACTGTCAGTTTTATTGACGAAGACGGCAAACCTTACGGATTACCGCTGTCGCTCGCATCTGATGATAATGCGAACTGGTATTTTCATGGTGCCTTGGAAGGCAAAAAGCTGGAGGCAATCAAGGCTCATCCTGAGGTTTGCCTTTCAGCCGTAACTCGTTGTGCGCCTATGGTCGGGCCGATGGACGGCAGTTTCACCCTGCAATACAAATCAGCCATCGCATTCGGGAAGGCTGAAATCGTGACCGAGGATGCAGAGAAGATTCATGGTCTCCGACTAATCAGTGAACGTTTCCTTCCTCAACACATGGATGCTTTCGACCAGAGCATCGCCCGTTCCCTATCACGCACGGCTGTAGTTCGCATCACGCTTACTGAGCCACCAACCGGCAAGCGCAAGCAATATGATAAGGAAGGCGTGGAAATGAAATATGGAAGAATGGAATAAATCTCCGATAATGGTAAAACCTTCCGAAAACCAGGTATAAGCTCCTTAGGATAATGTGCGTATCTTTGCATAAGATAAGCTGCACTCGACAATTTGAAAGCAAGCTTTCATTGCGCTCATTTGCATTATCTTTGCACCAAAAAAATTTAAAAGCGATAGGATTATGACGGAATTTTTCTTTAATACCATACAGGAGTTCAACGACTACATTGGGGTGAAAACGCTTCATCCCTTGGTAAGCGTTGCACGTGTAGAGAACACTACTCCTATACAAGAGGCTGTGCATCACTACGGACTTTATGCCCTCTTTCTGAAGGAAAACAAAGGCTGCAAATTGTCATACGGCAGAACAGAATATGATTTTGACGAGATGACCGTAACCTCGTTTGCTCCAGGACAGTCAATTAAGGTGGAACCCGTTCCTGGTGTTCCGTTTGCCAAATATACGGTATTGGCTTTCCATCCCGAACTGCTCAACCGCACTCAGTTGGGCAAGAACATCTCCCGATACGAGTTCTTTGACTATACAAGCAACGAAGCATTACACCTATCTGCTACTGAGGTCAATATCATCCGTGATGTGCTCTCAATGATTAAGCAGGAACTGCAGCATCCTATAGATAAGCATTCGCGTGAACTCATTGTTTCGAACATCGAGTTGCTGCTGAACTACTGTCTGCGCTTCTACGACCGTCAGTTCATCACACGCGAGGAGATTAATCATTCAGTGGTAAAGAAATTCATCTCTCTGCTCGATGAATACATTGCTCAGAAAGCGAAGCATGAGGGATTGCCTACCGTTGCCTACTTTGCCGACAAATGTTGCTATTCGCCTAAATATTTTGGTGAATTGGTTAAGACCGAGACAGGCAGAACGGCTAAGAGCCTGATTAACGACCGACTGCTTTCTGCTGCCCGACAACTGCTTGTTGATGAAAGCTTAAGCATCACACAAATCAGTCAGCTTCTGGGCTTTGAGTATCCACAGCACTTTGTCCGTTTTTTCAAAGCTCAGACTGGAAAGGCTCCAAACGAATATCGAAAAACTGCGTAACACAATAAAAAGAATGAAGAAAGTAATTGTTATCTCTACCAGTCTGCGTACTGGTTCAAACAGCGACATGCTCGCTAATCAGTTTATTGAAGGTGCAAAGGCTGCAGGGCATGAAGTGGAAAAGATTTCGCTCATAGAAAAAGATATCAAGTTCTGCAAAGGCTGTCTGGCTTGTCAAAAGCTGGGAAAGTGTGTCATTCAGGATGATGCAAACGACATTATGCAGAAAGTACTGAATGCTGATGTGGTTTGCTGGGCAACACCTATATATTATTATGAGATGAGCGGACAGATGAAAACCCTCATCGACCGCATGAATGCTTTGTACTCGCTCGACTACAAATTCCGCGATGTTTACATGCTCTCTACTGCTGCCGAGGATGAACCTGAAGTACCGAAACGTGCTGAAGCAGGATTGACTGGATGGATTGATTGTTATCCTAAAAGCCATCTTGCTGGCACGCTGTTCTGCGGTGGTGTTAACGCGCCACGCACCATTGAGGGCAACAAGAAATTGCAGGAAGCATACGAGTTAGGAAAATCTGTCAAGGGATAGAGACTCAACTATTGATTCTTATGAAAACTTTTGCAACATTCATCATATTAACAACTATTTCACTCAATATCATGGCACAACAAAAAATAGTACAGACAGCAGGACGCACTCAACTGGGTGAGTTTGCCCCAGAGTTTGCCCACCTCAACGACGACATTCTCTTTGAAGAAGTATGGAGCCGCAATGACTTGCTTTCATTGCGCGACCGCAGTTTGGTAACTATCACTTCGCTCATCAGCCAAGGTATTACCGACAGTTCGCTGAAATATCACCTGCAGTCGGCAAAGAACAACGGCATTACTCGCACAGAAGCGGCTGAGATTATTACCCATATCGCCTTTTACGCTGGCTGGCCTAAAGCTTGGGCTGCATTCAATTTGGCAAAGGAAGTATGGAGCGAAGATGTAAAAGGCGAAGATGCCAAGGCTGCCTTTCAGCGCGAAATGATATTCCCTATTGGCGAACCGAACACCGCTTATGCCAAATACTTTAAAGGCAACAGTTATCTGGCGAAAATATCCGACAGTCAGATTCCTTTCTTTAATGTTACCTTTGAGCCTGGGTGCCGTAACAACTGGCACATACACCACGCCACAAAGGGCGGTGGGCAAATGTTGGTAGGTGTAGCTGGACGTGGCTGGTATCAGGAAGAAGGGAAACCTGCGCAGGAGATTCTCCCTGGCACCGTTATCCACATACCTGCTAATGTGAAGCATTGGCATGGTGCAGCAAAAGACAGCTGGTTTGCCCACCTCGCCTTTGAAATACCTGGCGAGCACACATCCAACGAATGGCTAGAGGCTGTAAGCGATGAGGAGTATGGTGAACTGAAATAATAACACTTGAGCAGAAGAACTTTCTGCAAACTTTGGAAGTGAAATAATTATTTTCTGAATATTTTTGTATTTTTGCAGAGAAGTAGGCGTCAACCATGTGGCTTGAGCATGACTTATCCACATAGATTAGAACCACCCCTCAAATGGTTAGTGCATGAAGAAACAAAAATGAATACAACCCCCTAACAGGATGTAAAAAAATGGCATATACAGACAATGATACATACAGACATATCCACTTTGCCGTTATGGCAATAGAGAGTGGAGCACGTAAATTAGGCATTTCAGGAAAGGAGATGCACGACCGCTTGCTAAAGCAAGGACTGATTCATCGTAGACTGATAAAACGGTATGAAGATCTTCATACACAAAGCCTTGACTGGGTAGCAGACGACATTAGTGAAACATTATTAAACTGGGAGAAAGAAATATGATAACACTATATCATAGCTCTTATATACAAGTAGGATTTGCATATTAAACCAAGAGATTGTAGACAACTATCTGTCGTTTATTTCGTCTGAACAAATAGAAAAGGAGGATTGACTATGAGAGATTCTGTTTTATGGCGCAAACAAAGCCGAATAATAATGATGTTGGCAGAAACTCTGCATATTGATGCAGAAAGGGCACTCAACTTGTTTTACACTACGAAGGTGTACCAGCAACTGTCTGACCCTAAATATGGTTTACAACTTATGAGCGATGATTATATTCTTGAAAATCTCATAGAAGAACTAAGGGAGACTCAGTGACATTAAAAAGCTAAATATTGAAGTCGTCTAAGCTTTTCTGACGTGGCTTAGACGACTTTATTACGGAGAAAGTGAATAATCAAGAATAGATATGATATTTTATTTTTCAGGTACTGGAAATAGTAAACACGTGGCACTGTGTCTGGCACATGCTACAGGAGAGAAGTGCTTTTCGATGACCGAATGCATGAACCAAGAAGAATTTATATTTTCCTTAAACAAAAATGAACGTATAGGTTTTGTCACGCCTGTATATTTTTGGGGACTTCCTAACTTGGTTGTGAGATTTATGCGTAAACTAAAGTTTGCGGACTTATGTTCTAATTTCATTTATCACGTTGTTACATTCGGCACTACCACAGGACAAGCTCATTACATGATGCAAGAGTTATTGAAGAACCAAGGTTTATGGCTTGATGCTAAATATAATGTTAAGATGGTGGATGTTTGGACTCCTATATTTAATGTGTCGGATCGCGAAAAGTGCTTGCGTAAAACTGCCAAAGCCGAAAAGCAAATTGCCCAAGTAGCCGAGCAAGTTGTAGCTCACAAGGCTGGCAACTTCGATTATCTGCGTTTTCCGCATTGGTTGGCTCATTGGTATTATCTTACCTACGAAACGCAACGCAAAACAAAGAACTTCTGTGTGATAAAGGACAAATGTGTTGGTTGCAAGATGTGTGCCCGCCAATGTCCTGAACATGCCATAGTCTGCAATGAGGGCTATCCTGTTTGGATAAAAGAAAAATGCACGCTGTGTTTAAAATGTCTGCACCATTGCCCACAGTTTGCCATACAATATGGAAAACATACACTTAAACATGGTCAGTTTGTGTATCCTGAAAAATAACTGACGATTGTGTCATGAAGGGGAAGGGGCTTATATATATAGGTAAAGTAGGTAAGTAGGTATTCAAAATTAGTTTATTTTGAACACCTACTTAGCAACCATTTGTAAGTATTATCCAGAATATTATATAAATAATTTAGTTAAAACCCATACCTTTGCATAAAATAAAAGGTGGTTTTAATAATTCTGAAAGTTGATGTGCAACTATCAGAATTTTTAAAACCATCCTAAAAACTAAACGCTGATGAAACTGTTGATTAAAAACATGGTTTGTCCACGCTGCATCATGGCTGTGAAGAAACTTCTTGAATCTGAAGGACTAACAGTGATGTCTGTTAATTTGGGAGATGCTGAAATAGCAGAAAAACTCACCGATGAGCAACGCCTTGCTGTGGCTACAGAATTGCAACAGATAGGGTTTGAACTGCTTGACAACCCACGTTCGCAGTTAGTGGAACAGATACGCATTGCGGTGTTGAAATGGGTGAGAATGAATCAAAAAACTCAAAAGATGTCTGATTATCTTTCTAAACATCTTCAAAAAGACTATAGCACCTTGAGCAAACTCTTCTCTGAAGTGCGAGGCATCACCATTGAACGCTTTGCCATTATTCATCGCATTGAATATGCCAAAGAACTCTTATGCTATAGTCAGCTTTCAACAAGCGAAATTGCTTATACGCTTGGATACAGTTCGCCTGCACACCTGTCTTCACAATTTAAGCAAGTTACGGGCATGACTCCTAAGGAGTTTCGTGCACTAAGTAACCCCGACAGAAAGCCTTTAGATGCATTGTAATAGGTGTTCATAAACAACTTTTGAATATCTACTTATTCATTCATACATTCAACATACACAATATATATATATGAAAGAAACATTTGTTTGCGTCTTGGGATGCCTATTCTTATCGCAACAGCTGTTAGCACAAACAGATAACACAGAAAACCATACACACGATATGCAATTTGTGGTGGTGAAAGCCACGAAAGGAATAAAGTCGAAATTCAGAGTAGAAAATACTGAGATTATAGGTCAAAGACAACTGATACGCGCAGCTTGCTGCAACTTGGGTGAATCGTTTACTACCAATCCATCGGTAGACGTTAGCTACAGCGATGCTGCCACTGGAGCCAGACAAATTAAACTGTTGGGACTCAGTGGCACCTACGTGCAAATGCTTACAGAGAATATTCCTAATCTGCGAGGAGCTGCTCTGCCTTTTAGTTTGGGGTACGTGCCAGGACCTTGGATGCAATCGATACAAGTGAGCAAGGGAGCATCGAGCGTTAAAAATGGATATGAAAGTACCACCGGACAAATAAACATTGAGTTTAGAAAGCCACAAGGCACTGATGGCGTGCGAGCGAATGTTTATCAGGATAGCGAATTAAAGACTGAAGCCAACCTTGATGGGAGCATTCATCTCAATAGTCGTCTTTCAACTGCCACACTCCTTCACTTTGAAAATAGACAGATGGACCATGATGGCAACAACGATGGTTTTATGGATATGCCCAAACTGCGACAGTATAACATTATGCACCGATGGGCATATGTGTCGCCACTTTGGATAAGTCAACTCATGTTGCGTGGTTTGCACGATGAACGGGAAGGCGGACAAAGTTTAAAACACTTATCCCACACTTTGTCTGAACCACCCTACTCTACTGCAATAAAGACAAACCGCTATGAACTGCAATGGAAAAATGGTTTTACGCTTAATGCCGACCACAACACATCCATAGCTCTAATGCTTCATGGTTCGTGGCATGATGCTGACCATGTTTTTGGATTAACGCAATATGATGTTACGCAAAAGAATGGATATGCGCAACTGATGTTTGAAACGGATGTGAACGAGAATCATAATCTGAGTGTGGGGGCATCGCTTAACCACGACTACTACAATGAACGCCTTAACCCACTGGGCACATTGCCAAATGCCGAAAACAAAACAACGCACGAAACAACACCAGGACTTTATGCGCAATACACCTATAAGTTGGGACGTCAACTAACTGTTATGCCTGGGGTGCGTTGGGATTATTCAAATTATTATGGTGGCTTTGTTACGCCCCGACTGCATATTAAGTATGCTCCATCCGACATCATAACCCTTCGCACTTCAGTGGGTAAAGCATATCGTTCGCCACACGCTTTGGCAGAAAACGTTACGCTTTTGGCAAGTGGCAGAGAAATTTTCATCAATCCTAACTTAAAACAAGAGGAGGCATGGAACATGGGAGCCTCTGCCAACCTTAACATCCCCTTGTTCGGCAAGAATCTTGAGTTGAACATGGAGTATTATTACACCGACTTTAAGCACCAAATGATAATGAACTTCGATGGTGCCAAAGGAGCACATACGCTTTCGTTTGAAAATCTGAACGGCAAAAGCTATAGTCACACTTTTCAAGTGGATGCTACCTATGCATTGGTAAGTGGCATGACAGCCACGGCTGCCTTCCGCCTAAATGACGTTAAGTGTACCTACGACGGCATTTTGCGCCAAAAGCCGCTCACCTCACGTTACAAAGGATTGCTCACGCTTTCGTATAGAACACCACTCGAACTTTGGCAATTCGACGTTACTGGACAACTAAATGGTGGTGGAGAACTTTACAACCAAGACGCCTATCCTGCTTACTTTCAATTGCAGGCACAAGTGACAAGGGAGTTTCGCAACATAAGCCTATACGTTGGTGGCGAAAATCTTACGAATTACAAGATTAACAATCCCATCCTCCATGCTCACCATCCTTGGCATTCTGCCTTTGATGCCACGCAAGTGTGGGGCCCCATCACAGGAGCTATGGCATATATAGGTGTACGATTTAAATTAGAAAAGTTATAAATTAGAAAAGTATTAAATTAGACACTCTAAAAACAACATAACTATGAAGAAGTATTTTTTAGTAGCATTTATGCTTTTATTTGCTGGCAAATCTTATGCCCAAACAGCAGTCGACACCTTGGTTGTAACCACACAACCACAAATGCACTGCCAAAACTGCGAAAAGAAAATTAAAAGCAACATCCGCTTTGTGAAGGGTACAAAGAAAATAGAGACGTCGGTGGATGAACAAAAGGTGACCATCATCTACAACCCTAAAAAAGCGCACTATGACGACTTTGTTGCTGCTTTTAAGAAAATTGGATACGAAATAAAGAAGAAATAATTTTTAGAACCGCCTTATTTTACGAACGGCTTTCATCTGAGAGTGACCCCAGATGAAAGCCGTTCGTACTTACATCTGTAACTACACGCACTTCTCCATCAATACAAAAGTAATGAAACCTAAGAGTAAAGCGTAGGTAGCTTGCTTTTGATAGCCATGCGCATGTGTTTCGGGAATCATTTCATCGCTTGTAACATAAAGCATGGCACCGCCTGCAAAGCCTAACATAACAGGAAGAAATGAGGACGAAGCCGTACCTAATCCAAAGCCTAACAGAATGCCCACCACTTCGAGCAGAGCTATGAATATAGAGATGAAGAAAGTGCGGGCTGCAGAGACACCCGCCATCATCAAAGGTGCAATAATCACCATTCCTTCAGGAATGTTTTGCAAGGCAATTCCTAATGAAACACCCCACTCTGTTACTCCCTCACCCGAACAAACACTTACACCAGCAGCCATTCCCTCGGGCAATTTATGCAAGGCTATTGCCATTACAAAGAGCATTACATGACTGAGCCTTGCATTGTTACAATGCTCCTCAGGGTCAAGTCCCGTGATGTGATGAAGATGAGGCGTCACAAGGTCTAACACATTTAAAAACAAAGCACCTGCCATCACACCAACAGCTACCAACCACCAAAGTTCTGTTTGTTCAAAAGCAGGAACAATCAGTCCTAATGTTGAGGCTGCCAACATAATACCAGCACAATATCCCAACACGGCATCATTCCATTTATGAGATAACTCCTTAATAAAGAAACCCAAAATGGAACCTATCATTGTTGCGCCACAAAGTCCTGTAGCACTAATCAAAACGTTTGTCATTATTCAAAAATTCATTGATTTCTAAACCTCTGCAAATTTAGTTCACCTCCCCATTTTACACAATACCTAATATTGATGATTTGCTTTTTGAGGAGTATGGCTGTTTGAGTTCACCTCGAAAAATCAATAAGGTTGCAAGACACCCTAAAAAATTCTTTGTACTTTTGCAAGAAATTAAAAGGGTAAACAGCAATGAAAAAGTACGTTGAACTAAGTTTATTTTCTGACGAAGAATTACAGTGTGCGCCGACTTCTTCGCCTAACAAGGCTACTGATGATACTGTGGATGACAGGGAGTACGACCTAAGTGCTTTATTTGAAAAACTTGCTCAATCGCCCTTCCGTAGTCGCTTTCATCTCACCCCAAAAGATAAGGAATACATCGCTCAAAAAGGTTTGGCAACGATTCGAAGGCATGCAGCTGATTTCGTAGCTAAACGTTTGGCACCTGCCACCATTCCCAACGATGGCAAACAAACTCCCATGAAAGGGCATCCCGTGTTTTTGGCACAACATGCCACTGGCTGTTGTTGCAGAGGATGTTTCTTTAAGTGGCATCACATTCCCGCAGGAAGACTCTTAACACCCCAAGAACAACAATATGCAGTTGCTGTGCTGATGGCTTGGATTGAAAAAGAAATTTTAAAGTAGAAACCTATGGAAGTTGAGAAACAAATTGTTCACATACAATATTATAGCTCACCCTGTGGAGAACTTATTTTAGCTTCGATGGACAACAAATTGTGCCTTTGCGATTGGAACCAAATGCCAACTGCCCAACGCAACCAACAACGACTTGCAAAAGGTGTAAATGCTGTGTTCAGAATGGAAACCTCGTCTGTTTTACAACAAACCAAAGAACAACTTGACGCATACTTTGCTGGTAAGCGCAAAACCTTTGATGTTGCATTGCATCCCATAGGAACTGATTTTCAACTACAGGTTTGGAAAGCATTGCGTAACATTCCCTACGGAGAAACGATGAGTTATCAGGACATTGCTCTAAGCATTGGCAAGCCTAAAGCCTGCAGAGCTGTGGCTAAAGCTATAGGTGCCAACGGCATCAGCATTCTCATTCCTTGCCACCGTGTTATCGGTTCCAATCATGCCTTAACTGGCTTTGCTGGAGGATTAGCAGCTAAAAGTTTTTTGCTGAGATTGGAGTACACACATTAAAAATGTAGCCCGAAAATCAGTTTTTTATGAACAAGCCTTAAACCTTTTTGCTTCACTTACGTCAAATATTTATAGAACAAACAATTTTATAAATTCAAAAAAGTACGGCATTATGAAAAGAACATTGAAAACGATGATGATTGCCCTTTGTTGTGCGGCATCTTGCTTCACTATGGCAATGGCTGACAATGACAAGCCTATCTCTGTGAAGACACTTCCGGTTAAGGCACAAACCGTGCTCAACACCTATTTCAAAAGCCAAACGGTGTTGCTTGCTACTGTTGAAGCGGGCATCATCAATAAGAGCTATGACGTGGTGCTGCAAAATGGTACTAAAGTAGAGTTCGACCAAAAAGGCAAAGTAACGGAAATTGAATGTAAGCAAGGTGCAGTTCCTGCATACTTCATTCCGCAAGCTATTAAAAACTACTTAAATAAGAACTATCCAGGACAGTCTGTCAAAAAAATTGAGTTTAAGACCAAAGAATACGAAGTGGAATTAACAAACGGTGTGGACTTAACCTTCAACAAGAAGTTTCAAGTAACAGACATCGATTGATGCCATATCAATCCCCATAAATAAGTTGTGTGTCTTCACAATTTGTTTATGGGGATTTTTTTGCTTTAAAAGTTAAAGGAATAGCCCCCTGCTTTCATCGATTATCACTACCTTTGTTTTTTCAATCCATTGTTCTGAAAAATCAGAAATTGAATCACACCCTTTTAACCTCAATAACCCTTTATAAAAATAATGCTCATACAACAAATCATCACATCAGACGAAGACCTCGATTTTGCGCTATTAACAAACTTATTAGGCGTGACAGATGTACGCTTGGTTATCAGTCCGACAGATATGGCAGGATGCTGGGCATTTTATAGGGAAGAACATTCGGTTACGCTTTTTCTTATCGAGAAAATAGATGGAGCCTATGTGCTGAGCATGGATGGTTTGGCTGCATACGATGACTATCGCTTTTGGCCCTATTTGCTTGACACGCTGACTCGTTTGCTAACCCACGCTCCCTATCAAGAAGAGGGTAAAACAGCCTACCAACAGTATGACGAGAATTGGGTAGCCTACACGATGGGCGAAGTAGTGGCATACCTTAAATGCCATTTGGTGCTCAACAAAAAGTTTTACATTTCATTGCCCATTCAAGAGCAAAACCTATATGTAAGCCATGCGGCACTCCGTGCCATGGGCGTTTGCATTTACTCGTCAACACCACGCATATTTGGCTACATCCACTACATGCTGAATCACCAACTTTTGCCCTATGATGAGGTGGTAGAGGACTTGATGATAGACGAGGAGGCGGATGTTCCCCAACACCAATCGATAGGTACGGTGCAATCTTGGCAAACGGATGGTGCCATAACTACTGAAAGTTACAGTTTGGCAGACACGCAACTGCTTTTAAACATTGCCCACAATTATCAATGCGGTATGTTGAATCACGTGGAAGGCGTAGTGCTCAACGACATTGGTACGATTCACGAGCATGGCATTGGTACACCACAAGATGCACAAAAAGCTATTTATTGGTATGGCGAGGCTATGAAACATGGCGACTTGCTATATGCCCCAACTAATATGGGCGACATTTATCGAAAAGGTTTACCTCTAGTGGCTAAGGACTTGCGCAAAGCCGTGGATGCCTACATGCACTCAACCGACCCTTATGCTTGGTTTCGCATCGGACAAAGTTATGAAGAGGGATGGGTGGATTGTCCTAACCTTGAAAAAGCTATGCTTTACTATCGCAAAGCAGCAAAGGCTGGGCATCATTTGGCAGTGAAGAGGCTTAAGGGTGGTTCTAAAAATTCTGAATTTACGAAATAACACACTATTGCAAAAACAATTATGAAAGCATATACATACATTGAGAAAGGACATTTTGCCCTGATTGATAAACCCAAACCCACATTGCAAGAATCTACGGATGCTTTGGTGCGTGTTACCTTAAGCAGCATCTGCACCAGCGACTTACACATTAAGCATGGCAGTGTGCCCAGAGCGGTACCAGGCATCACTGTGGGACACGAGATGGTTGGGGTGATTGAAGAACTTGGAGCTGACGTAAAGGGCTTGAATGTTGGCGACCGCGTTACGGTTAATGTGGAGACCTTTTGTGGCGAGTGCTTTTATTGCAAGCAGGGGTTTGTTAATAACTGCACATCAGAGCATGGTGGTTGGGCTTTAGGTTGCCGCATTGATGGTGGACAAACAGAATATGTGCGTGTGCCATTGGCTACACAGGGTTTGAACCGCATTCCCGATAGCGTTACTGACGAACAAGCTCTCTTTGTGGGCGATATATTGGCTACTGGCTTTTGGGCTACACGCATTAGCGAGATTACAGAAGCCGACACCGTTCTTATTATAGGTGCTGGTCCTACAGGCATCTGCACCTTACTCTGCACCATGCTGAAACAGCCTTGTCGCATCATTGTGTGTGAGGCTTCGGCTGAACGACGTGCCTTTGTTGCCAAGCACTATCCAAATGTATTGCTCACCACACCTGAGGATTGCGAGGATTTTGTTAAAGCGCATAGCGACCATGGAGGTGCCGATCGGGTATTGGAGGTCGCTGGTGCCAAAGATACTTTTGAGATGGCTTGGAAGTGTGCACGTCCCAATGCCATTGTCACGATTGTTGCTCTTTATGACGAAGCTCAGATATTGCCTCTCCCCCACATGTATGGCAAAAACCTTACGTTTAAAACTGGGGGTGTTGATGGTTGCGACTGCGCAGAGATTCTGCATCTTATAGAGCAGGGTAAAATAGACACTACACCGCTCATTACGCACTGCTTTCCCCTCAGCCAAATCGAAGAAGCTTACCGCATCTTTGAAAACAAAGAGGAAAATGTCATTAAGGTAAGTATTAAGTATTAAATATTAAGTTTTACAAACTATGTGAGTTCTCAAGTAATAGGTAATAAGTAATACAAACTAATGAGATGAAATTAGTAAACTAATAGAAACGTGCATAGGAAGCCTCATTGGTTTGTAATACTTAAGAACTTACTTAATACTTAAAATCTTGTGTATGAAACAAGAAATCATCCAACACATAAACCAATTAGCTCAGGAGGGGGAACCTTTTCTTTTTGTCATCAATTATCAAGGTGACGATGCCTATATTCGTAAACTATCACAAATTCAACCCGATGAATGCCTTTACAACTTTGAAGGAATTAGCAACATTTGCAATACAACACCCATGCCCCTACCCCACGTTGTGAAATGGCAAGTTAACGCTCCATTATATAAGGACTACCAAAAGAGTTTCGACAAGGTTAAAAGCCATATTCTGGCAGGTAATAGTTTCCTTACCAATCTCACATGCAAGGTTGATGTAAAGTGTAACCTCAAACTTGAAGAAATCTTTGAACATGCCCAAGGTAAATACAAACTTTTATTGAAGGGAGACCACCAAAAGGGAAGAAGATTTGTATGCTTCTCACCCGAAACCTTTTTGCGAATCAAAGACCACCGCATCTATTCATATCCTATGAAGGGAACCATTGATGCCACCCTCCCCCATGCTGCCGAAATGCTTATGGCAGACACCAAAGAGGCTGCCGAACATGCTACGATAGTTGACCTTATACGCAACGATTTGAGTAGAGTGGCAAAACACGTAAGAGTTACGCGCTACCGCTACATGGATGTGTTACACACTAACAAAGGACGCATTTTGCAAACCAGTTCAGAAGTCTGTGGTTTATTACCTCACAATTATTCCAACCACCTTGGCGATATTATAGCCGCACAACTCCCCGCTGGTTCCATTACTGGAGCTCCTAAACCCAAAACAGTAGAAATTATTCATGAAGCCGAAGGTTACGAACGAGGTTACTACACAGGCATCATGGGCATTTACAACCAAGGAGAACTCAACTCTGCTGTCATTATTCGCTTTATTGAGGAAGATGCGCATGCCCATCTTTCATTCAAAGCTGGCGGTGGCATCACATCTTTGAGCGAGTGTAAAAAAGAATATGAAGAGGTGGTACAGAAGGTTTATTTGCCGATAACCGAAAAAGAATTTTGACAATTTAATTCTATAAGCATTATGACCCCACAATTCGTTGAGACCTTAAAAATGACGAATGGAAAACCCATTGGTTTAACTTATCATCAGGCAAGGATGGAACGTACCATTTGTCACTTTTTTCCCACCCTTGCCAACACCCACATGCCCTGTTTGCAAAATAGCATTATGCCTCAAACAAGCGAAGGTGTTATAAAAGTACGTGTGGTGTATGGAGCCGAGGGGATAGAACAGGTGGAATACATTCCCTATGTTATGCGTTGCATTCAGTCGTTACAAATAGTAACAGACGATGCTATAAACTATAGTTATAAAAGCACCGACCGCAGTGCGCTAAATGCCTTACTTGCCCAAAGAGGCAACTGCGACGATATTATTATAGTTAAAAATGGTCTTGTTACAGACACCTCGTTTACCAATATTGCCATTTACGATGGTACACATTGGCTCACCCCTCGCACACCCTTGTTGGCAGGAACCCAACGCGCTCGCTTACTTGATGAAGGAAGTATTCAAGAGGCAGACATCACACCCGATATGCTGCGCCAAGCCCAAAAAGTACGCCTGTTTAATGCTATGACAAGTTTTGAAGTTAACAGAATGAGTTTTAAGTAAACGTTTACGAGTAAGAAGTATTACCTATTTGCTAAGTTTTATAAGTAAAGCAAAAATGGTATCATTTTCCGACTTTCAGGTACTATCTATTTTGCCCAACATGCTTACCTTTGCAGCAAAGTTTTTAAGTTCACTGTTCATTCTGCAAGAATGTAATACTTTACTAAGAATGCCATTTTGCAAGAATGTAATACTTAACTAAGAATGCCTTTCTGCAAGAATGTAATACTTTACTAAAAATGCCATTTTGCAAGAATGTAATACTTTACTAAGAATGCCATTTTGCAAGAATGTAATACTTTACTAAGAATGCCATTCTGCAAGAATGTAATACTTTACTAAGAATGCCATTTTGCAAGAATGTAATA
>OBIB01000142.1_pt1 | contig 27578 bp, 23 predicted proteins | sample 1496261 | NCBI WGS metagenome assembly OBIB01 (sample SAMN05065771, study PRJEB22554) | human gut metagenome | biome: ENVO:2100002; feature: ENVO:00000062; material: ENVO:00002003 | host: Homo sapiens | place: USA
TGTAGCCTATTTTCAGCAGCATACAGTCTTGTTGTGGGATGCACCATAGCCAAGCGCACTGACGGCCAACAAGTGCTCTTCATGCGACGCCCTGGGCTATGCGCTACCTGGGCTTTCAGCCCGCTTCGTTCAACTTTGGCACCCCTGAGGAGATCATTGGCTTTTTCAGCCCTCTTGGTTACCTTTGTCACACCGCTGTCATGTCTGAGACTAAATTATGGATCATCCGACATTTGGAGTGAAAAATAACACACGTGAGTATTTACGCTCAGACGCGGTAACAACGAATTGAACGAATTAACGAATTGATATAATCGTTTTACGATTACCAATTTGAACGAATTTAGCTAACGCAATTTGGAAAAATTCGAAAATTCGGGAAATTCGTTGTTCTTTCTCCGCTGGCGCTACGAAAGCGGCAGAGCCGAGCGACGCCGTCTGAGGCTAAATTAACTATTCGTTGTGAAAGCCGGATGAGGATAAAGTTATAAGAAGTGATACGCATTTCAAATCACTCCACATGCCGGATGAGCCAAATTTGTGTGGCGCAATGTCCCGAAGTCAAAAAAACAGGCATGGAGATTGTTCCATGCCTGTTTTTATACCCCAATTGGTCGTTAGGTTGTCATTGAAGAGAACCAATGGCATCTTAATAATCTTTCCGTTTCGGTCTGATGACCGATTTTGGGGATACGTGTTGGGGTGAAAAGCGAGCGTTTTGGCTATCGAAAACGGTTTGTTGCAGGGTTATTCGCCAACACCGTTGTAGCCGTTCATGCCTCCCGTCTCATCGTCCATCTGTTGCTGGTTGTCGTGTCCGGGCTTGCGCTTGGCGTTGTTGTTGCCAAAGTTCCATGTCACGGTGAGCTGCACACGGCGGCTGCCATGCTTGAACATTTGTTCGCGGCTGAACGTCTCCGACGACGAGAAGGTCCTGAACTTGCGGCTGTCGAGCAGGTCGCGGCAGTTGAGGCTCACCTGCAGCTTTTTGTTGAGGAAGTTCTTGCGCACGCCCAGGTCCATGCTGTACATGGGCTTGGTGTAGCCCTGTGCCGTCGATTGGCGACTGCGGTAGTTGCCGCTGGTCTGCACGGAGATGTCGTAGGGCAATTGCACCTGTGCGATGATGCGTGCGCTCCATGTGAAGTTGTGTTCGCCCTGGCCCGTCACAGTCTGTCCGTCGATGTCGTAGCTGAAGCCATCGATCTTGTAGTAGTAAGCGTTGGCGTTGGTCGTCAGGTCCAAGAAGCGGAAGAAACGGTTCTTGAGCGTCATCTCCAAGCCTGCGCGTTGGTCCTTGGCCACGTTGAAATTGCTCGAATACATCTTACCGTCGGTGGAGCTCTGCCAGTTGATTCGCTGAATGATGTCGGTGGTGGGTCGGTAGTAGGCCGATACCATCAGCGAGTGCTCGGTCCATGTGCGGAGGTAATTGAACGAGAACGAGTTGGAGAATGCTGGCGTCAGCTCGGGGTTTCCGAAGCTCACCATCGTGGCGTCGCGGGTGTCGCGGAAGCTATTGAGCTGGCCTCCCCACGGGCGTTGCAGGCGTCGGGTGTAGTTGATCTGGAACTGGTCGTTGTCGGTCAGTTGGTACGACAGGAACACGCTGGGGAACAATTGGAAGTAGTCTTTCTTGAAAGGCTTGTCGCGCAGCGCTGGGTCGTTCTCCTGGGCCCAGGTGTAGCTCTCGGTGTTCACCTTCCAATATTCGCCTCTCAGGCCAGCCATGATGCCCAGTTTGCCAAACTTCATGGTGGTGGTGGCGTAGAGGGCGTGCAGGTCCATGTCGTAGATGAAGCGGTTGTAGTAGGCTTCGTCCATCACGGCTTGGCTTCCATCCCAGTTGTTGGGGTCCATGTAGCTCTCTTGGGGCGTGTTCTCATGCGAGAAGTCTCCTTGGTATCCGGCCTGCAACTTCAACTGTTCTGAGATGGGGTTCTCATAGTCGAACTTCACCTCCCAGGAGCGGTTGTTGATGTGCATGGGTCGGCTCTGCCATTCGTAGTCGGTGGGAGTCGATCCGTCGGTCCACGAGGTGGAGTCTTGGTAGATGTTCTCGTTGTCCGATTTCCATTTGTTATAGTTCACTACAAAGTCCAAATAGTGTTTGTCGGTGAAGCTGTGTCGATAGTTGAACTCGCCATAATACATGTCCATTCCACCATCGCCCCTGGTGCTGCGGAGCATCAGGCGGGTGTCGGCGGGTGCGCCAATGGTGCCGTAATGGTAAGGAGTGGTGCTCCAGCTGTTGCTTGCGCTGTGCATGAGCATGCCGCTGAGCGACAAGTCGTCTTTCTTGGTGGCGTGAAGGGTGATGCCGGCACGTGAGAAGATGCTGTTGCTGCTTCGCGAGTTCTTGGCCTTGTAGCGTTGGTACGTGTTGGTGTTCAGATACTGCTGGTTGCTCTCGCTGCGGCCTTCGCCGGCACGATGTCGATAGCCCACGTTGGCGTATGCGTCGATGAGACCACTGTTCATGTTGATGTTGAACGACGTGTTGGCGCCGCCTTGCGTGTTGCCGCCTGCCTGCACGGAGCCGTAGTAGCCCGCTTTTCGGTCCTTCTTCAGTACGATGTTGATGATGCCCGATCCTCCCTCTGCGGAGAATTTGGCCGATGGATTGTCGATGACCTCAATGCGCTCAATCGACTCGGCGGGCAACTGTTGCAGTATCTGTGCGCGGTTGTCGGCTGTCAGGCCACTGGCCTTGCCGTTGATCCACACCTCCACGCTTGCGTCTCCTCGCAGCGATATGTTGCCGTCGTTGTCCACTTCCACCGACGGAATGTTCTCAAGAACATCGGTGGCGGCGTCGCCTGCGTTGGTGACGAGCTGCGAGACGTCGAACGATTTGCGGTCTACCTCAAGCTTCATGGTTGAGCGCATGCCCTTCACCGTTACTTCGCGCAGCAGGTGCGCGTCCTCGCGCATATATAATAAAAGGTTGGCGTTGGGGCTTTTCTCGGTGATGGTAACCTGCCGGCGTACGTCGCGGTAGCCCATCATCTTGGCTGTGAGGATATAGGTGCCGGGCTTAAGGTCCACCATGTGAAACTGGCCAGTCATGTCGGTGACGTCGCCTTGCACCATCTTGATTGTGTCGTCGACGGTGGTGAGGCGCATGTTTACAAATTCCAGGGGGGTGTTGCGTTGCCGATCAAGAATTTTTCCCTTGATCAGTCCTTGTGCGTTAGCTGCCAGGGCGACCAATAGCAGCAGGGCGGTCATCGTTGTTTTCATGCGATGTTGTGTGGTCGTTAATGAGGATTTGTGGGTTATACGATTGATGTGTGTGCTGTCGTATAAGCAATCTGCTCTTTTCATAAAATCAATCTGTTAAATCGTATCAGCAATCTGCTTTGTTTATAGAGTCGATCAGTTTCGCAGAACCATTCTGTATTCTTCGCAGAAGCAAACAGGTTCTCTTAGAGCACCGTCCTGCTTTTCTCATCGAGTTCTTCCGCTTCTCTTAGAGAAGAATCCGTTCTGTTAGCGCTTTTTCTGTGACGTATTGGCGCCATTGGTTCGGCATGCGGGTGTCAATGCTCTACAAACGAAAATGCCAAACGCCTGAAATCAAGCATTTGACATTTTCGAAGGTTGTCGTACGCGGATTCGAACCACGACAAACAGAACCAAAACCTGTTGTGCTACCATTACACCATACGACAATCTTTCTGAGATATTAGCGTTGCAAAGGTAGTGGTTTTTTAGGCCACTACCAAATTTTTTATCATTTATTTATGCTGCAAGTTGCAAGAAGTTACATCCTACCGCATTGTGCGTGACGCTTTGAGCCGCGCTTTCGCGCATCACTTCACGGTGATGAGGTAGTAGTTTTTCTTGCCGCGCTGCACGAGCAGGTACTTGCCGTCGATAAGATCGTCGCTGGTGATGACCTGGTCGAAGGCCGTGAGCTTCTCCTTGTTGAGGCTCACACCGTTGCCCTTTACCATCTTGCGCATCTCGCCCTTTGAGGGGAACACGTCCCAACCGTCTTGGCAGAACAGGTCGATGGCCTTTCCTCCGAGCAACTCCTTAGGGAGCTCATAGTGGGGAACGTCTTTGAACACGTCGTTGAGCGTGGCCTCGTCGAGTTGTGCGAGCTGGTCCTTCGTGGCCTTTCCGAAGAGGATGTTGCTGGCTGCGATGGCCATATCCAAGTCTTCCTTTGAGTGGACCATGACGGTAACCTCTTCCGCCAGCCTACGCTGCAACATGCGGCGGCCGGGGTCTTGCTTGTGCTCGGCTACCAGGCCCTCGATGGTTTCGCGGTCGAGCGATGTGAAGATCTTGATGTAACGCTCTGCGTCGTCGTCGCTCACGTTGAGCCAGAACTGGTAGAAGGCGTACGGCGTGGTGCGGTTGCGGTCGAGCCACACGTTGCCGCTCTCGGTCTTTCCAAACTTCTTGCCGTCGGCCTTGGTGATGAGCGGGCATGTGAGGCAGTAGGCCTGGGCCTCGCTTCCCAGTGTGCGGCGGATGAGCTCGGTGCCGGTTGTCATGTTGCCCCATTGGTCGTTGCCGCCCAATTGCAGGCGAACGCCGTATTTCTGGTACTGGTAAAGGAAGTCGTAGCCTTGCAGAAGCTGGTATGTGAACTCGGTGAACGACAGTCCGTCGCGCGACGTTCCATTGAGGCGCTGCTGCACACTTTCCTTCGCCATCATATAGTTTACGGTGATGTGTTTGCCCACCACGCGTGCGAAGTCGAGGAAGCTGAAGTCCTTCATCCAGTCGTAGTTGTTGACAAGCTCGGCCTTGTTGGGCTCGTCGCCGTCGAAGTCGAGGAACTTAGCCACCTGACTCTTGATGGCCTCCTGGTTGTGATAGAGCGTCTCAGCGTCGAGCAGGTTACGCTCCTGGCTCTTTCCCGAGGGATCGCCGATCATTCCGGTGGCTCCGCCTACGAGCAGATAGGGCTTGTGTCCGCAACGCTGCAGGTGACGCAGCATCATGATGCCGCACAGGTGGCCGATGTGCAAGGAGTCGGCCGTGGGGTCGGTTCCAAGATAAGCCGACACCATGTTCTCCATCAGGAATTCCTCGGTACCCGGCGTCATCTGTGCCAACATACCGCGCCATTTCAGTTCTTCAACGAAATTTTTCATTCTACTATATTATTTATTGCCTTTGGGGCATGAATTTATTTGCTTTGTTTGGGGTGCTTGTTGGTGCACTTGGAGCCTTTTCTCAGGTCCTTGAAGGAGAAGCTGTCGGGCACGGGGTCGTATCCGCTTCCTCCCCATGGGTTGCATCGGCAGATGCGCCACACCGCAAGGATGAATCCTTTTATGGGTCCGTGCTTCATGAGGGCTTGCCTTGCATACTCGGAGCAGGTGGGCGTGAAGCGGCAGGCGGGAGGTGTGTAGGGCGTGATGAACATTTGGTAAAACCTAATGGGCATTACCATCAGCAACGCAACGGCGCGCGATAATGTTTTTAGGATTCTTTCCATAGGTTCGTTTGCCCTTCGGGGCGTTTGGGTCTTATCCCCTCTGTTGTGGTGCTCTGTTGCATCGTCGACCCGTGGGTGAGGGGAGTGTGGGTCTTTGCCGTGGGGTTGGGGTGATTGCGGAGAGGTGGCGGTTAGGCCGTTGAGGCGTGTTATGCCTCTTGGGTTGTGGCGTGATGGTTGCCATCTTCGGTCTTCTCGAGTTTCTCCTTGACCCTTGTGAGCAGGTTGACGACCTTCTTTTCCACCTGCTCGCTGTCGTGCAGCTGTGCGTCGGTCCAGATGAATGCGAGCGCCACGGCCTTGTCGGCGATAATGCTTTTGTTCTTTCGATAGGCTTCTCTCACTTGCCGTTTCACGCGGTTGCGCTTTACGGCTCGCTTGAAGTATCTCTTGGGCACGCTGATGAGCATCTTTGCCTTGGGGCGTTGGGTGTTGGGCATGTTGCCGTCTTCTTGTTCCGAAGCGCTGTTGCCGTTGTGCTCTTCGTCCAAGGGCATGTAGACCACACGCAGGGGGAAAGCCGACATCGATCGGCTTTTGGTTCCCGCGAAGATGGCGTCGATGAGCTTTTTGCTGCAGATGCGCTCTTCCTTATGTAGTGTGGCAGGGTATGTGTGGCTCATTGTAACGTATAGAGGCAGGCTGAGCCTGCCTTGTTGTTATTTGTTCTCCTTGTCGAGGTAGCTCTTGAGAGCGGCTACCATTGATGGGTATTCGGGTGTTCCGGCCATGAGGTCGAGCTTCATTCCGGCGCTTTCCACAGCCTTGGCTGTTGTGGGTCCGAAGACGCCAATCTTGTATTTTCCTTCCTTGACGCCTGGGAGCGACTCGCCGAGGTAGTTGACACCCGTAGGCGTAGAGAAGATGAGCATGTCGCAATCGAAGTTCTTGATTTCCTCTTCGGTGAAGTTGTTGCTTACCGTTCGGTACATGATGCACTCCTGGTGGTTGAGTCCCTTTGCGGTGAGGATCTTCGCGATTTCGTCGGTATGGGCGCTGCTTTGCGGCAGGAGGTACTTCTCGGTCTTGTGTCGCAGGATGTGCGGCATAAGGTCGTCGAACTTACCGGTTGCTCCGAAGAACACCTTTCTCTTGCGATACTGCGTGTATTTCTGAATGTAGAGCGAGATGCTTTCGGTGACGCAGAAGTATTTCATGGTCTCGGGGATGGTGAGGCGCATGTCTTTTGCTATCATGAAGAAGTTGTCGACGGCGTGCCTTGACGTGAAAATGATGGCCGTATAGGAGAGGATGTCTATTTTCTGCTGACGGAATTCCTTAGCAGTGAGTCCTTCTACCTTGATGAAGGGTCTGAACACCAGCTCTACGCCGTAGTTCTTTTCGATGTCGAAATAGGGAGATTTCTCACTAGCGGGTCTAGGCTGTGAAATCAAAATCTTCTTAATCATCTTGTTCTAAAAATTCGTTTTTAAAAGTTCATCAGTCAACACCAGGATACCCCACAGGGCTCCCAATGGCATGATTTCCAGGGTGCAAAAGTACAAAAAATTCTGCAGAAAGCCCCTGCTTCTTTGGAAAAAGATAATGTATGTCTTGTAAAAAGTGAGCAGTTTGCCCAATATGACTACCAAAACGGTATAAAGCACCATGCTTCCTATGGGTAAATTGAAGTATACCAGGAGCATGACAGACGGAAAAATAAGGATACCCTCGGTGGATGTGAGGAACAGGTTTGCCTTCATCCATTGTTCGTTATTTTTCTTATCAAAGAACACCCATCCCACAGCTGCGTTGAGGCATGCTTTCAGCAGGAAATAAGCTGCGAAGATGGCGGTATAGACGCCTATGATTTGGTAGTGGGGCAAGATAAAAGTCTCCTTGAAGGAGGTTTGGCGCCAGAGGAAGAAGAGCAACGAATAGAGTAGGCAGGTTTGCAGCACGAGGAAGAGCTGGAAGCGCAGCTCCGAGCTTGTTTCGGTGATGACGGTGGTGCCTTCGCTTTGTGGTCGGAAGAAGTTTTTGATCTGTCGGCCTATGAAGTTGCCCGACTTGGTGATGGCCAGCGTGGCGAGGATGAAACATCCCAGCAGCACCGACGTGATGAGGTCGTCGCCAGCGATGGTGTAGGGCACAGGGTCGCCGGCCACGCCCTGTCGGTATGCGGCATACTCGGGTCGGTAGACCGAGTCGGGTTGTACGAGCGACTTGCTGTGGTACAGGGGTTTGTTGAGCGAGAATCCCAATGGTACGTCGGCCTTTGTGGTCGGCGTACGCATGGGGTTGGGCTGCTTACTCCAGTCGACGTTTGGAAACTCTATGTTGGCTCGGATAGCCGAGTCTTGCTGCCAGGGCGTAGCATCCTTTGGCAGCCGACTGAGTATCTGTCGCGGTGTGTTCCAACCGTCGGCTTGATGGTTTGTCGCGGCGGCCTGCTGTGTGGTGTCGGCCGTTGCGATGGTGTCTGGAGTGAGCGTGTGTGTCATGTGCAAAGTGTGGGGTTAAAGGGCGAAAGCCTCGCGGATGCGCTCCACTTGGTCGAGTTTCTCCCAGGTGAAGAGCTCAACGGTCATTTCTTTGCGTTCGTGGTAATGGCTTGTGAATACCTTTTTCACTATTTCGTTCTTGCGTCCCATGTGTCCGTAGGCGGCTGTCTCGAGGTAGATGGGCTGCTTCAGGTTGAGCGTCGTCTCGATGGCCTTTGGACGGAGGTCGAACAGTTGGCTTACCTTCTGGGCAATCTCGCCGTCGGTCATGTTCACATGGCTCTTGCCGTAAGTGTTGACGTATACGCTAACCGGCTGGGCCACGCCGATGGCATAAGCCAGCTGCACGAGGATCTCGTCGCTGACGCCAGCGGCCACCATGTTCTTGGCGATGTAGCGTGCGGCGTAGGCTGCTGAGCGGTCTACCTTCGAGGGGTCCTTGCCCGAGAAGGCGCCACCACCGTGGGCTCCGCGCCCGCCGTAGGTGTCGACGATGATCTTGCGGCCCGTGAGGCCGGTGTCGCCGTGGGGGCCTCCGATGACAAACTTGCCTGTTGGGTTGACAAAATACTTCTCGCTGCCATCGAAGAGTGCCAGCACCTTGTCGCTGAGCTGCTTCTTGACGCGCGGCATGAGTATGTTGATGACGTCTTTGCGGATGGTGGCCAGCATCTGCTCGTCGGCCTTGCGCTGTGCCTCGGGTGTGTCGTCGGTGGGTTTCACGAAGTCGTCGTGCTGTGTCGACACCACGATGGTGTCGATGCGTTGTGGCACACCCTCGTCGCTATACTCGATGGTCACTTGGCTCTTCGAGTCGGGACGGAGATAGGTCATTTCCTTGCCCTCCTTGCGTATGTCGGCCAGAACGCGCATGATGAGGTGGGCCAGGTCGAGCGTGGCGGGCATGTAGTTGTCGGTCTCGTTACAGGCGTAGCCAAACATCATGCCTTGATCGCCGGCGCCTTGGTCTTCCTCGCACTCGCGGCTCACACCTTGGTTGATGTCGTCGCTCTGCTCATGGATGGCGGTGAGAATACCGCACGAGTTTCCGTCGAACTGATACTCGGCCTTGGTGTAGCCAATGCGGTTGATGGTGCGGCGCGTAACGGTCTGCAGGTCAATGTACTGCGATGAGCGCACCTCGCCCATGATCACCACTTGTCCGGTGGTGTCGAAGGTCTCGATGGCGCAGTGGGCCTCGGGATCGTAAGCCAAGAACTGGTCGAGCAGGGCGTCTGATACCTGGTCGGCAACTTTGTCGGGATGTCCTTCCGACACGGATTCGGATGAGAATAGATAACTCATTTTACATTACTTTCTTTTACGTGGAGACGCATGCGAGTAACCGTAAAATCTAAAGGGATTTTGCAGTTTTAGCATTTTTTACTGTGGTTGCAAGCAGCCAAATTCTTCCACAACGTTAAACAAATGTTTTAAAGTGGGTGCAAAGTTACGTGTTTTTGTCGTATCCTCCAAAAGAAAAGGGAATTAAGTGACGGTGAAAAAAATAATTGGTATAATTTGAAACATGTTGTATTCTAATAGCCTGTGTATGGAGCCTGTTGTCCAAACTCCTCATTTGACTTGTTGTGGAAACGCCTGCCTGAAGGATTCCATTTGGCTACGCCCCTTATGTCATTTGCGACTCTTTTGCTTCCAATTCCTCCATAATAGTCGATAAGTTGTTGCTCACGTCCTCTTATCGCTTCTCTGGTTGACCATTGGTCCACTTTCTGATTTCAAGGGCGGTTCTTTGTGACCAGTAATGGGCGGATTAAAACCACATTACGCTACTATCCCATCAAAACTGGGGTAAGAGCGGAAGTGACGAGGTCCTTTTCCGTGTATGGTGGTCAGTTCTACCCTTAAAGGCATAATAACAAACATTTTGGGCATGGGAGTGTTAAGACTCAATTCAAGTTCATGTAAGGGATATCTATCCAAAGTGCTACTAAATGGCTTACAATCCCAATTCGTAGTTATTCTCGAAACAACAAGATTATAGGGTTTTAGGACCTTGTTTATATCCTTCTCCAAGGAAGTGTGTCGAATAGCCTTCTCTACATTTTTTTGGTAAATGCCCTTTTCCCTCGATAGCATGAACGACATTTCAAGTCCCGTGTCAAAAATGCTCTCGGTCGACAAAAAAATATACGAGAGAGAGTCTAATGTCCAATGCTCATTCATCTTGGATAATGCAGCAGACATTTCGTTTAAGGTTTTCCTTGTAGGGCTACACAAGAAGTTGTTAATGGGCATTCCGTTCAATACGGGGTTTCTTACTTTTTGATCTCTGTAAACTGTATATACGGTATTGGAAACCGTCATAATAAGTAAACGGTGGCGCCCCATACCCCAACCTATCGAAAAATGATTCTGAGACAGGGTGTCGTTTGCAAGATGTATGTAAGTAGCGTATTCACTGAAATACACATAATCTTTATCTTTTGCGCTCGACATTTCCTTTTCTTTATCACCACAAGAAAACGCAAGCGTCACAAGAGCCAAGAAGATACAAATTTTTCTCATCATAATCTATTATTTAAATCCGCATTTCCACAATTCCAGTGATATCGGTAATTGGTGGGAACCCACATTGCGCTACTATCCCATCAAAATAGGTGACGAGGTCCTTTTCCATGTATGGTAGTCAGTTCTACCCTTAAAGGCATAATAACAAACATTTTGGGCATGGGAGTGTTAAGACTCAATTCAAGTTCATGTAAGGGATATCTATCCAAAGTGCTACTAAATGGCTTACAATCCCAATTCGTAGTTATTCTCGAAACAACAAGATTATAGGGTTTTAGGACCTTGTTTATATCCTTCTCCAAGGAAGTGTGTCGAATAGCCTTCTCTACATTTTTTTGGTAAATGCCCTTTTCCCTCGATAGCATGAACGACATTTCAAGTCCCGTGTCAAAAATGCTCTCGGTCGACAAAAAAATATACGAGAGAGAGTCTAATGTCCAATGCTCATTCATCTTGGATAATGCAGCAGACATTTCGTTTAAGGTTTTCCTTGTAGGGCTACATAAGAAGTTGTTAATGGGCATTCCGTTCAATACGGGGTTTCTTACTTTTTGATATCTGTAAACTGTATATACGGTATTGGAAACCGCCATAGTAAGTAAACGGTGGCGCCCCATATCCCAACCTATCGAAAAACGATTCTGAGACAGGGTGTCGTTTGCAAGATGTATGTAAGTATCGCATTCACTGAAATACATATAATCTTTTGCGCTCGACATTTTCTTTTCTTTAACACCACAAGAAAACGCAAGCGTCACAAAAGCCAAGAAGATGTATATTTTTCTCATCATAACCTATTAGAATTTACGACTTGTCCTTTTTCTGTTTTTCCCGTTTTTCCCTTCTTTTCCTTGCTCGTTCCTCATAGTCGAACAACATGCTATCGAACAGCTCCGTCTCTTCGTCGGGCGCACCCATGCTGATCAGATAGTCGATGTGCTCGTTAATGAGACAAAACTCGCTGTCCGAGCGCAACTTGCCTCGCTCCTTGATTTTCGCTATTCTTTCCCATCGCTTCTTGTAGAGGTCATCAAGGCCCTTGCCGCAGGCGGCAAGGAGGCGCGCGTCGAGAATGGGATAGTCGGGGTCGCCAGGCTCAGGCAATCCCTCATTAAGTGAAGAGAACCATCTTTTCACATTAACCATTCTTGCCTTTTTGCAGTCTTCAAGTAATCGGTATCTCATGTCGTTAAATAAGTTAGTATAATCCTCTCGAAGCTCTTCAAAATTATTGCGAGATTTGCACCAAAGAATATCATTTTCATATTGGAAGTCCAAGATAACCGAACACCAATTTTTGTAAAATTCTAATTCTGTCATTTTAAAAAGTAAGATTATTCGTAAAAAACATGTTGCATTCTAATAGCCTGTGTATGGAGCCAGTTGTCCAAACTCCTCATTTGACTTGTTGTGGAAACGCCTGCCTGAAGGATTCCATTTGGCTACGCCCCTAATATCATTGCCCACTCTTTTGCTTCCAATTCCTCCATAAAAATCTATCAATTGTTGTTCTCGTCCCCGTATTGCATCATAATTCTTAGAATATCGGTCCAACGTAGGATTTTTGAACCCTTGTAATTTGGTTTAAGGCGGAAACTTGTTGTATCCGTTGCTAAATTATGGAAAAACTATCAAATGTGCAAATATTATGGAAAGAAAATTTGTCCCCAATCGGTCATTAGATATCCATTCATTGAAGTCTAATGACCGATGGGGGATTAACAAAAAAAATCCGGAAGGCCAGCTCTATGGCTGATCTTCCGGATGGTGTGGGGTCGGGGTCGCCGTGTGAAGCGCCGTCCCGACGGGTTAGGGTTTACTCACCTGGCAACATCATGACGTTGACCTTGTTGGCACCCTTGAGCATCTCCTTCATAAAGGTGGCGATGGTTGCGGGCGTCTGCTTCTCCACCAAGCTCTTGTAGTTGGTGTAGTCGTCGAGGTGCAACATGTAGTCGGTATAGATGATGTCGTCCCAGAACTTGTTGGTCTTGGCGTTGTCGTCAAACTGCTTGAGCATGAGTGTCTTCACCTTGTCGACCATTTCCTTGTCGCAGTCGACTGCGAGATCCTTCACGGCCTGGTTCATGATTTTCACAGCCACTTCTTTCTTCTCGGGCTTCATGGGGCAGTAAGCAAGCACCTGTGTGATGTGGAATCCATCGTATGCGATGTTGCACACGGCCTGTGCGCCACAGGTGTAGGCGGCGCTGGCCTCCTCGCGAATCTGCTTGAGGTAGACCATTGAGAGCACCTGTCCTGCGATGCTGGCTCGGATGGAGTTCTCGAGCGAGTAAGGCATGTTCTGGTTGAGCCAGATGATGTATGCGGTAGCCTTCGGTGTTTCTTGCTTGCGCTCGAAGATGCAGTCGACGTTCTTCGTTGTAGGCTTGTCGGCACGCTGTGCCTTAGGTGCTTTTCCGCTTGTTGGCAGAGCGCCGAGATACTGGCAGATGAGCGGGCGGATGGTTGCCTCGTCGAAGTTGCCCACAAAACTGAAGGTCCAGCCGGCAGCGTTGGCCATGCGTTCCTTGGCCATCTGCAGGATGCGGTCGTAGTTGATGTTCTGCACATCGGCGAGCTTCATGGCCGCCTTGCGCCATCCGTGGTCGTAGATGCTGGCGGTCAGCGAGTCGCTGAGGGCCATTTCGGGCGACAGCTCACGGTTCTTCAGCATGACGTTGAACTGCTGGATGAGGTTGCTGTAAGCGTCGGGGTCTTTCTTGATGTTGGTGAAGTAGAGATAGGTGAGCTGCAGCATGGTCTCCACGTCGTTGGGTGTGGATGAGCCGTCGATGTTCATGCGCTGGCCCATGCTCAGTGAGGCGTTGGCGATCTTTCCGGCCAGAGCCTTTTGCAGTTCGTTGTTGGAGAAGTTGCCCAGTCCGCTAACGCCTACTACGTCGTCGAATGCCTTGAGGTTGGCGGCGTCGGCCTGTCCGTAGTTGGCCTCACCTGTTCCACCAAATCCGCTCATGATGACCTGGTCTTTCTTCAGGTCGGTCTTCTTCAGCAGCACGGTGATGCCGTTGCTGAGTGTCAGCACGCTGTAGTCGAACTTCTTGCTCTTCACCTCCTTCTTGATGGTTCCAGCCTTGGGCATGGTGGTGATGAGTGGCTCGTCCTTCACGTTGTCGACGTAAGCCTCGATCTTGGCGTTGCGTGCGTTGTCGATGGCCTTGAGCAACTGCTCCTCTGTGGGATACACGTTGCCGTCCTTCTCGTTGTTGAAGTTGAGGATAACCATGTTGGTGTCGCTCTTGCTCACCAGCTCGGGCAGGAGCTCGTTGAATGCCTCCACGGGCATGGCCGGAACCAGTTGCTTCATCATCGCATAGGAGGTCTCAATGCTGGGCATGGCCTCGTTCTCGAGGAAGTTGCCGAGCGCCTGCTGGTAGAAGGTGGTGTTGCGGCGCTTGTCCTTGTTGGAGAAATCCTTGTCGAGGCGGCTCAGGTAGTCTTGCTGGAAGCGCTTGTACTCGGTAGGCGTGAAGCCATACTTCATGGCGCGGATCACCTCGGTGTAGGCGGCCTGCAAGGCTTCGGCTGTCTGCTCCATGGTCTTCGGTATCACCGAGAGCTCGAAGGCGTCCTTGGTCTTGGCCAAGATGTAGCTGCCATCGTCGGCGGTAGCCGACACAAAGGGGCAGTCGGCCTTTTGGGCTACCTCCGTGAGGCGTTCGTTGAGCATGGAGAATATGGCTTGCTTGCCATATTGGGTGATGGTGAAGAGAGGAGTCTGCTTCAGCGAGTCGGGGAACACGTCGTGCTTGAACATCAGCTGCACGATGGGCATGCGCTGCTCCTTGTCCTTGTCGATGATGACGATGGGCTTGTCGTTGTTGGGCACTTGCTCGTCAACCAGCTGCGCTGCGTTCTCCGGGTTCTTGATGTCGCCGAAGAGCTTCTTGATGTAAGCCTCGGTCTTGTTCACGTCGATGTCGCCAATGACGATGATTCCCTGGTGGCTGGGGTGATACCACTTGTGGTAGTAGTTGACCAGCTCCTGGCGCTTGAAGTTGTCGACGACCGACATCAGGCCGATGGGGTATCGCTTGCCGTATTTCGATCCGGGGTAGAGCTTCTCGAGGTTGCGCTCCAGCATACGGCTCGTAGCGGATGAGCGCAGGCGCCACTCCTCATGGATGACACCACGCTCCTTTTCGATCTCGTCTTGCTCGAGCAGCAGTCCGCACGACCAGTCGCGCAGGATGAGCAGGCACGAGTCGACGGTGCCTTGGTTGTTGGTGGGCACATTGTCGATGTTATACACCGTCTGGTCGATGGCGGTGTAGGCGTTGAGGTCGCCACCAAACTCAATGCCCTTTGAGCGGCACCACTCAATGAGATCGTTGCCCTTGAAGTTGTCGCTGCCGTTGAAGGCCATGTGCTCCAAGAAATGGGCGAGACCGCGCTGGCTTTCATCCTCCTCCAACGAACCCACTTTCTGGGCGATGTAGAAGTTGGCACGGTGCTCTGGCCAGTTGTTGTAACGGATGTAGTAAGTCAGTCCGTTGGCCAGTTTGCCGACCCTGAAAGCAGTGTCGGCAGGAATCGTCATGTTTTGCATTTGAGCCTGGGCCAAACCGCAGACCATGAGCATCATGGCGATAAGTGCATTTCTGATTTTCATAAAAGGAAACTATTAGTGATAAAATCTATCACAAAATTATAGCTTTTCTTTCTAATTGTCAAGAAACACGACCAGAAATTGCGAATTTTATCGTTTTTTTAATCCCAATCGGCCATTAGATGTCAATTTTCGTTAGTGCTTGCTTCGAGCGGGTTGCGACGCTTGGGCTTATGCGCCAGGGTTGGCCGACGTGTATCGTTTGGTGGCCGATCGCACGGTGTACCATACGGCGCTCCATCCTGCCACAATCACGGTGGCGAACACCGCGAGCACGTCGATATAGTGAACGCTGACGGGATAGGCGTTCACCACGTAGCTGCCGTCGGTGTTGCCCATGTGCACAAAGCCATACTGTTGTTGCAGGGCGCAGAGCGTTAGGCCAACAGCGATGCCGATGAGTGCGCCGAAGACGCTGATGAGGCGCCCCTCGAACAGGAACACGCGGCGTATCTGCTGGTCGGAAGCGCCGAGGTTTCGCAGCGTCTCCGCATCGTCGCGCTTGTCGATGATGAGCATCGAGAGCGAGCCGATGATGTTGAAGCATGCCACGATCAGGATGAACGTGAGGAAGATGTAGGCCATGAGCTTCTCGATCTGCATGATCTTGAATGTGTCGTGCTGTTGCTCATAACGGTCCTCCACGAGATATTTGCCGCCACCGATTTGCTGCATCTGTTTCTTCACGGCTTCGAGGTCGGCGTTGGGCTTCAGGCGAAACTCGATGGCCGACACCATGCCTTGCTGCCCAAAGAGGTTTTGGGCGAATCCCAGGCTGGTGAGGATGTGATCCTTGTCATACTTGCCTTGGTTTACGGAGAACACCACACCGGGCGAGAGCAGCGAGTCGACGACGAAGCCGTCTTGCGCGTTGCTCATGTCCAGCTGGCCCTCACGTTGCGGCGCGTAGACGTGAAGATAGTCTTTCCATTGCGTTCCCGTGCCGAGCGTTTGCGCCAATCGGATGCCGGGCACGCCAAACTGCAGGTTGGCGGTTTGCAACTCAAACCGGCCGTCGCCATAGAGAATCTCGGTGATGTGGGTCAGGTCGGCGAAGCTGTCGTCGACACCCTTCACCGTGACCATGGCCTGTCGGCCGTTGTACACGGCCAGAGCCATGTCTTCCAAGGTCTCAGTGGCGATGGCCACATCGGGTAGGCGGCGCATCTCCGTCAGCACGGGGTCGTCGGCGGGAACGGTCTTGCCCTGCACGGGAACCACCTTCAGTTGTGGGTCGAAGTTGGTGAAGAAGCTCGCCACAAGGTCGTGGAAACCATTGAACACGCTCAGCACGATGACCAGCGCCATGGTGGCGACGGCCACACCGATGACCGAGATCAGCGAGATGATGTTGATGGCGTGGGTCTTCTTCTTGGAGAAGAGATAGCGGCGGGCAATGAAAAAGGGAAAATTCATTTTGCGGAAAACCAGTGGTTTATTTCTTCAGCAGTTCGTCGATGTGGTCGATGTAGTCGAGGCTGTCGTCGATGAAGAAGCGCAACTCGGGGATGATGCGCAGTTGGTTGTGCACGCGTCGTCCCAGTTCGTACCGGATGCTTTTTTCGTTGGCTGTGATATTCTTCAGCAGTTCCTCACCGTTGTTTGATGGGAAGATGCTCAGGTAAGCCGTGCAGATGCTCAGGTCGGGCGAGATGCGCACGCGTGTTACGCTGATAAGCACGCCGTGCATGCTGCGGGTTTGGCTCTGGAAGATCTCAGCCAACTCCTTTTGCAGAAGTCGTGATATGCGGTTTTGTCTTGTCTCTTGCATGTTGTTTGTTCTATTTTAATTGGATGTCAATGATTCTTTTATGCGTTGTTGGTGGTTGCAGCCTTGTTCGTCCTTAGGAGGCTCGTTCTTGCCCCAGGTCCACATGTTCCACATCGACGTTCTCGTGCAGGAAGATGGATGCTGTTTCCTTGAACCGCTCGGGACTTTCGGTGGTGTAGTAGCGGCATGTGGCACCTCGTGTCAGCGTGGTGTCCATCTCGGGATGTCGGCGTAGATAGTCTTTCAGGCTGCTCGCCACATACTCGCCCTGTGGCACGATGGTTACTCCCGGTTTGGTGTACTTCAGTATCTTGGGCATGAGGATGGGGTAGTGGGTGCAGCCCAGGATGATGGTGTCGATGTCGGGATCTTTGAGCATGAGCTGGTCCATGCGCTTCTTCACAAAGTAGTCGGCGCCTGGCGAGTCGGCCTCGTTATACTCGATGAGGGGCACCCAGAACGGACAGGCTTGCCCCGTCACCTTGATGTTGGGCCATAGTTTGGCGATCTCGAGGTTGTAGCTCTGGCTCTTCACCGTGCCTTCGGTGGCGAGCAATCCCACGTGGCCGTTGCGGGTGAGCTTTCCGATGATCTCGGCCGTGGGACGTATCACGCCCAGCACGCGCCGTGTGGGGTCCCATTGGGGCAAGTCGTTCTGCTGAATGCTGCGCAAAGCCTTTGCCGACGCGGTGTTGCAACCGATGATGACAAGTCGGCAACCCATGTCGAAGAGCTTGCTCACGGCCTGTCGGGTGAACTCGTAAACCACGTCGAACGAGCGTGGTCCGTAAGGAGCGCGGGCGTTGTCGCCGACGTAGATGTAGTCGTATTCGGGCAACAACTGTCGTATGCCATGCAGGATGGTCAGGCCGCCGTAGCCTGAGTCGAAGACGCCGATGGGGCCGTTCGCTTGTGGATAGTTCATGACGTGAATGTTTGGTGTTATGTATGGTGTGTGCGCCGTGTGCCCGTTGATGGCTCGCAGCGTGTTTTTTCGGCTTATTAGCCGTGCCTATCGGCTTGTTGGTTGTAGCTTATGGTTGGCCGCATCGCTACCGATGGCTTGTCCATAAGTCCTGTTTGGGTTATTGCAAGGCTGCGTTTACGTCGGCCTGAACGTTGAATCCGGTTGTTGGGTCGATGAATGGCACGGCGTCGTTGTCGGTGTTGAGGATGAAGGCAAGGCCCTTCTCCTTGGCCACTCGCTGCAGGGCGGCGGTCAGTTTGTCGCGCAACGGCTTGTAAATTTTGCCCTCGGCCTCCTTCAGCAGTTGTTTGGCCTCTTCCTTAAACGCCATGTTCTTCTCCATCAACTCTTGCAGTTCGGCCTGGCGCTTGTGGCGAATGGAGGGCGCAAAGTCGCGTTGCCCATCGAGGAACATCTCGTATTTCTGGTTGAACTCCTGCTCCACGCGCTTCATCTCGTTGACGTATTTGGTCCGCAAGTCATCGATGTTTCGCTGGGCGATGACATAGTCGGGCATCGATTTGAACGCTTCCCGATAGCTGAAATAGCCGAAGCGGAACGGTTGCACGTTGGCGCTGGCGTTGTTGGTTGTGGCCATCGACGTCTCGGTTGCCACGGCGTCGTAGCCTTGAGCGAATGTCACGAGTGTAGCCGTGGCAGTGATGATTGATAGGAAAAGACGTTTCATCGTTTGGTGTTTTAGGGTTGTTGAGGCTTTGTGGCGCAGCGATAGGGGTTGCAAAGGCCGTGTGCCACTTGTGAAAAGGCAACCGCCCGCAGGAGCAGGTGTTCACCTTTTCCTGCGGGCGGATGGTTAATGGTTTGTGTGCGGGTGAGCTTACTTCATCTTGGTGATCTCAGCCTGCACCTTGCTGGTTACGTCCTCGACGGCTGTTCCCATGTAGGGTGCTGAGCCTTCCTCGAAGATAAATGTGTAACCACCAGCCTTACCAACGCTGCTGATGGCGTTCATGATCTTGGTCTGGATAGGCTGCATCAGCTCCTGCTGCTTCTTCTCCAGCTCCTGCTGAGCGTCCTGGCTGGCCTGCTGAATCTTCTGGCTCAGGTTGGTCAGCTCGGTTTCCTTCTGCTCCTGCTGTGTCTGGTTCATAGTGCTCTTGCCCTTCTGGTAGGTGTCGAGCTGGCGCTGGAACTCATTCTGCATGCTTTCCAACTCGTTGCGCTTCTGCTGCTGCAGAGTCTGGAACTCGCCGTTGGCCTTTGCCACCTCGGGCAGAGAACTGAAGATGGTCTGAGAGTTAACCTTGCCAAACTTCTGTGCGAATGTGGCCAACGGAGCCATCAGCATGATCATTAATAAAAACTTTTTCATGTTCTTGTCTAAAATTGATATGATTTTTTCTTGTTAGGTTTCTGGATTTTCCACTTCACGTGCCACTGTTTGCGGGAATCCGCATTGTCGTTCGCATGACACTGCGGATAGGCAAGCCGGCTTTAGCGGTAGCCTATTGGCTTTTGGGGTGTGTGCCACGTGCGTGGTTGCGGCTTAATATCCAAGTTTTTGCAGCACCTCTTGCGAGATGTCGATCTTGGGTGAGCCGTAGATGATGCCCGTGTCGGAAGCTCGGTCTATAACCAGCGAGTAGCCCCGGAGGTCGGATATCTCCTTCACGGCGTTGTAGATCTCCTCTTGGATGGGCGTCATGAGACTCTCGCGCTTCTTGAAGAGTTCCCCTTCGGGACCGAAATACTTCTTCTTCAGGTCAGAGGCTTCTTTCTCCTTGGCCATGATTTGCTCTTGTTTGGCCTTCTTTTGCTCCTGTGAGAGGAACACCACCTCGTTCTGATAGTTCTTGTACATCGTAGAGGCTTCGGTGTTGAGCGCCTCCACTTCGGCCTGCCATTTCTTCGACACCTGGTTGAGTTGCTCGTTGGCGCGCTCATAGGCGGGTATGTTTTTCAGCACATACTCCATGTCGACCAATGCGAATTTTTGCGCCTGTGCCTTGCCTATCGGCATGAGTGCGAACAGGCAAAGGACGAGGAGGCTTGCCAGCCGGCTGCGTCTTTCCTTATGGTTCATCGCTTTCATGTTCTTTCTTTTTTAGTTTGTGGGTCGTGTTTGGCATGGTGCCAACGTCTGTTAGACGTTTTGCCCATTTATTTGTTACACGCCCCTCCCTTTTTTGTTGTGAAGGTCTTGGCCCGCTATCGTTTATGGACAGGAGTGTGGCTCCTGTCCACTGATGGCGTAAGCGTTGTCGCTCCCTTTTCCGTTGGTTGTCTTGCGACGGATAGGTTCCGCCGTTTAGGGTTAGAACTCCTGTCCGAGGATGAAGTGGAATTGGCCTCCACCTTGCTGTTGTCCGAGGAAGTACTTGTCGAAACCGTAGGCCCAATCGATACCCATCAATCCTACCATAGGCAGGAAGATGCGAACACCGATACCTGCCGAGCGCTTCATGTCGAAGGGGTTGAACTTCTTCGTGTCGTTCCAAGCGTTACCTCCCTCAACGAAGGTGAGTCCGTAGATGGTGGTGTTGCCCAGCATAAACGGATAGCGCAGCTCTAAGGTGAAGCGGTCGTATGCGTATCCTTCGTATCCGTATGGTGTAAGATTACCGTTGTCGTAACCACGCAGACCTATGGTCTCTGTGGCGTATCCATAGGAGTATCCGCTCATGCCGTCGCCACCCATGTAGTAGGTCTCGAACGGGCTCTTCTTGTATTTGTTGAAGCTTCCGAGCAATCCGAGCTCCACGCGTGTCATGAGCACGAAGGTTTTCTGTGCCGATGTGAGTGCGGTGAATGTGCGTGCCTTGAACTTCCACTTGTGATACTCAATCCAGCGATACTTCTCTTGCTGTTCCTTCACGTAGCTTGCCGAGTGGATATCGGTAGCGAGGTTCTTGTAATCCTTTCCGTCCCACAGCGACCATGGCGGTGTGATGGTGACGCTTGCCGTAAACTCCGAACCCTGGCGTGGGAACAGTTGGTTGTCGGTAGAGGTGCGGTTGATGGCGATGCTCAGGTTCAGGTTGTTTGAGTTACCGTTGGTGAGCAGGAAGTAGCGCCAGTTTTTCAGCATGTAACGCGTGTATGACAACTGCACGGAGAGCGTAAAATAGTCGTCGGGCCATCTCAGGCGCTTACCCCATCCCACGTTGACGCCCAACATCTTCACGTACTTGTCGGGGTCGTAGTAGTTCTGGTAGTTCTGGTAGTTGTAACCGTAGCTGTTGTAACCGTAGAGGTAGTTCATGTAGCTGTTCTGCCAAGCGGTGTTGTAGTAGTTGCTCGACACGTCGGTCGACTTGGAGAAGTAGGTTCCGACAGAGAACTGGATGGGTCGCTTGTTTCCAAACCAGTTGGTTGAATAGCTCAGGTTATAGCTTTGGTAATAGGAGGCATTGGTCTGCACGCCGAGCGAGAGCTTCTCGCCGTCGCCCACGGGCAGTATGCCGCGGTGCGCCTTGTTCTTTCCGAAGAGGTTGGCCATGGAGAAGTTGTTGAGCGTGAGTCCCACGCGGCCGATGATACCGGTCTGTCCCCATCCGAGTGAGAACTCCACCTGGTCGTTCGACTTTTGCTCAAGGTTCCAGTTCACATCGACCGTTCCGTCGTCGGTGTTGGGGCGCACATCGGGCACCACCTTTTCTTGGTCGAAGTGTCCCATCGACGCCAACTCACGTGCCGAGCGCATCAAAGCCTCGCGTGAGAAGAGGTCGCCCGGCTTGGTGCGCAGCTCGCGTCTCACCACGTTCTCGTACAGACGGGTGTTACCGGCGATTCGCACGTGGCTCAGGTGTGCCTGCGGTCCTTCGTAGATGCGCATCTCCAGGTCGATGGAGTCGCCCACGACGTTCACCTCCACAGGGTCGATATGCGAGAACACGTAACCGTTGTTATAGTAAAGGTTGCTCACGGCGTCATCGTCTGTGCTCAGTCGCTTGTCCATGAGTTTCTGGTTGTACACGCTTCCCTTGTGCAAGCTGAGGTAGTGGGAGAGCAGGTCGGAGTTGTAAACGGTGTTGCCCACCCACTGCACGTTGCGCACGTAGTATTTCTGTCCCTCTTCGACCTTTATCCACACGTTGACGTGCTTTGGGTCTACGTTCCACACGCTGTCGCCCAGGATGGTGGCGTCGCGGTATCCCAGCTCGTTGTATTTCTCGATAAGCTTCTGCTTGTCGGCTTTCCAGCGCTCCGGGGTAAACTTCTTCGACTTGAGGAATGTGGCCAGTTTGCCCGCCTCGTGTGTCTTTGCGAATGCGCCCTTTCTGAACAGTCCGCCCTTGATTCTGAGATTCGAGAGTTTCTCGTTTCCTTCGATGACGATGTTGCGTACGCGCATTTTCTCCTTCTTGTCGATGATGACGTCGAGTATCACCTCGTTCTTAGAGGCCACGTCGTCGCGCTGTTGTATCTCGATGTCGGCGTTTTTGAATCCCTTGTCCTCGAAATATTTCTTTCCCAGGATTTTGGCTCGGTCGATCATGTTGGGCGTGATTTGTCCGCCTTTGAGGATGCCCAGCTTCTGCTCCATGTCCTGTCGCTCGCTCTTCTTCAGACCGATGTAGTTGATTTGCGATACGCGTGGACGCGCCTTCAGCGAGATATGCAGGTACACCTTGTCGCCCACGAGGGAGTCGGCGGCAATCTGCACCTCTGAGAACAGTCCGTGTTTCCAATAGCGTTTTACGGCTTCGGTGATGGCAGTTCCTGGCAGTTCGATGTGTTGTCCCACTGTCAATCCGGAAATTCCGGTGAGCATGTAATCCTCGTAGCCGCTCATTCCCGATACGTTGATTCCGCCGATGACCACGTCGCGTGGTGATCCGGCGTATGTGATGTCGGGAAATACGATCTTGTCCTGTGCTTTTGTCATGGCGCTGCAGGCCAGGAGCGCGAGGCTCAACAGGGCTTTATGTTTGAATTTGTACATCCTTAGTTTGCTATGTGCTTAGTCTTATATGTGTGTTTGCGATGGTTTCGCGTGTGTGTTGTGGAGATTTGCTACTGTTCGTTCTCCACTTGCGCCTCGGTCTTTCCGAACCTGCGCTGTCGTCCTTGGTAGCTCTCTATGGCCTTCTTGAGGTCGTCCTCGGAGAAGTCGGGCCAATAGGTGTCGCAGAAGTAGAGCTCCGAGTAGGCTATTTGCCAGAGCAGGTAATTGCTCACCCTGCACTCGCCTCCTGTTCGTATGAGCAGGTCGGGGTCGGGCATGAACGGAGTCTGCAATCGCTGAGCGATGTATTCCTCTGTGATATCCTCGGGTTTCAGTTGTCCGGGCTTTTCGTTGGCCTCGGCCACGATCTGCCTGACGGCGTTGGTGATTTCCCACCGTGCCGAGTAGCTGAGCGCCACCACCATGGTCATGGCGGTGTTGGCCGCAGTGTGCTCCTCGGTCTCGTGTAGCTTCTGTTGCACGTCGGCGGGCAGTCGGCCCACGTCTCCGATGACTCGGAAGCGCACGTTGTTCTTCATGAATATCTCGTCTTCGAGCGAGGTCAGCACCAGTCCCATGAGTGCGCTTATCTCGTTGGCCGGTCGGTTCCAGTTCTCCGTAGAGAAGGTGTAGAGCGTGAGGTATTTCACTCCGAGGCGCGTACACTCCGAGGTGATGCGCCTTACGGTGTCCACTCCGGCCTGATGGCCGTAGCTTCGGTCCTTTCCTCTCTCGGTAGCCCATCGCCCGTTACCATCCATGATGATGGCGATGTGCTGTGGTATCCGTGTCATGTCCATATTCGTTGCTTTATCTTGTACGAATGATTGCTTCTGTTTCCGCCACCTTATTCTTTATTACACGTCACGCACTTGGGCATGAAGCTGTAGGTGAGCGTTAGTTGCAGGGTGGAGTAGCAGTCGGTGTTCTTGAAGAGTCCGGTGCTCTCTATGTAGTAGGGGTCTTTCACCCCGTCGAGCTTGTCGCTCTGTGCGAAGTGGATGGCCCATTCGAGCCCCACGTTCAGGCGTTCGGCGAGTTTGTATTTCACTCCCAGTCCGATGGGCAGGTTGAACGCCACCTGCCCTTTGTCGTCGGTGTCGGCGTAGGTGATGCCCAGTCCTCCGAACACGTAGGGTGCCAACCGTTTGGCTCCTCGGTAGTCGCGCCCGGTGCCATAGGGCAGGAAGTTGTACTCGTAGGCCACTCCCACGTCGAAGAGCTTGTTCTTAAACTCGTAGGGTTTCTCGGCGTAGTCGGGGTAGAAGGTTTCCACGTCGGCCGACGATCCTTTCATGGTTCCGTAGCTTACGTTCATCTTCAGGGCCATGTAGGGGTTGAAGACGTAGCGTGCCAGCACCGTGGCCATGGGTTGCAGGTCTTTGGTCAGGTTGCCGTTGAAGTCGCCCAGGTAACCCATCAGGCCCACTCCGCCACCAATCTCCATGCGGTATTGGGGATCGTCTTGCGCCTTCAGGGGGCCGCAAGCCATCGCCAGGAGCGCCAGTGTGAGCATCAGGTGTTTCATGAGTGAGCGGTTTGTTGGATTGTTAGCCAAAGATATTTACAGTCTATTTGTTGAAGGACGTCTGCTCCGTCTTCCATCCGAGGCGTGCCAATCGGCCCGAGAGAACCGTTGACAGTTGTGCCTTGCTAAAATAGAGAATGTTGTTGCTGTCGCAGAAGAGCGCCGCAGCCGTTGGGTTGGCCTGTATGATGGGTGTGGCATAGAGGTCGACGCTGCTCCAGGTGAGTCCGTGGTCGAGGCTCTTGTAGAAGAGCGATGTGCTGCTTCCTGTGGCGAGCAGTCCGCCGTCGTAGACCACCACCTGCAATCCTTCGAGGCAGGGCAGGGTCTTTTGGTTGTAGCTGTCCTCGGGGAGCAGTGCCCAAGCGTTGTTGTCGGCGTGTTCGCCGTTCTCCTCCACCTTGGTCCACACCACCGTCTTGCCGTTGCGGTTGCCGATGAGTGTCAGGTTGTTGGTGTTGGCGTTCACCTTCGAGGGCATTGCCACGAGGTTGATATCGCTTTCGGGCAGGGCGTCGGCGTTGCTGTCGAGCGCGTCGTTCACCCAGGTCTGTCCGTCGGTGGTGTAAGCCAATCCGCTGGTTGTCAGCGCGTAGAGTCGGCTTCCTGATCCTCCGATGATTTGCTTGATTTGGTTGGGAGTGTCCATCTTGCTCCAGTTCACCCCGTCGGCCGACTGGTAGAGATAACCGTTGCTGTAGGTGTAGAGGCTGTTGCCCAGTGTGGCGACGCTCTTGTAGGCGTCGTCGCCCTCGAGCTCCGAAGCCTTTTGCCAACTGCCGTTTACGAGTTGGTAGCCGATGGTCTTGTCGCTGGCCTGGCAGAAGAGCCACATGCTGTTGCCGAGCTGTGCGAAGCGTCGTGCGCCCAGCTGGTCGGCGCCTTCGGCTGTGGCCTTTCCCCATGCAAACTCATCGCCAGTCTGCTTATGCACGTTGAGCTTCAGCACATACTCCTTGTAGGCGTTGCCGCGGTTGCTGTAGACGCGCACCTTGATGGGTGTGGAGAGGTCGATCGAGTCGGTCGACTGGTAATAGCCGATGCTGTCTCTTCCCCACATGTCCTTCAGCTTGAGCATGACCACACCGCCGTTCTTGGTTGAGAACGAGCAAATCACGTGCTTGGCGTCGCAGTTGACGGGCAGCGAGTCGGGGTTGTAAATCAGGGCGTTGACCTGATCGATATAGAACTTATAGCTGCTGCCGGCGATTTTGGTGACATAAATGCTGTCGCCCGTACCGTCGGTCTTTGTGGTGTGGTTGTAGCAGTTGATTGTACCCAGCGAGAAGGCTGTGATAGCGGTGTCGTCGTAGTATGTCACCTCGACATCAGTGTCGCTGAGGCAGGAGGTCAAAGAGACCATTGCTGCGACAATGATGAGCAGCGAGAATAACTTTTTAATCATTTTTGCGCGCGTATAATTTATAATTTAGCTGCAAATTTACGGAGATTTCTTTAATTTATGGCCATATTTCGGTGTTTATTATGTTAATTATCGAATTGGTGGCCTTTTTTAAGGTTTGTTTCAGAATGGGTTAGGCCGTTTGGCACGAGCGTAGAAGGCATAAAAAATGGCAATACGATCACTCGCACTGCCATTTTTCGTAAGGATATTGCTATCGGCTTTCGGCGCGCCACCAAACAAAAAAACTTGACTCGTTTGGCGTTGTCGTTTTGACAATGGCATCCTCTGCCGGAACGGGTCCAATGACCCTATAACAATATTCTCACCTTTACCTTAAAAAATCTATCAAACTACTAACCTAATGAAACTTTATTGGAATCTTCTCACGAAGACACCGCAAAGATACACATTGTGCTCGTTCACGCCAAACTTTTTTGCAATAATTTAGATAATTCTATTGCATTTTGATGAAATTTTACGAGTTTTATTACAAAAGCCGCTTAATTAGGGCGATTTTACACTCTATCGCATCCCCAATGCACACATGTTGCTGTGATAGGTCATGGCGCCTGGTTGGAGCGCCCACAACCCTCATTTGGGTTCGAAACCGCTTTTACGCAATCGTTTACGTTCAGAACGAAAGAAAAATATCCCATTGTGCCACCCTGGGCCAGAGCGTCGGAAAGTTCCGTCCCGTAGTTGAAAACCATTCTACTGCGCATGTGAATTCTATTTTCAAGTCATACTACTGGCAATCGAATCTCTTTGCAAACAGGATTTACGACTTGTCCTTTTTCTGTTTTTCCCGTTTTTCCCTTCTTTTCCTTGCTCGTTCCTCATAGTCGAACAACATGCTATCGAACAGCTCCGTCTCTTCGTCGGGCGCACCCATGCTGATCAGATAGTCGATGTGCTCGTTAATGAGACAAAACTCGCTGTCCGAGCGCAACTTGCCTCGCTCCTTGATTTTCGCTATTCTTTCCCATCGCTTCTTGTAGAGGTCATCAAGGCCCTTGCCGCAGGCGGCAAGGAGGCGCGCGTCGAGAATGGGATAGTCGGGGTCGCCAGGCTCAGGGACTAATTCGTTTATATAGGTAAAACTTCTTCTCATTAGACTAAGGCTCCCTTTTTTGTAGTATCCTTGTATACGCTTTTTGATATCTTCAAAAATTTTGTCGGTTTCCTTGTATGCCTCTTCATGATTTACCCTCTTTTTGTCACTTTCTATGGTTTTCTGCCATTTAAAATTTATTATTACCAAACACCAAGTTTTATAAAATTCCAAGTCTTCCATTTCGTGAATTCAAAACATTATTATATTTATTAGAACAAATTTAAAAACCTGTATATGGAGCAAGATTTCCGAACGCCTTATTAGATTCGTTGTGGAAATGCCTGCCTGAAGGATTCCATTTGGCTACGCCCCTAATATCATTGCCCACTCTTTTGCTTCCAATTCCTCCATAAAAATCTATCAATTGTTGTTCTCGTCCCCGTATTGCACCATATTTCTTTGAATATCTGTCCAACGTAGGATTTTTGAACCCTTGTAATTTGGTTTAAGGCGGATACTTGTTGTATCCGTTGCTAAATTATGGAAAAACTATCAAACGTGCAAATATTATGGAAAGAAAATTTGTCCCCCATCGGTCATTAGATATCCATTCATTGAACCCAAGTCGGTCATTAGACCGAAATAGGTGAAATGGTAGGATATTATTGATTCTTTCCAACTCTTGTCAGCGTTTCTTTCGGCATCTTGCTTCCATTCGCGTTTCGCCATAGCCCGCTATGCCTTTGGGTGCGACTGTCGCAACCTGCTCGAAACAAATACCAACAAGAATTGAAATCTAATGACCGATTTCCTCTATAAATAACCCGTTGGCGGAATTAATTTAGTGCATACTTAATTCTGCCGATGGGCTTGTTAT
>OBIB01000145.1_pt1 | contig 27307 bp, 16 predicted proteins | sample 1496261 | NCBI WGS metagenome assembly OBIB01 (sample SAMN05065771, study PRJEB22554) | human gut metagenome | biome: ENVO:2100002; feature: ENVO:00000062; material: ENVO:00002003 | host: Homo sapiens | place: USA
TCCGATAACTTCACGCATCTCCCATTTACAAAGGATTTTTTGCTGCGGCCCAAGCTGCTGTTGAGGAATAATAAGATAAGCCCTCGTAACTAACGAGTTAGGCGGTAAGTCTCTGATAATGAAGAGACTTGCCGCCTAAATTGTTTTTTGTAGGTCTGCACGTTCTGCACACTAATCATGCAGAATTTGTAGGGCAAACTTACAAAAAATAGCACAATGAACCGGGCGGACACTTACAAGAACTTACAAACAAATTTTGAAAGATAGATTATGGCAACATTCAAACCAGTAGTAAGAACTCCACGCAAGGATGGTTTCTATAAAGTCTATATCCGCGTGGTTCACAAAATAAAGCCCGGCTATATCAGCACGGACAAGTTGGTAACTAAACAACATGTTGACAAGGACGGTAACATAACAGACCCTTTCGTGAACGAGTATTGCGCAAGGCGCATATTGATGTTTACGGAATTGCTTAACAGGGTGGACTGCACAAGGTGGACGGTCAGGCAGATCATCGAAGATGTAACGAAGGAGGACGAGGACTTGTGCTTCTCTGGCTATGCTACACTTCACATAGACCGTATGATTGACAATTGACAACGGACAGGTGCGGAACGCCAAGAACTACAAACTGGCGTTGCAGCACATGGAAAGGTTTGCAGGTACCAACCGGCTGATGTTTGGACAACTGACATCGACATTCGTGAACCGATGGATAGTTACGTTGGAGCAGACCCACAGGGCAAAGGAGATATACCATTCTTTTTCTGCAAAGTTATCGCGTCTTTTGGCAAATGGCAAGTCTGGTGTGAACAATCTTCCTTTTCCATGAAAAGAGTATTCTTCACACCAGACTTGCTTTATTGCCTGACTATATGTTCGTAGGGCAAATTTCTCAATGCTTCTACATGATTATTATATTCGTACCTTAACCGATGGTGTCCCAACCATTGGTTTCACACATCCTTGCCATTTCCTTGATAAAGTCCTCTTCTGAGGGTTGTTCGTCATAGATAAAGGCAAGCATGTCGCTGACAGCCAACTTGTCTTGGGATAGGATTTGTAATGCCGTAATGCAAAGACCATGAGAATATCCAAGGTATTGCATTTGTGCTAATAATGCTTGTTCATTTGTAGTCATGATGAAACTCCTTCCTTGTTTTAGCCATTGCTTCTGTAGCCATATCATGTGTCTCCATAAGCAATGGGCTTTTATGATATTGTACGATTTTGACTCCAACAGAGTTGTGTCTCTTCTTTTCCTCTATACATTGTAGAATCAAGTCTGAATTGGCTCTCGCCTTCCTCCCTCGCGACTCGGCTGAGATTGTAAGCAAGCTTACATCTTTGCTCTCGATGCTCGTTCGGTTTGCAGACTTCGTAGTCGGAGTCTTGTCAAAGTTCTGAATATAGGCAGCATTGGTCAGGAAAAGGATGTCGGAACCAGGTTCAAGTTCCTGCATCACTTTGACCATTAGTGTCAACATCATGCGGAACTCTGTGGTATGAAGGTCGCTGATTACATCACGGCTGATGATATTGCCGTTGTTCTCAATCACAACAGCAGCACCACCAGCTCGCTCTTTATGTCCATAGTCACATGAACCACCAATCCAAACGTAATACGTAGTTGAATCTTGTGTCATATTTATCCTATCATTTTAATAAGTTGCTTGTCTGTAGCATCTGGCAGAATTTCTTTCAGATGCTCGAAAACCCTCTGATAAGATTTCTGGGGAGTGCGGTTGCATTGGTAAGCCTCCCTGCCATAGAGATTTTCGGGAGTATTCAGTAATGACCATCCCCAACCATATTCATGATTATGCTTATCACGAGGGTAGATGAAATCCTCGGTCACGATGTCTTCGGCAGAGAAGCCTTCAATACCACTATCAAGGATAGGGAGGAAGCCGATTTTCTGAATCAACTCCATCTGCCTGTTGCTGAGTATATTTCTGGAAATACCATTTACGTAGTTATTATTTTAATGCCTTACCATCAGAGAAAGCGTTGCCGACTTTATCGCCTAACTGGATATAGCTATGATGAATAGGGTCGAATACAATCAGCTCCATTTTCTCCATGTCAGGATTTCCGTCTTCTGCCAGATAGTTCTCATCTACAAGAATATTGACGATTTCAGCAACAAGATAATAGCCGGTTTCGCTTTCGTCATACTTCTCCTTGATGCGGCACTCTAGGGTCATCGGGAAATCGGTGAACACAGGAGCGTTGACCATTGTCGCCTTCTCGATGCTCCATCCCGTCTTCTCCATCTTCTTTGGGTCGTTCTTGGCAGAAACAATGCCCACGAAATCAGAAGCCACCATGGTTTTCTTGGTAGCGAAGGCAACGGTAAACTCGCCGCCAAGCTTCAGGTTGTCTGTGGTGACGTGATTTCCCATCGAAATCATAATCTCCTTCATGTCCCACTGTCCTGCCCAGGCAGCGTTCATTGCGTTGGCAACTCCTTTCTTATTATATGTGCCGATAATCAGCACAGGCTGTGGTACAACCCACGGCTTTGGTGCAAAACTTTTCATATGCTTCGTCCTTTATTTTGTTATAAATTCATGTGCAGATAAATCATTACTGCAATCTGTAGAAACAGAATGGCAGGAATACCGTATTTGAATTTCTTATGCATCGTCTTATGATGCCAAGCTTTCATTCCAAGCCAAGCACCGATGCTTCCTCCAAGTACAGCCAGCAATAAGAGCGTGGCTTCCGGAATGCGCCACTTGGCTTTCTTTGCCTTGTATTTGTCAATGCCGTACATGATGAATGCAACAGCATTGATGCAAAGAATGTTGTATGTCAGTAAAGTATGTAATGTGTTCATATACCTCAAATACAATATTACAGGTTCAACATCCGAATCTCTGCGTTTACGAAAGAAGTAACCTCATGGTAAAAATACAAATTAAATTTGAGAGACTAACTCCTTTTGGAGGAATATTTTCAATCATGGAGCAATTTAACTCCACATTGTCATCTTATATATCCGCGCTAACCGCTGCTATTCGCTCTACAATGACATCTTTGCTCTCAGAGGTCGGAAGACTGAGGAAATCAATGGCATTGAGTTTGAATTGAACTCTATCCTTGTTGAGAAGTGGAAGGGGAAAGCATGTCGACTTGTAATTCAAAGACAGAAACGGATGGATGGCGTGCAGGAACTTTGGGAAGGAGAATACACATGCCATTGTATCCTGACTAACGACTATGAAGCTTCCGTAAGAGAAATTTTTCTGCACGATTTATGATAGAATCATCAATGTTTCATGCGCCAGCCTCACCCCATTCGGGGTGAGGCTGGCGCATGAAAATTCCTGATAAAACTATCAAAAATCATGCAGAAAAATTTATGGATTTTGAACACCCTACCCAAGGCGTTGCCTTGGGTATCCTATGGAATTCATTGGGCTTGCAGCCCATCTTGACTAAATCCGGAACTTGAATAAGTTACTTAGTTAGACCGCTCACTATTACGTTTTTCTCAATATCCCCTATATGAGCATCATTGCAACAGAAAGTGTCGCAGATATTCCTTCTGCTCGGGTGTGATTCTGTAGCTCTCGATGGCCTTATGGATGGTCTTGTTGTGCGTCCAGGGAACAAGGCGGTGTTGCTCGATGTAGGGAATCGTTGCGTCCCATTGTTTGGCAAGGGCGGTGGCGAAGAACCAGGCTATCATCATCTTTACGTAATACGCTTCGCTCCTTACTGATGCAGGAATTTCAAGATATTCTGCCTTGAAGTTTCTGTCCAAGTAATGAGACATAAGGGTCTTTAATCCAAAGCGACAAGTATAAATGTGTGACGATTTACTCCAAATCATGATTTTCGTCAGTAGCTCCTCCTTATGTTTGGCAAACACCTTTGGAGACATGATGTCGCAAACCGCCCAGTTGTCAACGAAAGGCAGAAACTTGTCTGTTAGCTGGATGCATTCTTCGTAGTCCTTCACCTCGGAAATGAGGAGTCCGTGAAGCATGTTCTCATCGTAGTATTCGTGAGGAAGCAGATGAAGGAATTCCTTGCATTCTTTCTCCTTTGTAAATTCTTTTGCGAACTTGCGGAGCACAGGCACACGAATGCCTATGAAACTCTCCATAGGCACTCCTGGTGTCAGTTTTGCTTGGAAAGCAGCATACTGCTTATCCTGCATGGCGAACAGTCTTTTTTGAAGTGATGTCATAATTTTTTTGCTTTATGATGCACCATAGGAGGAGTAATGGTCACTTTATACTGTAGGTTTCACAGATGGGAAAATAGAGGTATATATATATAGGAACGCGCGCGCGAGGGGGAGTCATAATCAATTCTTATTCAAATAATTAAAGGGGGTTATATTTCTGTATGAATCCATTTTGTAACAATCTCCAAAACTTCGGGAGCAATAGTTTCCTCAATCAGTAGATATTCAGACACGGCCCCCGTTTGGCAATGTTGGAAGAGATGGTTCACTCCTTCAATTTTCTTAAGCGTGTGTTTGCAGCCAGATAAACCATTTTCGAGTTCGGTAATATTAGCAGTGCAGTCAACCTGAATGTCCTTTGTGCCGTTAAGGGCAAGGACAGGACATTTTATGTAGGGAAGTCGTTTACTAACGTCAATGGTTAGGAAATGACGAATGTATGGACTGTCTGTTTGTTTTAACGCCTTCATTAAGGTCGGCTTTAATGTCTCAGGCATGCCATCAACCGAAATCTCGTTAATCTTTTTCCCTTTAGCAATTTCATCGAAAACTTTTTGGATAGCGTCACAGTATTTGTCAACTATATCCTTGGGCATACCGAGGGCAGAAATGGCTTGGCGGTTTTGTTCGATTATCGTTTCTTTACCAGAAATAGCCATGCCAGCGAGCGATATAATAAAATCCGCTTTACCTTCAGCAGCAAGCATCAAGGCAATGGTACCCCCTTCACTGTGTCCGAGTAAGCCCACCTTGTTGAAGCGTTTACGCAGCAAGGGTAGGGCAGCTGCTGCATCCTGACAAAAGTCCTCGGTTGTAAAGTTGTAAAAGTTAACGCTCTTGTCACCCCATCCACGGTCATCATAACGTAATGAGGCAATGCCTTGGCGAGCAAGTGCATCGGCAATCACAGCGAAAGGTTTATGGTCAAACAATTCCTCATCGCGGTTTTGTTGTCCGCTGCCTGTTATCATAAGCACCACAGGCGTGTTCTTTGAATAGTTCTCGGGCAAAGTCAGTGTACCATTGAAGGTGAATCCAGCATTTGTAAAACTTACGCTTTCTTCTTTGTAGGGGAATGGAGCTTTTGGGGTTTGTGGACGTTTAACCATTGTTTTGCCTGGTTTAAGGGTCAGTGGCAAGGGAAAACCATTTTGTATGAATGTACCCTTTATTTCATCGTCTGCCATTTTTCCTTCAAACGTAGCTCCAATCATTCCTATTGTAACTTTTATTGTGCCATCTTCTTTCATGGTCTTTTCTGCTGGGATGCCTTTTGCACCTTGCAAAGGAGAGTCGATGGTGCAGCCGTCTTTTGTAAAGTTGAACACCAATGGCAATTTATTTCCCATGACGTTAAGTTCACCCTTCCATGCACCTTGTTGGGCGTTGGCAGTAATAGCCCATAGAGCGAGTAGGGCAGATGTTAGTGTTTTTCTGAGTGTCATTGTATCCTTGTTTTGAAAGTTGAAAAAAAGAATGTGCCGAATGTAGCCTATCTTATCCTATGCAAAGATAGTGCAAACCGAATGCAAAAAGCCAAGCTTGCTTGAGTTTTTTGCTGAGGTGTAGCCTATTTTATACAAAGATAGTGCAAGGTGAGAGCAGGACATCAAGCTAGCTTGGATGTTATGCCGAACCGCAGCCTATCTTATACAAAGATAGTGCATAATTTAAGAAGTCATATCTTTAGGGCAAAAAATCTCCCCAAAAAGTCTATTGATTAACTCGGGCAAGTTAATTGATTAACTTTGCCTTTTCTATTGATTAACTCGGACGTGTTAATCAATAGACTCAAAAAGAGGAATATTGAATACAGATTTTGCTGATGGGACTGATTCCTTACTTTTCGGATTGAGGAGGATGAAAAAGAAGATAGTATCTTGCAAAAAAGAAGTTCTTATCGGTTTCTTCCCAAAGACATGCCAAAAGTGTCGAAAAAAAGTATGTTGACATACTTTGCCATTTAAGTTAACTTACTTGGCAAAGTAAGTTAACATACTTGGGCATGTTAGTTAACCTACTTTTTTTGAAGGCAAATTGCCTGAATGGAGAATATAGTAATACTTGGCAAAGTAATATAGTAATACTTGGCAAAGTAATATAGTAATAAATGGCAAAGTAATATAGTAATACTTTGTAAAGGGATATTTGATAGATTTATCAGGATTTTTCATGCGCCAGCCTCACCCTACCTAACGGGGTGAAGCTGGCGCATGTTTATCGAAACAAAAAGTGGTGAATTCGCTAATAAAATTAATAATTTCCGATATTCCTCTTTGAATATTGATAGCTTTGTGGAATATCTTTAGTAAATTTGCCTACGTAATAATAAACTGTCGAACAATGGATAGACCTATTAACAGAATCAAGGTGATGCTTGCAGAAAAGCAAAAGTCAAACAAGTGGTTGGCTGAAGCTCTTGGCGTGGCACCTACTACAGTTTCAAAGTGGTGTACAAATTCTGCACAGCCTCCAATGGAGACGTTCATGCAAATAGCCAAACTTCTCGAAGTTGACATCAATGAGCTCCTTAGGTTTGAAGTGTTACCAGATATTGAAGGTTTTCATTAAGCCAGATGAGCAGAGCTAAGTTTACTTAAGCTCTGCCATGGCGAGAAAATGTGCCATGAAATGGAAGCAAAAGACTGAGCTTTGCTTTTCGGTAATACCTATTTTTTATTTCAGTTTTTGTTGAATCAATATAGACAAAGAGAACAAATGTAGATATGGCAAATTATGCTGCAGGTCAAAGAATAACGGTTAGAGGTGAGGACTTTCTCATCACCAATATAGAACCTGATGTAAATGACAACTATCTTTTGCATTGCATCGGTATAAGCGAGCTTGTGAAGAATCATCACTTTATTTTCGATACAAGCATCGACCAAAATATGGAGATTGTCAGCCCTATCAACACTCAGTTGGTGGCAGATAAGGATCCACGTTGGCGTAAGACAAGACTTCTTGTCGAGACAGCCATCCGTAACAATGCGTTCTTCTCACAGAAGATTACCGTAGCGCAGGGTGGCGCGTTTGATATTGCTGAATATCAGATGGAGCCCACGCTGAAGGCTCTTGAATTGCCTCGTCCTCGACTTCTGATAGCAGATGGCGTAGGTCTTGGCAAGACTATTGAAGTCGGCATTTTCCTCAGCGAAATGATTCGTCGTGGCAGAGGAAAGCGCATTCTCGTCTGTGCTCTGAAGAGCATCCTTGCACAGTTCCAGGAAGAAATCTGGAACCGCTTTGCCATACCCCTTGTTCGTCTTGACAGTGTTGGTGTAGCCAAGATACAGAACGAAATACCTCTTAATAAAAATCCCTTCGACTATTACGACAAGACCATCATCTCCATTGACACGTTGAAAAACAATGGTCGTTTCCGTGCATGGCTGGAGAAGACGCATTGGGATATCATTGTGATTGATGAGTGTCACAAGGTTGCCAACGACACCAGTCTGCGTGGCGACCTTGCACAGTTCCTTGCACAGAAGTGCGATTCGCTGATTCTCACATCAGCCACACCTCATAATGGCAATGCCGAGTCGTTTGCCAACCTTATGCGAATGCTCGACCCCATCTCCATTCCTCGTAGTGGTGAGTATACACAAGAGGATGTTAAGCCCTATTATGTACGCCGTTTCAAGAAGGATATTGAAGACGAAAGAATCCGTGGTCAATTTCAGAACCGAAAAGTTATAAGCATACCGGTTAATCTGCATCCTGAGGAAGAGAAGTTCCTTAAGGTGCAGCATACTCGTTTCCAATCTGTAAACAAGGCAGACAGTAGTGATCCTCTCTATGCTTTGTCGCTCTTCAAGAGCTATCTGTCATCTCCTTATGCTGCAAAAGCCTCGTTGGACGAGCGTAGCAAGAAGGATGACAGCGTCGAGGTAAAGGAACTTCTTGATCTGGTTAACGCCAATATCTCGTCGGGTATTGATACTCGCTATGTGGCTTTCCGTGAAAAACTGAAGGAAATATGGAAGAAGAATCCTAAAGAGCGTATCGTAATCTTTACGGAACGTATAGCCACAATGAAATTCCTTGAAGAGAACATCAAGAAAGAATTTCGTCTGAGTGATAATCAGGTGAAGCGTTTCGACGGTTCTCTCTCTGATACAGAGCAGGAAGAAATGGTTAACGATTTCGCCAAGGAGGACAGTAAGATTCGCGTGTTCATCTCCAGCGACTCAGGTTCGCAAGGTGTCAATCTGCACTACTTCTGTCACACAATGTTCAATTACGACATACCTTGGAGTCTTATCACCCTCGAACAACGTAATGGCCGTATCGACCGCTATGGTCAGAAGCAAACTCCTGTCATCTACTACCTTGTGGCAAATGGTCAGGAAGAAGATTTGCGTACCGATTTTCGCATTCTCGACAAACTTCTTGAGAAAGAGCAAGAGGTGCATGATGTTCTTGGCGATGCCATGAGCGTCATGGAGTTGTATAACAGCAAAAAAGAGGAAGATGAGGTGGCAGAAGCCTTGCGTAAGGGCGATGAGGAATTCTTGCAACCCACACGTCGTCGTCGACGCGGTGGATTTAAACGTCCTGATGTTGTTGCTGCCACTCCCGCCAAAGAGCATCTCTCCGAAAAGATATTCGAGCCTAAATTGTCGCTTTACAAGTCGGATGAGGATTTCTATAAAGACCTCTTCAACGAATTGGAGGCTATTGATTCTATCCATCATGGTGATGTGCGATGGTTTGATGGGGACGTACCTTATGTAGAGGTAAAGAACAATGCCGAACTTACTGACGTTCTCTTTGATATACCTCGTGAGGCCATCCCTTCGGACAACATCTTCCGTCTGTGTGCTGACAAGCCTACGCTGAACAAGTCTATAGCTGATTCGCGCAAGAGCAAAAATGGCGACTGGAGTAAGTTCTTGCCGTTGTATGACTTGCATCCTATAATCCAATATCTGCTTACAAAGTTCACAGCATCGGTACCAAAGAATCAGGCATTTGTTGTCAAAGGCGAACAGATACCCGCAGGCATGAGTTATTACTTGTTCTATGGTAGTCATGCCAACGGACTGGGACAGAACCTTATCAGCAAGTTCTTTCTCGTGCCCCTCGACAAGGAAGGTGCATTGAGAGACAAACCTGTGTCTCTGTTTGAGTTCCTTAAGCAATATCATCTTACAGATGGATTCCTGCAGGGTGTTCAAGAAAAGGATATCGAACTGCTCCAGAAGAATCTGAAGAGTGCCATTGACTTCGGCTCTGAACTCTATATGAAGAAAAAACAGTTTGATATAGCTTTGAAGATGGAAAGGGATTTGGAAGCCTACAAAAAGAAACTCAATCTCTGGGCCACCAATGCCGAAGAATCTCTCTTCCAAGTTGACTCAGATGACATCAAGATTACACGCCGCAATCACGACAAGGAAATAGAGGAAATAAAGAAAATTAGCGATCAGTCGAGCCAGTTCTATAAAGACATGTTCTCGCTCGACAAGGCTGAACCTTATATGCGCCTCTTAGCTGTTTTCTATAATTTCTAAATCAAAATGAAAATCGCAAGCTCATTATGGCTGACAACATAAAATACCGTTTTATCCAAAATGTGGGAGACTATTTCCCATCGGGATATTTCAGCGACGACTTCTTCGAGAAGGTACAGAAGTGCGCTGGCATTTCAAACGATGAGGTTAAGGATATCTGCAGTCCTTATGTGCGTCTGAAGCAGGAATATAACGACTACAAGAACTTCATCATCAACGATCGTCCCCGTGTGGAAGATGCCATCAAGAAGACGCACGACTTCCACACACGTCTGTTGTCTGTTCTTGGTTATGAAACCGACCATGCCTACCAAGAACCTTGCATCGTCAACGATGAGGCTACGCCTGTCGAGATGATTCCCGTGCGCCATGTCATTCGTCAAGGTCAGCAAGTTAAAATGTTCATAATGGAGATGCAAAACCTCATCCCCATCGAGGAGAAAGAACCTGCAGGCTTGTTTGAGCAGCAGTATGAAAGTGAGGTAATTAGCGGACAGCAGAAATATGCTGCCCGCCAATGGCGTTATGTCTTCAACCTCGATACCGAGCATTATAAAATATCTCCAGCCATCATCAACAAAGCCATCACGCATATTTTCCTTTTGCCCGAGGAGCGACGCCCGCATTTCATCCTGATGTTGGCAGGCAACACTGTGTTCCTTTTCGACAAGGACAAGTGGGCTAAGGGTAGTTATCTGCAGTTCTCGCTCGACGACCTCTTTGCTCAGGCAAGCATCGATGCCAAGCATCGCACCTACTATGCACTCTTCCACATGCTTGTGTCTAAGCATACTTTGGCAGCAGAAGGCGAGATGGTGCTGATGGACACCATCATTGAGGAGAGTTATAAGAATGCTTATGAGGTGACGAAGGATCTGAAGGAAGGTGTGATTCTTGCCGTAGAGACCCTTGCCAACGAAGCTCTCTATTGGTGGAAGCAGAACAACAACATTCCCGTGACCGACTATACCGACGACACTTTTGAGTCGGAGGTGAAGGACGACTGCCTTACCATTATCTATCGTCTGCTCTTCCTCTTCTATGCCGAGAGTCGCGATGAACTCGAAATTCTGCCTGTCAATGACGAGGTATATAAGTTGGGCTATTCTTTAGAGTCTTTGCGCGACTTAGAGATGGTGCGCTTAAACTCAGATGCCAGTCGCAATGGCTATTTCTTCGACGATAGCATACGCAATCTATTCTCGCTGCTTTCTGAGGGTCATAACGCCAAGGCAGCCGACGGAAACAGCAAGAGTTTTCGTGTGCGTCCTATTGACTCTCCTCTCTTTAATGACAAGAATTTGCACCATCTTGCCGATGTGCGCATCCGCAACATCAAGTGGCAGGAGATTATCAAGGCGCTATCGCTCTCAAAGAAGAAAAACTATTGTGGCCGTATCAGCTATGCCAACTTAGGTGTGAACCAGTTGGGTAGCGTCTATGAGTCGTTGCTTGCCTTCCGTGGTTTCTATGCCGAGGAGGATTACATCGAGGTGCATAAGGCAAACGCTCCTCAGGATGGCACCTTCCTTGTGCCATACAGCCGTATGGGCGATTTCGATATATCAGAGGTGCTTTGCGACCAACAGACAGGCAGTCCCGTCATCTTGCCTGAGGGTACTTTTGTATATCGGCTGAATGGACGCGACCGTCAGAAGTCTGCCAGCTACTATACGCCTGAGGTATTGACACGTAGTACTGTGAAGTACACCCTCAAATCTATCCTTGACGATGTGCGTGCCAACAAGCGTCAGGCAACCGAACTCCTTGAACTAAAGATTCTTGAGCCAGCCATGGGTGCTGCAGCTTTCCAGAACGAGGTTATCAACCAATTGGCTGAGGCTTACCTTGCCGAACAGCAACGTCAGCAGAGAGAAAAGGGCCTGCGCAACTGGCGCATACAGCCCGACCGTTATCGCGACGAGTTGCAGAAGGTGAAGGCTTATATAGCCACACATAATGTTTATGGTGTCGACTTGAACCCAACTGCCATTGAGTTGGGTAAGCTCTCCCTATGGCTAAACGTTATCCATAAGGACATGGAGACTCCGTTCTTTGCCAACCGCTTGGCTTTGGGTAATGCCGTTATTGGTGCTTGGCTTAAGGTGTACAGCAAGCAGGACGTTTATGGCATCTTCGACCGTCGTGGCTCTACGGCAAAGGTAAACAAGTGGTGGGAGAAGGCTCCACACAAGGTTAAGTTCTTCAGCAACAGAGTAAATCGCTCTGTCAATGAGGTGTATCATTTCCTTTTGCCTGACGCCAACATGCTGGGTGTGCGTAGCATCAAGGAGCAGAAGAAGGCGCATGCTAATGAGGATAAGCGCATGGCTGCTATGCTCAAGGATTGGACTGCACCTATCACGGATGCTGACTTCAAGACCTTGCAGCGCATATCGGGCAAGATTGATGTGCTCTTGAAGGAGTATTTCACCAATCAGCTTTCTATAGACAAGTTCACCAACAATCGCAACGATATTTGGGATGGCATAGACCATTCGGCAAGCAATACGCTCTTTAAGGCTGAGGAGCAGGCGGAGTCGTATGCCAAGAAGCAGCAGCTCTTCGACACGCGTTATCGCCACGACAATGCCTATCGCAAACTCAAACTAGCGATGGACTATTGGTGTGCCCTTTGGTTTTGGGAGTATGACGATGCTGCCGACTTGCCTACTCGCCAGGAGTTCTGGGGAGATATAGAAGCGTTGCTCGATGTGGACAACTCTCAGCTCGACACCAAGACCCGTCAGGCTTTGGAACGTGCTGGCTCGAATGTGGTATCTGAGGATATGCCGGAATATGGCAAAATGACAGAAGATGAATCGCAGATTGTGACAAAGACCCAAGAAGAGATTCTTACAGACTCTCATGCTCATGTGTCATTGTTTGCAGAGGAGGATCCTTTGCGTCTGAAGATTGCCGACCGCCTTGCCAAGCGTTACCATTTCTTCCACCCAATGTTGGAATTTATTGAGGTGTTCTGGCTGAGGGATGGATTTGATATTATTTGTGGTAATCCGCCGTGGATAAGACTGGAGTTTGATGAACAGGGTATTCTTTCGGAGAAATATCCTGAGGTGGCTATTCGTAAGATGTCGGCTCCCAATGTCCGTAAGATGCGCGACCAGATGTTTGAGCAGATTCCAGCTACCGAAGAACTTTATCGTTCGGAGGAAATTGATACAGCATGCAGTTCTATATTTATGAGTGCATACTGTAATTATCCATTGTTAGTAGGACAAAAAACAAACCTCTATAAGTGTGTGTTGGAGAATGCAATGGATATGGCTTCTGAAGATAAGGGATATATAGGATTGCTAACACCAGAAAGTATCTATGACGATCCTAAGGGGCAGCCACTTAGACGCGAACTCTATAAGCGTTTGCGCTATCATTTCCAGTATCAAAATGAACTTCGGCTTTTTGCCGAAGTTCATCACCATACGGTGTATGGTGATCAACTTCTCGGCCCTCACCGAAGTTCATCACCGCGCTTCGCTTCGCTCAGTAATTTGTTCCATCCAAGTACTGTGGATGCTTGCTTTGCGCATGATGGACATGGGTCGTGTGGAGGCATTAAAGATGAGACTGGTAATTGGAATACCAAGCCTCATCGTGACCGTATTGTTACTATTACTGACAAAGAACTGCAGGTGCTGTCTGATACGTTTGAAGATGGTGCTACGGGAGATTGTGCCAAGTTGGTAAGTATTCATTCACAAGAAATAATTAATGTGATTGAAAAAATTGCTAACTTCTCTACGCATGTTCGCGATAAGCAACCTATCATCACAATGTCTATTAACGAGACTCATGGTGTTGATGATGGCATTATGAAGCGTTTAACTTGTGTGCCAAATACTGAAAACTATGAGATGATATATAGCGGACCTCATTTCCATGTTGCAAATCCATATTATAAGACACCGCGCCAAAGTTGTGTGCTTAATTCTGATTATGACAATATTGATTTAACAGAAATCAATGCTGATTATGTGCCGCGTACTAATTATGTGCCAGTAATGCCCATCGCAGCGTATAAAAAACTCTTTAAGGGCTTTCAGAATGGACAAGATAAAGACGGCAAACCTACTTATGATGATTGGTTGGATTATTATAAGGTGGGATTCCGCAGAATGATGGGACCGACGTCCGAAAGGACGTTGATATGTGCTGTCTTGCGCAGCAAGACAGCACATATCAACACAATCATATCTACTTCGTTCCTCAGTAGATATGATTGTGTGGATATGGCTGCGCTTTGCAGTTCTATACCTCTGGACTTCTACATAAAGACCGTAGGTGCCGTGGATTTATTCCCTTCACGAATGGCATCTTTCCCACTTGGAGTAGCTCCAGAATATCAGTCAGCCCTATACTCAAGAACACTCATGCTCAACTGCTTAACAACAGAGTATGCAGATCTATGGGAAAGCTGTTGGCGTAACAATTATAGCAAGGAGCAATGGAGCATCAACGATAAGCGATTAAAATCATTTAGTTCCTTGCAGGATCATTGGACGGCAGACACCCCCTTGCGCAACTACTTTGAGCGCAGACAAACTTTGGTAGAAATTGATGTAATAGCAGCTATGGCATTGGGCTTGACCTTAGAAGACTTGGAAATGATCTACACTATCCAGTTCCCCGTTCTTCAGCAGAACGAGGCAGATACGTGGTACGACCAAAAGGGCAACATCGTCTTTACCTGTTCAAAAGGCTTAACAGGCGTAGGTCTCGACCGCAAGCGCAATGCTAAGACGGGTATGTTAGGTTGGGAAGACATCCGTGGAGAGCAGATAGACGAAAACACCTATGCAGGAACGTCGCCTACTCATACCCATACCATCGACCCTGCCAAGAGCGAACTCTATGGCGGACAGCAAGTAACCTATTATGCTCCCTACACCAAGTGCAACCGCATAGAAGACTATCGCCGCGCCTGGGCTCACTTCGAGAAGATATTTAATAAGTAGTATCAGCGTTTGCCAGTGTAGAACAAAACTCGTATCACTATGAAGCAATATATCAACGAACTCTTGTCAGTTCTGAAAGAATACCACCAATTGGAAATAGCCAATCAGATAGACTATCAGAAGTTCTATCTGTATTCTATCATTACTCACTCTACAGCCATTGAGGGCTCTACGGTGACAGAGGTAGAGAACATGCTACTCTTTGATGAAGGCATTTCCGCCAAAGGTAAACCCATGGTGGAGCAACTTATGAACCTCGACTTGAAAAGAGCTTACGAACAGTCTATCAGTTGGGCAAAGGAGCATAAGCCTTTTACTATAGAAATGCTACAACAGCTCTCGGCTATAGTGATGAGAAACACAGGTAGCCACTATAGCACCTTGGGAGGTGAGTTCGACTCTTCTAAAGGTGACTTGCGATTGTGTGGAGTAACCGCAGGACCTGGTGGACGTTCATACATGAACTATCGCAAGGTGCCAATGAAACTGAAAGAGCTATGTGAGCACATCAACCAACGACGCGACGCCCTCATCAGAAAAGCCGATGACATAGAAGCTTATCTTCTGAGCTTTGATGCCCATAACTATCTCGTTACCATTCATCCTTGGGTGGATGGCAACGGAAGAATGTCGCGACTCGTAATGAACTATCTGCAATTTGAGTTTGGGCTCATCCCTACAAAGATTCTGAAGGAAGACAAAGCTGCATATATCGAGGCACTCAATCAATCACGCGAAGAAGAAACGACAGTTCCTTTTCAGCAGTTTATGCTGCAAGAGCATAGCAAGAACCTGCGCAATGAGATTGAGGTATTCAAAAAATCAATGGAAGAAGACATTGTCATCAATGAAAACAAGGTGGTCCAGAAAGGTGGTCCAGAAAACAAAGAGGTGGTCCAGAAAAGTGGTCCAGAAACAAGAGACGCAATCATCCGACTGATAGCCGACAATGCTAACATTACCTCAAGAGACATGGCAAACAAGCTAAATATCAACAGAAGCGCCATACTAAAACACCTCAAGAAATTGCAAGAAGAAAACCTCATTGCCCGCGAAGGTTCACAGAAATCAGGCCGATGGATTATATTAAGGAAATAACTCTCAATAACGCTTAAACACTATGCTACCTCTTCAACAAGCACGTGAAGTACGTGATTCAATAATAGAGTATATCAAGGCAACCTTCAAGTTCAAAGAGAAGGATGTCAGTGATGCTTTCTATCGCTTCATCGAGAGTAAAGAAGATGGACTCTTTAAAGGACCCTATATATCGTTGAAGACTCCCTTTGTGTCTGCATCGGAAGAAGATAGCAAAAACATTCCTTTGGAGATTGCTCCCAACTTTCCTCCATACTTGCATCAGTTGCAGGCTTTCCGTCAGCTGTCTATGCAGAATGGTAATACCCCTAAGCCAACGCTCCTTACTACAGGTACTGGCTCTGGTAAGACAGAGTGTTTTCTTTACCCTATCCTTGACTATTGCTACAACTGCAACAAGTTCAGTCGTCAGGTTGGAGTGAAGGTTATTATCATGTACCCCATGAATGCCCTGGCAAGTGACCAAGCAAAGCGTTTGGCAGAAACCATCTGGAATGACCCTCGACTGAAGGGAAAGGTAACGGCAGGATTGTTCGTAGGAGAGGGTACCGATCCTAAAGACTATCCACGAGATATGGGGCCTGATCATATCATTGAAAACCGTGATGCGATACTTGATACGGTGCCCGACATTTTGTTGACTAACTTCAAGATGCTGGACTATGGACTGATGCGTCAGCGTTTCAGCTGCCTTTGGAAAGGCAATATTGATACAGACTTCAAGGCTCTGAAGTTTATAGTGCTCGACGAGTTGCATACCTATGATGGCGCACAGGGCACGGATGTGGCAAATTTGATTCGACGTTTGAAGTTGAAACTGAATCTGCCTAAGGGATTATTGTGTCCTATTGGTACTTCGGCAACCATTGGGAATGGTGCCGATAGTAAAAAACGCTTGTGTGAATATGCTTCGGATGTATTTGGAGAGGTGTTCCATGAAGAGAATGTCATTGAGGAACACAGAATACCTGTGTCTGAATATGTGACTGAGTCGATTACAACACTTCCTGATATAAAGCTCATCAAGAGTTGCGAATTTGGAGCTGATGACACCGTAGACACCTACATGAAACGCCTCTGTAAGGTGTGGCTAAAAAATTCGAAGATTACGCCAGTGGAGGCAGGCATCTACTTGCGCCGTATGGGGGTTGTAAAGTCACTCCTTGAGATATTAAGCCACGGCATTCTTTCGTTAGAGGAGGTTCGGAAGAAAATGATTGACCAAGATGTGAACTTTCGTCGACTTTATCTTGAAGGAGATGACAAGGTGTGTACCCTTGCTTTAGAGAGTCTCTTGGCACTGATTGCTTATTCAAAACGCCCGCTCAACAATTCGGGCAAGCTCATTCCGATGCTTTATTTGCAGATACAACTTTGGCAACGAGAGCTTAGTGGCATTCTTAGATATTTTCAGAAAGAGCCCGAATTTGTTTGGAGACATAGCTTGAAAAAAGACGAAGACCGCGTAGCCCTGCCCATGTACTTCTGTCGTGAATGTGGCGCAAGTGGTTGGCTAACAAGACGCACGGATACGGATGAAAGCTATTGTTCGGATATCTCAACAATCAATAAGGACTTTATGAACAGAGAAAAAGAGGTGCGTCTTTTGAATGTTGAGTCCAAAAAGCATGTGGCAATAGATGAGTATGTCAACGAAAATGCCTTCAGTGTAACACAATATGTGAACCTAAAGACTTTGCGTGAGGAAGGTGAGAGCGACAACAACACGTTGAGAGTGCGTGTATGCTGTAAGACGACACCGCCACGTCATGGTAATCAGCGGTTTGCGACAATGTGTCCAGAGTGTAATAGTGATGCTATCTGTGAGATTGGTGGACGCACGTCAACGCTGTCGAGTGTAGCTATCAGTCAGGTGTTGTCGAGCGACTTTGACCATGCGGAAGAGAAGGATAGAAAGATTCTTGTATTTACAAACAGTGTGCAAGATGCAGCGCATCAGGCTGCTTTTTATGAAGCAAGAACCTTCCGTTTTTTGTTCCGTCAGTCTATGCAGCAGTACATCAACAGTCTTGACAAGCCTGTGAATGTGGCAGAGTTGCAAGAAGGCTTCAAGAAGTATTGGAAGGATAAGCTGTCGGAGGACGATTATTACAATCGCTTTTTGCCAGCAGACTTAGCCTCGCACATTGACCTTCGCCATAACTATCGTGAGGGTAAAGGCTACATGGCTTCTTTTAAGAAAGAGTTTGACATACGAGTGGATTGGGAAATTGTAAGTGAATTGGGCTTGACTTCCCAGCTTGGTCGTACCCTTGAGAAGACGGGTTCATCGGCTACATTCTTCAAAAGTGAAGAGATTCACAAGGTGTATGACTTGATGAAGGACTTCCTTGTTCAGAATAAATTGGAGTATGTTGCCGAGAAAGAGGGGCTGTTCTGCCACTTTGTTTATGGTATTCTTCAGCGCATGAGAAGACATGGCGCAGTAGACCATCCTTATCTTGATAAGTACAGAAATGAGAAATTAGAATGGAATTCGCTAAACTGGGGGTATGATGCGCGTCATTTCCTTAACAGAAAGTTTGGTAGGGGAGTAGGTTTTCCGAAACTGATTGGTGTGACGTATTTCGACAATAATGGCGATAATCTGTTGGATGTGGCAGTGCTTAGACGAGAAAGGCCGAATTGGTATACCAAATATTTTGAGGGGTATTTTGGCGTTTCTATCGAAAGGATTCCAACCTTGTTCAATGACTTTATCCGTGAACTCTTTCTTAAGATGGAGGAGGTTGGCTTGGTTAACAAGGCTCCACAGGGTGGGGGAAACTATGCGATTAACCCTGACCATATATGGGTGAGTAAGCAGGTAAAACACATTAAGTGTAGTAATTGCCAATCAACACTCTATGTTGCTAAACGTGATGATTGGGCTGAAGATACGCTCTGCCTTAATTATATGTGTAGGGGAACCTACTCGGAGGAGGTGAACCCTGAACTTAACTATTATCAGCAGGTGTATAACAGAACTTTGTCTCCTCGTGTGTATGCCCGAGAACATACGGGCTTGTTAGAACGATCGGACAGAGAAAAACTGGAGAAGGACTTTAAGGAGCATCCTCATTCGAATTCGGTGAATGTGCTTTCTGCAACTTCGACGTTGGAAATGGGTATTGACATTGGCGATTTGAATGTTATGGGCAATGCAAACATTGCACCTAAACCCAGTAATTTTTTGCAACGAGTGGGGCGTGTAGGTCGTAAGGAAGGTTCTGCTCTTGTGCTAAACTATGCGCATGCTGGAGAACCGCATGACATGTATTACTTTACCTATCCCAAGGAAATGATGGAGGGTGAGGTTTCAACACCTGGTTGCTTTCTTGAAGCAAAGGACATTCTACGCCGACACTTCTTTGCCTATTGTATTGACACTTGGATTAGTGCTGATGCTAAAAATGCAATGCCGGCTAACATCCGTGATTTGAAACTGACGGAGGATGCCATGTCGTCGGATGACTTTATTATCAATAGAATTATTGCTTTTATTAAAGAGAATAAGCATACGTTGAAAACAAAATTCTCTGCGCAATATGACGAGAAGACACAGCCTGCTCTTGACATTTTGGCTAAGAATTTGGAGGACGAAACTTTTTATCAGAACATTCTGAAGGAGTTCCATGCCTTGACCGACCGCTTATTTGGGCTTATCGAGGAACTCAATAACTATAAAGAACAGGAAGAAAGACTACAGCCGAATGATCCAGCTAAAGCTGCGCTCAAGGATCTGATAAAGGCTTGCAAGGCCCAATATGCCAACATCCAAAGTGAAAGTCTCATAGAATTCATGACAAACTGTGGACTTTTGCCTAACTATGCCTTTCCTGAAACGGGGGTTAAGTTGCAAGCAAGTGTTTATTCAACCAGAGAGAAGGAAGACAACAAAAATAACACTGTTGAACCTACTATGATTGAACTGACACGCTCTGCCTCGCAAGGCATAAAAGAACTGGCGCCTGGTAACAAGTTCTGCACGCAGAAGTTTCAGCTTGAAGTGAGTGGTATCCCTACATACGATTGGAAAGATAACCTTGTGACAATGCGGTATTGCTCGAAGTGTGACTGTATTGCAGAAAAGGGTACTGCCGACTTTTTGTTGGCTTCTTGTCCTAAGTGTGGTGACCCTTCGTGGGGAGTTAACCAACACAAATATCTGAAGTTTACCTGTGCTCGTAGCGCAATGTTTAAAAAAGATGCGGTGCTTGATGACTCTAAGGAGGAGAGAACCAAGGAACAGTTTATTGTAAGAAAGCATTTCATGTTTCATCATAAAGGCATTGTTGTTTCGTATGCCATGAAAAATAATGGCTTTGGCATTGAGTTTTGTAACGACATGGACCTGTATGAGGCTAACTATGGCATGCAGATGCAGACGGGTTACAAGGTGGAGGTGAATAATGAGGGCAATATACCCGAAGATGGCTTTGTGACTTGCAAATATTGTGGAAAATCTACGCCTTTGCTCTCAAAGTGCTCAAAGTCGAACCAGAAAAACAATTCTGTGGGACAGCACTATCGGTTTTGTAATCATAAGGAAGTGTTTTTTGAGGATGACAAGAATGGGGAGGTGTTTGAACGACTCTACTTATACCGACATATGCAGACTGAGGCAATTAAGATTTTGCTTCCTATTCAAATCATGGATGCGAAGGCTGCTGTGGAGATGTTTAAGGCGGGTATTGAACTTGGAATGAAGGAGTATTATCATTCTTCACCTGAGCATATTCGCATTGACTCCTATACTGAAATGAATCAAGCTACAGGCTCGAAAGATTACTATCTTGTGATGTATGATACCATACCTGGTGGTACTGGTTATCTTGCAAAACTCTATAATACTGACGAGTTCTCCAATATGCTGATGTTTGCCTATGACAAGATTAGGGAATGTACTTGTCAGTTGGAAGGTAAGGATGGGTGCTATCATTGCATCCTGACTTATGGTAATCAGTATAGTAGAGATTCTTTCAGCCGTGAACAGGCCGAAATACTGTTCGGCAAGTTGGTGGGTGGTTCAAAATCATGGGAACGCATTGAGGGGTCTGTAGGCACTATCGCACAAAATGGTGCTGCTGAAGATAGCGAGTTGGAACTGAAATTTGTTCGTGCATTGCAGACTTTGGCAAAGAGCAAAAATTGGACTTTCGAGAAAGTGCCTGATGATAATGCGTACCACTATGAGTTGAAGGTAGTCGATGAAGACGCTGATACAGAGCTTCATTACAATATGAAACCTCAGTTTGAGTTGACTGTTGCCTACGGAGTTAAGCATATAACTATCCCTGATTTCCAAATCATGTGTAACTACGCAAAGATAAATGGTGAAGAAATTAGTGACCTGATCAAGATTCCATGGTGGTCAGTCTTCCTTGATGGTTATAAATATCATGCATGTGAGCCCAACATGCGATTCTATAGCGACCTGGAGAAACGTGAAGGAATAAAACAAGCAAAACCACAGCGTATGTTCTCATGGACTATAGCTTGGGAAGATATTCAACTGTTTGAATCGGAGAAAGAGGATGAGTTAGGAAAAAACTCTGTAACTCGCCTCGGACAGCTGCTTGAGAACCCGATGCCTGGTTCAATCAAGGAAACATGTTACTGGTGCATAAGTGATAGTCCTAACTTCTTGTCGAATGGAGGATCACTATACGCTGGTTGTGTAGAAATCAACCCTGATTGTGATGAAAATCTGACAGACTACTCAACAGATGGAGAGTTAGATGAAGCATATGGTCAGGGAATAAAGTATGATTTACAATTGACCAAGGGTTTAAGGTCGGTGGATAAAAATGAATGGATTGGTTTCTGGCGTAGATATAATATCCTCCAGTTCTTCTCTGGTAACCAGACAGAGGGAAAGACTGATACTGTAGAAACGGCAGTTAATCGTGACGAAATTAAGGAACTATACCCAGGAATGGAGGATATTGTTGACATTTTGCTGGATAACAATGTTCCATTTAGTCATGATGGAGTATTTGAGTTAACGGATGAAGACAATGCTGTCATTGCAAGTGCGGCCATGATTATTGACCATCCTAAGATTGCCATTGACCCGTTCGACGATAATGACAAAGCTGTTTTTACAGACAAGGGATATAAGACAATTTCGCAAGATGAATTCTGTGTTGAACTAATAAAGTCGTCAAAATGATGACTTCAATAAAATAAAATATACATGAGACTGTTTTTATCAGAAACATTCTTTGATGCAGTGTTTAAACTGCCGAAGAAAATTCAAGACAAGGTGGTGTCTTTCCAGAGGAAATTCCGTGAAAACCATACTTCCGTAGGAATACATTTGGAACCAATTACTCAGTTTAAGAACTCAACACTCCGTACTGCAAGGATCGATGATAACTATAGAGTCATTGTCGGTGTGCTTGACGGAGAAAATTATTCTTTGCTTTATGTTGGAGACCATGAGGATGCATATCGTTGGGGTATAAACAAGCGATTTGTATGGAACGAGCATACTCAGGCTTGTCAGCTTATTACTATTGAGGAAAAGCAGGAAGAGATAGCTGTGCCTAAGGTAGAAAAGGACAATGAAACGACTTTCTTTGAAGGAATAACTGAGGAGAAACTTCTTAAAATTGGTGTTCCAGAGGAAGTCGTAGCAAGAGTCTTGAATATTAAATCTTTTGATGATCTGGACGTATTAGAACCGATTCTTCCCATAGATGCATACGAGAATATTTTCAACATCATGGATGGAGAGGATATCGATTCCATCATAGCTACAATTGAAGAAGGCCAAGCAAAGGAAAATGAAGATAAATTGCTCAGTGATAATAATAAGCGTCGTTTTGTGGAAATCACAGATGACGATGCACTTCAGCGTATTATTGAACAAGGTATGGACAAATGGCAGATTTTCCTCCATCCTTCACAACGGAAACTTGTGAATGCAGAATATAAGGGTACGATGAAGGTGAGTGGTGGTGCAGGTACTGGCAAAACTATTGCTGCGCTCCATCGCTTAAAGCATCTTTGCGAAAATCCAAGGGCTAATGTGTTGTTTACGACTTACACCAAAACGTTGAGCATTAACCTTGCTGACTCTATCGAGAAACTAAATGTTCCAAAGAATAAGTATACGCTTAACAACATAGATAGGGTGCTTCTTGACACTGCTGAGAAGTATAAGGTTAAGGAGGGATATAAGGTTCTTGACTACAGTGGTGATGAGGAGTCATTGAAACTGTGGCGTGAAGTTCTTGAAACAGAGGTGACGGAGTTCGATGAGCAATTTCTTTATGACGAATACATTGATGTTATTGTGTATTTTGGCAATAAGGATGTAAAGCAGTATATGATGCAGCCTCGTGTAGGTCGCACTAAGGCTTTAAGTCGTAAACAACGCATCGGAATTTGGAAACTCGTTGAGAAGTATATTGCGCTTAAACAAGAGAGAAGGGTGGTTGACCGTTTGGAACTCTTTAATGAGACAACCAACTTCTTGAATGTGAACAATATTCACCCTTATACGAATGTTATAGCTGATGAGTTCCAGGATTTTTCTAATCCAGAGTTAAAATTCCTCAGAGCATTAGTGGCGGAAGGCAAGAATGATCTTTTCTTGACAGGTGACCCTATCCAGCGCATCTATAATGGTCGTAAGATAAACTTTGGAGCAGCAGGCATTAACGTTAGAGGTGTGCGAAGCAGAAAACTGAAGATCAACTATCGTACTACAGAACCTATCAAGCGTGTTGCTGTAAGCGTTGTTAAGGGTATTGATTACGACGATATGGATGGCGGCAAGGAGTCAATAAATGGATATGTTTCGCTCATCCATGAAGGTGTTGCCCCTCAGTATAAGATTGTTGAAGATGCCAATGCAGAAGTTCAGCAGGTTGTTGAATGGATGAAGGAATGCCAGGGATCAGACATAAAATTGTCTGAAATTTGCATTGCGGCACCAAGCATGAACCTTCTAAAGGAAATGCAAAGCCGTTTGCACCATGATGGTATTGACTATCGTGTGTTAAAGGGTACGCAGAAACAAGGTTGTTCTGACGGTGTAGATCTTTGTACCTTCCATTCGCTTAAGGGGTTGGAGTATCGTGTGGTTATTCTCATGGGAGTTAACGAAAGAAATATTCCATCTAAAGCTACAGAGGGGTATCCTTTCTCGGGTATGGATAAGGTTGCTCAAAAGGAGTTTTTATCATCGAAACGCTCTTTGTTGTATGTTGCCATAACTCGTGCCAGACAGCTTGTTTACATGGTGGGATTTGGTGAACCTTCAGGCTTGCTTGAGTCCTTAAATGGGGATTATGTAACAATAAAAAAATAACTTGGTACAAAATGCGGTTCACTGAGAAAAATTGGTGTTTGATTAATTGAATAAGAAATAATCAATGTCTTTTACGCCGACCTCAGCCCATTCGGGGTGAGGCTGGCGCATGAAACATTGATTATTTTTTACTCAAATAATCAGGGTTTTACTGGTGACCCAATACCCTCACATAGTTTGTAATACTTATTACCCCCAGGGTGTCGCTTCGCTTGCCCCGGGCTATGCACAGTTTGCCCTTTGCTATGCATTATCGGCTGCACCTCAGCAATTCAAGCAAGCTTGATTGCATTCGGTTTGCACGATAATTCAGGGCGCATTTTAGATTGTATTACCTATTACTTATTACTTATTACCTATTACTTAACCATTCACATAGTTTGTAATACTTAATACTTAATCAATTTAGTCTACTTTCTATTGACATATTGATAGAGAATCTATGCTTTAAAGCATAAAACTAAGAAATTACTTGTAAAAAACGTGCGGGTATTGTTTTATTTACTTACATTTGTACAATCGAAGGGGCAAAATGCCCTTTTATGAAAAATACAGATTACGAAAAACAATTAGTATATCATGAAAACAGACATTATCTTACAAAACTTGGAGGTTAAGCATCCTGGCGAAGCCGAATATCTACAAGCCGTACGCGAGGTGTTACTCTCTATTGAGGATGTGTATAATGAACACCCTGAATTTGAGCGTGCTAAAATTATAGAACGACTTGTTGAACCCGATCGCATTATTACCTTCCGCGTACCTTGGGTGGACGATGCAGGCGAGGTACAAGTAAATCTTGGATATCGCGTGCAGTTCTGTAATGCCATTGGTCCGTATAAGGGGGGCATACGCTTCCATCCGTCTGTTAACCTTAGTATCCTTAAATTCTTGGGTTTTGAACAAACCTTTAAAAATGCACTTACTACATTGCCTATGGGCGGTGGAAAGGGTGGGGCAGACTTTGCTCCTCGTGGACGTAGTGAAGCTGAAATTATGCGTTTCTGCCAAGCCTATATGCTTGAATTGTGGCGTCATTTAGGTCCTGATCAGGATGTTCCTGCTGGTGACATTGGTGTGGGAGCTCGTGAGGTGGGCTATATGTTTGGCATGTATAAAAAACTCTCGCACGAACATACTGGAACCTTCACGGGTAAGGGACTTGATTTTGGTGGGTCGGTGCTTCGTCCTGAAGCTACTGGCTTTGGTGCACTTTACTTTGTACGTCAAATGTTGGCGGACTATGGTATGGATATTAAGGGTAAGACTATTGCTATTTCAGGCTTTGGCAATGTGGCTTGGGGTGCTGTGAAAAAGGCAACTGAAATGGGGGCTAAGGTGGTAACACTGAGCGGTCCTGATGGTTATGTTTACGACCCCAATGGTGTGCAAGGTGATAAGATTGACTATATGCTTGAGTTGCGTCTTTCGGGTAACGATGTTGTGGCTCCTTATGCTGAGCGTTATCCTGAAGCTACTTTCTTCCCTGGCAAGAAACCTTGGGAGCAGCATGTGGACATAGCTCTGCCTTGTGCTACTCAGAATGAACTGAATGAAACTGATGCTGCAATGCTTTGCGACAATGGGGTATCGCTTGTTGCTGAGGTGAGCAATATGGGTTGTACGGCTGAGGCTGTTAATTATTTCCTTTCTCATGGCATGCCTTTTGCTCCTGGTAAGGCTGTAAACTCGGGTGGTGTAGCTACATCGGGACTTGAAATGACTCAGAATGCTATGCACATTTCATGGACTGCAGCTGAGGTTGACGAACGCTTGCATCACATTATGTCTGCCGTACACGATCAGTGTGTGCACTATGGTACCATGCCCGATGGCAAAATAAACTTTGTGAAGGGTGCTAATGTTGCTGGTTTTATGAAGGTGGCTCACGCTATGTTGGCACAAGGAATCGTATGATAATTAATAATGAATAATTAATAATGAATAATTGCCGTGCGGAGGAAATGTAGTGAATATTTTCTCTGCACGGTAATGGGGGATAATGAAATAATGTACAATGTAAAATGTATAATGTACAATGTATAATTGCCGTGCGGAGGATTAACTAAGCATTTCCTCCGCACGGCAATTATTCATTATTAATTATTCATTATTCGTCTTTCATTACATTTGCTCAGCAAATGCTTCCAGTCCCTCGTAGGTTTGTTTACGTGCAGGAACGAGGGGAAGACGCAGGATGTTTTCAGCCTTGCCTATAACGGCTAAGAGAGATTTAATGCCTGCGGGATTTCCATCGACAGAAAGAAGTTTGTAGGCTTGGCTGAATTTGCGATGAAGTTTGAGAGCAGTGTTGTAGTCACCTTGAAGGGTGTGGTGAATCATAGACCCAAATTCTTTGGGGTAAGCGTTGCCTACAACAGAAATCACACCTTTTGCACCAATGGTAAGAAGTTCGAAGGTGATGGCATCATCGCCACTGAGCACTTCAAAGCCCTCGGGTGCATTTTCAATAATGGCTTCGATTTGTGTAATTTTGCCCGAAGCCTCTTTGATAGCTACCACATTAGGACATGTTTGTGCCAAACGCAAGGTGGTGTCAGCTTCAATGTTTACGCCAGTACGTCCTGGCACATTATAGAGTACTACGGGGAGTGGACTATTCTCTGCTACAGTTTTAAAATGTTGGAAGAGACCCTCTTGTGTGGGTTTATTGTAGTAGGGTGCCACAATGAGTACACCAGCAAAACCTGTTAAGTCGGTATGTTTTAAGTAGTCAACCACTTGAGCCGTGCAGTTACCTCCTGCGCCGAGCAAAAGTGGCAGTCGGCCGTTGTTTACCTTGACAACGCAGTCCATCACAGCACGTTTTTCTTCATTGGTTAAGCAAGGCGTTTCGGCAGTAGTGCCAAGCACGCAGATGAAGTCTGTGCCGTTCTCAATTTGAAATTCAACCAATTCTGCGAGTTGTGTAAAATTGATGCTACCATCTTGGTTGAAAGGGGTGGCTAAGGCTATGCCGAGGCCATTGAATGGATTTTGTCTCATCATATATTTAGGAGGTGTTTGTCGGGGTTTGTAGAAATTGTGCTTTTGTTATGCAAAGATAGTGCAAACCGAATGCAAAAAGCCAAGCTCGCTTGAGATTTTTGCTGAGGTGCAGCCTATCTTATACAAAGATAGTGCAAACCGAATGCAAAAAGCCAAGCTCGCTTGAGATTTTTGCTGA
>OBIB01000149.1_pt1 | contig 26982 bp, 16 predicted proteins | sample 1496261 | NCBI WGS metagenome assembly OBIB01 (sample SAMN05065771, study PRJEB22554) | human gut metagenome | biome: ENVO:2100002; feature: ENVO:00000062; material: ENVO:00002003 | host: Homo sapiens | place: USA
GTGGGCTCGGAGATGTGTATAAGAGACAGGGAGTATATATAATAAGGTGTAGGTAAAAAATTTAGGCAAATGGCAATCTCTGCACTTTTGTATTATAATAGAATCTTCTTCACTACAACGCCCTTGTTGGTGTTAACACGCACAATAGCGATGCCCTTGTGGGCAGGAGCGTTGAGGTTGATGATGCCTTGTCCGTTGGCAGAACCCATAAGACGACCATCGGTGCTATAAACTTGAACGTTTGCAGTAAGGTTGGTAGCTACACTGATGATGCCGTTGGCAGCAGTAACGGTAATGGCATGGTTGGCAACTTCAGTACCTTCGATGCCATTGGTAGTGTCAAGCTTTGCCTTGTAAGTGTTGATAAGGCGGTCGGTGTTGCCATCGAAGAGCATCAACACAATTTCAGTGTTCTCAGCCTTGCGAACCTCAGCAGGTACGGGGATGGTAAGGTTGGTAGTGTAGTTTTTACCCGCTTCGATAGTAGTGGGGAAGAGGTCGGGAGTACCTGTGAAGGTCTCGCCATAAGTGCCACGTACTACATAGTCGAATATGTATGAACTAACTGAAGGTATACCATACTTACCACCTTGACCCCATTCGCCAAGTGTTTCGTCGCTAATGGCAGAGAAACCGTTAGACTGGTAGCCCAACAAACCGTTCTCCAAAATTACTGCAAAGAGCTTCAAGTTTTGATGGTCGGCATTCAAGGCATACTTCACATTAACAGGCACAGTGTAGCTTTTGCCCGACTTAGCCAAAGTAGCAGTAGCTGTAACTTCAGCCTGTGCAGGCTTAGCAAATTCCTTTTGCACCTCAGTGAACCAAGTGGTTTTCTCTTTACTTGTTTCGTTGGGAACAAAGCTATAGCGAACATTGTTGTTAGCATCCGTATATTGCGTGATGGGGTAAGTAATCTCACCGCTGCGCTGCACAATGGCAGAGGGAGCAGCACCCAAACCAAGGAATGAACTGTAAGCAGAAGAACCTGCGCCCAATTCGTCGCCAGTGTAATTGTGGAGAGCCATGGGGATGATGAGATCGCCATAGTAATTCTCAAGGTTCTCCATACCACGGATGCCAAGAGGACAGTTCACACAGCTTTGACCTGTGAACTCTTCAACAACCACACGCTTCACGGGTTCGAAGCTCAAGTTGCGGATGCTCTTGGTTACACTATTCTCCTTATCGTTGAGTTTAAAGTCGATGGTGAAGTTGTTAACCTTACCAATGGTGAGGGGGAATGCCTTGTTAAACTTAAAGTCGTAGCTATCGCCCTTCTTCAAGTTGAGACCTTCGGCGCTGATAACGTCAATTTGTTCGCCCTTTTCATTGCGCAAGGTCATCTTCAACGTGTTGAAGGTTTCCTTTTCATCGCCAATAGTGAGTTTACCACCAATTTCGATGCTCTTTTTAGCCACTACGTTGTCCTCGTTCGTGAAAGCTACGTAGAAGGGTTGGTTGTGTGTAACCTGAATGTCATCGACAAAGACAATGCTCTGGTCGTAGTTTTGGTTGATAAAGGCAATGTACACGTTTTTGCCTGCAAATTGTGCCAAGTCAATTTCGTTGGCAGTCCAGTCGCCAGCCAATGTGCTTTCGCTCTTACCAGCCTTTTGCAATTCTTTGTACACCACAACACCCTCTTGGGTCATGCGTTCAACGAGTTCGTCGTTCAATACGCTGTATACATCATCGCTCGGCCAAACAATTACTTTGAGTGAGTCCTCAGAACCCTTGCGGTAGCACTGACTGTTGAAGGTAAGCTTGCAAAGCTTATCCATGATGTTGATTTGCGGTGTAACCATCCAGTCGTTGCTTGTGCCTTCGGGATAGTACATAGAGTTAGAACCAGCCGAGAAGCCCGAACTGTTCTTATCGTCGCGTACGGGAATCCAAGCGTAAGCATCGCCAGCCTTAAAGCCATATTCCTTCGCTTCATCGCTCGGTGTGTTGGTGTCGCCATCATAGAGCATCATCTGACCTATACCATTGTCAAACTTCTCAGAGAAGAGAATGTTGCTGTCGTAAGACAACTCACGCTCGTAAGCACCTTGCAAGTGGAGCGAGAACTCCTGATTGGCAGTAGCTGTATTGCCTGTAACATCAGTTACCACGCCTTGAGGCACGGTGATGGTGTAGTTAACGTCCTTATAGAGATATTGTACGGTAGTGGGGTAAACATAGAGTTTGCGACCCTGAACTGCCATCATCATTTCGCACACGGGTTTATCGATACCATCTTGATAGAGCTTGGCACGCGATGTAGTGGTTGTGGGCATGATGTCAGCATCGAAAGTCAAAGTAACAGGACTTGTGCTCATGTCCACCTTACCAATAGCACCATTCTCTTTGGGCGAAGTGCTTACAACCTGCATAGGCACATTGGCACGTGCATTGTAGGTAAGTGTAATCTCTTCGTTATAGCGCTTGGCATCGCCAGCAATGCAGATGGTCTTGGCAGGGATGGTAAGTTCGTAAGGCATACCCTCGTTGCTCAAGTCGCCCTTGCGGAAGGTGATGTTTACGCTCTTGGGGTCCTTGGCATCTACGCTAAAGCCAAATGATTTGACAGAAGTGCCTTCAACCACATCGCGCAAAGTCACGGCATTGCTCTTGCCAACAACCTGAACGTTGCGTGTAAAGGTAACAGTGAGTTTGCTCAACTTTGAGATGTCGGCACCATCAGCAGGCGTAGTGGTGTAGGTGCTGAGCAAGTTGGTGTTGGCTGCAGTGGTGTGGATGGGTTCGGTAAACTTAAGTATGTAGCTATCAACATCGCCCAAGAACAAACCGAGGGTTAAACCATCGTCGCTCACCGAAACCGGAGTACCTGAGTTGTCGTAACCTGTTTTTGCAGCAATGTCGATGTTGTACTTCTGCTTTACAATCTGTGCAATGTCTACCCAGTAATTGCCTGTGCGGATAACACAGTTACGATAAGGGTTGGCATCAGGACCAGCCGCAAAGACATTGCCTTCGTTGTCGGTTACCCATGAGGCATAGTCATAGCTCTCAGCATCGTCATACAACTTGATGCTGTTCTTTTCAACATCGTAGAGGAAAGGAACGGCATGTTCAGTAGTCAAGTGAGCTAACCCCGACACATAGGTACCATTGTTGTTAAGTACTGCTTCAGACACGAAGAGCAAGTTTTCAACCTGTGGTGTCCATTTTTTTGTATCGTTTTCAGTAAAACCAATTACGGTGTAGTTTTGTTTCTCTACATTATATACATAGTAGAAGCAGCCCCCCTCATCCTTCCACGAAGGAAGGAAAGAGTATGACATACAACCCAAAATCTTTTTACCGTCAGCCGAAATACCTACAAAGCGGTTTTGGTGTGTGTCTGTGTGTGCCATGTCCAACTTAGGCAAGTTGTTCGTAGGCACCACCTTGCCTGTTGTCAAGTCCCACATTACGGGAGCCTCGGCTGCAGCAATAGACTCAGTCTTTAAGTTGGGGTAAGAAGTTCCCACGGCATAGTGTCCGTCGGGTGTTACACAGCTAATGCCACCTGTTGTAGCGTTGTCGTAGCCAGTGGGCAAGAAAGTCCATTTTTTAGTAGAGGTGGTGTAGTAGGCTGGCTTTTCGTTGAGTTGACCTACCACAATGTTACCATCGTTGGTTACGTCGGCAGCACTGTGCGTTTTAATGGTGTCGGCATTCAGTCCTTCAATCAATACCGTAGCAGTTCCTGTGTTCACGTCTACTACACGTGCTCCTAAGTGAAGCTGAGGATTTTCTGCATCCGATGCGGTGAAGGTTGCCCATTGTCCATTATCCGACATATTCGTCATAATGGCGCGGTCGTCATACTGGAATTTCTTAAGTGCAGGACTGGTAGCTTGTTGCTGCGCGTAGGTACCTACGCACCAAGCCGCTCCTGCCAGAAACAAGAGTAAGCTTTTCTTCATTGGTTGATACTTATATATTGTGTTTGTTATTTATTTTCAAATAAGCGGGTTGATCTTCTATTAACTTGATTATAAGCTAATGTTGCTTGCAAAAGTAGTAAGAAAATTGTCATGCAGGGGTGTTTTTGATATTAAAAAGTTACAATTATGCATGAAATGCTGATTTTATGCAATAAAAACACTTATTATTCGTTCAAAACTTTGTGGTTAGGTCAATTAAACGTACCTTTGTAGAGACAAGTTACAGGTTTTTTTGATACTCCTATTATTATATAAGTCAAGTTTAGGTTTTAACTTGAGCGGGCTGCAAGCCCAATGAATTCCATAGCCCATGGCAACGCCTTGAGGAGCTGATAATGCACGCCCTGAAAGGGCAACAGCACATAGCCCAGGGCAAGCGAAGCGACACCCTGGGTTATGAAATAGCCATAGCATTGACGCCCTGTAAGGGCAAAAGCATTTTATATCGGATAAAAATAAGGCTTCTGCCCTTACAGGGCGTCACTAACGAACGTGCTTTGACCCAGGGTGTCGCTTCGCTTGCCCTGGGCTAGGCGCTGTTGCCCTTTCAGGGCGCACTTGCTAAATCCGAAAATTGAATTATTTAATAGCATGCAGATGTTATTGGGCATGCAGATTTTTTTGAAAAAAACTTGTTGCTGGTTACTTTTATGCGAATTGAACACAATATTTCCTTATTATATACAATCAATGAAGACGGATATTGAAATTGCGCACAGCACACAGCTTAAGCGCATTGACGAAGTGGCACAACAACTCGGTATTAACCCCGATGCCATTGAACATTACGGCAAATATATTGCTAAACTACCTCTTTCGCTCATCGACGAGAAGAAAAAAGGTAAACTCATCTTGGTTACTGCCATTACGGCAACTCGTGCAGGTATTGGCAAAACTACGGTGAGCATTGGTTTGGCTCTTGGACTTAACGCTATTGGCAAACGTGCTTGCGTTGCCTTGCGCGAACCTTCACTGGGTCCTTGCTTCGGCATGAAGGGTGGTGCTGCTGGTGGTGGCTATGCACAGGTGTTGCCTATGGAACGTATTAACCTGCACTTTACAGGCGACTTCCATGCCATTACTTCTGCTCATAACATGATTGCTGCCTTGCTCGACAATTACCTCTATCAACACGAGAAGGAGGGTTTCGGCTTGCGCGAAATTCTTTGGCGTCGTGTGCTCGATGTAAACGACCGTTCTTTGCGTAGCATTGTTACAGGTTTAGGTCCTGCTACCAATGGTATTACGCAACAGGCTGGTTTCGACATTACGCCAGCTTCTGAACTGATGGCAATTCTTTGTTTGGCACAAGATGAGGCTGACCTTCGCCGTCGCATTGAGAATATTTTGTTGGGCTATACTTACGAGGGTAAGCCATTCACGGTGAAAGACCTTGGTGTAGCAGGTGCTATCATGGTGTTGCTCAAGGATGCTATTCAGCCTAACTTGGTGCAGACTACTGAGAATACGCCTGCCATTGTGCATGGTGGACCTTTTGCTAACATTGCACATGGTTGCAACTCGCTTATTGCTACACGTATGTCGCTTAGTCATGCCGACTATACCATTACGGAGGCTGGCTTCGGTGCTGACTTGGGTGCTGAGAAGTTCTACAACATTCTTTGTCGTAAGAGTGGACTTGAACCCGACCTTACTGTGATTGTGGCTACTGCTCAGGGCTTGAAGATGCACGGTGGTGTTGACCTCGACAAGATTAAGGAACCGAATGAGGAGGGCTTGCGTAAGGGCTTGGCTAACCTCGACCGTCATGTGCACAACTTGCAGGGCTTTGGTCAGAGTGTGTTGGTGGTATTTAACCGCTTTGCTACTGACACGGATGCTGAAATGGATCTTCTCCGTGAACATTGCGAACAAACTTTGGGTGTTCCCTTTGTTATTAACAATGCCTTTGCTGAAGGTGGTGAAGGGGCTAAGGAAATGGCTCAGCTTGTGGTGGATACAATCGAAAAGCATCCTTCGCAGAAACCGCTTCACTTCACTTACGATGATACGGACTCTATTCAAACTAAGATTGAGAAGGTGGCAAAGACTATTTATGGTGCTGCCAGCGTAACTTTTGCTAAACCTGCTTTGAAACGCATTAAGTTGGCTGAGGAACATAACATGGCGCACTTCCCTGTTTGCATTGCTAAAACGCAGTTCTCTTTCTCAGCTGATGCAAAACAATATGGTGCCGTGAGTGGTTTTAATATTCTTATTAAGGATGTTGTGCTGAATGCTGGTGCCGAAATGATTGTGGCTATCGCTGGCGATATTCTCCGTATGCCTGGCTTGCCTAAAGACCCACAAGCTAACCACATCGACTATGTGGATGGAGAGATTATTGGGTTAAGCTAAGAGTTTAAGTATTAAGTGTTAAGTATTAAGTATTACAAACTATGTGTATACAAGTAATAGGTAATAAGTAATACATTCTTAAGTATTAAGTGTTAAGTATTACATTCTATGTGTATACAAGTAATAGGTAATACATTCTTAATGTAATAAGTAAATAGGCGTTTCTCGCATCAACCTCTTTATGAGGTGTTTTGCGAGAAACGCCTATAATATATACCTATAATATATATAGCGGATTATCGAATGGCGGAGAGCATATTAGCTAAGCCGTCGGCTGCTTGTTGCAAGGGTTTAGCAACCATGCCCTTCATAAAGAAGTTGACTTCGGCACCAACTGTGACACGCATTTTACACTCGTAGGTAGTATGGGGTAGGAGTTGAATCCAAACGTAAAGTTGGATAGGAGCACCTTCTGAGGCAAACTTAATGCACTTAGGTTCTTCACGTTCTACAATACGCAAAGTGATGTTGCCCATGGGCGAGGCAATGTGAATGGCATCTGTTTCAAAACTTAGATTTTCAGCATACTTCTTCAAATCTTCCATTTTGTCGGCAGGAGCCTGCTCACTGATGCGCTGCAACACTTCAGGATTATTCAAAGCGTCCTTAATAGCAGCAAAATTGTTTAAGTCGGCAAAACGGCTATAAATAACCTGCTGTGCCTGCGGAATGAGCTTTACTTCGCTCTCAAATTTTGATAATGACATAAATCTGTTTTTTATTTTTGGGCGCAAAGTTAATAATTAAGTAGGGAATATGCACAAAGTTTATTGCACAAGAAAAAGGTTCTTTCAAAAATCCATATTTTTTATATGCAATTTCCAAAAGAACCAATCTGTATTACTTATTACCTATTACATTAAGAATGTATTACTTATTACCTATTACTTCCTCTCAATTAGAATGTAATACTTAATCCTTAATACTTAGAATGTATTACTTATTACCTATTACTTATTACTTCACCTCAATTAGAATGTAATACTTAATACTTAATCCTTAATACTTAAATCCTTACATTTCCTCCATCGACAGTCCTTTATATAGAATATCGTATGTTTTGAATTTTCCGGTAGCATTGAAGAATTGTGCCGCTTTATATTTTAATGTGTCGAGGTTTATTTCTTTGGCTTGACGTTTTACTTCGTAGAAAATAACTTTATTGTCAATTTCGTCGGCAGCAATTATGTCAATTTCATTTTCACCTTTTCTGTCCCACCACGAGGAGATATGAGTGAATAATTCGCTTTCTATGATTTGGGCTCTAAAATATTTTTCCAACACCTTACCCGTGTAAGTGGTGTAGTCTCTGTCCATAATAATTTTCAACTTCTTGTTAGCCCCAACTTCCAGCATGTAGCCATATTTGTAGATATATCTAAACCATACGCGCAAAAAGTTATCCTCTATTTGGTAGTGAATGTTTCGGTTGTTTTTTTGGAACATGGGCAGATTGCGAGCAATTAAGTTGTAATCATTTTCTAACTTGGTGAGATATCCCGAAATATCCACCTTCATAACCCCCTCAATGCTCGAACGTGTTGTAAAGCCAGAGGCAATGAGTTGCAGAATTTCGAAATATCGGGTATAGTCCTTTCCAAACTCTTCAATCAACATGTTTTTGCCTTCGTAGATGAAGTAAGAGTTCTTAGCCACAAATTTTTCGGTCATCAGTTCTTTATTGTTCGCACCAGCGTCCATCATCATTTCTACATATTCAGCCACACCTCCGGTGTAAGTGTAGAGCGCTAAGAGGTCTTCGGTTGTGTAAGAAGGATTGTATGTTCCCAAAATCTCTTTAATAACCGAGGGTGGAAAAGGCACTACTTTAATCTCGCCAGTTTGTCTGCCGTAGAGAGGTTGCTTATTGTTTTTGAAAATAATGTTCATTAGTGAATAAACCGAACCACACACCACTAAATTGATGTGTGCATCTTGTTTGTTCAAATCCCAAATTTTCTGCATGTCCGAAAATACTGACGCATTAACACGTTTGAAATCCTGAAACTCATCGATGATGAGTGTGAGCGGACGTGTTTTAGACAACTGCATTAAATATTTAAAGATGTCGGCAAAGCGTGTTACTTCCCCTAATATAGGAATTTGCAGTTTCTCAGTTATTTCATGAAGAAAATCCTTGCAGAGTTCTTCTTCCGACTTTCTTGCTACAAAAAAGTAGAGCATGTCATCAACCTCCTCATAGGCTTTAAGCAACAAAGAGGTTTTGCCACTGCGTCTTCTTCCTGTAACGATGGTAAAACGGGCAGTCTGTAATGACAGCTTGCGTATGTTTTGCAATTCAGCTATTTCATCCTTTCTTCCAAAGAATTTCATGTGCTACGTTGTTATGGGGTTTCTATGTTCTTTTCTTCTTATTTTCGGAACCGTCATTTCCGAAATGACGGTTCCGAATGCAAAGGTAATGAAAAGTAGCTGAAAACCAATATCTTATCTTTCTTATTTTAAAAGACAAACTTTTGTTTGTGTATCTTTGTTTTTCGGAACGGTGGTTCCGAAGATGTGTTTTCTAAGAAATATGTGTTAATCGCATCCAATGCCCTCTTTAGTAAAATAAGATTCAGTAGCGTATAATGGGATGTTTTCCATCCAATCTTGCGAAGCGAAGGGGAGCATAGAGCATCGGGAGCATATCCAATAACCAGGTATGAGAATGAGAGGGGACAAGCCCCCTCTCATTCTCATACCTGGCGACCTTATATCACCCCTACCTAACGGGGTGAGGATGGCGCGTAAAACTTCTTGATATATCGTTTCATAATCGAAGCTTCTATTTATTCGATTACAAAGTTATTGATAATTAGTTAATTACGCAAGTGTAATCACATTTTTATGAATGTTCAATAGTAGTAAAACCACATTTTTATGAACGTTCGATGGTAGCAAAATCACATTTTTATGAACGTTCAATAGGAGTAAAACTACATTTTTATGAACGTTCAATAGGGTAGGAGGTTAGGGTAGAGGGTAGAAAAAGTTTAGGAGGTAGCGAATGAGCTTCGTTACCTCCTAAAACTAAATCTTTATTGTGCATATCCTAATTTGCTGAGCACCTCATTGCTAATGTCAATGCTTGGAGAGGCAAAGATAATGCCTGTGTCTGAGGCGCGGTCAAGGATCAATTGGAAACCGCGTGCAGTGGCAATGCCTTTTACAGCGTTGTAAATTTCATCTTGGATAGGTTGGATAAGGCTTTGGCGTTTTTTGTAAAGCTCTCCTTCTGGTCCAAAGTATTTCTTTTTTAAGTCGGCAGCTTCTTTTTCTTTATCCACAATAGCCTTTTCGCGTTCTTTCTTTTGTGCATCACTCAGAAAGACACTTTCGTTTTGGTAGTTTTTGTAGAGCGTTTGTGCTTTTGCATTAAGCGCTTCCACTTCAGCTTGCCATGACTTTGACGTTTGGTTAAGCTGTTCGTTCGCACGTTCGTAGGCAGGAATATTGCTCAAGATATATTCCATGTCAACCAAGGCAAACTTTTGTGCCTGCATACTCATTGTGCCCAATAGCATAATGAAAAGAATAAATAACTTTTTCATATTTCCAATTTTTTCGTTTGTGCCTTTTTACCAAGTAGGGCTTAAAGGCTTATAGCCCCTAAGCCCTACTTATATATATGTGTATTGTTCTAAGTAATGTATTATGTATAAGTTAAGTACACCCAGTCTTTCACCAAGAATGTAATACTTAATACTTAACACTTAATACTTAACTAATTTAGAATTCCTGTCCAATAATAAAGTGGAATTGTGAGCCACCAGCTCGGCTCTTGTTGCTATAGCCACTGATGTACTTCTGGAAACCATACGCCCAGTCGATACCCATCAGACCCACCATGGGGAGGAGAATACGAACACCCACACCCGCAGAGCGTTTCATGTCGAAAGGATTAAACTTTTTGACATCCGTCCAGGCGTTACCGCCTTCCACGAAAGCCAGGGCAAAGATAGAAGTAGAGTTTTCGAGCATCAAGGGATAGCGCAATTCAAGCGTCATACGGCTATAAGCGTAGGCATCACCCATATAATAGTTATTGCCCGAGAGCGAACCATTTTCATAACCACGCAAACCGATTGTTTCGGTAGCATAGCCCGATGAATAACCCGACATACCATCACCACCTACGTAGTAAGTTTCGAAGGGCGACTTTTTGTAACGGTTGTAAGCACCCAAGAGTCCAAACTCAATACGTGTCATCAACACTGGAGCCTTCACCGCGCTGCTAAGTGCCGTAAAGTTGCGGAACTTAAACTTCCACTTGTGATATTCAATCCAGCGATACTTCTCCTGCAACTCCTTTTGGTACTTAGAGCTTTGATAGTCGTTAGCCAACTTCTTGTAGTTGCGACCATCCCAAAGCGAGTAGGGAGGAGTAGCTGTAACTTGGAACAAGAACTCAGAACCCGAACGTGCATAGAACGGGTGGTCGGTAGAGTTACGTTGCAAAGAGAACGAAAGGTTAAAGTTGTTACAGTTACCATCCGTAATCAAGAAGTACTGCCAAGACTTCAGCATATAGCGCGTGTACGAAGCTTCAGCCATAAAAGTGAAGTAATCGTCGGGCCAACGCAAACGTTTACCAAAGCCTAAGCTCAGGTTAATCATCTTAACGTACTTATCAGGGTCGTAAGCATCTGTGTAGTAGTTTGAACTTGTGCCATAGCCATAAGTGTAGTTATACAACTGGTTATAGTAGTTCTGGTTGATGTAGTTAGAGTTCACATCACTCTGCTTACTATACGAGATGCTAAATGAAAGTTGGTTAGGACGTTTGCCCCCCAACCAAGGTTCGAGGAATGAGAGCGCGTAGTTTTGATAATACGTACCATTGGTTTGCACCTGCAACGACAACGTCTGACCATCGCCTTGCGGAATGAAACCAGCACGCTTATAACCCTTGCGGAAAAGGTTTTGTACGGAGAAGTTTGTAAACTTCAAACCAACGCGACCTACGATACCCGTTTGTCCCCAACCAGCCGAAAGTTCAATTTGGTCGCCACCCTTAGAGGTAAGCGGATAGTTAAGGTCAACCGTACCACTCACAGGGTCAGGTTTAATACCATTCTGTCCGAAGTCATTTTGCAAAGCTTCAGGGTCGAACTGGTTCATTTGAGCAAGGTCCTGAATAGAACGCTTGATATTGTCCATTGAGAAGAGGTCGCCAGGCTTGGTACGGAGTTCACGTCGAATTACATTTTCGTAAACGCGGTCGTTACCCGAGATGCGTACATGGTTAAATGTAGCTTGGCGTCCTTCTTGAATGCGCATTTCCAAGTCGATAGAGTCGCCCACCACATTCACCTCAACAGGGTTCAAGCGGTAGAACACGTAACCATTGTTGTAATAAAGGTTACCAATGGCATCGTCGTCGCTGGTAAGACGCTTGTTCATGAGCGTTTGGTCGTAAACATCGCCACGTTTCATTTGCAAGATACGATCCAAGAGGTCAGAGTTATAGACCGTGTTACCCACCCACGACACATTGCGCAAGTAATATTTTTTACCCTCATAAATGTTGAGGTGAACATTCACATGCTTATCGTCGATGGTTTCAATGCTGTCGGAAGTAATCAAAGCATCGCGATAACCCCAGGAGTTGAGTTTTTCGGTCAGCAAGTCTTTATCCTCGGCATATTTTTCGGGCAAGAACTTTTTAGAGCGGAACATATTCACAAAACTCTTTTCGTGCGTCTTTTTCATGGCACGTTTTAGTTTTGCCACATGTTTTTGTTCAACGCCATTGATAAAGATTTTCTTCACCTTTACCTTAGCGTTCTTATTGATGTTAATGTCAACAAGCACGCGGTTATCGCCCGTCACATCTTCGCGTTGCACAATGTGTACCTCGCAATTCTTAAAGCCCTTTTCCTCGAAGTGCTTTTTGATGTAATGTTCTGCGCGGTTCACCATGTCGGTCGTAATTTGGTTACCTGGTTGGAAACCAATAATCTTTTCGCAGTCCTCGCGTTCCGACTTTTTCACACCATTATAGTGAATACTTGAGATGCGCGGTTGAGCCGTGAGTTTTACATGCAAAAACACCTTATTCCCCACAATACTATCAGCCACGATTTCTACGTTCGAGAAAATCTTTTGTGCCCAATATTTGCGCACAGCCTCACTAATGTCAGGTCCAGGTATTTCGTAAGTCTCTCCCACTTCGAGTCCCGAGATGCTGCTAAGATATTCAGCATCATAACCTTTCATTTCGTCCACAGTGATGCCTCCCAACACATAGCGTGGGTGGTTAGCCGTGTAGGTTATCACGGGCGTGTTAGGGTCTTTGTCCGCTTGTTCTTGTGCCCAAAGGTTGCCATGTAGACTCAGTCCCAAGGCTGCAACAACAAGCAGTTTGCGTGATATATATTTCATTCTTAGTTTGAGTTTCAATGATAGGTTCTATTTCACCTGTTCACTTGTTTTGCCAAATCGTCTTTCGCGGTTTTGGAACCATGCGATAGCTTGGCAAAGGTCTTCTTCGTGAAAGTCGGGCCAGAAAGTGTCGCAGAAATAAAATTCTGTATAGGCACATTGCCAAAGCAAGTAATTGCTAAGTCTCACCTCACCCCCCGTGCGAATAAGCAAGTCGGGGTCGGGCATAAAGTTGGTTGTGAGGTGTTGAGCAATCATTTCCTCGTTAATATCCTCGGGGTTCAATGTTCCCATCTTCACCTCGTTTGCAATGTCTTGCACAGCCTTCGTAATTTCCCAACGCGAACTATAGCTCAATGCAATCACCATCGTCATGCCCGTGTTAACCGACGTGCGTTGTTGCAGTGCCAAGATAGAGTCCTGCACCACCTGCGGCACACGTGTTAAGTCGCCAATAATGCGCAGTCGCACATTATTCTTCATAAACAATTCCTCCTCAAGCGAAGTTAGGATAAGCGACATCAAAGCAGCCACTTCATCGGCAGGTCGGTTCCAGTTTTCGGTAGAGAAGGTATAGAGCGTCAAGAACTTCACGCCCAGATTAGAGCAAGCTGTGGTAATTTCGCGCACAGCTACAACGCCCTGTTGGTGTCCCATGCTACGGTTCATGCCGCGTGCTTTGGCCCAACGTCCGTTACCATCCATAATAATGGCAATGTGGGCAGGAATTCTTGATTTATCGAGTTGCATATATATAATGTATGTAGTTTTCTTGTATTCTTAGTCCCTGTTACAAGTAGGACACTTGGGGTGCAAGTCGTAAGTTAGCGTTAACTTAAGGGCTGAGAAGTGGTCTTTGTTGCGAAAGAGTTCCGACTTTATGCCGAGTGGGGCATCCAGTCCGTCCAGTTTATCGCTCATGCTGAAGTGTACCAACCAGTCTAAACCCAAGTTCAGACGCGGTGCTACCTTATATTTCACTCCCACGCCCAAGGGGATATTTACCGTAAAAGCTTTGCCTGCTGCCCCATAAGTCAAGCCCAATCCCATTTGGATGTAAGGTACCAAACGTTGGTGCTTACGATAGTCGCGTTGGTAACCATAGGGCAGAAAGTGCAGCTCGTAGAGTGCTGAAAGGTCGTAGATGCCGCTACTCACAGCATAGTTCAAACGTTCAGTGCCAATTGCATTGGACGAGGCAGGATAAAACTCTTTGCGTGCAGACGTGTTGCCTTTCACGGTGTTATAAGAGAACTCCGTTTTCACCGCCATGCGTGGATTGAGTGGAAAACGAGCCACAAGCGTTCCGGCAATGCCCAATTGGTCTTTTACGTCCGTAAAGTTTTGGTTCAATCCTATGCCACCTCCCAACTCTAATTGATATTCCAATTCCTCTTGTTGGGCATAAGCCTTGGGGGTAAACCACAGCGCAATCAGTGTCCATGCAATGAAAAGCAGACCACGCGCCCCCTTCGACTGAGCTTGGGGGGAGCGTGATAAAGTGGTTTTATGTGTAAATGTAAGGGGCATAAGTCTTATCGTATGAAAACGGACTATTCAGGTGTTAGGGTGTGGATGCCTCCGCAAGCACTTATTGGGCATTCAGTTCGTTGCCCAATCTGTTCAGTCTTCCTTTCAACACCTTGCCCGTACCTCCGCAAACCATCCAAACAAAGTGGTTGGCATCAACGGTCACCGAGAGTGAAGTTGCACCCTGAGGGGTAGGATTGTAAAGGAGCGAGGTTTTCCAAGTGCGGCCATTATCCTCACTTACGTAGAAGGGAGCTACCGAACCATCGGCACTAATGCCTGCCAACACCGTTTTGCCATCGTAGGCAAAGAGCGAAGCATCCTTTAGTTGTGGACAAGTATAACCCTTTAGCTCATCGGTTTGAGGCAACAAAATCCAAGGATAACTAAAGTCACCCTTCAGGTTGATGTCGTGTTTCCAAACGCTTACTTTGTTCTCAGCGTCCTGTCCCACCATAATCATCACCTCATTGTTCTTGTTGTTACGTGCAGCAATGTTGCTTGCCGTAATATTCTGTGTGGGCAATGCGCCCTCGGTGTCTAAAGTACAACGTTTCCAATTTGCTCCGTCTGCCGAAGCCCATATTTGTCCACCGCTTATGGCAAAAAGGCTATCGGTGCTTGTACCCACCATTGCCGTAAAGGTTTGTGTAGCCTCAGTGTTGTGCCAAGTGCCAGCAGCCTGTGCCGATTTCACCACATGTCCACCAGCCAGTGCATAGAAGTTTCCTTTCAGATATTGTATAGAGCGCACATCCATCTTCTCGCCATTAGCAGCTTGCACACTGCTACTTTCGTCAAAGTTGGGTGCTTCGGCAGTAGTTGCCACTACGTGTGTGGTGCCGTCAGCATGTTCGCCAAACACATATAGCATGCCGTTGGCAGAGAGTGTGCGGTTTTTAACGAAGCTTGCCACAGCATTTAGCGGACTCTCTGTAACGGTGTTCCACACCATTGAGTCGGGATATTCTTTGTAAACGTTGATGTTAAACTTATAAGAGCGTTTGATGCTACCATCAACCGAATACACCGTTACCTTACGAGGCACACTAAAGTCTGTGCTATCGGTGGGTGTAAACAAGGTATCTTGGTGGGTAGTTAAACTTTCAATCATCAACTTGCCCGAACCAACAATGCCATTGCTTGCAAACACCAATTTGTTTACTCTGGTGCCTACGGGCAGTGGGTCGGGGTTGTAGATGCTATCTTTCAGTTGGTCGATATACATTAAGAAGGCTCCCCCCGTCACATTATAGGTGATAGTGGTGTCATTACCAGTTGATGCACTTTTTGTGTGTACATCGCGCACCAAGGTGCCGAGTGTAACAGAGGTGATAAGACAGTCTCTCGAAGTTTCTGTTTCAGTAACGTCCGACGAGGTGTCGCAAGCTGTGAAGGCGAATGCAGCAAAGAATGTTGCTAACAATGCTCCTATTGTGATTTTGTTCATGTGTCGTTATATTCGGAATAGCTTTTATAAAGCATCTGCAAAAATACGCACATTTTCTTTATTATCGGCTATTTTGTTTCGTTTTATCTTGTTTTAAGAAAACAAATGTTTTAATGACACTGGTTTATTATCAAATTCTGCGCAAGTTATTCGTTTTTTAGTCAAAAATGTCCATCAGGAATAAAGTTTAAGTAATAAGTATTAAGTATTACATACTTGGCGTATGCGCTACTGTTTAAGGGCATAAACTTTTATATTTGCGCTTCGCGCTGGGTTTAGTCATAAATGACCATCAATGAGCCACAAATGTTCATGAATTATTTTTTTTGAATGTCCATAAATAAACCCCTTTCGGGGTTGGGCTGGCGCGTGAAGTTATTTGTGAGAATTAAAAAATAAAAATTTATGGACATTTGTGGCTCATTGATGGACATTTTTGACTAAACCAAGCGCGAAGCGCAAATAAAAACATTTATGACTACCCCTTTCGGGGTTGGGCTGGCGCATGAAATATTGATTAAATCTTACTCAAATAATCGGACACGGTTTTTTACTGGTGATCCGCTTTATACCCCTAAATTATTTTAGTTAACTCGTTCCCGCGACTTAACTAAACTAATTTTGCGACTTAGTTAACTCGTTTTCGCGACTTAACTAAAACGATTTTGGGGTTGTTATAAGGCGCTTTTCAGGTTCTTTCCTGTGTCTATAAAACAACAATGCCCAACGACTAAAAGCCGTTGAGCACTGTCTATCAGTTCTTAATTTTAATTCATTTCGTTTTCAGCAAGGAAAACCGCGTGTTTAGTCTTCGTCAGTATCAGCCCATTGGTTGCTGCTCCAACCTTTTTCTTCTGAGAGTTGGTCTGCGCTTGTATACTGATCGTATGCTTTTAAATCAGAGCCTGAAAGAATTTCATTTTCGATATGCAAGCTCATTGCGTTAGCTTTGGGTGCAGAATATGTCTTTTTCATTGTGTGAAATCGCTTTTTAGTTTAATTACTTCCAAGATTACTTAACGATAACCTTTTTGCCGTTAACGATGTAAACGCCCTTAGCAGCGTTCAATGTGTTAATGCGACGTCCATTGAGATCGTAGATTACAGCATTCTTAGAGTTGTTAGTATTAGCAACTACATTGTTGATGCCAGTTGTCATGCTCTCGAAGCTAAATCCACGCATCTGGCTCAATTTACCTGTAATAGCAAGGTAAGCCTTGTTTGCACCATTCGTAAATGCAGTACCATTTGCATTTGCCCAATAGAAACCAAGACCCTCTTCGCCTTGTGCGAGTTTGTAGTAAGCAGTTGCGCCTTCTACATGAGTTTTTGTAGCTTCTACAGAACCATGCAACAAGTTGCCTTCGGGAGCAACTTTGTCAGAGTTAACAATGGTGTAAGTGAATTCCTGATTAGTAGCAGGCGTCTCGGTTGCCTTCAAAAGCAAAGCAGTCTTAGCAGGAACAACTTCATTAGCAGGATAATCTGCATTCAAAGTCAAGCTCTCTCCGTTCTTATCGGTGATTGTATAACCCGTTACACCTTCAGGCATAACAAATGCATCTTCAGTGTAGTAGGTGCCGTATTGGGCGGGAGTGATGGTGAAGGAACCAGTGCCAAGATCCTTTAACTTTGCAGAAAGTGAAAGGTTGTCTACACGCATGTTCTTTCCTGTGTTTTTGATTTCTAGATTGAGTCCTTCAGTACCCTTTGGAACTGTGATGGCATAAGTGTGCTTGTTGCCTTCTATAGTAGGGGCTCCAACCTTTACATCTGTTGTGGCAGACTCTATTGTGAAGCTATTTCTGTTAGTTATGAATGAGAAGTTTAGAGTGCCTGAACAACCTTTAAGACTTGTTACATTGATGAAAAATGATTGATTTGGCTTAATTAGTAATTCAGGAGCTTCACCTCCTGCATACTTATCTAAAAAGTATAATTTTGTATCAGTTGTTTCAGTTGTCTCATCTCCGTATTTGTAGGTAGCATTAGTCCCACTCTTGGGTTGTTCTTCTTCAGTTTCAAGGAAGGTACTCCAATCTTCAGACCAAATGGTGTAGGTGTAAGTTGGTGCTACAGGTGCTACATAAGTATATACAGCATCAGCAACCTTACTTGCTTTACCATCTTTGATAGCAACAGCCTTAAGTGTGGTAGTCTCTTCGGGGATGGTTATACTTGTAGTGTAAGGAGTACTATTCGCATCGGGAGTATTACCATCGAGTGTGTAATAAATCTTTGCAGCAGCATCAGTGCATGAGATTGTTGCTTCAAAAGACTTTGAGAAAGTTTTTGAAGCGGGGGTGATGGTGGGAGTTGGTGTGACTTTTCCTATAGAATACTCTACGGTGATAGATTTGATGTAAAGACCTTTTTTGCTTGCGGTGTTATCTAATTTGATACTAATTGTACCAGTTCCTTCACCTGTGAAAGTGTAGTCTTTAGGATCTGCATCGCACTGCTTTTTACCAAAATCCTTTGAACCAACTTTTACGGTAATGTCAGCAGAACCGCTTTTGTTTGTACTAGCATTCACTGTTACAGAAGTAATAGTACCAGGAATTTCAGATGTTTCGAATGTAACGTTGGTTGCTTTCTTGCTAACAGCTAATTGGATGCCTTTATTAGCAATCCAGCCAGCATTTGCGAGTGTTCCTGAAACATTCCATTTAACTTTATTGAATGTGTACGTTTCAGGGATATTTGTTGTAAGATCATCTTTTTGAAACGTATAAGTATACGTGTCGGCCATCACGTTCACTCCCCCCACTAAGCAAAGTAAGCAAATAGTGAAGAAAGCTTTGAGAGAAAGTAAAGTTGTTTTCATATAACTATAATGTTTTAAGTTGTTTGTTTCGGTAATGATTTCTGTTGCAAAATTACACATATAAAGATAGGAGAGCAACTTATATATGAGTTAGTGAACAAGGAAAAGGAATAATTGACTAATTTTTGCACTAAATGAGAAAAAAAGGATAATAAAAAGAAAAGTTATTTTCCTTCTTATTTGTTTTGAAAATCAACAATATGAAGAAACTGTAACAGAGCTTTCGGGGTGGTTACAAAATCGCTAAAAATAGGATAGTTTATAAAGAATTTTTTTATTTCGTTTACCGCATTCTCATTAACCTTCAGTATTTCCCCTTCCAGCCCAAAGTCATAGCAAAGAAAAGAGATTGCGCAAAAGATGAGAGAAGGCGGAAATAGCCATCGCAAAGATTTGTGTATTTGAAACAAACCAGTATCTTTGTATTTGAATAAGATAGGCTGCACCTCAGCAAAAAACTCAAGCAAGCTTGGCTTTTTGCATTCGGTTTGCACTATCTTTGCAAATGTAATAAAACACAATCAATATGACAAAAGAACAACTAATGCAGCGTGCTATAGACCTTGCTGTGGCAAATGTAGCCAATGGAGGTGGTCCGTTTGGAGCCGTAATAGCACGTAACGGAGAAATAGTGGCAGAAGGAGTAAACCGAGTAACCAGTCAGCACGACCCAACAGCCCATGCAGAGGTGCAAGCCATACGCAAGGCATGCCAGGAGTTGCAAACATTCGATTTGGAAGGTTGCGACATCTATTCATCGTGCGAACCCTGTCCGATGTGTTTAGGAGCTATATATTGGGCACATCTTGACCATCTTTACTTTGCCGGCACAAAATATGATGCTGCAGAGGCTGGTTTTGACGATGCTTTTATTTACCAAGAACTGCCATTGCCCATCCACGAACGCAAATTGCCTACAGAAGAAATGATGAACAAAGAGGCACAAGCCGCTTTTGAGGCTTGGAAAACAAATGTGGATAAAATAGCTTATTAACTGGTAGTCTGTAAAGATTTATTTGCGCTTCGCGCTTGGGGGTAGTCAAAAATGTCCATCAATGAGCCACAAATTCCCATAAATGTTCATGAATTTATTTTTTGAAATTCCATAAATAACCCCTTTCGGGGTTTGGGCTAGCGCGAGAGATTTATGGGAAATTTATGGCTCATTGATGGACATTTATGACTAAAAAACTTTTAGACTTTACATCCTACTTATTAACGTACAATGCGTTAAATAATCGAAGCGTAAATATGTAATATATTTGCGCTTCGTTTTTTTAGAGGGCAAGAGGTAGGGGATTTTGAACACCCTCCCTTGTGGCGTATACAAAAAAAAGCAGTCATTCATTGCTGAATAACTGCTTAACAATTCAGTCGGGGTGACTGGATTCGAACCAGCGACCACACGCCCCCCAGACGCGTACTCTAACCGGGCTGAGCTACACCCCGAATTGCGAGTGCAAAAGTACTGCTTTTTTGTGAACTGACAAATTTTTAAAGGACTTTTTTTCAAAAAAATGCAATTATCTTTTGAAAAGAGACAACATAACGTTGATTTACATTATCTTTGTAGCCTATATTACAGATCTATAACAGACAAAACTAAATTACATTACACTCATGATAACCCGCACCGCCCATATCCCTCAAAAAATAGAGGCAACCATACAGTTGCCCTCGTCAAAAAGTATCAGCAACCGTGCCTTGCTGCTCTGTGCCTTAAGCGGACCAGGTGGAAGTATAGAACGGTTGGCTACTTGCGACGATACCTATGTGATGTGGCGTGCATTGCAACAACGTCCTAAAGTGGTGGATGTGATGGCAGCAGGTACAGCCATGCGTTTTCTAACCGCCTTCTTCGCTGTGTGCGATGGAGAAGAAGAACATGTGATGACGGGAACCGAACGTATGCGCCAACGCCCGATAGGTGTGTTGGTAGATGCTCTACGACAGTTGGGAGCAAAAATAGACTATGTGGAGCAAGATGGCTTTCCACCATTGCGGGTAAAGGGTGGCAAACTCAAAGGCGGACATTTGTCGTTGCCATGTAATGTAAGTTCACAATATGTTTCGGCTCTGTTGATGGTTGGTCCCTTGATGGAAGAGGGCTTGACCTTAGAACTGACAGGCGAGGTGGTGTCGCGTCCTTATATAGATATGACACTGAGCATGATGCGTACCTATGGCACCAGTGCTTTTTGGTTAGACGACCATACGCTGCAAGTACACAAGGTGACCTATAAAGACGATGTGATATTCCCAGTAGAAAGCGACTGGAGTGCGGCTTCTTATTGGTATGAGATAATGGCACTTACGCCAGCCCATAGCGGTAGTAAATTGGTGTTGCCTTGGTTGCGCGAAACCAGTTTGCAAGGTGACTGTGCCGTGCATAAGTTTTTTGAACCCTTAGGTGTGACCAGCACGTTCGATGCAACCCATGGCTTGGTAACTTTGACACGAAATGCCAATGTTGAAGGACCAGTTGACCAAATGTTTGAATTAGACTTGACCAATCAGCCCGACTTAGCACAGACCATGGTGGTGACATGTGCATTGTTGCGCCGACCCTTCCGTTTTACAGGTTTACAATCGTTACGCATCAAAGAGACCGACCGCATTGCCGCTTTACAAACTGAGTTGAAGAAGTTGGGAGTAACCCTGAATGTGGAAGGTGACGAAGCGGTGTATGTTACACACTACGATGAGGCTGCTCCGCAATGGAATGGTGAACCCATAGCCACTTATCACGACCATCGCATGGCAATGGCTTTTGCTCCTGCCAGCATGCGTTGTCCCGGACTTGAAATAGCAAACCCCGAAGTGGTGAGCAAAAGCTATCCGCGCTTCTGGGAAGACTTGGAAAGTTTGGGAGAAGGGGGAAATAATTATTTAGGTATTAAGTAATAAGTAAAAAGTAATAAGTAATACATTCAAGTTTCGGATTTAGTCAAGACGGGCTGAATTATCGTGCAAACCGAATATAATCAAGCTTGCTTGAATTGTTGAGGTGCAGCCGATAATGCACGGACTGAATTATCGTGCAAACCGAATACAATCAAGCTTGCTTGAATTGTTGAGGTGCCGCCGATAATGCACGGGCTGAAAGCCCAAAAGCGCTTAGCCCAGGGCAAGCGAAGCGACACCCTGGGTTACAATTGCCATAGCATTGACGCCCTGTAAGGGCAAAAGCATTCAATGTTGAATAATTTATTTAAAGCTTCTGCCCTTACAGGGCGTCACTAACGAACGTACTTTGACCCAGGGTGTCGCTTCGCTTGCCCTGGGCTAGGCGCTGTTGCCCTTTTAGGGCGCACTTGCTAAATCCAAAACTTGAGTAATACATTCTAATGAGGTTCCCTTTGCAGATAAGTCATTCTATTCTGTTAGAATGTATTACTTATTACTTATTACTTTTATTAGAAACGAATGATACAATTAGTCTTACTGCTCGTAGCTCTGGGTGTTGTGGCTGGCGTAGCAGGTTATATTAGAAATCGCGAACTCAAGAAACAACTTGAACGTGGCGAGATAAATGAAATGCCCACAATTAGAAAACGTCCTGAAGGTTGCTGTGGTAAACACGCTGTATGCGAAAAAGACCAACTCTTGGCAGCTGCTGGTAAGGAAGTGGAGTATTTTGACGATGAAGAACTCGATGTGTTCAAAGAACGACCTTCTGACCAATATACCCCCGAAGAAGTTGAACGCTTTGAAGAAGTGATGACCACCATGCGTCCCGATGAGGTGCAAGACTGGTTACACTCCCTTAATCTGCGCGGCATAAACTTGCCCGATGAATTGAAGGATGAGGCTATTATGTTGATGGAAGGTTAGTATGAATTTGGGGGAATTTTTCTCCTAACTTCTCCTACCTCCTTCTAACTTCTCCTACCTCCTTCTAACTTCCTTCCAACTCCTTCTAACTTCCTTCTAACTCCTTCTAACTTCCTTCTAACTCCTTATTTTAAAAAAACTTGCTACAGTATCTATTTTTTCAAAACGCACTTGCGGGCGCATTTCTTGCTTCGGTGTTATGCGCTATTATAGGCACATATATGGTTACCCGTCGCACTGTGATTGCGGGGGGAGGAATGGCGCATGCCTCATTAGGAGGAGTAGGCATGGGAGCCTACTATGGTTTTTCGCCTTTGTTAGGAGCAGCAACCTTTGCTGTGTTGTCAGGGTTTGGAATAAAGTGGTTGGGGGGAAAACGCAATGTGCGCGAAGACTCAGCCATAGCCATGCTTTGGACCTTCGGCATGGCAGTGGGCATCCTCTTTGCTTATATGGCACCAGGGTTTATGACCGACCTGCCAGCCTATCTCTTTGGCGATATACTCAGCATCTCGCACACCGACTTGCTGATGTTAGGCAGTTTGATGTGTGTGGCATTGGCAATGTACTTGCTGTTGCGTCGTGCCATTATCAGTGTGGCAACCGACAGAGACTTTGCACGTACACAAGGGTTGCCCGTAGCTTGGATTGAAGGCATAATGACTGTGCTCACTGCCCTAACCATTGTAGGGTGCTTGCACATGGTGGGTATTGTCATGGTGGTGTCTTTGCTTAGTGTGCCACAAATGACTGCCTCCCTCTTTGTAAAAACCTATAACCGCATGGTGTGGCTCTCTGCTATAGTGGCTTATGGGGCATGTTTGGGCGGGTTGTATCTGTCCTATTTTGCCGATGTGCCAGGTGGTGCCTCAATCATTGTGGTAAGCATCAGCATTTATTTGCTCTGCCGTACAATAAAAAACTTATGGGCGAGTTTTTTGAATAGGTAAGGGAAGTTTTCCCAAAAAAGAAATTCTTCCCAAAAAATCTATTTTCAAAAACTCTCTCCCCAAAGAAGTCTTCTTCAAAAAAAACTTTGAAACGAATAAACTACATAGTACCCCTTGTGTTGCTAACCCTGTTGGCATTGGCGTCGTGTTCTACTAAAAAGAATACGGCGATGTCGCGTTTTTGGCAATCGTTCAATACCCGATATAATGTATATTTCAATGCCTCGCAAGCCTACATCGAAGGAGATAAGGCAAAAGAAAGCGCACACAAGGATAACTACACCGAACTCTTACCCGTGTTTTTGGTAGGCAATAAGTCGTCGCAAAACACGGGTAAGGGTAGCTATGAAACAGCCATTACCAAATGCCAAAAAGCCATTTCACTGCATAGCATCAAACGACGCCCTGTGGTGAATGCTGGCAAACGGAAAAATGCAAAGATGAAGGCATACTTGCAACGCAAGGAGTATAACCCTTTTCTGAAAAATGCTTGGCTCATGATGGGACGCGCCCAATTTCAGAAAGGAGACTTCTTAGAAGCAGCAGCTACCTTCTCGTACATTACCCGTTTGTATGCTGCCGAACCTGTTGTGGCAAATGAGGCACGACAGTGGATGGCTCGTTGCTATGTGCAAGAAAAATGGTATTATGATGCAGAAGATGCCTTGAAACGGGTGCGTCGCGATACCACCAATACGCTAACCAAACATGAGGCAGATGCTACACAAGCCGCATTGCTCTTGGGACAAGAACGCTATGAGGAGGCAATTCCTTATCTGAAACGTACTGCCAAAAATGCAAAGGGCAATTTTAAGCAGGCACGCCTTTATTATTTGTTGGCGCAAATTTATCACCAACAAAACCATCCCCAAGAGGCTTACAAGGCATTGCAACAGTGCTTGAAAAAAAGTCCACCCTTTGAACTTGCCTTTAATGCACGCATCTTGCAAACCGAAACGGTGGCAGGACAACGCGGCATGGGGAACAAGATGATTGGAAAACTGAAGCGTATGGCACGCTCCGATAATAATAAAAACTATCTGGACCAAGTGTATTATGCCATTGGCAACATACACATGGCGCAAGCTGACACGGCTGCTGCAATTGCTGCCTACGAAAAAGGACGCGAAAAGAGTACACGCAATGGATTGGAAAAAGGGGTGCTTTTGCTCCGCTTGGGCGAGGTGTATTGGACACAACACCGTTTTGACAAGGCACAGTCGTGCTACACGGAAGCGGTAGGACTGGTAGACAAAGAGCGTCCCGACTATGAGGATATTATGCGACGCTCTAAGGTGCTCGATAAATTAGTGCCTTTTACCTCGGCAGTGCAACTGCAAGACAGTTTGCAAACGTTGGCACGCATGAGCGAGAAGGACCGCAATGCTGCTATCGACCGCGTGATTGATGCCTTGAAAAAGAAAGAGGCTGAAGAACTGAAGGCACGCAAAGACTCGGCAGCACAGGCACGTATGGACGAAAACGGACAGAATGGCAATCAGTCGTCGGGCTTTAACAAAACCAATATGCAGCAAAATGTCTCAGGCGATAAGTCGTGGTACTTCTACAACCCAATGGTGGTGATGCAGGGTAAGCAGCAATTTGCTAAATATTGGGGAAAACGTAAAAATGAGGATAACTGGCGCCGCTCTAACCATACGGTTGTGCAGATGGCTGACCACGAGGGCTTTGACTATGAGGCAGACGACTCCTTGCAGGCAGTGCGCGACTCGCTCGATGCCATAGCCGATTCTACAGCCATTGAAACAGAAGGTGCTGACTCGTTACAAAACGACCCCCATCAGCGCGAATATTATTTGAAACAAATTCCCTTTACGGAGGAAGCACGCGTGGCTTCTGACGCTATTATAACAGATGGGTTGTATAATGCGGGGGTTATTGAGAAGGACGACTTGGAGGATTTCCCCTTGGCTGCTTCAACCTTGGAACGTATTGTTACGCAATATCCCACTTGCGAGCAGTTGGCTGACACGTATTACCAACTCTTTTTGCTCTATTCGCGATGGGGTAGGAAGGATAAGGCTGCCGAGATGCGCAATGGCATGGCAAAACTTTTTGCCAATGATGAACGTACGCGCATGATTAACGATCCTGACTTTGAATATAAGGCACGTTTTGGACGTGAAATTGAGGATTCGCTCTATACGGCTACTTATCAGGCTTATCGACAGCGTAATATGCAGGCGGTGGAAACAAATTTTGCGCGTTCAGCCACAGAATATCCTGATGGAGTGAATAGACCTAAGTTTATGTTGGTGCATGCCTTGTCGCGTTTAAAGACGGCTACGACCAAGGAGCTGATTGAAGAATTGCGCGAACTGTTGCAAAAATATCCTGATAGCGATGTGAGTGCTATGGCAGGTATGATTGTGAAGGGCTTGGAAAGTGGACGAAAGATTGGTACGGGAACCTTTGACTTGAGTTCGCTTTGGGATCGACGTACTGAGAATGCGGATGAGGCTGCTAATGAAGCGGCTAAGGCAAAGCAGTTCTCGGCTGAGCGCAATGCACCTTATTTGTTTGTGTTGGCTTATGCTACTGACTCTATCAATGCCAATCAGTTGCTTTATGAAATGGCGCACTTTAACTTTACTACTTTTGTGGTGCGTGGTTTCGACATGACGGTGCAGAACGACAAAGGCTTAAGTCAGTTTGTGGTGTCGGGCTTCAACTCTTACGACGAGGTGCATGCCTACGCGCAACGTGTATTTAAGGATAAGGATTTGCAGCCGTATCTGAAGCGGGGTCGCGTAATGCTTGTCTCAAAAGAGAATCACGACTTGATTGGTACTGCATTTAGCATCAACGACTATCAGAAGTTCTACGATAAGACTTTTGCTCCCTTGCAAATTCCCGAAAGTCAGCCCGTAGAGTCTGCTCCGATTGAACAACATTATGAGGACGAATACACCCCCGAACAATTGGAACGTATGAACCAAGATAATGACAACGGTGGCTCATCGGATGATGGGGAGTGGTACTAGGATTAAGTAAGAAGTAATAAGTAATACAGACTAATTATAGAATATAGTATTATTCTATCGTCCAGCCTAGGCTGGACGGCAGTTTATATCAATATACTTTGCCTTTAAATGCACGCCCTGAAAGGGCAACAGCGCCTAGCCCAGGGCAAGCGAAGCGACACCCTGGGTTATGAATTTGCCACAGCATTGACGCCCTGTAAGGGCAAAAGCATTTTATATCGGATAAAAATAATGCTTTTGCTCTTACAGGTAGGGTGTTCAAAATTCGCATTTCTTTCTGCACGATTTATGATAGAATCATCAATGTTTCATGCGCCAGCCTCACCCCGTTAGGTAGGGTGTTCAAAATCCATGATTTTTTCTGCACGGTTTTTGACCTTGATAAGGAAGCTTTTTATTAGGAATTATTCTCTGTCTGTAGTCAAAAATCATCTTAAAATCCGACGCATTTTTTACCTATAGTATTGCAGCGTTTTACCACTAAATTAGGAGTAAGGTTTTCACTCGTCCATTCCTTAATGTGACGATGTCTTCCTTGCTCCATTCTTCTTTTAACTTTGAAATTATTTAGTTCTTTATTAGCCAAATGTAGACGAAGTGGCATCAAAAGAATTATAGGTGTAACTCCTGCAAGTTTATTATCAGACATCTTAGCTTTGGTCACTCCAAAAAGAGATTCTATAGAATCAGAACTTGCATTATG
>OBIB01000160.1_pt1 | contig 26409 bp, 20 predicted proteins | sample 1496261 | NCBI WGS metagenome assembly OBIB01 (sample SAMN05065771, study PRJEB22554) | human gut metagenome | biome: ENVO:2100002; feature: ENVO:00000062; material: ENVO:00002003 | host: Homo sapiens | place: USA
ATATGTGCAACTTTTTACTCATATTTATCAACTTAAATTAATTCCGCCAACGGGTTAGGAATGGTTTTCGCTGTAGTAGCAGCATGTATCGCCCAGGCAGTATCAGTCAACAACAAGTTGTGCATGGGCAAGTAAAATTGAAGAAACAGTTTTTAATTCAATAGGTAATATACGAGAAGGCAGTCGCCAAGGGATTCCATATCCCCAGCGATTGCCTTCTTTGCGTATTATTGCTTTTTGTCGCTCGCTTCCTCACCCTCTCTTTCCTTCTCCATTCTTTCATAGCTTCGTGTAACACTGTAACAGTGTAACAGTTCGATTTAGCTTTACTTGAATATCAGCGTGGTGAGACGATGCTCATCGAATAGCTCCTGGGCGACGGCTTGCATCTGCTGGGCGGTGATGGCATCCACTTGCTCATAGAGGCGGTCCACGTTCTTCTCCCAGCCATAGTGAAGGAAGCTCTTGCCGAAGTCGAGGGCGAAGTTCTCTCGGTTGTCGCAAGCCACGCCTATCTGTCCCTTGATCTGTTTCTTGGCAGCACGCAGTTGGGCATCGGAGAGAGGCTTCTCCATAAACTTATCCAACTCCTTGCGTACCAAGCGGAGGCAGCGCTTCACATCGTGCTCGTCACAACCGAAATAGATACTCCAAGTGCCCGTGTCGCCATAAGCCACCATCGTGCTCTCCACGGTATATACGAGTCCGTTGTGCTCACGGAGGGCGAGGTTGAGCTTGGCATTCATGCCGGGACCGCCGAGGATGTTGTTCAGGAGATAGAGCGGCATGCGGCGGTCGTCATGCACATCGTAGGCCTGGGTGCCTATCATCACGTGGGCTTGATGGGTATGTTTCTCCATCACGATGGTTTGCCCTTTGGGGGAATTGGATTCTTCACCCTTCATCCTTTCTTCTTCACGGCTATTGAATTCTTCGTTCTTCACTCTTAACTCTTCACTTCCCACGCTCCTTTTCAAGAGCGTCACCAGCTTCTTGAAGTCGATGTCGCCGTAGGCGAAGAACACGGCGTTGTCGGGGCGATAGAGCTTTCGGGTGAATCGCAAGGCATCCTCGGTCGTGAACTGGCGCACTTGTTCTGCAGTACCCAAGATGTTGTGCCCCAGGGAATTTCCCTTGAAGAGGATGTTCTCAAACTCATCGTATATCAATTCAGCTGGCGAGTCGTTGTAGCTCTCGATTTCATCGCAGATGACCTCCACCTCCTTGTCTATCTCCTGTTGGGGATAGGTGGAGTGGAAGACGATGTCGGAGAGGAGGTCCACGGCTCTGGCGATATGTTCCTTCAGGATGGCGGCATAATATACCGTGCCCTCCTTGTTGGTGTAGGCGTTGAGGTCGCCTCCCACGCTCTCCAGGCAGTTGAGGATATGCCAAGCCTTGCGTCGCTCGGTGCCCTTGAAGGTGACGTGCTCGCAGAAGTGAGCCAATCCCTCTTCGCCCGGCTCCTCGTCCCTAGTGCCAGCGTTGATCTGATAGCCGCAATATACCACCTTGCTGTCGGAAGGCAAGTGGATGATGCGGAGTCCATTGTCGAGTGTATATGTATTGTATTTCATCTTTTCAATATTTTTAGGCAAAGGTACAACTATTTGTTTAGATAGCAACCAAAAATGAGAAATTTGTTCAGAGCGTTGAACAAATACGGAAGTTTTTACATCGCTTTCTTTATCTTAAGTTCCTTTCCTCTCTCTTCATTTTGTAAAAAAGATAAAAAATGAGGCTTTCTTTTTGTGTTGTCACAGAATTCTGCTATCTTTGCTCCCTATTAAGAGGAATTGACTTTCTCTATGCTAATGAGAAAATCATCTCCTTGTTTTGGAAATAAAATAGAAAGTGATAAACGATAAAATAAGAAACATCAGATAAACAAATGCGCAAGGTAATAGGAATAGGAGAAACCGTGCTTGACATCATCTTCAAGGGCGGCAAGCCGATAGAGGCTGTACCGGGCGGCTCGTCATTCAATGCCCTCGTCTCGTTGGGACGTTCGGGCGTCAACGCCTCCTTCATCAGTGAGGCAGGCAACGACCGCATCGGAGAATACGTGATTCAGTTTTTGAGAGACAATGGCGTGGATGCTGACAACGTGAGCATCTTCTCTGACTCGAAGTCGCCTCTGTCGTTGGCTTTCCTCGATGACAACAACAATGCCGACTACATCTTCTACAAGGATCATCCGCACGATCAACTGGAGTTTGCCACTCCCGACATCCAACCGAACGACATCGTGCTCTTCGGCTCCTTCTTCGCCCTCAACCCAGTGGTTCGTCCACAGGTGGCAGGCTTTCTGGAGTATGCCAAGGAACATGGAGCCATCCTCTATTATGACGTCAACTTCCGTGCTTCTCATCAGAACGACATCATGAAGATTACGCCTAATCTGATAGAGAACCTGGAGTTTGCCGACTTCGTGCGTGGCAGCCATGAGGACTTCGGCATCCTCTACAAGAAGCCTGAGGCTGACAAGGTGTATAATGCCGAGATCAGCTTCTACTGCAAGAAGTTTATCTGCACCCAGGGCGCAGAGCCAGTGGAGGTTCGTGCCGAGAATGGATTTGCCAAGAGCTATCCTTCGGAGAAGACCCGGACGGTGAGCACCATTGGCGCAGGCGACAACTTCAATGCCGGTTTCGTGTTCGGATTGATTAAGGACGGCATCACCCGTGAGGACATCGACCGAGGACTGACCGAGGCGCAATGGGATAGCCTGCTGGCATCGGCACAGCAGTTCTCCAGCGAGTGCTGCAAGGACATCTACAACTATGTGTCGAAGGAATTCGGAGAGAAGAAGAAAAAAGAATTGAAATAAATAGATGGGAATTTATAGAAGTAACTATGACTGAGATTACAAACAAGATTTATTATGTAGGCGTGAACGATCGCAACAAGCATCGTTTCGAGGGCCTCTGGCCTTTGCCTAACGGAGTGAGCTACAACTCTTATATCATCGACGACGACAAGGTGGCACTGGTGGATACCGTGGAGGTGGACTTCTTCACCCAGTTCTTGGAGAACATCCACGAGGTCATCGGCGACCGTCCTATCGACTACCTCATCATCAACCACATGGAACCCGACCACAGTGGATCCATCGCCCTCATCAAGAAGTATTATCCTAACATCAAGATTGTGGGCAACAAGAAGACGCTCGGTATGCTCCAGGGCTTCTATGGCGTAACCGACGATGTGGTGGAGGTGAAGAATGGTGAGACCTTGAACCTAGGCAACCATGAGCTGAGCTTCGTCCTCATCCCAATGGTTCACTGGCCAGAGACGATGGTGACGCTCGATGCTGCTCACAAGGTGCTCTTCTCAGGCGATGCCTTCGGATGCTTCGGAGCCTTGAATGGTGGCATCATTGATACAGAAATCAACTGCGAGACCTTCTGGTTGGAGATGGTGCGCTATTACTCCAATATCGTGGGCAAGTATGGCGTGCCTGTGCAGAATGCTTTGAAGAAGTTGGCTGGCGTGGAGTTGGATTACATCTGCTCTACCCACGGACCAGTATGGCATGAGCATATCGAGAAGGTCATCGGCATGTATGATAAGATGTCGAAGTATGAGACGGAGCCAGGCCTCGTCATCTGCTATGGCACGATGTATGGCAACACCGAGCGCATGGCTGAAATCATTGCCCGTGCGGCAAGCAAGGCTGGCGTAAAGAACATCGTGATGTATAATATCTCGAAGACGCATCACAGCTACATCCTCCGTGACATCTTCCGTTATAAGGGCTTGATTGTGGGTGCTCCTACCTACAATGCCGGTCTTTATCACGAGATGGAAGTCCTCCTCTCCGAGCTTGCCAACAAGGACATCAAGAACCACCTCCTAGGTTGGTATGGCTCTCACTGCTGGGCAAGCAAGGCGGTAGCAAAGATCCAGGAGTGGAACGACACCAGATTGCACTACGAGGCTGTGGGTGAGCCTGTGGATATGAAGCAGGCGATTACGCCAGAGGTCAAGGCGCAATGCGAGGCATTGGGTAAGGCGATGGCGGAGAAGCTGCTCGGTTAATGAATTTGGACACAGATATTTTATGACTTTTAGGCACGGATTACGCTGGTTACACGGATTTATGGGGTTTGCATCATAAAGCTTAAGCTTCAAAATTATATGAAGTAATTGCTATAATGGAGAATCTCAAATAGAATGTCCTGCGTAATCCGTGCCTTATTTGTGGTTCTGCAACAGTTGTAACAGTTGTTTTTCCGTTCTTTCTCAAGAAAGTTTTTAAAACTTCCAAATGTGTTTTAAAAAATCGAGATTTGGAAGTGGAACGCACATTTTTCTCTTTGATTTCTCTCCGTTTCAATAAAAAATCGTATCTTTGCAACCGATAAAATATTATCAGAATCTATAGAATTATGCAAGAAAATAACAATATATTGTCAATATTAGAAAACTATCTCCATGACAATCCTGATGAGATCGCCAAGGAGATGGCAAGTGACTTCCGGAAACGGCGCATTGAGAAGAATCTGACACGAGAGGAAGTGGCAGATAAGTCGGGTGTGGCAGTCAGCAATATCGTGCGATTTGAGCAGAAAGGACTTATCTCTCTTAAGAATCTGATAGGCATCGCCATGGCTTTGCAATATACCGCAGAGATCAAGAACATCTTCTCCCAACCGAAATACTCCACGATGGAGGAACTCCAACAAATCAGACGCAATACCAACAAGAAAAAGGCTTATAAAGGATGAAAAGGATAGATACTCTTCAGGTGAAATATCATCAAATGAATGTCGGCATACTCTCTTTGTCTGCCGATAACAAGTTGTGTGCCTTTGAATATGACAAGAATTGGCTGGCAGATGGATTTAGCATTTCTCCCTTGGAATTGCCGTTGAAACCTGGCGTGTTTCTTGCCAAGTCCAATCCTTTTGGGGGCAACTTTGGAATCTTTGAGGACAGTCTGCCAGATGGTTATGGACGTTACTTGTTGCATAAAGCGTTGGCTAAGGAGGGTATCAATGACTTTGATTTGTCGGCACTCGACCGTTTGAGTTTGGTGGGAAGTGGAGGCATGGGTGCCTTGACCTTTCATCCTGAGACGACATTACAACAAGGGCAGGAACTGGATGATTTTGACTTGCTGCAAGAGAAGGCTCTCGAAGTGCTCAAGGAGCAGCAAGACCAAGATGCTTCTCTACTCTTATATAATAGTGGAAATAGCGGCGGTTGTCGCCCGAAAGCAATCTTCTCGGATGCTGATGGACATTGGCTCGTGAAGTTTCGGCATACTTACGACCCACAAGATATGGGTAGGCAAGAATATCATTATAATGAGGTGGCGAGGAAGTGCGGAATTTCTGTACCTGATTTCAAGTTGATGAACGACAGATATTTTGCCAGTCGCCGTTTTGATATTTCGATGGATGGTGAGAGAATCCATACGGCTACGTCGGGTGGCTTGCTCTCTGTGTCACTCTCCAATCCTGTGCTCGACTATGTAAATCTTCTCGCCCTTACTGGTTATCTCACGCAGAGTCTAGCAGATGTAGAGGAGATGTATCGCCGTATGGTGTTCAATTATCTAGCAGAGAATAAGGATGACCATTGCAAAAATTTCAGTTTCTTTGTGACTAAGGGAGATGATAAGAAATGGCATTGGCATTTGGCTCCTGCGTATGACCTCACTCGTTGTACGGAGGGTTACAATGGTGAGCATGCTACATCGGTGAATGGCACAGGTCGTCCTTCTCTTGCTGATATGATTGCAGTAGGAGTGAAAAATAAAATGAAGGAATCGAGATGTAGGGAAATATTCGAGGAGGTAAAAGGCAATTGTGGCGAATTACTTTTGGCTGATATACATTGATGTCAAAAAGAAAGAGCGGAAGACTAGCTGGTGCAACAGTTGTAACAGTTTGTTTTCCGCTTGTTCTGTAAAAGTATCGAGAATAATTTCGCGATGAATGTTCTCGTTATGCTTTCCCAATCATAGTCTTTAGTTCCTCCAAGTTGTTCACAACCTCAATATAGTCGTGCCATTCGCCACGAATCATACCTTTCTGCTGCATGTCATCGAGCAAGGCGATGGTAGAGTTCCAGAAGCCCTTCATATTGTAGAGGATGACCATCTTGTGGTGATAGCCGATGGTGTGTGAGGCGGCAACGGTGAAAATCTCATCGAGCGTGCCGATGCCACCAGGCAATGCCACGACGATGTCGCTCTGGGCGAGCAAGAGGTCCTTGCGGTCGCTCAGGTTGTCGCATGGAATCTCCACATCGAGGTCATCGAAGGTTTTTCCACCTTTCTCCACCAGGCTTGGCACCACGCCGATGGCTCTGCCGCCATTTGCCTTCACTGCCTTGCCGATGCAGTCCATCAATCCCATGTTGCATCCGCCAAATACTACGTCGTGACCATTCTCACCCATCCACTTGCCCAACTCCTCGGTCATGGCGAAGAAGTCGGGGTCGATATTTCTGTTTGCTGAACAAAATACTGCTATTTTCATATCGTTTATCTCTTCATTAAAATGGAACAATCTCTTTCAGATAGTTCTATCTGTCTTATCTTTTGCAAAGTTACGCAAAAATGTTGAGATAAACTTCATCTATTGCAGATAATTTATTAATTTTGCACGATGGAAACGTGCATCATGGCGTTTCGTAGAAATTAATCTTATTAAACAAACGATGATGAATCTTATCAAACACAATGATATGAAATGGAATATGACTTATAAGATTGCAGCGTTGCTGTTCTTCTCTTTGCCATGGTCATCGGCGGGAGTAAGTGCCCAATCAGCCACTTCTTCCCAATCTCCTCAGAAGCAGAAAGTGCAGAAGCGGGAGACTTACGAGTGGGAGGGAGAGATTCCTACCTACGTGGAGCAACTGAAGCAAGAACTCACCTATCTGATGGCATGGGGCAATAGCCCGATCAAGAACTTCTCGAAATGGAAGAAGATGGCGAGAGACAAGGTGTTCGAGTGCATGATGACACCGCCGAAAGCTGCTGCCTCTTGGGATATGCAAGTACTCGAAGAGGAGCAGCGAGACGGATACAAGGCGCAGAAAATCGCCTTCAACATCAACGCCTATTCCCGTATCACGGCTTATCTCTTGATTCCGGATGAGGCTCCGACTTCGGTTGATGTTCGTAGTGATGCACTTTCTTCGGAGAAAAAGCATGCCAAGAAAAATAATTTCAAGAAGTTTCCAACCGTGAATCTCCTTCACGACCATGGCGCTCATCTCTTCATCGGAAAGGAGAAGATGATTCGACCATTTGGGGCGTTGTCGGCAAAGCGGACATCTTCTGAGGGCATAACCGCTAAGGATTCTGCCTTGGCAAAAGAAGTGCTCGAGGATGCCGATGCCTGGGTGAAGCAACTCTACGAGGGACAGTTCCTAGGCGATTACTTGGCGAAGCATGGTTATGTGGTATTCTCGATGGATGCCCCGATGTGGGGCGAGCGAGGACGCAAGGAGGGCGTAGATAGAAAGAAGTACGACCTCATCGCAGGCAATATGATGATGCTCGGTCGTGATCTCTCAGCCTTTATGACTTATGATGACATCGCAAGCACCGACTTCTTGGCTTCATTGCCGATGGTGGATGCCAACAGAATAGGGTGTGCTGGTTGTTCGATGGGGGCTTATCGCTCTTGGATGCTCTCAGCATTGAGCGACAGAATCAAGGTGGGAGCCTCCGTTTGCTGGATGATTACCACCGATGCCCAACTCACGAGGAGATATGGCAGAAAAGAGAATGGTGGTTTCGCCAACTGCATCCCAGGTCTTCGCCAATATCTCGACTATCCCCACATTGCCTCCCTCGCCTGTCCGAAGCCAATGCTCTTCATCAATGGAACGAAGGACAAGCTCTTCCCGGTACCTGGCGTAAAGGATGCTTTCCGACAGATGCACGAGGTGTGGAGGAGCCAGAAGGCTGACGAACGGCTCGATACCGAAATCTGGGACATCCCGCATTCTTGTGGCATCAAGGCACAAGCGAAAATCTTGGAGTTCCTGGATCAATACTTGAAAAAGTAATCTCCGAAAAAAGTCCCGACTTTTTTCTTATTTCCTCGGGACTTTTTTCAAAAAACATCGGGACTTTTTTAGAAAAAGCTCTCGATACATTTTAAGACGAGAAGTCTGACATCTTATATCCGCATATACAAAAGAGGTGAACTCCGAAAGCAAAATCATCGCTTTCAGAGCTCACCTCTTTTTATAACATCTCTTCTTCGTATGATGACGTTCCCCTATAGAATTGTCACCTTCTTCGGGAAGCTTTTCTTTAAAAATTACCAGAGTTCTTTAGGCGACAAATCTTTGTCCTTTCTACCCATCAGATAGTAATCGGCAAGGAACTGGAGGTTGGTCTGTGTAATCTTCAGCCCCTCTTCCTTCACATATTTGCTGGTGAAGATGTTGGCATCAGGGAGCATGTTGCTGTCTATCAACTTGCAGACAATCTCGTATGGGAATGGACGACCATTGCCACTGATGATGCCGAAAGCATCCTCTGCCGCTCTGTCGGCATTGTAATATGGATTCTCTGGGGAAGCGATGTTGTGGGCTTGCATGTAGGTGACGTTGATGCCTGTGTAAGGACTGCCACATACGATGATGCCCTTCTCATACTTCTGAGGCAAGTGGATGTTGGCAGGCAACTCATAACCGATCTCCTTGAAGAACTCCTTGAGCGTCTTGTTGTCTTCCAGGAAGACGAACTTGTCGCCGTATCCCTTTGCCTTGAGCAAGTTGTAGTTCTTGATGGCTTGCTCGTGGTCAACTGCTCTTTCCTTCTCGGCATCTGCCACAAGTTTCTTGAAGTCCTCGTCCTCCCAATAAGCGTGGGATGGATGTTTCTCGCAAATCTTCTGAAGCCACTCGTAGGAGGTGAGCGACAAGAGATTGTTGTGCAGGGTGATGGTCATGTCCATTTGCACGGCGTATGCCATCTGCTCGTTGAGACCCTGAGGCGAGTTTGCCATCTGCTGCAAGGTGAACTGGAGTCGTCTTTGATTGCCTAGGTTGAAGTAGCAACCATAGTGAAACCATGCCAAGATGTCTCGGCGAGAAACTTCCAGCATGTCCTTTCCCATCTTGTCATCGTATTCGCACAAGAACTCGCGCATGCGCTCATTCTCAGGTGCCGTCTCATACTCCTTGTCGAGGATGTCATATACAACCTTTGCCGCCACTTCCAAGGTGCCGAAGAGGAATGGCACAGCCTCCTGCACGTAAGCACTCTGCTGGTAGTGATGCCAGAGGAGGAACTTGATGTCGGCGAAGTTGATCTCGTCTTCTACGTATGGAGCATCGTTGCCCGTGAGCGCACTGTTGATGTATTGCGCCTCGTTCTCATAGAAAGGGATGTGGCAACCATAACGCTTCACGCACTCAGAAGTAAATGCCTTCCAAATGCCTGTGCTAGAGAGCGTGTCCTCGAAATATCCAGCGATGGAGAGGGCGAGCTGCTTGGCATCCTCTACATTCTTGAAGTTATGGGTGAAACAAGCCTCGTCTAAGGCATGGTATATTGCGTTTGCCAGTTCGGTATAGTACTGATCTACTTCATCAGGTTTTTCGTATGGATGCATTGCCATCCACTCTTGAGTGAAAATTACTTTTTTCATATAGTTCGATTGTTTGTTATTTCAGTTGGTGGTGGCATCGGTTGTCTAGTTGCCTCGACAGCACACTAAAGCTGAAATGCCACTTGATTATGATAGTTTTGGGTCAAAAAGACCTATAATAAATGCAAAGGTAATGATTTCTCCCCGAAAAAATGCAAGAATTTGGATAAAAAATCGTAACTTTGCACCCGAATTTAGGCAATCTTAATAAAAGGTGTATGATTGCCGCAAGCGTTTTGGAAGGATTTTGCACCCTAATTTATGGCTGGGAGGGTGAATTCGGCCTTCCGTTTTTGATTACATGAATTAAGGTTTTAAAAGATTGAAGACATTTGAAGAATTGGGCGTGAGCGAAGAGATTCGCCGTGCCATCGAAGAGCTTGGATTTGAGAATCCAATGCCAGTTCAGGAAGAAGTAATCCCATATTTGCTTGGTAATAAGAACGACGTGATTGCGTTGGCGCAGACCGGTACGGGTAAGACTGCATCTTACGGTATTCCGGTTATCCAGAAAACTGATGCCAGCAGCAAGCAGACACAGGCTATCATCCTCAGTCCTACACGTGAGCTCTGCCTCCAGATAGCAGACGATTTGAACAGTTTTGCCAAGTACATCGACGGTTTGCATATTGCCGCAGTTTATGGCGGTACCGACATCGGAAGCCAGATTCGCACCCTGAAGCATGGTGTGCAGATTATCGTGGCTACCCCTGGCCGTCTGCTCGATTTGATTAATCGTGGCGTGGCTCAGTTGGAGCACGTGAACAACGTGGTGCTTGATGAGGCTGACGAGATGCTGAACATGGGCTTCTCTGAGAGCATCAATGCCATCTTCGAGAACGTTCCGGAAGATAGAAATACTCTGCTCTTCTCGGCTACCATGAGCAAGGACATCGAGAAGATTGCCCTCAACTATCTGCACGACCACAAGGAAATCGTAGTGGGTTCGCGCAACGAGGGTGCTGAGCATGTAAACCACATCTACTATCTGGTAAATGCCAAGGACAAGTATCTCGCCCTGAAGCGCGTGGTGGATTTCTATCCACGCATCTTTGCAATTATCTTCTGCCGCACCAAGCTGGAGACTCAGGATATTGCAGATAAGCTGATTAAGGATGGTTATAATGCAGAGGCGCTGCACGGCGACTTGAGTCAGCAGCAGCGTGACCTCACCATGCAGAAGTTCCGCAACCATACCGTTCAGTTCCTGGTGGCTACCGATGTGGCTGCCCGTGGCCTGGACGTAGATGATCTGACTCACGTTATCAACTATGGTTTGCCTGATGATGTGGCAAGTTACACTCACCGAAGCGGTCGTACGGGTCGTGCCGGAAAGAAGGGAACATCCATCTCTATCATCCATACCAGAGAGAAGTTCAAGGTTCGCCAGATTGAGAAGCAGATTGGCAAGGAGTTCGTGGACGGCGTATTGCCAACCCCAGAGGAAATCTGCAAGAAGCAGCTCTTCAAGACCATGGACGACATCATGAAGACCGATGTGGATGAGGATCAGATTGAACCATACATGGCTGAAATCAACCGCCAGTTTGAGTACATCGACAAGGAGGACATCATCAAGAAGATGGTAACCATCACCTTCGGTAAGTTCCTCGACTACTATAAGAATGCTCCTGAGATAGTGAAGCCAGAGAGCGGACGTGGCAAGCGTGGTGCTGAGGGCAGAGGCTCTGAGGGTAGAGGTAGAGTATCCAATGGTCGTCGCAAGCATGAGGCTGAGGCTGGATTCAAGCGTCTCTTCATCAATCTCGGTAAGGCGGATGGCTTCTATCCGGGCGAGATCATGCAATATCTCAACAAGCACGTGCAGGGCAGACAGGAGGTAGGTCATATCGATTTGCTCAGTAAGTTTGCTTACATCGAGGTGCCTGAGCAGGATGCCAAGAAGGTGATGAAGGCGCTGAATGGCACGGAGTACAAGGGTAGAACCGTGAGATGTAACGATGCTGACGAGGAAGGTCACGGCAGAGTTGCACGTGGCGAGGGCGGTCGCAGCTCTCGTTCTTCCGAAAGAGGTGGTCGCTCTGCAAAGCGTGGTTATGGCGATGATGCTCGCAGCGGTCGTTCAGATCGTAATGGCAGAGGCAGCCGTGGCGAGGCTCGCAGTAGCAAGAAGTCTCGTTATAATGACGACAATGGTGATTGGCGTGAGCTGATTCAGGGCAAGCCATTCAAGCTGAAGGGCGAGGAGCCAAACTTCGAGGAAGAAGGATGGGCACGTCGTCGTCCAAAGAAGAAGTAGAAAGTGTAATCGATTGTTAAAAGTGCGACCTTTTCGCACCTTATCTATGAAAAAAAACGAGATAAGGTACGAAAAGGTCGCATCTTTTTGTTTTTGTCCATGGGTGATATTCCGAGATTATAAGAATTGCGTGAGATACACAGGCAAGAGTGTCTGCTCATCCTATGGCAATGATGACAGAGAAGGAAAAATGTAGATGGGGCATGCTGTATGATGCCAACTATGACAGGGAATTGGTAGAGGAACGACAGATGTGCAAGGACATCTGCCACGAATATAATCTGGTGAAGCCTTCCGATTTGGAGCGGAGAAGGGAGATATTGAGGAAACTCTTGGGCAAGACGGGCAAGGAGTTTTTGATAGAGCAGCCTTTCTATTGCGACTATGGCTATAACATTGAGATAGGAGAGAACTTCTATAGCAATGTGAACTGCGTGATATTGGATGGAGCCAAGGTGAAGTTTGGCGACAATGTATTCGTGGCTCCCAACTGTGGATTTTATACCGCAGGGCATCCGCTCGATGTGAAGCAGAGAACTGCTGGCTTGGAGTATGCCAAACCGATCACCATCGGGAATAACGTTTGGATAGGGGCGCAGGTGTGCGTCATGCCAGGCGTAACCATCGGGGATAATTGTGTCATCGGTGGTGGCAGCGTGGTGACGAAGGATATTCCTGCTAACTCTTTGGCATACGGCAATCCTTGCAGAGTCATTCGGGAGATTTAACCGTTTTCGTGTATTCCTAAACCTTTTTACGGATATTTCTTTCCTTTTTATGGTGGTTTCAGAAATTCTTCTTATTTTTGCAGTGAGAAGAAGCGATGACGCATAGGTGTGAATGGCATTGCTTGATGTTCCTGGAGACAAAGAATATTCTTTTTAATGGCAAAGTGAAGTATGGAAGAAATTATCAAACTCAGTTCGGTGGATAAGTACTGCGAGTTCTTCGGCATGGAGACGCAGAATCCCTTGGTGGCAGTTATCGATTTGAAAGATTGCACTCGCCATCCTACCAATTTCTCGTTCAACTATGGCTTGTACGCCCTCTTCTTGAAGGAGAACTTGGCGTGCAACATCACTTATGGTCGCCAAAAGTATGATTACCAGGAGGGAACGGTGACGAGCTTTGCGCCAGGACAAGTGACGCATGTGACGATGAAACCCGAAATGATGCCTCAGTGTGTGGGATTGCTCTTCCATCCCGATCTCATCAAGGGCACGCCTTTGGCTCGTGAGATGCGCAACTATTCCTTCTTCTCTTATAGTTCGAATGAGGCATTGCACCTTTCTGACGAGGAGAAGAAGATTTTCAAGGACTGCTTGGAGAAGATCAAGATAGAGTTGCAACGCCCGATAGATAAGTTCAGCCGCAAGCTCATCGCCATGAATATCGAGCTGCTCCTGAACTACTGCATGCGCTTCTATGCTCGCCAGTTTGTGACCCGTGAGGTGACCAACAAGGATGTTGTGAGTCGTTTTGAGGCATTGCTGGATGATTATTTCACGGGCAACAAGCCACATCAAGAAGGATTGCCAAGCGTGAAGTACTTTGCCGATAAGGTTTGCCTCTCGCCTAATTACTTCGGCGACCTCATCAAGAAGGAGACAGGCATGAGTGCGCAGGAATATATCCAAGACAAGATTATCGACCTAGCCAAGTCGATGCTGTTGGGTTCGGAGAAGACCATCTCGGAGATTTCTTACGACCTCGGCTTCCAATATTCGCAGCATTTCAACCGTGTATTCAAGAAGAATACCGGCCTCACTCCGAGTGCGTATAGAAAATCATAAACAAAATGTATAGTCCCCATCCTTTAGTTCGTTTTGTCAGTCTTGGCGAGATGAACACGTCCGACTTGACCCAATGCTTTGTGGTGATACTGCAAGGCAGGGAGAGCCGTGTGTGTACGGGAATCACTTGTTGCGATTTCCGTGATGCCACGATGCTCTTCTTCCGTCCGGGCGAGTGCCAGGAGTATGTGGATAGGATGAAGAAGACGGCTTGTGGTGCGGAGGTAAAAGTGCTTTGTTTCTGTGGCGAATGGTTGGAGTATTGCTTGGAGAAGGCTTTCGAGAAGGAAGGAAGTCTGTCTGGGTATCAGATTTGCCTTTCTCATATCCATGTGCCATCCAATGGCGATGGGTATCAGAAGATATATTCTTGGCAGAAAAGATACACCTTTTTCCAATATCATATGAAGGAGTCGCTGCACCTCTCCTTGCGAGAGAAAGCCATCGTTTGCCGTTGCCTGGATGACATCCAGGCAGAATTGGATTGGGACTTGGATGATTTCTCCAATGTCTTGCTTGCCGAAAAGATAAAAATACTCTTCGATTATTGCAGCCGTTATTATGTGCGTCAGCATCTCAGTCGCTCTTGCGTCAATCATACGTTGATGCAGAAGATAGAGCGAGCGGTGGATGACTATCTCCTTTCGGGCGATAATTGTCTTACTTGTTGCCATGTCTCTTCCCATCGCTTTGCCGATCCATTGGGTATGAGCGATGCTTATTTTGTGGATTTCTTGCGCAAGGAGACTGGCAAGTGTATCGACAAATATGTCTGCACCCGCCATTTTGAGGTAGCAAAACATCTGCTCCTCTCGTCCCACGATTCCTTGATTTGCATCGCCCGCAAACTCGGCTATCATTCCTTGCAAAGCTTCTCTGCCACCTTCAAAAGGGTGGTGGGATGCTCCCCTTCCGATTATCGCAATATGAACTAAAATATGCCCTAATCCCAAAATTAGGTATGAATTTTAGGATTATAATCCCAAAAATCACCTTAAATTTTGTGATTAGGGATTTTTTTGTTAGTTTTCATCTAACTCGTTTATGTCTTCTTAAATGAAATAAAATCATTTCAAACCAATCGATTTGAAATAAAATGGTTTGAAATGATTCTATTTCAAATAAATTGCTTATATTTGCACCCGAATAGTTAATAAGAACAATATGGACATACCTTTCGTTTTTGGAAAAATCGCAGATGGTGAGGACTTTACCGACAGAACTGTAGATACGGAGAAGTTGAAAAACAACTTTTGCCCTTGGAGTGGATTTCAAGGATAAGCAGTATTCTTATGACGAGATTCTTGATCTCCCTCAGAAGATTGCCTTGGAGAAAGGAAAGAAGTTTATCGTGTCACGTTTTGCTGATACAGGGAAGATAATCTCGGACTCGGTAGCTCTTTTGATTACCCAAAAGGTGGATTGCCATCCTTATTATGTGCAGCAGTTGTCGCAGTTGGCTTGGCTTAGAACCAAGAAATCGTGTGATGCTTCCATCGTGGAGGATGCTTTTGAGTCTTTGGTGGGACAACTCAGTTTTGCTGTTTAGCAATCTTGTCGATAGTCTGACAGCCAAGCAAATCAGCTTTTTGCAAGCAGTAGCTTATGGCGAGAAAAACTTTTCTTCACGAGAAGTACTGACGAAATATCAACTGGGTACATCTGCCAATATCAAGAATCTGAAAAAGGCGATGCTGGATAAGGATCTCATAGATGTGATGCCTGATGCCATCTCCTTACAAGATCCTGTCTTTGCTTATTGGCTCAAAGAGAAATATTAAACTAAACAACAACTAATAATCAACCGAATGAGAACTAAAATCCTAATCGTTTGCCTTGGCTTGGTTAGTCTTGGCGTACAAATACAAGCTGTCAATGAGATTCGATTGAATCAAGTGCAAGTAAATAAGAGGGAGCAGAGGAGCGACAGTCCTCTGTCGCTATCCCTTGCTGGAGAATGGAGTGTGATGCTTGGCGATGCCAAGGAGGTGAGACATGCCATGCTCCCTGGCACCATCGACACCAATCACTTGGGATTTGCACCTAGTGATACCACCGAGACCACGCATCTTACTCGCCTCTATGCCTACAAGGGCAAGGCGACTTATTCTCGCACCATCGAGATTCCGAAGCAGTGGAAGAAGGCGGCGGTGGAGCTTTTCTTGGAGCGTACGAAGCCGACTTGGGTGTATGTGGATGGAAACCTTGTGGATTCCTGCAACTTTATCTCCACTCCTCAGCGATACATCTTGCCGAAATTGAAAACCGGCAAGCATCAGTTGGATATTGTGGTGGATAATTCTCGTGGTGTGCCTGAGCAAGTGTATGGCTCCAGCCACGCCTATACTGAGGATACACAGACCAACTGGAATGGAATCATCGGAGAAATTTCCCTGAAGCAGGTAGAGTTGAAAGCTGGTCAGAAATTAATCTCTTGGGAAAGATTGTCAAGCAAAGCAGAAAAGGGAGTGGATGCAAAAGAGCAAGATGCTTATTTGTTTGATAATGATAAGTATCTGCTTGTCGGTATGGTACAAAGTGAGTCCCGACAATATACTGGCAAGGTGCTCCCTTGCTTCAGGGACTTCCGTATCGAGGGAGCACATTTCTATGCCGATGGTCATCCGGTATTTCTCCGTGGCAAGCACGATGCGGCGGTTTGGCCACTCACGGGGCATGTCGATATGACGGTGGAGGGATGGATGAAGTATCTCGGCATTTGCAGGGCGTATGGCATCAATCATGTACGCTTCCATTCTTGGTGTCCACCAGAGGCGGCTTTCGTGGCTGCTGACAGCTTGGGCATTTATCTACAACCAGAACTTCCTTTCTGGGGTTCCTTCGATGATAAGGACGAAACGTTGATGACATTCCTCCATCAAGAGGGTGAGAATATCTTGCGAGAATACGGCCATCATCCTTCCTTCCGCATGATGGCTTTGGGCAATGAACTCTGGGGAAGCATCGACAAGATGAAGGAGTTTGTGGATGACTTCCGTGAGATAGCTCCCGACAAATACTATACCTTTGGCAGCAACTACTATCTCGGGTACCAAGGGGTGAAAGAGGGGATGGATTACTTCACTACTTGTCGCATAGGCGGCGAGGGATGGGGTAAATACAATACCCATACCCGTGGCTCCTTCTCCTTCGCCGATGCTTACGATGGAGGAATCATCAATCATTTCCGTCCGAACACAACGATGAACTTTGATGAGGCTTGCGATAAGTGGGCTTCTCCTCAGCCTTGGCAGAAGCAAGATGTGGAGCAAACTTCTTATAAGCGAGCCGCTGGCATCCCGATTATCTCTCATGAGACCGGACAGTTCCAAACCTATCCCGACTTCCGTGAGATCAAGAAATACACGGGCGTGCTCTATCCTTACAACTTCGAGATCTTCCGCCGTCGCCTTGCCGCTGTCGGAATGCTCTCGCAGGCGGATGATTTCCACAAGGCTTCGGGCTTGTGGAGCGTGAAACTCTATAAGGCGGACATCGAGATGGATCTCAGAACCAAGAACATGGCAGGCTTCCAACTTCTCGATATTCAGGATTATCCTGGTCAGGGCAGTGCCTTCGTGGGCATCCTCGATGCTTTCATGGAGAGCAAGGGAATCACCACGGCGAATGAGTGGCATCAGTGGTGTTCATCTGTGGTGCCTCTCTTGGTGACGGATCGCTTCTGCTATGACGAGAATGAGATGATGAATGCCAAGGTGCAAATCGCCAATTATGGTGGTGAATCGCTCAAGGGAAAGAAGTTGGTCTGGAAGTTGGATTATGCTCTGGACGAGAACTTTGGCGATGATGCTGCGCCAAACGCAGGAGCAAATATCGATCGCTTTAATCAACCTTCGCCTTTGGCACAAGGGGAGATACCTATCACCACAGATGAAGAGGGCTTGATAGACATCGGCGAAATCCATCATAAGATGAAGGTGATGGCAGATGGTTTTAACGATGGCAATGGAACGTGTCTTGATGTCAAGATTCCTTCTAGAAAGGTCATCTTGACGTTGGATATCGACTACGGACGGTATGATGCGAGAAGACATCGCAATACCTACGACCTCTGGATTTATACCACCGAAAAGAGTCTTGATATATATAAGAAAGGTGTCGTGATAACAAGCGACTTGACTGATGAGGTAGCAAAGAAACTCGAAAAGGGTGCCAAGGTGCTTTGGTTGCCTACAACCTCGAAGAACTTCGTGGCTTCAGCCGATACGATTTCTCAGGCAAGCAATGCCACTCCATACACCGTCGGCGGTCTCTTCCAAACCGATTACTGGAACTATCGTATGTTCAAGACCATCTGTGAGAACAACAAGAAGACTGTATCTCCTGGCACATTGGGTATCCTTACCAATCCAAAGCATCCTATCTTCTGTGATTTCCCTACCGAGATGCACACCAACTGGCAGTGGTTCCCTGTTATCAAGGACTCTCATCCTTTGGTGCTGGACAACTTTGCGAAGGATGACAAGCCTATCGTGCAAGTCATCGACAATATCGAGCGCAACCACAAACTCGGTCTTGTGATGGAGTGGAAGGTGGGCGCAGGCAAGCTCCTTGTCTGCATGAGCGACTTGGAGAAGGCTTCCGAATATCCTGAGGGCAGGGCTTTCTATGAGAGTGTATTGAGTTATATGCGTTCGCCTGAGTTTGCCCCACAGTCTGAAATCACCATCGCAGATTTGAGGAAGAAGCTGAAAGAGGAGCCTCGGCAGATTAGTTTGAAGGAACTGAATAATATCTCGCAATACTAAAATTGCAATCAGATAAATAGTAAGCACGTGTCGAAATGTAACATGTATGTTATGTTTCGGCATGTGCTTTTTTTGTTAAGCGGTTGGTCTCAAATGTGTTAACCTCTAATAAAATCCTCTTTGTAAATGGCGGTATGTCTAGAAATTTCCGTACATTTGCAAGTGCAGAATCATGCAGAGCATGATGACTCTAAGTTGCGATGATGAATGAATTAACAAGATTATAAACCTAACAATTGTATATTAAGTAAAAGCAAATGAAATCTTTAAGAATGTATCTCTTGCTTCTATTGCTCTTGGGAGGAATAGGAGCGTATGCCGATGATGTGGAGTTTGATGTGGCATCGGATGGCTGGAATGTCAGCTATTCCGGTACGGCGAATGTAACCCTAAAAGGACGAACTTTCACGAAAGGGGAATGGAGTGGCTTTTGCCTTCCTTTTGATGCAAGTAAAGAAACCTTGGATGCTGCCCTCGGAGAGGGATGTTATAGCCTCCAAGCTTACTCTTCCTTTGCAGATAACAAAATCCAATTCACGAAGGTGACAGCGGCAACTGCTGGAACACCTTACTTCATCTATTTGAATAAGACGATGGAGGATCCGAAGTTCAACAATGTGACTTTTGTGTCGGATGTGAATCTCGGATATGGTGGTTATTCTGCAGATTGGAGAGGCACGACAACTATTAGTACGAACCTACAATTTCGTGGCTTTTATTATAAGAAAACTAACTATAATCTATACAATAACTCCTCCGACCAAACAAACAATGCTTATTATTTGAGTGGCGATGGAATACTACAAGATGTCAGAAAACGAGAATATACAGATTCTCCTTTGGGAATTGATGTTTGTATTTTGATAACTGGTTATTCTTCAAGCTTTCAGAAGCCAACAGTCGTTTTCGAGGAAGACGATGTCATTAATAGTGGTGGAACCAGTGGCGGTGGCTCAGGTGGCGAGTCTGGTTCTACCGATGACCCTACATCTTTGTCTTATAAAATCAAGAACAAGCTTCAGCTGACCGATGTTCCTACGCTCTACTTGACAATCCCTGACGTTACGGATTTGGACAAAGATTTAGTAAAGAATAGACAGACAGGCGAGGCTCTTTACCATAAGGCATCAATAGATGTGGTCGATAAGAACAATACACTTGAAGAGTTCTCTGATGATAAGCTCGACATCAAGGTGCGTGGTAACTCTACTGCAGACCCATCCAAGCGAGCTTATCGTTTGAAGTTTGGCAAAGACGAGAAAGATAAAGTCACAGGGGAATTGATTAAGACCCATAAGCATGATTTAATGGGAGGTGGATATGCCAAACGAAATTGGGCTTTGCTGGCAAACTGCTTCGACCATTCTTTGATTCGCAATGCTTTGACTTGCGAACTCGGTAAAATTATAGGCATGCCTTTCAATCCAGGCTATTGCTTTGTGGATTTGGTCATCAATGGTGACTATCGTGGTACTTATCAAGTGACAGACCATCCTGAAGTAGGAAGCCATCGCATAGATATTGACGAAGACAAAGATTGGTATATTGAGTTTCAAGGTAGGTCGGATATGTTGGATGAACCTTATCTAAACATCAAAGACCTTCCGATGTTTAGTATTAAGAATCCTGATTATACAGACGCTGCTGATGCCGACAAACTAGCTGCTCTCAAAGTCAAAATGGAAGACTGGGTGAAGCAGTGGAAGTCTGGCTTCAGCTATGATGCAAGTATTACGCAAAGTGATACGAAAGGATGGCGTGCCTATAATGATGAAGACCAATTGCTCAAATGGTTCTTGGAAACAGAGATTACGGCTGATTACGATGGCTATATGACCATCAAGGCTTATCGCGCCACTGATGGAAAACTCTTCTGGGGACCAGTTTGGGACAAGGACTTGGCTTGGGATAATTATGGTGATTATACGAAGACCTTGGGAGCTGCCCTAGAAAATGCTTCTTCTATCAGATATTACGTCTATAATCCAGGCAGTGGTACGGCAATCTTGTCTGACCCTCGTTTTGTGAAGAGAGTTTATGAGACTTATAACAAACTGGTTGAGGATGGTTTGGAGCAGAAGTTGTTGGATATCGTTGACCAACTTCATCTGCGTGTCAATCAAACGCAGCAATTGAATTTCGAGAAGTGGGGAATAACAACTGTCTATGGAGGTTTGGAAAAGTATCACGAATGGACTGATTATGCCCAATATCCAGAACAGTTGAAGACATTTATCATTGCTCGTTTGGCTTTCTTGAAAGAGAAGTTCAAAAAGATATACGATGATGTATGTACTGTGAAGGAGGCTACCTATACTCCAACGAATCAATGGTATAGCACAGATTTAACTACTGGCTCTTACTTAAATCAAAAGGTTGTAGGTCGAAGCTTTAAGGCGAACCAATGGAATACATATTGTATGCCATTCTCTACGACAATGGAGCAGATGAAAGAGGTATTTGGCAATGATGTGCAAGTGGTAGCTCATAGTGGAATGGATATTGATGGAACAACGATGCTTTTTGCTCCATATACAAGTGAACTGAAAGCTGGTTGCCCTTATCTTGTGATGCCTAGTGCGGATGTTTCTGACCCTACATTTAAGGATGTGATTAATACAGATACTCCTGTTCAGAAAGAGAGTTACAATGGACAACGCGTCAGCTTTGATGGCAAACATTCGTTCTACGGAACATTATTCACAGCGGATGTTGTAGATAAATCTACCGACTATCTCTTCAGCAAAGATGTCTATTCTTCTGCATCTTCTTTGGCAAAGGCACCAAGCTATACGGAGAATGGTGCTCGTGCCTTCATCCGAGTATCAGATGGTACAACTCCTGCCATCAAGATTCAGACGGCTGATGAGGCTTCGAAATTTACCTACGATGTTACCAACGGGTATGTCCATACCGCTTGGTGCCAGTATGACAACCAGACGAAGAATGTGACCATAGAGAATCGTGGCACACTTCATGCGGACGAGTGGAATATGATGTGCTTGCCTTTCAAACTCTCTGCCGCAGGCTATAAAAAGGCATTTGGCGAGGATGTAAAAGTGGCTGAGTTCACGGGCGTCACCAAGTCGGAAGGTGGTGAGTTGGTATCATTCAATCTCGCTTACATTAATGAGAAGAATGGTATGAAGGCTGCTACTCCTTATCTCATCATGCCATCTAAGGATATTGACACGAAGACCTTGAAATTTGAGGGCGTGAAGGTCTCTACGAAGACGACCGAAGAGCAAGCTACAGGTGATGTGAATTGCAAGCTGATAGGTACATTGCAGCCGACAATCTTGGATAAGGGACATCGGCAGTTGGTGTTGAAAGCAAGCAATGAGTTGCAATACATGTCTCCTAATTCTACAATTCCAATGCAGGCTTGTCGTGCTTATTTCGAGTTGACAGGTACAGGAACGGTGGCTGCTGCAAAGAACTTCAGCTTCTCCATTGATGGGGAGACGACAGGTGTGAAGGTTATTGACGTGAATGCTCCATCGACTTCTACCAATACTAGAGTTTATAATATGAACGGCCAATTGGTGGGAACTTCTGTGGAGAACTTGCCACAAGGCATCTATGTTATTGCAGGCAAGAAAGTAGTAAAGTAAAGATATAAGGACAGATTAAATGACAACAGAAATGATAAATAGCAAAAAGAGCGATGGCGAGTATATCACGCCATCGTGCTCTATACTCTCTATAGTAGAAGAATCTATGATTGCGGCTTCGCCAGACCCTCCTTCGCCACAGCCAACTCCGGATCCATCCCCACTTGGTCCTCCTTCATCAGAAACGGATAACCCTAATCGTTACGCCAAGCAGCACCATTACTACGATGTTTGGGAACAGTGGTAAAGGGCAACTCATAGCATAGAAAAAGAACATTTCATAGCATCGAAACAGAAGCCTGGAGGCTAGGCTGCTAAAACTCCCTCCAGGACGTATATAGAAAAACCTCGGGACGTTTTTCGAAAAAAGTCCCGAGGAAAAAATAAAAAAGTCGGGACTTTTTTTTGAAAGCATCCCGACTTTTTTATTCCTTCTAGGTAAGTCTGTCGTTTGAAACAGGCTTACCGATGATTTCTCAAACTCCCATTACTTGGCATTGATTTCCTTTAAGAGGCGATCGGCATGTCCCCACTTATCCATCAAGTAGAGCACATAGCGAATATCCACGCCGATGCAGCGAGCCAAGCGCTTGTCGAAGTTGATGTCAGAGCTGAGGCTATCCCAGTTGCCATCGAATGCAAGACCAATCAACTCGCCCTTACCATTGAACATTGGACTACCAGAGTTGCCACCCGTGATGTCATTGTTGGTCAAGAAGCAGAGCTGCATCTTGCTGGTAGTCTTGTCCTGGTACTTGCCGAAATCTTTCTCAGAGAGAAGCTCGTGCATGATAGGCTCGGCATAGTAGTCGATCACCTTGTCGCCTCGCTTCATCTTCTCTACGATGCTCTCGGCGGTGGTGTAATAGCCTGATGGTTTGCCACCGAGGTCGAAGCCACCTACCTGTCCGTAGCTGAGGCGCATGGTGAAGTTGGCATCGCTATAGTGAGGCATATCCTCCTCCATGCGGAGCTTGGCTGCACAGAGATACTTCTCTTGCTCGGCGATAGAGTCACTATTGACACCCAATGCCTCCACGAAGTCGGCATAGATGTCGTTCAAGTCCATTCCGAAAGCCACGCCTGGGTCTTTCTCGTAGCCCTTCTTGTTGAAGTAGAACTTGGCGCCCTTCTTCATGAGGAGTGACTTGTTCCAGAGGTAATCCACATATTTAGCGTAGTCGCCACCAAACTGGCTGTCGATGGTCTTGTAGAACTTAGGCAACCACTTGGCTGATACGTGTTCCTTGTAGTTCTTGAGCAATGTGGAGAGCACCTCCTTGTCGAGTGCCATATCCCATTCATCGCTGTTGTCGTCAAACTCGTGGTATTGCTTCTTCAAGTTCTTCTCAGGTCCCTTCACCTCCATACCATTCTGTAGCTTGAAGGCACGGGTGGAGAACTCTACGTTGCTGCGGCGAGTGAACGACTCGGAGAAGTTGGTCCAGGCATACATGATGTCGGTATTCTCCTTGTAGAGTTTCTGGAGCTTGTCGAAATCCACCTTGTGGGCGAGGTCGTTGGCAGCCTTGGCAGTGTCTTGCCAAGCACGGAGACGAGTCTCATACTCACGCTTCAAGTTGACGATGCCGATGGAGTCGATGCACTTGTTCATACCGATGGAGTTTTTCCAGTAGTTGGATGAGCTGGCATATTTGCTATCATACTTGATGCGCACAGCCTCGTCGGCACGCATGTGCTTCTGCATCACCTCCTGCTTTACGCCACGTACTTGGGCACGAGGAGTGTTCTCGGCATCACGCATCATCTGGATGCCATAGCTGGAGAGGTAACGCTCGGTGCTGCCTGGATAACCCATGGTCATGGCATAGTCGCCATCCTTGTAACCTTGCAGGGAAACTTGCGCCCAACGCTTAGGGTGATAAGGCACATTGTCCTTGCTGTAGGCGGCAGGACCATTGGTCTTAGGGTCGGCATAGATGCGGAATACGGAGAAGTCGCATGTCTGGCGAGGCCACATCCAGTTGTCGGTGTCGCCACCAAACTTACCCATTGACTTTGGTACGGTGAAGACCAAGCGGAGGTCGGTGAAGTCACGATAGGTAGTGGCATACCACTTGTTGCCCTCATAGAATGGCTGCACGGTGACGTGGAGGGTGGAGTCGTTCTTCTTCACCTCCTTGGTCATGGCGTTCTCCAAGGAATCCACTAGTTCGCTGCGCTTCTGACCGCTCAACTTCTCATATCCGAGGTTCATCACTTGGTCGGTTACGTCTTTCTGATCGACCATAAAGCTCACGAACATGTTCTCGTTAGGCAATTCTTCTTCGTATGATTTGGCGAAGAAGCCATTGAGCATGTAGTCGTGCTCCACGGTAGAGTGGCTGCGGATAGACTCGAAACCGCAGTGGTGGTTGGTGAAAACAAGACCGTCTGGTGATACCACTACGCCGGAGCAGTAGCCAGAGAAGTTGACCACGGCGTTCTTCAAGGCGTTGTCGCCATTGTAGAGTTGGTCGTACGTCATTGAGAAGCCTTCACGCTGCATCATCTCATACACAGCGTTAGGCAAGTTGTAAATCGTCCACATTCCCTCGTCAGCGTGAGCGGTATTGATTCCGCAGAACGCCATGATAGAGGCGATAAGGACCGTTGCTTTTTTCTTCATTTTTCTTCTTTATGTTGTTGTTTGTACTTTTTCTGTCTTATCAGTTTGCAAAGTTACGATATTTCTGTGAGATAACGTTCAAGTAGAACGGAAAAAGTGGCGATTTCCTTAAAGTCTCGCATAGGCGATGAGTTTTTCACTTATACTTGAAAAAACAGATAAAAACGATAGTTTTTTCACTTATACTGGAAAAAGATTATATCTCTCAGGTAGATATGTAGAGATTCATATTCAGAGCCTTAGTTATTCAGAGTTCCAGCTTTTCCATAGATTGCCTGATACGGATGATACCTTCTTGAAGTATCTTACTTGGGGTGGTTTGCCTCAGCTGGCACATATCGGACTTGACAATCGCCAAATGCTGACAGACTATTTGGGGGACATCTATAATACGGTCATCATGAAGGATGTCATTAGTCGAGAGAGTATTCGCAACGTGCGATTCTTGACCGACTTGGTGCGTTTCGTAGGTGATAACATTGGCAAGAATATTTCTGCCAACAGTATCAAGAATTTTATGTTGTCACAGAATATCACGATCTCCCCAACATTGACATCCAATTATCTTTCCTATCTCTGCAATGCCTATATCATAGACCAGGTAAGGCGTTTTGATGTTCGTGGCAAGCGAGTGTTCGAGACTAATGAGAAGTATTATTTCGAGGATATTGGTCTTCGCAATGTATTGGTGGGATCGAATCTGCGAATGGATATTGAGAAATTGCTAGAGAATGTAGTTTATTTGCATTTATCTAGTCAAGGATACCAAGTGACCGTGGGACAACTCCAGAATGGTGAAGTGGATTTTGTGGCAGAGCGTGGAGGAGACAGGCTTTATGTGCAGGTTACCTATCTGCTGGCTACGCAAGAGACGATGGATAGGGAATTTGGCAATCTCCGACGCATCAAGGACGATTATCCCAAGAAGGTAGTTTGCATGGATGCACTGGCGGCAGAAGGCAATTATGAAGGGATAGAGTGTGTGCATGTAAGGGAGTTCCTAAAGGGGCAATAGCTCAGCTTGCTGCCGAGCTATGCCTTCTGTTCCTCTATGAAATGGATATGCAGACATCTATTCTTTAGTACCCAGCTTTCACCTAATAAGAGATTTCTGAAAAAACGGACATCTCATTATTCACCTTATAGCCTAAAGAGCGAAGATATTGGATAGTAAAGATAGCAGTGGTGCGAGTGTTCCCCTCACGGAAAGCATGGATTTGCCAGATGCCTGAAATGAATTTGGCAATATGCTCAATCTTCTCATCATCCGTCATACCTTTATATGAGAAGTTCTTCTCCTGCTCAATATCCCAATCCAAGGCTCTTCGCAAGTCTTCCCAATTCAGGTAGTTTACGGAATCTCCTTCGAGCACCCATTCTTTCTTGGAAATATCATACTGGCGGATTTCTCCTGCGTGCTTGAATACTCCCTCGAATATTCTTCGATGCAGGGAAACATATCCGTTGGTATTGAAGGCAAAGGTCTTGCTGGCGAGAATCTTCGCGATGTTGGCTGAAACCTTATCTGCCTCTTCCTCGTCTTCATCCTTAGGTGTACGGACCGTCTTGCTCTGATAGTAAGAGTCAATCAGTTTTCTGGTTTCATCCAGAGTGATTTCTCCTTCGATGTTTCGCTTTGCCACATCTATGAGATACGCCGACGGTTGCAGCCCATCTACAGCCTGCAATCCGATAGCCGTCTTCCAGTTCTCGGC
>OBIB01000174.1_pt1 | contig 25589 bp, 10 predicted proteins | sample 1496261 | NCBI WGS metagenome assembly OBIB01 (sample SAMN05065771, study PRJEB22554) | human gut metagenome | biome: ENVO:2100002; feature: ENVO:00000062; material: ENVO:00002003 | host: Homo sapiens | place: USA
CAAGTGTGGAAAATGTGGAGAATTACACAAAAGAGGTATCAAAAATGTGTAAAATCCCACATTTTCCCCACTTCAATAAAAATATGGATATGTTTAACAGAACGATGGCGTTTCGCTGGATTTGAAATCCAGCGTTAAAAATGTCCTAACCTTTTTGTGCTTTGCGGATTTGCAATCCGCATTACTCTGCTTGCATCTTTCTTTTTCTTATATAACAATGTTTTGCGTTGATTTCGTGTAGTGTGAAGTAGAATGGCATCTATAAAAAATAAGCTCCCTTGACTAAGAAATGCCAAGGGAGCTTTATCATTTTATGACTTCATATAATTCATTTTATGATTTCATACTACTTCATATGACTTCATACAACTTCATATTACTTCACAATAACCTTGATAGTCTGGCCGTTTGAAAGCTTCACGAGGTTGATACCCTTTGTTGGAGCATTCAACTTCTGACCATCGATGGTGTAGCGACCCACCTCTTTCACGTCATTCCAGTTGATAATGTTAGAAATGTCGGTAAGGTCACTTTCGCCAACTGCTACCATGTTGGTGTTATCTACCCACAAATCGTTCATGGCTGATGCAAGAGCGGTCTTGCCATCCTTCTCGGTCTCTTTCATAGGGCGGCTTACGAACGCAATGATATGCATGTTCTGGCTCTTCCAAGCATCATCAAGTTCAACCTCATAGTCGTTTTCGTAACTGTTGCCGTTGGTCTGGAGAGCATCACCGAGTGTACCAGTCACAATCTTGCGCAATACATGGTTGTGGGTAGTAGGCTTTGCCATGGTACCACCGGTGTTCTGCTTGCCTTTCACCTTATCCTCGGTGAGGTAGATGGTGAGGCGTGCATCGTCTCCAATCAGCTTCTGATATTGGTTGATCAGTTTACCCATTACCTTGATGCTCAGCTTGCCTGTTGCATCATCAAGCTTAGAGTCAATGCTTACGGTAGAGAATGATGGATAATATGCTGCAGACTCGTTGATGATTGTGTTGAGCATGCTAACAACATTGTCCTGGTCGCTTGCTTTTTGAGCAGCCATGTTCACTGTCAATGCCTTGTCGTAATTGATCACGTCATTGTCGTAGAAGTATCTGTTAAAGGCACCGGAACCATCTGATGGAGTAGAGTAGTTGGCCAACTTGTTAGCCTCTGGCACAGTGAATACATCTGATAATGTTTCTACAGATCCATCTTCGTTTACTTGCTGACGTTCTCCGTGGATAGAAACGATAGCAAGATCTTCGTCTTCACGAGCCTTGGCTGTCTTGGTGAGTACCTGGTCTGCAAAGTAGGTGTATTTTGACATTTGGCATGCATAGAACTCTACAAGGTTCTTGGTACGGTCGAAATTCTCCTTATAGACCTTGAAGTTGGTTGTCAGTGTATCATTTTTCAATTCACCCTCTGGAGCCTTACCCTCAATTTCTACTGGATAGATGGTAACCTTGTGGTCACCGGTGGTCCAGGCATCATCTACTTTAAGACGTACAGGGATGTTTGTATAATCTGCGTCAGTGATTTCCTTGTACTGATCAGCAGCTACATTGTCCTTGCTATAGGTGAAAGAGCCGATTCGCTTGCCGTCCATTTCCATGGCGAACTTGGCATTTGTAATGTTGTCGCGACCTTCATTGTGGCATGTGAACGCCAATACCTGCTTATCGCCCTTCTTTGCAAATGGAACCGCAGCAATCTTGTCCATTACCAAATCGTGGAGAATGAAAGTACCATCCTCTTTTTCGATGATAAGCTGAATCATCAGGTTAGAACCATCGTATCCGGCAGAGATAGGCTCCCACTGCCATTTGGATTCATCGCGGCCATCTTCATAGATGTCACCAAAGGCGAGGAATCCATAAGGACCTACGTATGTACCAGAAGAGCCAATTGGCTTTTCTGACTCAACCTGCTCTGGTGTGTAATTGTAAAATGGCAACAACGCATAGAAATCCTTGGTATCGATGGTATATGGTTCATCAAACCAAACGTAGTTCCAATGCAATTGTGTGGTAGCAATCTCCTTCTCTGCAATGGCGTTGGTTACATTTCCCTTATCGTCAATCTTGCAGATGGTAACCTTACTGTTGCCGATAGGGGCAGTCAGAAAGAAGCGGGCACCTGCAATCTTGCAGCCCTCATACTTCTTGAAGGCATCATTGTAGAAGATGGTACCCAGAGACAAAGTACCTTTGGCACCCTTCATGCCTGATGGCCATACATAGCTCTCGTCGTAGCTATAGTTGATATAGCGCTGGTTTGCTTCCAATTCTCCGGCACGGGTTGCTATCTTCTTGGCTGCCTTCTGTGGAGTGGCAGTCTCTACCCATGTCTTGGCTGTTGTCTCCTTGTTGATGTGCTTCATGCTCTGAGCGTTGGCAGACATTGCCATCAAGGCAAGTGCTGCTGACATCAAGTAAATATTTCTCATTGTCTTGTTCTATTTATATTTTTATTCTATTTATATTTATGATTTTAAAGGATATATCTGTTTACTTTTTGTATATCTTCTTCACTGTACCATCTGTGAACTTCACGATGTTGAGTCCTGAGAATGGTACGTCAGACTGAACGCCCTGGGCATTGTAATATGCCTTAACCTCCTTGTTGCCCAACTCGATGTTGCTGATGCCGGAAGTTGCGCCCTCTGATACATATACCTCATCGATGAAGAATGCATCTGATGCGAAGGTAATCTTCACTCTGCCGTTGGCTGTAATCTTGGTTGTACATTCTGTCCACTGGTTTGGCATCAGGTTGAATGTGCCGTTTTCTACAGTTCCGTTGCTCACGGTTACGGTCATTGTCTTGCTTGACTGAGCGTAAGGAGCTGCCTTGAATGTAAGAGTTACGTCGCCGTTGATCTTGATTTCAGGAGAGGTGAAGGTGATGTTGGTGGCATTTCGCTTGCCTACACGGGCACATTGGAAACCTCCCTTGAAGGTCTGTACGTTAGATGTCCAGCCGTTCTTGTCTGATGAGAATGCACCATTGGCAAACTGGTTAGGGTTGCCGCTTGTATAGAAGCCCTTACCGTCGTTACCACCTGTACCCAGACACTTGTCAAATGTTTCCTGGAAGACGTAATTCTCTTCTGATGCAGTCTTATTCAGGTTCTGGAAAGTGAAAGATGCCGTACCGTCTGCAGCGATAGCCATATCTGAAAGGATGATGTTCATCAACTTGGTGCCATCGGTGTTCAGATTATAAGATGTGCAGGCAGGAGTGGTGTTGTTTGCCAGGCGGTTCTTGTTGCCGTAAGGCCATGCATCATACTCCTCACTCTTCTCGCTCTTCACGTTGTCGGCAGGAACGAAGGTCATACGCTCATGGTCGTTGACACCAGCCATCATGGAGTTTGGAATATTGTAATTCCATGCCTTCAGGTTGTAGTCGATGTGGTTGATCATGATACCTGAACCAGCCAGGGCTGCATCCCAACCCTTCTTCTGACGGTTCTCTATCAGATAGTACTCATCAGCATGGTTTGGATTTCTGAAGATGTAGGCATCACCGCCATCAGCCAGAGGCTTGATTCCTGATACTGATGTGTTCTCCTTCAGTTCGATTGGAGAAATCCAGCCAGCAGCATACTTCTCGTAGGCGGTGTAGCCGGCAGGAGTAAAGCCGTTGTCATTATAGTTACCCTGGCACATTAAGTCCCAGGTACCCATACCATACAGGCCAGTATAGTTCACATCGTATGCATCCGGATAGCCCAGACAGTGAGAGAACTCGTGGCAGATAGTACCGATGCCATCCACTTCGTTAGATACAGAAAGCTCGTTGGAGCAGGCATAATCCACTACGGTCTTCTTGCCGCAGGCAACAGGAGAAACCATTCTTCCCTTGTGTGGCCAGATGGTGTCATCGCCACCGCCTGTAGCTTCGCCACGACCGGCATAAACTACGAATACCATCTCTACCTGTCCGTCTCCGTCCCAGTCGTATGGAGCGAAGTCGATACCTTCAGCCACGGCGTTGCCCAGACAGCCTGAAATCATCGCCTGCACGTTCACGTCCTGTGCATCGCCATCGTTCTTGCCATAGTAAGCAGATTCACCAAGGGTGTAAGGACCCACTACGTCGAAATCCATCTCAAACTTGCCGTTGCTCTGCGCCTTGAAGTAATCAGCCACGCTACCCTTGAACTTACCCTCGCTGAAACCTGGCTCGTTGGCCACGCGGTTGTAGAAAGCCTTAGGGTCTTCCATGGTGAACTTCTTGTCGGAGAACTGAGCCAGCAGGATGAGACACTTCTTCTTGCCGGTGTAGGAAACACCTCTTGTGATGCTGGTGCTGCCATTAGCGTTACCGGAAAGGAGGTTCTTCTTGATGATGTTCTCAGGGCAAGCCTGCTGGCGCATCACTCTGCTGCGCTCCTGAAGCTGGGCCATGTTGGCTGGCTTCAAGCCATCTGATGTGTCGTAGGAATAGCGGTTGCCTGCCTTGTCTTCCCAAAATCGGAGGAATTCATCACCGCACAACTGAACCTGGACAGCCTGTCCGTTCTTAAGTGTAAAGGTCTTCCAGATGCCTCGCTTGGCTGGTACTGCATGGATGGCAGAAACCGCCAGCAACATAGACATGAGGACTAACAGTTTTTTCTTCATAAAACGTTTTATTAAAGTTGTCTTATAACTAATTTCTTTATCCGTTGACAAAGTTAAGCATAAAAATTGAGATTCAGCAGATTAGCTTACATTTTTTAAGCTACATTTGCTTTTCAAAATGTTCTTTTCCCCTCATCCTTTCAAATTGTAAGTTCGGAGGGATGAAATCTGCAAAAAAGAGAGAGATAACCCAATGCTTCCATGTGTTATCTCTCTCTTAAATATATCAACTTAATGCTTTCACTTTATTTCACCTTTGTGAGCTTGATCTTCGTTACGCTGAAGAACTCATAGCCGGTGAAGGTTCCACCAGGGGTATAGATACCACCGAACAATACCTGGTCTTGGTCGAAGACAATTTCCTTGCAGTCCTCGCTCCATGTACCCTTGATAGGGGTTGAGGTGAGTTGACCATTTGACAGGTTGTGCAGCATGATGTTACCCATGAAGCCCAGATCCTTGGTGAAGTCGTAACCCTCGATGAAGTTATACTTGCCCAGGTTGTCGAATGCCACATAGCCCTGCTTGGTATCTTCGTCATAGTGGAATGACAGACGTGCAGAAGAAGAGCTTACAGCCATACCTGTGAGATACAGAGTATTGTTGTAGTCGCCATCTGAATCGTCGCTAGCACCGATGATCTTCACTACACTCTCCATTGGTGCACCCTGGCGGCTTACACCAGTGAGCTTCCACTTACCCTGAAGCTTCTCGTAAATCTGAGAGTCATTATCTTTCAGTGAAACCTGGGTTGTTGCATTGCCAATCTTGGCACCCTTGGCTTCAACGATGGTAATCTCGAAGGTGCGGTCGGCGTTGATTTCATCATTATCTACAGGCTCTACCTCTACATAGCCGATGCTGTCAGAAATGCTGATGGTCTTGTCTGTAATATAATAATGTACGTCTTCCTTGGCAGGGTTGCTGCCCACTTCCTTCACTGCGAGGGTAACATACACATTACCGTTGGTCTTGCCCTTTACCTCGATAGGCACATTGGTCAAGCCCATATTCTCCTTGATGACCATGGTAGGATTCTTCATGCTTACTGTTACGTCAGCAGCAGAGTTCCATGAATCATCGTCGCTAGAGCAGGCACCGAAGAAGGTGACCACAGCCAGCAACATTAATAATTTGATGTATTTCATATTCAAATGAATTCTTGTTGATTACTACATTATTATATTAATAGCCTGGGTTCTGCTGACCAGCCAAGTGAGGGTTGGCATCCATCTCTGCCTTAGGGATAGGCCAGGTGAGGCGGTAGTCGTTTGCAGTATACTTCAATGCTCTGCCCTGCTTCACGATGATGTCGTTCAGTGCCTCGTTTTCGTCGTGGTTAGGTTTGCGCTCGAAACCCTCGCCGTAACGGCGGATGTCGCTCATGCGCATACCCTCGCCGATGAACTCACGCTCACGCTCTTCTTTTATTTCCTGGAGGAGAGTCTTCTGTTCAGAATAGTTCTCTGCTACATAATCCACGATGCGGTTGCTGCGCAGAATGTTGAGATACTTGTTTGCCTCTTCCTTGTGGTCCTGGCGAGCTTCTGCCTCGGCTACGATGAGATACATCTCTGAGAGACGGAATGGCTTGCTCATGTTCATGAGGTTGTTGTTGCTGCCTGTGCGGAGGTCTGAGTTACCAGGGAACTTGTTGAAAGCCATCGCCTCGTAGCTGTTACCCTCTACCTGCAGGTTGTCATACTGCTTCAGGAATACATCGGCACGAACATCACCCTCGAACTTCTCCCAAAAGAGGTTTAAGACGGCAGCTGTTGGAATGTAGTCTGCCTTGGTCTCCGACTCACTTACGTAGTATTCGCCGTTAGAGCTGCCCAACTCCTGTGCAGTCATCAGAGGGCGGAAGATGATTTCTGTACCCTCGTCCTTGGTCCAGAGCTTGGCATAGTCGTCGATGGTGGTCAACTTGTACTTGCCGCTGTTGATGACAGCCTTTGCATATTTAGCTGCATTAGCCCAGTCGCCCTTAACCAAGGCAACGCGAGCCTGGAGAGCCTGAACGGTCTGTGAATGGATGTAAGCCAGAGGCTGAGCCTCTTCCTTGGCAACCTTCACACCCGATTTCTCGTATGCTACCAAACCATCGTATGCCTTCTGCATATCTTCCTCAATCAGAGCGAAGGTCTCATTCAGGGTAGAACGGCCAGGGTAGTCGTTGAGATTACCTGTTGGCTTGTAGACGGTGGTCAGAGGCAGACCGCTTGCTGCCTTGGTTGGATCACACTGTGTATATGACTGGCAGAAATGGTCTGCCAACCAGAAATACATGTAGGCACGAACGAAGTGTGCTTCGGCATCATAGTGGGCGAAGGCAATCTTGTCCTTATCGCTGAAGGCATCGCTTGCCTGCATGTTGGCTGCACGCTCCATGATGGCATTGGCAGTGGCAATCATGGAATAGCTGCCGCCCCACATGTTGGAAACGTCACCGTCGGTGATGGTAATTACACCATTTGAGAACTGACCGAGACGGTTACCGTTGCTGATGAGGCCATGGAACTCGTCCATCTGTACATCTGACAGGTAAAGCCATGAACCAGATGTCACTTTACGCAGGTTGGTATACATGGCGTTGCGGAATTGGCGAAGGTCCTTCTCCTTCTCGATGGCTGTGTTGTCATCCAGCGAACCGTATGGAGCCTTGTCCATGCTGCAGGATGTGAACGCCATCGCGCACAGAAGCATCAATGAAAAATATATCTTCTTCATAATTCTTTTCTAATAATACTTTTTGTTTAGAATGTTAACTCTGCACCAATCACAAACTGGCGGGTGTTTGGATAGTTGAACTGAACCAGGTTCTTGTCTGGCTCTGGATCGTAACCCTCGAATGAAGTGATGGTAAAGAGGTTGCGGGCGATACCGAACACCTTGATGTCCTTGATGTAACGGATGGTCTGCATCCAGCTCTTTGGCAACTGATACTGAACGGTCAATGTCTTCATGCGCAAGAATGAAGCATTGCTCAGCGTGTGGTCGTCAATGTAGGTCTCGTAACCATAAGCAGGAATATCGGTAACCTGACCAGGTTTAGTCCATACGTTCAGCATATCTACGCACTGGTTATAAGATGTACCCATGTTGGCATTCTTGATGAAGTAGTCGTCGTTGACGAGCATGTACTTGCCCGACTGCCAAGCGAAGTCTGCGATGACGCTGAGGCCCTTCCATGTAAAGTTGGTGCCGAAACCGCCAATCCATGGTGCATAGCGGTTCTTGCCCAGGAACACAGAGTTGTTGGTCTCATCGTATGTCTTGGTGATGTTGCCGTTCTTGTCGTACCACATAGGCTCACCGGTGCGTGAATCAACACCTGCATAGCGTACATTGTAGAACTCACCGTAGGCATGACCTACCTGCAACTTCAAACCTGAGCCTGAAAGCACGTATTCGTCGCGACCTGCAAACAGCTTTGTAATCTCGTTCTTGTTGTAGTTGATGTTGGCAGATACACTCCAGCTCATATCCTTGGTCTTGATGAGGTCAACGTTTACGGTTGTCTCGAAACCCTTGTTCACCATGTTACCGATGTTACCCATACCCGATGTGAAACCTGTGGTCATAGAGTAAGGAATCTCCATCAGCATGTCGGATGTCTCGTTGCGGTAGAAGTTGGCATCCACGGTAACACGGTTGAATAAACCGAAGTTCAAACCGATGTTCAGCTTGCTCACCTTCTCCCAAGTCAACTTGTCGTTGCTTGCCTGGGTGATATCGATGGAACCTTCGCCATTGTAGTTTTTGCCGGAACCGAAGAGTCCGTAGAAATCGTAAGAACCGGCACCTGAGTCGTTACCTGTAGTACCATAGTTGGCGCTCACGGTCAGGTCGTCCAGCCATTTTACACCACGGAGGAAGTTCTCGCGCTTGGCATTCCACTTCAAACCGAGGGAACCGAAGGTACCCCAACGGTGGTCTGGAGCAAACTTAGAGCTACCGTCAGTACGGAGTGAAGCATATACGTAATACTTCTCGTTGTAGTTGTACTCGGCTGTACCGAAGAGAGAGTTGGCTACTTCCTCTGAACGGCTATCAGTCTGAGCTGATGGAGTGATGGTAGTAGCTGTGTTCAGCAGCATGCGGCGAGGATCTGTCTGGCCAGTAGTTACGATACCGATGCCACGACCCTTCTGGATGCGGGTTTCCTCACCCACCAGCAGGTTTACGTAATGAGGCCCGAAGTTATGACGGAACTCTGCTGTATGAGTCAATGTGTAAGCATAGTAGCGGCTGAAGTTTGAACCAACACCACCGGTATGAGCATCAATCACCTGGCCCATTGGGGTAGTAAACTGATCGTATGGGAGACTAGCTCTGTCTGATGTAAGGTCGTAGCCAAACATAGACTGCAGGGCTGTGAAAGTCAATCCCTCAACAGGAGTGAACTGCTCGTTCAGCGACAGGTTGATGGTTACATTCTTGCTGTCCTGGTTTGTATTGGCTACAGTGAACCAAGGCAACAGGAACTGAGAATAGAGGAGTCCGGCAGCGCGGTCGCCCTTCACCAGATTACCAGCCTCGTCGAAGCTATAATAATAAGGTGCATCGTATGGCAACGCCATCTTGGCAGCTACCAATGGGTTAGAAGCATAAATCTGGCTGTTGTCTGCCCACTGGCTGTTCTGGCTGTAGTCCTGAACACCGAAGTTTGAGCTGAAGCCCACCTTGAAGAACTTGTTCAGACGAGAGTTGATGCGGGCAGCCAAAGTGCTGCGGCGCATATTGGAAGCCTCAATCAGACCATCTTCCTGATGGTGGTTGAATGAAACGAAATAGTTCATGGTCTGACCACCGCCCTGCAAGGTAGCGTTGATATCAGAAGTAGGAGCCGAGTTCTTGATCATCTCGTCGCGCCAGTCGGTGCTGATGCCATACTTGTTTACCAGGTTGCGGATATTGTCGCTCACTGGCTGTCCGATCATGTCGCGGAACTGGATGTACTGCTGAGAGTTCATCATCTCTTCACCCTTGCTGGTAGCAGAAGAGATACCATACTGTGCCTTTACGGTGAGCTGAACCGACTCGTTGTACTTAGCCTGCTTGGTAGTGATGACAATAACACCGTTGGCAGCACGCGAACCATAGATAGAGGTTGACGCAGCATCCTTCAATACGGTGATGTTGGCAATGTCTGATGGGTTCAATGTGCTGAAGAAGCTAGCAGTGATAGGAGAACCATCGAGGATGAACAGAGGCTGGTTAGAAGAACCGATAGAGTTGACACCACGCAGACGGATCTGTGCAGACTGTGAAGGGTCACCGGCAGATGACAGAACAGACAAACCAGATACCTGACCGGCGAGCGCATCAGTAAAGTTAGGGGTTACGACCGTTTCCAACTTCTTTTCACCGATGTTGGAAATAGCGCCAACTACAGATCCCAACTTCTTGGCAGCACCGTAACCGGTGATGATAACCTGCTCAAGTACATGTGTGTCAGGATCCAAAACAACCTGCATCTTTTCAGATGCCTTTAATTTCTTGGTCACCATGCCGATGTAGCTGAATTCCAGCTCGGCCTTGTTGCTCTCTAAATCAAGAGCGAAGTTACCGTCGATGTCGGTAACTGTACCAGAAGTAGTACCCACAATCTTTACAGATGCACCGATAATCGGTGAACCGTCTTCAGAAGAGGTAACTACACCAGAAACGTGAGTTTGTGCCAACGCCATTCCCAAATTCAGGAAGACGCAAGCAATAAACATCATGAGTCTTTTTTCCATAGATCTCTTTTTTTTCTTTTTATTGTTATTACTTACTATTTTTAACTTTAAAGCTTATTCTACTAATTTTTTTCGTCATTTTTAGCCCCTGATAGAGAGGGTGTCGCTGAAATCGGTGCAAAATTAAGCAAAATTTATCTTTCTTCCAAATGTTTTTGGGAAAATATAAAATAAATGGCTATATTTTCTAATAACTTGACGTTTTGTAAACCCGAAAGGGGCGAAATTTACTATTTTTTATATTCATTAATGTATTTTTGTTAGTAAATGCTAGTTTTATGCAGTTTTTATGCAAAAATTCTTGTGAGTTTCAATATAAATTATTACCTTTGCCGCCAAAATGGAGGAAGATTAACGCTCATAGGGCGTGATGAGTTACGAATAATAAATTTAAATATTATAATTTTAAAAGTCGAAAGTATGAGAAAAGTTTTACTTTTTGCGACAGCATTGTGCCTTTCTTCAGCAGCAATGGCACAGACATCTATTGAGTCAGCTCTCGATGCCCAGAAGGGTGAGAATACCTATAAGGTAGAGAGCAGTGAGGCTAAGAACACTTATTGGAAGTTTACAGCAGACAAGAACTATCTTGCCAAGGTATCTCCATTGTCTGGATCAAGCAATGTTCCTACTGTATTTACATCGGTAGAAGGAACAGATTCGCTCACCCTGGGTGGTGCGGGCTTGAAGTATCCTTCTAAAGCGTATGCCTTGGAAAAAGGTAAGACCTACTACTTCATCATGAACATGACGGGTGAGTCGGGCTTCAACCTCGACTTGTCTGAGATGTCTTCTTATGGCAAGGGCCTCTCTCAGGACAATCCTGCCGAGTTGAAGGTAGGTGAGGAGTTGTACCTGGGTAATCCGCTGGGTGCTCAGTATGAGAACACTACTGCCTATGTTACCTATACAGCCGAGAAGACTGCGCAGCTTCAGCTCGCTTTCTCAAGCTATGTTTCAGGTGCCACTGTGAATGGTAATAATGTTTCTACAGTCTATGACCAGGCTACAGGCGGATATGTGCTGAAAGTGAGCGTAGAGAAGGGTAAGACTTATACCATCGCACTGAATCTTCAGGGTAGTGTCGTTGCAAGCTCTAAGCTCGTAGAGGTGAAGGCTGGTTCTCTTGAGATGCCATTCGTTTTGAACGAGGGTGAGAACAAGGTGCCTGTTGAGAAGGGCGACTACTACTTTACTTATACTCCTACCAAGACGGGTTATCTGAACATCTCCAGCGATGCTGTGCTGGCTGGCGGTCAGGTAAAGGTATATTCCAACTTGAACAATATCACCTATCAGGAGGTAGCGGCTTCTTCTGAGCCTGGTACCTATAATGTTCGCGTTGAGATTCCTTATACAGGTACTACCTATTATATTGTAGTGAACAAGTTGCAGGATTCTGATGCCGAGGATGTAATCAAGGCAGAAATGCAGGAATACCAGCCAGGTGAGACTGTGAATACAGCCTTCGAATTGACAGAACTCCCTGTAGAGAAGACTTTGCCTAGTGCCAAGGGTACCTATTATTATAAGCTCACGGTTCCTGCCAACACAGAGAAGTTTGTTACGGTTGAGACTGATGCCAATCTCGATGCAGCTACATCTATCATCTTCTACAACCAGCAGAATGGCGAGTATGGTGCTGCTACAGTAAAGGATGGCTTGCTGAAGACTTACGTTGGTGGCCAGTCTTACGATAATACTTATATCCTGAAGGTTACAGCCAATGAGGATAATCCATTGGCATTCAAGGTTTCATATCTGGATGTAGAGAAGGGTTCTCTTGCAACAAACCCAGCTGAAGCTGTGGAGGGTGAAAACGAAATCACCGTAGAGGGCACAGAATACTTCAAATATACAGCTACCAAGAATGGTAAGCTCAATGTGGAGGTTGAACCAGGTGTTACCGTCAGCTTCCCTAAAGGTACAGGCATGTATGATGGTGAATACACAGCCATCAACAAGGGTACCGACTTCTTTATCGAGGCTACTGCCGGAACCACTTATCTGATTAAGGTATCTGGTGCAGCCAAGGGTACAACCATGTATCTGGAAGAGAAGGAGTTCTCTGCCGGTGAGTCTCGCACCAACCCTATCGTCATGGAGGATGATGAATATACATTCACCAAGGCAGGTGCTGCTGACCTCTGGTTGCAGTATAACGTAACTGAGGATGGTGTTCTCGACTTCGCCTGCGACCAAGGCTATAATGGTGGCAGCGACCGCATCGAAATCTTCAAGAATGAGGAGCCATACGGAACTACCATGATGGGTACTGAGAACCTTGGTAGTGTTTCAGTCACCGTATATAAGGGTAAGGTTATCGTTAGCAAGGGCGATAAGCTCTATATCCACTGCGTTATCGCAGGTAAGGTTACCGGTAGCAAGATCAAGTTTACCAAGCATGAGGCTGAGCCAGGTGAAACCGTAACCAATCCATTGGTTATCACCAAGGGTAAGACCGTAACCATTACAGGTGCTTCCCGCAGTACTCCTGTATGGATGAAGGCTTCACTCCCTGCTGGTACAACCACCTTCCGCCTGAACAGCTACTTGATGACTGACCTCTATAACAGTCTGGAGGATGCCAAGAATGGCGCCAATGCCGAGGAGGTAAGAACCAATTACGTACAGTTGCCTGATGGCTCTTACGTTTATGAGTTTACCAAGGAGATGGCAGCAGCCGGTGATGTTTACTTCCAGTTTATGGATTCATACGGTGCTACCGACTTCACATGGATGGATAACGATGCAACTGGCATCTGGAACATCGAGGCAGCTGGCGACAGCAAGGTATCTATCTTCAAGATGGATGGTACCCAGGTGAACCAGATTTCTGGCAATGGTGTATACATCATCAAGTCTAACGGTAAGACCAAGAAGATTGTTGTCAAGAAGTAATGGGGCATAGTGTGATAAGACAATACATTATATAATAAATGGTGCAAGTGGGGTGTGAAAACTCCGCCTGCGCCCTTTTTCGTCAAAATATCACCAGCTTTCAACCTGTTATTACTATCAGGAAAAGAGAAAAGAATTAAGTAATTATTATATTTATACACATTAAAAAACGAGAAAACTATGAGAGGTCTCAAAAGACTGCTTTTGGCTTCCGTCTTGTGTGCGGGATATACCCAGGCCACCTGGGCTATCAAGGCATATCCCCATCCAATCACGATGCGGCAGCCTGACGGCACCACCTTGTTGGTAAGAATACAAGGTGATGAGAATTTCCACTTCGTTACTACCACGGATGGATTTCTCCTGAACAAGGACAAGAAGGGTTATTTCTGTTACGTGGATTACGACTGGAAAACCCAGAAGAAAGTGATGACCAGGCAGAGAGCCCACAATGTGGATGCGCGATCTGAAAAGGAGAAGAAACTCCTGGAGTCACTGACCAGTGCGAAAGATGCCACTGCCGACATCTTGAGCAAAACCCCTATCATGAAGAAGGCGCCTAACAAGTTCCTGAGCCGCCGCATCGTTGCTCCCCGCAAGTATGCTGCCGAAACAAGAACCGGAGAGGCTGCTGTCAAGGAATCGCAGTATCTGGTGGTCCTGGTTAACTTCCAGGATAGCGTGCTTCGACACACCCAGCAGGACTTCGACCACTGGCTGAACCAGCCTGGCTACAGCGAGAACGGCGGTACGGGTAGTGTGAAGGATTACTACCGCGACAATTCCATGGGTCAGTTTATCCCTAATTTCAAGGTAGTGGGTCCATACACCCTTTCCAAGCCAACAGCCTACTATGGTGGCAACAGCAGCAGTACCAGCGGTACTGATACCAACCCACGCGACATGGTGAAGGAGGCTGTGGAACTCGCCAAGAAGAACAATCCTGATCTGGATTTCCGCCAGTTTGATAACGATGGCGATGGCATCATGGACAACTGCTACGTAATCTATGCCGGATATAGTGAGGCAAGTACTGCCAATGGTGATGACATCTGGCCACACAGCTGGTATCTGGATGACAACACCACCATCGATGGCATCTTGATTCACGACTATTCCTGCTCTGCCGAGCTGGTAGGTATGCCAGGTGCTCCTGTAGTTCCATCTATGGATGGTATCGGAACCTTCACCCATGAGTTCGGCCATGTGCTGGGTCTCAAGGATATGTATGACACCGATGATACCAGCAATGGTAAGGGAATCGACCCAGGTGCCTACAGCCTTTATGCTTCAGGTAGTTACAACAACGATAGCCGTACTCCTCCTTGCCTGATGGCATTCGAGCGTATGCAGATGGGCTGGATGAAGGAAGGCGAGGACATCGTAGAGGTGAAGAACCCTGAGGATGTTACCCTGACTTCTATCGCCGACAACAAGGCACGCTTCATCAACTGCCAGCCAGACCGTAAACCAGGTACAGGTATGGAGTGGTTCATCCTGGAAAACCGCCAGCAGACAGGTTGGGACAAGTATATCCCAGGTCATGGTCTGCTCATCACTCATTACGACTATACCGATGAGATGAAGAAAGACTGGTGGGATATCAACGGACCAAACAACAGCGCCAAGCATCGCTGCATGTATATCGTGCCAGCCGACGGCATCGACAACGAGGTGACCCGTAGCGGCGATACCTATCCGGGTAAATCAGCCAATACATCTTTCACCGACACCACCACCCCTAATTCCCTGAATTGGGCGAAGGAGCCGGTTAACGTGCCTATCACCAATATCATGGAGCAGGACGGAAACGTGATGTTCCAGGTTAATGGCGGTACCAGCAAGTGGAACTTCATCAAGACACTTGTGCCAGAGAAGATTTACGATACGCAGGCAACCTTCAAGGCAAACATCGAGAGCAACAAGGTAGATGTGGATGAGGTAGGCTTCTGCTGGAAGGAAGGCGCTTCTGCCGACCCAACCCTCAGCGATGGCGTGAGCGCAGCAGGCAAGGTAGAGGATATCAAGGATGCTTCTTTCACAGCCAAGGGCCTGCAGCCAGGAACCACCTACAGCGTACGCTCTTACATGAAGATGAGCGATGGCAGCGTGGTATATGGTTCACCGGTTCCATTCACCACCGAGTGGGCATACGCCAACGTAACCCTGGATACTCCATTCTACGGAAACTTCCTGAGTTGGACAGACGGCAACCCTGACGGATGGCAGATTATCGACCACAATGGCGATGGTACCACCTGGTATCAGGACGAGGGTGCCCAGGCTGTTCACTATTCTCTGAACTATTGGAACGATGCAGATGATTATCTCATCAGCCGTCGCCGCTTCCACGTGCCAGAGAAGGGCGTGATGTTCTTCACCCGTGGTGTGACAGAGGAGAATGGTGTGGAAGACCTGGAGGTATTGGTTTCTACCAAGACCAACGATCTGAACGATTTCCACCTCGTAAAGCGTTTCTCTTTTGCCGATTACTTCGGTGCTCAGCATGCTGAGGAGGTAGATTTGAGCCAGTTTGCAGGAAAGGATATCTATGTTGCCTTCCGTGTCTGCTCAGAGAGAATGCAGAACGACCTCTGGTTGTGGAACGTGATGGTAACCCAGAAGCTCGATACGCCTAAGGACGTGAAGCTGGAGAGAACCGGCGAGAGCGTGCTTACTGCATCATGGAGCCCTGTGGAAGGTGCTGATAACTACTATCTCTGCCTGAGTAGAGAGACCAATAAGACCAACTCGCAGACCGTGTTCACCCCAATGGATTTCTATCAGAATGTAGAGGGTGATGTAGTTCTGGGCACAGGTTCTATCCAGTTCCGCAGCAATGGTTCCGTTACCCTGAAGGATTGTCCTGACGGTATCAAGGACTGCAAGTTCATCGTCACCGCATCCGGTCCGCTCGGTTCTTCTGAGTTGAGCATCGAGGGTACTGAGGATGGCAAGACATGGAATGCCGTGGGTTCCAAGATTACCCTGAAGGAATATGATTCAGAAGGTCAGGAAGAGGATTACTCTACCTATCTGGAGAACAAGAAGTACAGACAGCTGCGCTTCAAGTTCAAGAATGGTGGTAGAAATGGCCGTATCAAGTATCTCACACTTACCTACAACGACGGTAAGGTTTATGAGGACTTGGCTGCCGGTTCTGTACCAACCAACGAGGTTCCTATTACCAACAAGGAAGACGGCGAGTATGATGAGGGCAAGTACCGTGTTTGGGTAGCTTCAGGTAAGGGCAACCTTTACTACGATGAGTCTGCACCTGTTTACTACCAGGCAAATACCTCTACAGGCATCCACGATGTCATCGAGGGTACCGGCTTCGGCATCAGCGTGAACGGTGGCAATATCCAGGTAGATGGCATCAAGGCAGGCTACACCGTGACCTGTACATCTGCTGCCGGCGTTCAGCTCTATACTGCTGAGGCACGCTCTGGCAGTCTGAACTTCCAGGTTCCTGCAGGCACTGGCATGGCTATCATCAGCGTAAGCGGCGAGGGCAAGACCCATCGCAGCAAGATTATCATCAAGTAATAAACAATAGCTAATAGCATCAAATAGAACATTTATGAAACATTATAAATATTCTGCCATCTTGTTGGCGGCAATGACCTGCGGAGCTGTATGGGCTTCGGTGGATGCGCTGACTGATGGAAAGAAAGGTGAAGGCGAAAAGGTGAAGCCATCGGAGAATTTCGTGGCTCAGTCTCGCAAGGCACCTGTCGTTCGCTATACCAAGATGAAGGTAGAAGGCAATGCCGAAGGTGTGCCTTACGGACTCCAACTGATGGGTGTGAGCGACAAGACGGTGAAGTTGAGCTGGATTTCACCAGAAAAGACCGATGGCTACTTCGATGATTTCGAGAATCATCAGGACTTCGCCATCAATTCAGCCGGTAACGTGGGCTGGTCGTATATCGACGCCGATAATAACAATACTTATACCTGGCAGGCTTGTGCCTTCCCAACTCAGGGTCAGAAGATGGCCTTCGTGGTCATGAACCCTTGGGAAACCTCTCCTGCGGTAAACGAGAATCCAAATTACCAGCCTTATTCTGGCAAGAAGATGCTGGTGGATTTCAGTTCTATCGACGATAAGAACAACGACTACATCATTTCGCCAGAGTTGAACTTCGACCAGGACTTCCAGTTTAGTTTCATGGCTCGCAGTTACAAAATCGAGGGCAACAACTTTGCCGCTGAGCGTGTTCGCGTAGGTTATTCTACCACCGGCAAGCGTCCTTCCGACTTCAAGTATGTGAACGAAGGTCCATACGTGGAACTGCCTGCGGCTTGGACACTCGTGAAGTATAACATTCCTAAGGAGGCGAAGTATGTTACCATCAACTGCGTTTCTGAGGGTGGCTTCATGATGATGCTCGACGACATCTTCGTGGGAACCAACAAGATTCGCCCTACCCGGAGCAAGAAACAGCTGGCTGCTGCCAACCCTGTGGTGGGCTTCAACGTATATCGTGACGGCAATAAGGTGAACGAGGCTCCTATGGATTCTGCACGCTTCACTGATAATGTGCCAGACTATGCTGACTATACCTATACGGTGACAGCCGTTCATCAGAATGGTCAGGAGTCTGCCCAGAGTGAACCTCTGAAGGTCACCGTTCCGGATATCCGCCTGTTGCCTTTCGAGGACGACTTCGACGACTGGACGCTCCATGCCGACAAGTGGACTACCGTGAACCTTGACAACAACAAGGAGAGCAAGTGGTCTATCGACTACTACGAGTATGGATTGGTTGACCCATCCGCTACCTACAGCTGGTCGGCTTTGACCAATTACAACCAGGCACTGGAGAGCCGCGAGCTGAATACTCCAAACAAGGACAATACCTACCTGCGTTTCAACCTGCGTCTCCGCAACAGTGAGCAGACCAATGTTGACTACATGGAGGTAGAGTTGAGCTGCGATGGCGGAAAGACCTGGGAAGGTCTCGATGTATTCGACAACTACTCTGGTGGCTTCGACTGGACAACTTATACCTATCCTATCGGTGAATATCTGAGCAATAACCTGTTCAAGATCCGTTTCCGTGCGCATGGCGACGATGCCAAGTGGATTAACTATTGGTACGTAGACGATGTGAAGGTATGGAACCCGGTTTGGGCGAAGGGACAGCTGAGTGTCAAGACTCCATCTGGCACCATCTCCAGATGTCCTGTTACCCTGACAGGCGATAACGGCGCTGTAATCAGCGAGACTACCGATAAGAATGGTGTGCTCAAGCTCGACCAGATAGAGGAGGGTACTTATACCGTAAGTATCATCCGTGAGGGCTACAACGAGTATAAGGGTACATGGACCGTCAAGGCCGATGGTACCAACAACTTCACAGCCAATCTGGAGGCTCCAAAGGTAGCGCTTTCTGCCAACACCGTGAGTGCAGACCTGGAGGCTGAGGCTAACATCACCAAGAACTTCACCATCAAGAACGAGGGTAACGGTCCTTTGACCTGGTATCTCAAGGAGAATGCCAACAAGGGCACCGGCGACATCTCTCACCGTTGGGAGACCATGCCATCATGGAACACCTCCGGCGACTTGCAGAAGTCTATCGCCTTCGATGGTGAGTACTACTACACCACCTCTTCCATCGAGTTGGGTAAGTTCTGGAAGTACGATAAGAACGGTAAGTTCATCGAGCAGTTCTCTATTCCAGAGATGTATTACAAGCTCTACGACCTTGCCTTCGACGGCCGCTACTTCTACGGCAGTGACTGGTCAAACCGTATCTTCAAGCTCGATTTCGACAACCGCCGCATCGTGGATATCATCACCGTGGGTGGTGTTTCCGACCTGAAGATTACCCACTGTACCTACGATCCTGTCTACGACGGCTTCTGGATTGGTACCTTTACAACCATCGGATTGGTTGACCGCAAGGGTAAGTTCATCCGTAAGATGGCTGCCTTGACTTCTGATGGCAACATCGCTGTCTATGGTTCAGCCTACGATGACGTAACCCCTGGAGGTCCATACCTCTGGTTGTCTGATATGACTGCCGAGTCTTCAGATAAGTTTGATAAGTTGCAGCTCCGTCAGTATGACATCGCCAAGGGTACCCTGACCGATGTGAAGCACGTATTGACCGATGTTCCTGGTTATGTAATGGGTGGTCAGACCACCGGTCAGAACTATGTCTGCGGTCTGTTCTCTTCTATGGATGTAGTTCCAGGCAAGCTGGTTCTGATGGGAACTCTCAACCAGAGTCCTAATCTGGTATTCAGCTATACCCTGGCAGAGACCAACAAGTGGCTCAACCTCTCTCCTAAGCATGGTACGCTGGAGCCGGGTGCTGAGCAGGTAATCAACGTAGGTCTCGATGCTCTGGAGGCAAAGAAGGGCGACAGCTATGCTACAACAGCTACTCTGTTCACCAACCCAGAGTTGGAAGCACAGAACATCAGCTTCAAGCTGAATGCTACATCTGAGTCTTCTGCTCCACGTCCGTTGAGCCTGAAGGCTGAGCCTAAGGCTGCCTCTGCCGTGCTCACATGGGCTAAGGGCAATGGTGCAGCTGTGGCAGATGGATATAATGTATATCGCAACCACGTGAAGGTGAATGCTGCTCCAGTGAAGGAGATGCAGTTCACGGATACCAAGCTGGTTTACGGCAAGTATTCTTATCAGGTGACAGCGGTCTACAATGGCAAGGAGTCGGCAAAGAGCGATTCTGTAGTAGCCTTCGTCAACGAGGGTGCTCAGTATTATGCTCCTCTCAACCTCACTTCAAGCATCAAGAACAACAAGAATGTTCACCTGAACTGGGATTCTCCATTGTTAGAGGCTGCCCATCGTGATACCATGAGCTGGGCTACCGGCAAGCACGAGGATGAGCTGGGTCTGGCTTCAGGCGGTTATTTCTTCGCAGGTGCCAAGTGGGATGCTGAGGATTATATTCCTTACCGCAACAAGAAGGTTTCTTCTGTTTCCATCCAGTTGGTTAACACAGTTACCTATCTTGCACCTCGTATCTATGAGGATGGTAAGATTATCTACAGCAAGAAATATAGAGGCGAAATCAAGTATGACGGTTCATTCACCGATATTCCATTGGATAAGGATATTATCCTGAAGCCAGGACATTCTTATATCTTCGCATTCCAGATCATGAACGATGCGGATGTACATCCTCTGAGTCTCGACAATAGCAAGGCAGTGAATGGCAAGGGTAACCTGCTCTCTGTGGATGGCAAAAACTGGTTTACTGCAGCTGAGTCGGCTATTAACGGTAACTTGAACATCCGCGTAAACGTGGCTCCTAACAGCAACGATACCGAGGCAACCCCTGTGGGTTACAACATCTATCGTGATGGCGTGAAGGTGAACAGCACTCCTGCGGCTGGTCAGTCATTCGATGACGTTCTCTCTAACGCAGGTACCTACAGCTATCAGGTAACATCTGTATATGCTGATGGCGGTGAGTCTGAGTTTGGCGGCAAGACTTCTGTTGAGGCTTATGCCATCGAGAACCAGACGGCTCCTCATCATCTGGATGCCACTGTAACCCGCAACCGCGACATCTCACTCCGTTGGGATGCTCCTACCGTTTCGGAGATGTCAATCCCTGCAGATTTGGCTAAGCGTCCTGTAACAACCGATGCAGCTATGCCTGAGTTCGTAAGAGAATTCGACGGTGCGAAGTCTTCTATGGCTGTGGCTACCGACGGCAAGTACATCTATACCTCTATCTATAACGAGGATGGTAGAATCGACGTTTACTCTATGGATGGCAAGAAGGTGAAGAGCTGCGTGGTAAGCGATATCGACGGTATCCGTAACCTGGCTTACGATGGTCAGTATCTCTATGCAGGTGACTATAGCACCAAGATTCATGTCATCAATCCTGTTACTATGAAGTTGATGAAGAGCATCGATATCTCTGAGTACTCACGTCACTTGGCTTACATCCCAACACTGGATGGCGGCAAGGGCGGCTTCGAGGTTGGTGACTGGGAGAGCAGCATCTACATGGCTAAGGATGGCAGCAAGTTGGCTACAGGTCCTGTCCTGAAGGGTGCTTCCGGCACAGCTTACTACGATGGCAAGCTCTATGCTTTCGAGCAGGGCAATGAGGCGAATGCCTATACCATCGGCATCTATGATATGGCAAGCGGTGAGCGTGTAGGCTCGCTCGATATGGGCAAGTATCTTGAGATTGACAACATCTCTTCTTACAAGGCAGGTGGTATGTCTTCGTTCGTATCTCCTGAGGGCATCACTTACATGTTGCTCGCTCTGCAGCGTCAGGGTGCTGCTACCAAGTTCATCGTTCTGGATATGGGCGGCTTGAACACAGTGGCAGGTTACAATGTATATCGCAATGGCGAGAAACTGAATGGCGAACCTCTTACCCGCCGTTTCTATCAGGAAACCGTGAGCCAGGAGGGTAATTACGACTACAGCGTAGAGACCGTTTATATTGATGGTACTACTTCGGCTAAGTCGGCTGTTGCTAACGCTACTATCGTGGCTTCTGGTGAGGCTAAGGTTCCTGAGAATGTACAGGCAGTGCAGTCAACATACGGTTACAACGTGCTCCTCTCGTTCAAGGATCCTGATATGTACAAGGCTGCAGCTTCCGTGAACTCATTCGAGTCTTCTGTAGATGGTACAGAGGTATTCGGTGCTGAGGGCGAGAGCTACAAGTCAAACTGGACGGTAAGTTCCGACTACTCATTCGATGGCAGCAAGTCGATTGTTGCCGGTCAGAAGGCTGAGGCATTCGGTGTTGTAAAGGCAGAGAATATGAAGTATGTTCGTCTTGCAGCAAGAAATGCTGATGACCATAAGGGTAATGGTACATTCGATATCTATTATTCTGTAGGTGGTACTCACCGCGACAACTTCATCCGTCTGCAGACTGTGACAACCACAGAGCAGTGGCAGGATGTGATGTGCGAGTTGCCTGAGGGTACAGAGTACATCGGCTTGGCTAAGGCTGCGGGTAATCCAGACCAGTATATCGACGGTGTAAGCTTCTACAAGGAGGCACCTCAGACCGACTGCTACGGATTCGACATCTATCGCAACGGCGAGAAGATTACCGCTTCTCCAGTACAGGGCATCTCTTATGTAGACCACAACCTGCTGATTGGTCATTATGATTATCAGGTGAAGCTGGTTACCAAGAACTCTGCCGAGAGCGAGTTGAGCGATGCAGTGAGCCTCGATCTCTATTATGACAATGGTAGTCTGGCTCCAACCACCCTTCGTGTGGAGAACAATGGAGACAGCAGAAACCTGACCTGGCAGACTCCTGCCCTGGGTGAGCCTATCTACTTGCGTTGGCACAATGGCAACTGCTACGATGCAGCCGGTCAGCCTAACGGTGGTGCCTTCTTCGCAGGAGTCAACTGGTTTGCTGAGGATTTGAAGGAATACGGTCATCTGGCATTGAGCGATGTAGAGGTTTACATCAATCAGATTCCTGATGCTCTCTATGTATTGGTATATCAGAACAACACGTTGGTTCGCCAGCAGTTTGTTCCAAGTCTGAAGGAGTATGCTTTCAATACCATTCATCTTGACGAGCCACTCCCAATCGACCCTACTAAGAGTCTCCGTGTGGCAGTATATGTAGAGCACAACCAGATTACAGTGCCTCTGGGTTACGATAAGGGCCCTGCTCGCAGTGGTCGTGGCGACCTTTATTCTTCTGATGGTATCTCATGGAGTACGATGGAGGATTCTGGTGCTGATATCGATGCCAACTGGAACATTTCCATCGGTTTGAGCCCATACGCTCCTGCCAACTCAATGAAGGCAAGAAAGCAGGGTGCTGAGGTTCTCACATTCAAGCCTAAGGCAAATGTATCTGCTGCACCATTGAAGGTGGCTCATGTGGCACAGGGCGCAACTTCTCAGAAGAATGCCTTCCTGGGTTACAATGTATATCTGAATGGTGACAAGTTGAACAACAGCTATATCTCTGGTAATTCATACACAGATAAGTCTTCTGTGGTTGGCAATTATCTTGAGTATCAGGTAGCAGCCGCTTATTCTGTTACTGGCGAGCAGTATTCTAACAAGGTAACTCTTGTTGTTACTGGCATCGATGGTGTAACAGCCGATAAGCTGAAGGTTACAGTTGCCGGCAGCACATTGCGTATCGCGGGTGCTCATACAGGCGACAAGGTAGCTGTTTATGCTGCTGATGGCAAGATGGTAGCCCATAGTGTTGTTACAGATGATTACGTTCAGAACATTTCATTGTCATCGCTGACAGCCGGCACATACATTGTGAAGGTAGGTCATGATACCGTGAAGGTTCGCGTATCTCGCAGATAAGATTCGGGACTAAATAAAAAAAAGAGGGTGTGTCTGAAGTTTAGACACACCCTCTTTGCTTTTTACAAACAAACAATTTAAACTCGTCTTAGCTCATCTTAACTCATGCAGCTTGTCACTCCGAGGGAAGTTCCAACAGCTGTCAAAATAGAGATTAAAATCTGAATAACCAATTTCCATGTTTCCTTTTTCATCTTGTTTTAGTGATTAATGATTATTTATTAGTGATTAATTTTTAGCGATGTGATAGGAGAGAAGAGAAGCTCCCGAAGGGGCTTGCAAAATTCCCTCGATATACTTTTTCAGAAACTTTTCTCCCTTTTTCTTGCTTGTTTCAAAATTTAAGTTTATCTTTGCAGCAGGTTTATAGAAACAAAACGATAAATTATGGGTAGATACATCAACCCCTTTACCGATTGGGGCTTCAAGCGTCTCTTCGGTCAAGAGTTCAGCAAGGACTTGCTGATTAATTTTTTGAACGACTTGTTTGAAGGCGAGTTTCAAATCAAGGACGTTACATTCAAGGATAAGGAACAGCTTGGAGATACTAATGATCTCCGTGGCTGCATCTTTGATATCTATTGTGTAACCGACGATGATAAGCATTTCATCGTTGAGATGCAGAACAGATGGGTACCCTTCTTTGTGAATCGTTCCATCTATTATGCTAGTAAGGCTTTTGTTGCCCAGCGCAAGAAGTTTGATGAAGCTGGTGTCCGCACTGCTGTTTTATACCAGTTTGTGCCGGTTTATGTGGTTTGCATCATGAATTTTATGCCAAGGGAGCATGAGGTGACAAAGTTTAGGACAGACGTTGCTTTGAGGGAGAAGTCTAGCGACTCCGTTTTTTCTGACAAGCTTCGTTTCATCTATCTTTCTCTTCCTTTCTTTGATAAGAGTGAGGAAGAATGCGTGACGGGTTTTGAAAAATGGATTTATGTATTGAAATATATGGAAGTATTGGAAAGATTGCCGTTTACGGCACAGAAGAAGATATTCGATCATCTTGCAAAATTGGCAGATGTTCGTTGCTTGAGTAGTGAGGAGCAGGAAAAATACGATGAAAGTATTAAGGCTGTTGACGATTACTACTCCGGTCTTTATGGCTCGTATATTGATGGTGAGGAAAAGGGAATGGCGAAAGGAATGGCTAAAGGAATAGCTAAAGGTCGAGCAGAAGGTCTTGCTAAAGGTCGAGCAGAAGGTGAACTGTCTAACGCTCTGAAAGTAGCCCGTAACCTCTTGGCAATGGGTATGTCTTGGTCTCAAATCATACAAGCTACTGGATTAACAGAAGACCAGCTGAAGCAACTTCAGTCGTAGTGTATGTACATTATCCACTAGTCGTTTCTCTTAGTAAAAGTTACCCGTCAGGTGTTTCTCTGGATTTCAAATTGCCGAAACGCCTGACGGGTAAAATCGTTCTACCGGAGTTGTGTTTCAGCCCCAAGACCGAATAGGTTAATAATCTGTGTGTATCTGTGAAATCTGTGGGAAATAGAAAATGTCACCCTCAATGTCACCCTCAAACTCTTAACAAGAAGCGTTTTTTTGTATCTTTGCACTAGAATTCAGAAGCAAATCTGTTCTGTTAATGACTGAACTGGCGCAAGAGACATCCTACCGTCCCTTTGGGGGCCGGTGCCTACATAAGAAATCAGATAATTCTGTAAGACAGTGAGTTAACCCACATGATGCGGCGAAATGCTGCGTATGGGTAGAGGTGGGTAAGAAGAAGGAGGAATCCATCTGGATTACCATCATCTAGAAATATCGAAGGATTATCTAGAGATAGGAGCATAAAATGAGAGGGTGCATCAAGAATGCCATCATGGCTTTTGATGCACCCTCTAAGAATGGTATGATGATGATTTTTGCCTATTATTTGATGAATTGAGTTAAATATTTATAAAATATCGGTTTTTAGATTCGTAACCTTCTCTTAATCAAATAAAAATGTGTAATTTTGCAGTCCGATTATTTCGGGGATACACTTAG